>Ga0302310_10004526_pt1 | contig 10446 bp, 11 predicted proteins | sample III_Palsa_N1_2_FD_200451 | JGI IMG/M metagenome (GOLD analysis project Ga0302310, IMG submission 200451) | Peat permafrost microbial communities from Stordalen Mire near Abisko, Sweden - III_Palsa_N1_2 | ecosystem: Environmental > Terrestrial > Soil > Palsa > Peat permafrost | place: Sweden... | reverse complement strand
CAAAGCGCAGCTGATTAGTGAGCCGAAATGGCGGAATTGGCAGACGCGCGTGGTTCAGGTCCACGTACTCGCAAGGGTGTGGAGGTTCGAGTCCTCTTTTCGGCACCAAAATTCAGAAACAGCACAAAGGGCGGGCACTTTCCCGCCCTTTGTCACGTCTGGAGGGCGGCATAACCCGAATGGGGGATTCGCCCTGCATCGTTCGTCCGGCCCCTCGCAACCATTGCGTAATGTTGGAGATGCCCTTTGTACGAGAAGCTAATCAAACGCAATCAGCCACACCTGATCTCAGACTGATTCACTTGGAGCTCTCCTAAATGCACAGCGCAATTATCGCCGGCACTTTTCTCGTTATGATTCTCACTCCTTGTCTGGTTGCGATGCGCTCCGGCAACAGCGAGAAGGATCTCGACTAGTCGAAACACGGGGGTACACCGGTTCGATTCCGGTACGAACCAGACGGCCTTCGGGTCGTCTTTTTTGTTGTTTAGCGGCCGTTTTTAGGCATAAATAGCGGCCTCAAAGCGTTTAACTGCCTCTTCGTTCCACGCATGGGAGTCCTTCCGCCAGCCCTGGCTGCCTTCGTCGAGAAAATTCGGGAAGTCCGACCGGCAGAAGCTCTGTTTTGCCGCGAAATCGGCCAGCGCCTGCGGGCTGCCGTCGAGGTACAGCACGGCCTGCTGGCCGTTGCGAGACCACTGCACACTGGCAATCCGCTCGCGCCCTCCATTCTCGAGCGAGGCGCCGTTGTAGATCAGCATGGCGTCCAGAATGCTGTCCTCCTGCGTCTCGCGGGAGCGGTCGCAGGCATAAAAATAGCCCGCGGGGCCTTCATCCTCAAAGACCACCGTCCATGGAACCGCAGGAGAGTTGGAGGAGAGAAAGGCGCGACCGGGGGTAAACGTAAGAGAGTCCATAGACACAGGTTATAGGTTCTTCGCCAATGGCCCAACCCGAGTTTTCTGAACCCTACCCCCTCTTACCTATAAACTCAATACTGACCATGCGATTCAAAGGCTTCTATATTGGGCGGGCGCAGCGAGTGGCCGCCGTGCTGCTTCTCGTGCTTTTTGCGGAGTGTCTGTGGTCCATCGCGCATCGCCCGCTAGATGCCAACGACTACCGTTACGCCCGCTGCGGCAGCGAGATGTGGGAAGCCCCATCAGCCATTGCCGGCTACTACACCACCTGCGGAAACCTCAACGGTGACGGAACCTTCGCCTACCGGCTGGCAGGAGTACCGTTGATCGCGCAACGGCTCGTGTTGCAGGCCGCGGACCACTTCCGCAAGCCGCAGGATCGCGAGTACGAAGGCGGCATTCTGAACGGAACCACCTGGGAAGCCCGACACCAGCTGAAGTGGGTCAACTACCTGCTGCGGCTGCCGTTCTGCCTCTTCGCGGTCTGGCTGGGTGGCGGGCTGTGGTGGGTCGCAAAACGCCTCTTCGGCCACGAGGGCGGTGCACTGGCGCTGGCCCTCTACGTCTTCTGCCCAGCAGTCGTCCGCTACGCCACTACGCCGAACAACGAGATCCTTGCCCTCTGGGGCCTCTACGGCATGGTCTATACCGCGATGGGCGTAGCCCACGCGCTGCAGGGGCCGCGCAAAAAGTGGAAGCCGCGCATCATCCTGCTGACCGTAGCTCTCGGCCTCACTACCTCGGCGCATCTGCTGGCCGGGATGCTGGGTCTACTCGCCGGTACGATCTTCTTCTACTATCTTGCGGAGCATCGCCGGGCCTACGTGGCGCAGATCATGATCCTGACGTCCTTCGGAGCCATGGCCATCGTCTTCGCCGGCTTCGGATTCCGTCTCGCGCCGTTTACTTACGTCTTCACCGGCGGCAGCGCGCGGTTCTGGTTCTCGCTGGACGCCGCGCGAAACTTCGCGACGACGCCCGGCAACGCCGGCATCCTCGTCGCCACGGCAGTGGCCCTGGTGGTCTACGCGACGACCCGGCGCAGCCGCTACTTCGGCAACACCGCACCGCTGCTGATGGTGTTGGTGCTTCTTCCGCTGTATACCTCGCAGGTGGTTAGCGCGCCGTGGCTCTGGGCGCTGCCATTCCTGTTCACGTTCGTCGGAGGCGTCTTTGCGGACATGCTCGAATCCCGCCAGCGCAAGCTGTTCCTGCTGCTCTCGGGCGCGGTGGTGGTCACGCAGGCGGCACTTTGCTGGATGTCACTGGCCGGATTGCCCGGCTGAGCAGATTTTCTGCATCCTAGGGACAAGGTTGTTCTACTCTGAGCAGCAAGCAATCTCTTGAGGCCCCTATTCGTGATGAAGCTCCATAAGACCGCTCTACGCACCGGCCTCGTCCTCTCTCTGCTCGCCCTGATGCTCCTCCCCATGACGGGCTGCCGGGGCGGTTGGCATGCCTTTCTCGCGAAGTTCCATCACCGCAAGGCAAAGTCCAAACCCAACACGACCGACTACGCCGACAACGTCGCGCAGGTCGTAAGCTCGCCCCAACTGGCGATCCTGAAGTGGGCCAACTACTCGGACTACCAGCCGCAGGTGCAGCAGTTCTACGACGACCGCAACTACGAACTCGCGTGGACCCGCGCCGGCAAACCAACCGCGGCGACGAGCGCGCTGCTCACTCTCTTCGCCAACGCCGCGCAGAAGGGGCTCAAGCCTGAAGATTACGACGCCTCCCGCTGGCTGCAACGGCTGCAGCAGATCGAAAAGATCCGCACTACCAATGACACCTCGGACAACGCGCAAGATGTAATGGCGCAGTTCGATGTTGCCGTGACGATCTCCGCGATGCGCTTTGTCTCAGACCTGCATGTCGGGCGGATCAATCCGCAGGCGCTGAACTTCGATATCGATGTGCCGTCCAAGCGCGCCGCATTCAATCTGCCCGACTTCCTGAACGATCAGTTGGTCGATGCCGATGACGTGCCGTCAACAGTAGCAGGCATCGAGCCGCAAAACCCAATGTATGCGGCGACCGAGAAAGCGTTAAACACGTACCTGCAACTGGCCAAACAACAGGACTCAGTGCCATCGCAGCCATTGCCGTCTGTGACGAAGCCGGTCTCCGTAGGTGGTCTCTATCCTGCACTACAGCCACTACTCCTGCGGCTGCAGTTTGAAGGTCTCGCGTCCACTACACCGCCTACACAGGTGTATAGCGATGCCCTGTCGGCCTCAGTGAAGACATACCAGGAGCGCCACGGGCTCATAGCGGACGGCAAGCTAACGCAGGCCACCATTGACTCCCTGAACGTGCCCATGAATATGCGTGTGCTGCAGTTGAGCGATTCGCTCGAGCGCTGGCGTTGGCTACCGGACAACTTCATCCAGCCGCGGCTATTAGTGAATCTGCCGGAGTTCCTCGTGCGGGCCTACGACCCCGATCACTCGCTGGCATTCAAGATGCGGGTAGTCGATGGCGAAGCGCAGGGCAATCACGACACCCCGGTGTTCGTGCGCACCATGCGCTACGTGGTCTTCCGTCCCTACTGGAATCTGCCTGGATCTATCGTTAAGCGCGAGATCATGGGCCATCTCAATAAGAGCGGCGTTGGATACCTCGACGCCCATGGCTATGAGGCCTACAAAAACGATGGCACCGTGGTGACGAGCTTCACAGCGGATGACATTGAGCACCAGCGCTACAGCGTGCGCCAGAAGCCCGGCCCGAAGAACTCGCTGGGTCTCGTAAAGTTTTTGTTCCCGAACGAGTACGACGTCTACATGCACTCAACCCCGGAGCTGAACCTGTTCGATCTAACTCGTCGCGACCGCTCGCACGGCTGCGTCCGCCTACAGCACGCCGATCAGATGGCCGCCTGGGTCTTGCAGGGCCAGGGCGACTGGGACGCCGATAAGGTCAGCGAAGCCATGAACGGCGATGATGACAACAAGACCGTCAACCTGAAGACGACGTTGTCGGTAGTCATCACCTACCTGACCGCAAACGCTGACGAGGATGGCTCCGTGCACTTCTTCGACGACATCTACGGCTACGATCAACAGCTCAACGCCGCGCTGGCCAAGGGCATGCCGTACCCGCAGGGCATGGTAAAGATAAATCCGAAGCTCACACCGGGGGAGACGGAGTAGGGTACGCTCGCGCATCCGCACGCACCTTCTTCATCAGGTCTTCGAGCCGTTGCCCGCGCCGCGGCTTGAAGACAATGCCGGTCTCGTCGAGCTCCTCGATGCGATCGATGCGGAAGGTGCGAAAGTCATTGCGCGTCTCGCACCACGCTGCCAGTGTCCACACACCAGACCAGAAAGTGAGCGCCAGCGGCCGCACCGTGCGCACCTCTGCTTGTGTGGCATCGTCCGCAAGCCGCGTATAGCTGAAGCGGAGAATGGTTTTGCCAAGACAAGCCGCATGTAACCGATCCAGCAGCTTCCGGTGTGTATTGGACATTTTGTAGCCCGGTGCATAGAGTGCAATAGCATCGAGCCGCGCAGCAAGCTCCGGCGGGAGTACCGCTTCAATGCGCGCCAGCGCCGTGTTCGCCGCGGCGACCGACTCCGCCCCGCCCCACGCCTGCACCAGCCGCGCGCCGAGCACCAACGCCGTTATCTCTTCGGGTGTAAACATAAGCGGTGGTAGATCGAACTCGCGGCGAAGCGTATAACCAACGCCCGCTTCGCCTTCAATGGGCTGACCATTAAGCTGTAGGTCACGAATATCGCGATAGATCGTCCGCTCCGAGACCTGCAGCCGCCCCGCGAGCGCGGCTGCGGTCTTCAGTCGTCCGGAGCGAAGCATCTGCACAATGCGAAAGAGGCGGTCAGCGCGGCGCATGGCTTTGACGATACAGCCTGCGCTACCGGCTGTGTAGCCCGATATGATTCCCCTCGGAGTCCATCACGCACGCATAGTAGCCATAGCCGCCAGGAATCATCGTTCTGGGCAGCAGCACCGCGCCTTCAATCTTGTGCGCGCGAGTCAGCACCTCGTCGAGTTGCCCATCGACGTTGAGGTAGACCATAGCGCCGTTGGTGGCGGGTTCGTGGCTCGGGCGATGGATGAGGGCGCCGGCGACGGAACCTTCCGTGGCCGGGAACATGAAGCATGGCTCTGCGCCGGCGAATTCGATCAGCTTTTTATCGAGCAGCGTCTCGTAAAAGCTGACAGCGCGGGTGATGTCGGTGGTGGGGACTTCAAACCAGGTGATGGCATTGCCGTCGAACTTGCTCATGATGTCTCTCCTCTTGCGGTGTTCTTGAGATCGACTACACACGCAGAGTAGGACAAGGCTACTGACAGCATTGTGTCAGTAGGATGTCAGGAAGCAAGAATATTAGTAAGCGTCCCCGCCGCCGGAGCTCTCGTACGCCAGGTTCTCAAATCGCGTAAAGTCAGCGATATAAGCAAGATGCACCGACCCCGTAGGCCCGTTACGTTGCTTGGCGATGATGATCTCAGCTTTGCCCTTCAGGTCTTCATTCTCGCGATCGTAGTACTCCTCACGATGAATGAACGCGACCACGTCAGCATCCTGCTCGATCGAGCCTGATTCACGCAAATCCGAGAGCAGCGGCTTCTTGTCGCCGGTGCGTTGCTCGCTGCCACGCGAAAGCTGCGACAGCGCAATAACAGGTACATTCAACTCTTTTGCCAACGCCTTCAGGCCGCGCGAGATCGAGCTGACCTCCTGCGTGCGGTTCTCAAACTTCTTCTGCGAGCTGCCCGCCGACCCCGTCATAAGCTGTAGATAATCGATCACGATCAGATCGAGCCGTCCCTCCTGCTGTCGCAGCCGGCGAGCCTTCGCCCGCATCTCGGCCAGCGTAATGCCAGGCGTGTCATCCACAAACATCTTCGAAGTCATCAGCCGGTCGAGCGCCGCGATCAACTTGCTCTTGTCCTCACGCGGAATAAAGCCCGTCTGCAGCTTCCGCGAACCCACCGAAGCCTCCGAGGCCAACATACGTCGCAGCAACGACTCCTTCGACATCTCCAGCGAGAACACCGCCACAACCTTGCCATCCTTCACCGCGCAATTCTGCGCAATGTTGATCGCCCAGGCCGTCTTGCCCATCGAAGGCCGCGCCGCAACAATAATCAACTCGCTGTTCTGCAACCCCGATGTCATCTTGTCGAACTCAATATAGTGCGTCGCAAGCCCGGTAACCTCACGCCCTTGCTCATACAGCGCATCGATCGACCCAAACGAACTGGCAACAATCTCACTAATCCCCGAAAACCCCCGCTGAATGGCCGAATCCGCAACGTCAGCCAGCCGCGTCTCAATCCCATTCAGGACATTGGTCGCGTCCTCATTCTGGTCGGAAGCCAGCACCATCCCATCGTTGAAGATGGTCATCAGCTGCCGCAGCAGGCTCTTGTCCTTGATGATGCGGACGTAGTCTTCAATCTTCGGATGCCGCGGAATTCCTTCACTCAGATACGCGAGATACGCCGGCCCACCGATAGCATCCAGCTCACGCCGCTTTGAAAGCGCGTCCATCACAGTGATGTAGTCGATGGCATGACCAACCGCGAGCAGATCCATCATCACGCGATAGATCCGCTGATGCGAGTCCAGCGAAAAGTCTTCCGGCCGCAGCTTCGCAGTAGCATCCGTAACGGACATCCCATCCAGCAGCATCGCGCCAAGAACGGTAATCTCCGTTTGTACGGAAGACGGAAGGCCGTCGGTCATCGGTGCGGACATACTTAGGGAGGCCATAGATTTCTAGTCTAGGACGACGTCCTGTGGGCGAATGTGGGAATTGGGGATAACGAGGTTGAATTGATGGTTGGAGTTTGTATCTAGCTCAATCTATTGAGCTAAACTCGACTGCATGATGTGGAAGTCGAAAAAGCTCCGATCTGTTCTTCAATCCTTGTTGAGCTTTATCTCGTTCTTGAGCGCCCTTCCAATCCTTGCGATGCTTCTGGGTGGGGCTGCATGGAACGGTGTCAACTTCGTCGTAATTCTCTATATGGTTTTAGCTGCCACTGGCTCTCTCGGCCTGCTAGCCGGAACAGTTACGGCATTTTCCAATAAGTCTGTATTCGCATGGATCACAGGCATAAGTGCCCTCGCGACCTTTTGCCTGAGCTTGCTGTTTCTGCTGTCGTTTCTATTTACCCGCGACCCCGCAGTACCGCTCAATGATCCGATGGGCATTGGTCCCGTTCAGCTTCCGACCATCGCGTTGTATGGACTTGCTCTGATTTTTTGCTCTATGGTCATATTTCTTTGCATAAAGGTGATACGAAGTAGAAACGAAATTTTAGATTAAACGTGAAACCGGCAACCAGTAGGCCGCCGGTTCCTCGTTCGTATTCTTAAGAACTTATGCCTTAGGTTTCCACTCCGCATAGACCTTCTGCGCAGCAATCAACCCATCGCCAAACTTCGCCCCAAGCTCCGGCAGCGACTTCACCACCACCTGCTCGATAGCCCCGATCAGCGAAATCGTATCCATGTAATCGAAGAAGCCCAGGTGCGCGATCCGGAAGATCTGCCCCTTCATCTCGCCCTGGCCGTTTGTGATAATGGCCGCGAACGTTGACTTCAGCCCCTTCACGATCACGCCGGAGTCCGTGCCTTCCGGCGCGAGGACTGCCGTAGCCGCCGCACCCGGAGCATCCGAGAACAGCTTGAACCCAAGCGCCTTCATCGCCTCGCGGGTCATCTCCGCAATCAGCTCCGCGTTGTCGACGAGCTTCCTGCGCCCCTCAACAAGGTTCCCCGCCGGATTCTCCGGCGTAGCCGCCTGCTGCGCAATCCAATCAAGCGCCGCACCCAGAGCCGCAATCAACGCAACAGCAGGAGTGTAAGCACTCTCGCCATTCTTCGCGTTCTTGCGTTCCTTGCGAAGGTCGAAGTAGTAGCGCGGGTTATAGGTGGATTCCATCCGGTCCCACGCCCTCTGGCTCACAGCCAGATAGCTCAGCCCCGGCGGAATCATCACCGCTTTCTGCGAGCCGCCGATCAGCACATCGATCCCGGTCGAATCCATATCGAGCTCCGTGGTGCCAAGCCCGGTAATGCCGTCCACAATCAGCAGCGCCTCGGAGTTCGCCTCCTTCAGCAGTTTCGCCAGCGCCACCATATCGTGCCGCGCGCCGGTAGAGGTCTCATTGGCCTGCACAAACACCGCGCGCGTCTCAATCTTCAGCGCAGCCTTCACCTTCGCAAAATCAAAGGTCTTTCCATAGGGCTCGGAGACGAGATCAACCTCGCACCCAAAAGCCTTCGCCAGCGCCGACCAGCGCTCGCCGAACTTACCGGCCGAAAGCACCAGCACGCGGTCGCCCGGCGAGGTCAGGTTCGAGACCGCGGCTTCCATCGCTCCGCTGCCGGAGCTTGAAAGAATAATGACGTCGTTCTTCGTTCCAACGAAGTCCTTAAGCTGCGAGAGCACCTTGAGGTACAGCGCGCGAAACTCAGGCGTGCGGTGGTGAATATCGGCCGCGGCCATGGCAAACTGGGCAGCGGGAAGAAGCGGTGTCGGTCCTGGCGTGAAGAGACGTGTTTTACGAATCATATCTCTCTATTTTAGTCCTCCCAGGCTGCCTCGCGTCGTGCGATAACCGCAGCTTGATAAGCTGTACTAGACAAACAAAAGGGGAAAGCAATGGCAAAGATTGGCGAAGCGATCGGCAAAGACATCATTACTGCAATGAAGGCAAAGGAAGCCGACAAGCTCACAACGCTGCGGATGGTAAAGTCCGCCCTCAAATCCAGGGAGATCGACAAGCGCGAACCCCTCACCGATGCCGAAGAGCAGTCTATCCTCACCACGCTGCTCAAGCAGCGCCGCGAATCGGTCGAATCCTTCACCAAGGGCAATCGCCCGGAGCTGGCCGCCAAAGAAGAGCGGGAGATCGTCCTGATCGACGCCTACATGCCCAAGGCCGCCAGCGAAGAAGACATTCGCGCCATCGTCGCCGGCGCCTTCGCACAAATCACCGCCGACAACGGCGGCACCAAGCCCACCCCCAAAGACATGGGCACCGTCATGAAGCTTGCTCAGGCCCGCGCCCTGGCAGACGGCGCCCGCATCGACGGCAGAGTCCTCAGCGAACTTGTGAAGGCAGAGCTGGCAAAGAGCTAATCATGCGCTTTCATTCTGCTCATCTCACCGCCATCATTGGTCTGCTTGCATGTTCATGCCTTGCACAGAAGCTGCCTCAGCCGATCCGTGTATGGTCAGTTGGCCCTCTCACAAAGAGCGACCCAGTGATGGGCATTACATTTGGTCAAGGTGGGCCGACAATAACCGGTTCGCATATCGAATCGCAGACTCGTTCGACTTTTTCTGCAACTCGGAGCATTGCTTTTGCTGGTGATCGTGTCATCTTGGTCTCGCGCATCGGTATGCGTCAGATCCAAGGGACGCAAGCTCCGATTAGCGCATTTGAAGTTCTTTCGTTGGATGTGAAAACTGGCAAATTGAAGGAAAAACGTGAAGTTACAACTTTTGGTTCCCTCCCTTTATTTGGGGCCAATGACGACCACGTAATTGTGGCAGGTCGCTCACTTATGCGAATGACTTCTGATCTTAAAGACGCTGGTGAGTTTGACTATCACGCAAACGGGCACAAGTTCGGAAACGTTGAGAACTCCTCGCCGGATGGATCGACACTTGGCAATGCAACAAGTCCTGGATATGAACTCGTCGATAGCCAATCGCTGCAAGCTACGCTTCTGACCAAAGTTTCTCTCGCGGATACTTCTGTGAGTAATAAAGGCGTCGTTACGGACAATGTCCATTGGATCGGCCAATATCCCAAAGATACCGCTTTCGTTACTTATTACGACGCTTCCGGAGATCATCTTCTCTATCATGGTGATTGTGGCGGCCGTCCGCAGTTTCTCACAAGCGAAGTCATACTCGAACCGGGCTGCAAGCACCCACTTCTCATCGGCATTACAGGCGAGCCTCTTCTTACGATGAAGGTGTCTTCGCCGTTCTCGTACGCAGGTGTTTCACAGAATGGCGAACGGTTTGCGCTGCAACTGGGCGATCCATCACACGAGCGCTTCGTGATCTATTCCGTGAAAACTGGAGAACCAATCACCGAAGTAAAAGCCGATCAAAAGTCCGATGAGCAATCGTGGACCGCGTTCTCTTCGGATGGCACTATGTTTGTCGTTGGCTCTCCGCTAAAACTCACGCTCTACAAGCTTCCTTAGTGCAGCCGAAGCCGCACAAAGAAAACCTCACCCGTCGGCGTCGCCCCATAAATCGACCGCAGCGCCTCTGGCGATCGATACACCGTAACCTGCGCTCCCGGCGCTGCCACAACGCGCCCCAGCCTGATGTCGTGATCGTACCCCAGCGTATAAGCCGCAACATGCCCGATCGGCTCTTCGACAAAGCCCGCAGGCAGCGGCGCACCAGGCGTCAGCAGCAACTCATTCGAGCGCCCCGCATTCTCCATCCGCGTCCAAACATAGTTGGAAGAAGCAAACCGCAGCAGCGCCTCCGCAAGATAACTATTCTCTTTGCTG
>Ga0302310_10004517_pt1 | contig 10459 bp, 10 predicted proteins | sample III_Palsa_N1_2_FD_200451 | JGI IMG/M metagenome (GOLD analysis project Ga0302310, IMG submission 200451) | Peat permafrost microbial communities from Stordalen Mire near Abisko, Sweden - III_Palsa_N1_2 | ecosystem: Environmental > Terrestrial > Soil > Palsa > Peat permafrost | place: Sweden... | reverse complement strand
CGGCCAGCGCGATGCCATGGCAGCGACTGCTGGGTGCCTATGTCGCCGAGGCGCGCGGCGAGTGTCTGCGCTACGTGCGCGCACCGTCATTTATTCTGCCGATGCTGCTGTTCTCGACCGTGTTCTATCTGATGTTTGGCGTACTGTTGAATCACGGCGATGCCTCGCGCTATCTGCTCGCCAGTTACAGCGCCTTCGGCATCATCGGGCCGGGACTTTTCGGCTTCGGCGTGTCACTGGCGATCGAGCGTGATGGAGGTCTTCTCACGCTCAAGCGTGCATTGCCGATGCCACCCGGGGCCTATCTGCTCGGCAAGATGGTGATGGCGATGATCGCGGCCACCATCGTTACCGTGCTGCTCATTTTGATCGCCATGTTTCTTGCGCACGTGACGTTGAGCCTGAAGCAGGTGGCCGCTTTGATAAGCATCGGCGCGTTCGGCGTGCTGCCGTTTTGCGCACTGGGCATGTTGGTCGGCACGCTGATCAAGGGGCAGGGCGCGCCGGGTCTGCTCAACCTTATTTATCTGCCAATGGCGTTCCTTTCGGGCCTATGGCTGCCGCTGTCGATGCTGCCGCCAGCATTGCAGAACATGGCACCGATATGGCCGAGTTACCACCTCAACCAATTGACGCTCGCTGCGGTCGGCACGAGCAACGGAACGTTGTTGCCGCATGTGCTGGCGCTGGCCGGGTATACGGCGGTTTTCCTGACGTTGGCCGTACGTCGGTTGCGTCGGTACGGTTGAAGTAGCATGTCAAACAACGATGCATCAACGAAGGCGCGTGCAATGTCCGAGCGGTTGCGTGAATGGTTTAGTCCGGCACCTGACTCACTGGTGGCTGGCAGCGCGCGCAAAGGCAAGTCACCGTGGGCCGATTCAGTTCACCTGTTGTGGTCGGCGTGGATTTTTATCACCCCGTTTTTCGATCATTTCAGCTGGCTCTGGGTGGTACTTACACTTTTCAGTTACCCCGTGTTTCTTTTGCTGTATGCCAAGTCCCGCCTGGCTTCGCGTCGAGCCGCTCCAGGATATGCGCTAGCGCTGCTCGTTATGTGCATGCTGTTGCTGCCGTGGTACCCCAGCGCTCTGGTTTATTTCGTCTACACCTGCGTGATGATGATCGGTTGCCGGATGAGTGCGCGGCGTTACCTGGTTGTATTGGCGGCGCTCAATACGGTGATCCTGCTGGAGGCATGGCTGCTTCACTACCCGTGGCAGGCCATTGTGTGGATGCCGTTGACGACGTTCATCATCGGCATGATCGTAAGCGTTGAGCGTACCAATCAAGCCAAGGACGCTGAGTTGCAGCTGTCCCACGACGAGGTGCGTCGTCTGGCAGGACTGGCTGAGCGTGAGCGCATCGGTCGCGACCTGCACGATCTACTCGGTCACACGCTGTCGTTGATCACGTTGAAGCTGGAGCTGTCGCGCAAGCTGTTCGATCGTGACAGCGAAGCCGCGCGACGCGAGATGGAAGAGGCCGAAACGGTGGCCCGCCATGCACTGGCGGAAGTACGCAGCGCAGTAAGCGGCATTCGTGCGACCGACCTCGCGGCCGAACTGGCTTCGGCGCGACTGCTGCTGGAATCCTCGCGCGTGCATTTTGAATACGGCGTGCTGCCGACGGATCTGCCAAACGATATCGAAAGGGGCTTTTCGTTGATCGTGCGCGAGGCGGCCACCAATATCGCGCGCCACGCGGAGGCCAGTTCCGCGAAAATCGAGATTATCCGCGAGCATGCCAGCGTGCGCATGCTGATCAGCGACAACGGTCGTGGTGGCATCCACGGTGACGGCAACGGCTTGTGCGGTATGCGCGAGCGCGTGCGAGCGCTGGGCGCCACGCTGATCATCGAGTCGCCGCGTGGCCACGGAACCCGGCTGCGTATTGTGGCGCCGGTGCCGATCCTGCGGCTGGTCGAAACCTCGCGTGAACCGTCGGACCTGTCGCTCGGACCGACGTTGAACTCCACCGTTTCAGGAAATCCTGCCGCATGAATCGATTGTCGTCTGCTGCGTTCTTCCCGAACGACGAGGTGTTCGCATGATCCGTATTCTGCTGGCCGAAGATCAGGCCATGGTGCGCGGCGCGCTGTCCGCGCTGCTCAATCTGGAGTCGGATATCGAGGTATTGGGCTCTGCTGCCGATGGCGAAATCGCCTGGCGCGAACTGCAGCGGCTGAAGCCTGACGTGCTGGTTACTGACATCGAAATGCCTGGCCTTACCGGGCTGGAGCTGGCACAGCGCATCCAGCGTCATGCCTTGCCGATCAAGGTAATTATTGTCACCACGTTCGCGCGTCCGGGCTTTCTGCGCCGCGCGCTCGATGCCGGCGTGGGCGGCTATCTACTCAAGGACGCACCCGCCGAAAACCTCGCCGAGGCCTTGCGCACGGTGCATCGCGGCGGCCGCGCCATCGATCCGCAGCTGGCGCTGGAAGCGTGGTCCGAAGCTGACCCACTCAACGATCGCGAACGGCAGGTGCTGCGCCTCGCTGGCGAGGGCCAGTCCGCCGGCGACATCGCCACTCAGCTGAATCTCTCGCATGGCACCGTACGCAATTACCTCTCCGAGGCGATCGGCAAACTTGGCGTGGCCAATCGCATCGAGGCGTATCGCATGGCGCGGCAGAAGGGCTGGCTGTAAATCACGCGCAGCGCGGACTGGGCCGCATCGGCAATAATGGGCAATCACCCATTTCAAGTCTTGAACCGTTGAAGAAGTCCGATTTCGATTTTGAACTGCCCCCTGAGCTGATCGCGCAGGCGCCGCTGGCTGAGCGTTCGGCCAGTCGTTTGCTGCTGCTTGACGTGGAAAAACAGACCCGCGGGGATCGATTGTTTCGCGAGCTGCCGGATTTTCTACGGCCGGGCGACTTGCTGGTGTTCAACGATACGCGCGTGCTGCCGGCACGCTTGTATGGTCGAAAGAGCACCGGCGGCGCGGTGGAGATCTTGATCGAGCGTGTCACCGGCGCGCACGAGGCCACGGTGCAGCTGGGCGTCAGCAAAAAGCCGAAAGAGGGCGGTCGGATCGAGCTGGCCGACGGCAGCGTTGCCGTGGTGCTGGGGCGCGACGACGCATTCTTCCGGCTGCGTTTCGAATCGCCCGAACCGCTGGAAAAGCTGCTGCTGAAGCTGGGCGAGATGCCGTTGCCGCCGTATATCGAACGGCATGCCGATGCCAGCGACATGGAGCGCTACCAGACGGTCTACGCACGCGAGCCCGGCGCAGTGGCGGCGCCCACGGCTGGTCTGCATTTTGACGAGGCGATGCTGGCGCAATTGCGCGACAAGGGTATCGACTTCGGTTACGTGACCTTGCATGTGGGTGCCGGCACGTTTCAGCCGATGCGCGCCGACGACGTGCGGGATCACGTGATGCATCGCGAGTGGCTCAACGTGGGCGCTGCGCTGGTGGAACAGATTCGACGCACGCGCAAAGCGGGTGGTCGTGTGGTGGCCGTGGGTACGACGGTGGTGCGGGCGCTGGAGAGTGCCACCAAGGATGGCGAGCTGCATCCGTTCGCGGGTGAGACGCAGATCTTCATCTTCCCCGGCTACCGCATCACCAGCGTCGATGCGCTGGTGACCAATTTCCATTTGCCGCAGTCGACCTTGTTGATGCTGGTATCGGCGCTGGCCGGGCGCGATTTCATGCTGGACTCTTATCGCTACGCGGTGGCGCAGCGCTATCGCTTTTTCTCGTATGGCGACGCGATGCTTATCCTGCCGAAGGGCATGTAAGCGAACGCTTCTATCGAGTCGTTGATTGAGTGATCGCGCTGCTTCAGTTATTGCCCTTGGCGTTGTCCTTGGCTTTTTCAAACGTCACCAGGCCTGTTTTTGCATCGGCGTGAAATTTGACGAGCTGGCCGTTCTGGAAAGCTTCGCCCTCCCAGTGGCCGTGCACAGCCTGCAATGCCTTCACATGCTTGAAACCCTGGACGCCCAGCTTTTGCGTTACCGCGGCGACGCTGAGCCAGTCGCTGCCGGCCTGGTCGGCCAGCGTCGCGCCAGACCAAAGCAGCACCGCAGCGAACGAAGCGCCGATTATTGTCAGTTTTTTCATGATGTACTCCCGAGAACGATCGGCATCAATATCTGCTGTCGCCGACCTGCTGTCGACGTGCGATGTGCACAATGGTTGGACAAATCCCTTTTCAGAGCATGCTTTCGCACCGCTCTGATCCCTCGAACCGTGTGATCAGGAAGAAACATGCAGCTTGATTTCAGCCAGCTCGATGCCGCCGAATCGTACCGCTGGCTGTCGTCGACGGTCACGCCACGGCCGATTGCGTGGGTCTCCACGTTGTCGGCCAAAGGCGTGAGCAACCTCGCGCCCTTCAGTTTTTTTCAGGTGATTTGCGACGAGCCGCCGACGCTGATGGTCAACGTGGGGCTGCGCCCGAACGGTGATCTGAAAGACACCGTACTCAACGCGCAAGAAACCGGCGAGCTGGTCATTCATCTGGTCAGCAAGGAACAGGCGGAGCAGATGAACGCTACCGCGGCCACGCTGGTGCATGACGACAGCGAGTTCGACGCCGTGGGCATCGTCACCGTGCCCAGCGTGCGGGTAAAACCACCACGCATTGCGGCCGCTTCGGTGGCGTTTGAGTGCAAGCTGGCCGAAGTGATCCCGTATCCGGTGGAACATCCGCGCCAGTTTCTGCTCTTCGCACGTGTGCTGCTGGCACATATCGACGACGCGGTGATGGCTGACGAGCGGCACGTTGATCCGGCCAAACTCGATCTGGTCGGTCGCCTCAGCGGTAGCTGGTATTCGACCACGCGCGATCGTTTCGCGATGAAACGCCCAGCCTGAAGCTGGGTACGCGGCGGCAGCCCGGCTACAATAGGCCGGATGACTTCCATGACTTTTGCGCTTTCCGCTACCGACGGCGCCGCTCGCCGCGGCTGCCTCACGTTCGACCGTGGCACGGTGGAAACGCCGGCGTTCATGCCAGTGGGCACGTATGGCTCGGTGAAGGCGATGACGCCGCGCGACGTCAAGGACATTGGCGCGGAAATCATCCTCGGCAACACGTTCCACCTTTTTCTGCGGCCGGGGCTGGAGATCGTCGAGCAGTTCGGTGGCCTGCACAAATTCATCGGTTGGGACAAACCCATCCTCACCGACTCCGGCGGCTTTCAGGTTTTTTCGCTGGCGCACAAGCGCAAGATCACCGAAGAAGGCGTGACCTTCGCCTCGCCGGTGGATGGTTCGAAAGTGTTTCTCTCGCCTGAAGTGTCGATGCAGATCCAGACCACGCTGGATTCGGATATCGCGATGATCTTCGACGAATGCACGCCGTATCCGGCGACGGAAAAGGTCGCCAGCGATTCGATGGAGCTGAGCCTGCGCTGGGCCGAACGGTCGCGCCGCGGTTTCGATGACTTGAAGAATCGCAACGCGCTGTTCGGCATCGTGCAGGGCAGCGTGTACGAAAACCTGCGCACGCGTTCCGCCGAAGGTTTGATCAAGATCGGCTTCGACGGCTATGCCGTCGGCGGTCTAGCCGTGGGCGAGCCGGAGGCCGAGCGCAACCATGCGCTGGATTTCACTGTGCCGCTACTGCCGCACGACAAACCGCGCTATCTGATGGGCGTGGGTCGGCCGGAGGATATCGTCGAGGCGGTGCGTCGCGGTATCGACATGTTCGACTGTGTGATGCCGACCCGCAACGCGCGCAACGGCTTTCTGTTCACCGCCGAGGGCACGCTGCGCATCCGCAACGCCAAGTACTCGCTGGACACCCGGGTGATCGAGGAAGGCTGTGATTGCTATGCCTGCGCCGGCGGCTTCAGCCGGGCCTATCTGCGCCATCTGGATCGCTGCAACGAGATTCTCGGCAGCCAGCTGGCCACCATGCACAACCTGCGCTACTACCAGCGGCTGATGACGGGTCTGCGCGGGGCAATTGCCAGCCAGACGCTGGATGCATTTACTGCCGAATTTTACGCGCGACGCCGGGCGGCGGCGGTCTAGTGCGGGCCGGTTGCAGGAGCGTTTCAAACCTTTGCCCGCCTGAAAGGTCGTAGAAAACGCGGCTTGTCCGGTTTGGCATGGGCTTGCAACGCGCCGCCTGCGCCCTCAGTAAGACTGGGCGTTCAGGCCTACTCGGGTGCGGCCTGCCGTGCACGGCTCGGGGGTGCATGGCATAATCCTTGATCTTTTACCGGGCAGCAGCCGATTTTTGAGGCTGCACCACCACTTGCGAGACACACCGATGACTTTTTCGATCCCGTTCGTGCTTGCCCAGGCTGCGCCAGCTGCTGCAGGTGCCTCAAGCAATCCGATCCTGACCTTTCTGCCGATCATCGTGCTGTTTGGCGTGTTCTATTTTCTGATGATCCGCCCGCAGATGAAGCGCCAGAAAGAGCTGCGCACCATGCTGTCGGCGCTGGCCAAGGGCGATGAAGTGGTGACCAACGGCGGTATCGCCGGGCGCATCGATGAAGTGGGCGAGACCTTCATCACCGTGGAGATCGCCACCAATGTGCTGGTCAAGGTGCAGAAGGGTTCGATCTCGCAGGTGCTGCCCAAGGGTTCGCTGAAGTCCGTCTGATCGGCGGACGCCGGGCTTAAGTCTGGCCGCTTTTTGGGGCTGCTTTACACGGGATATTTTTCCGATTCTCGCTAACACCGTCCACTAGCTGCTGCAGCTTTGATGGATGCGCTCTGATGGATGCAATCTGATGGATGCAAGGCATGAGTGATTTTCCCCGTTGGAAGTACGCGCTGGTCGCGCTCGCGATGGTGTTTGGCATCCTCTATGCGTTGCCGAACGCTTTTTTCCCGATTGCCGCTGTGCAGGTCAGCGCCAACCGCGGCAGCGCGCCAATCGATCAGTCGATTCAGCAGAAGGTAACCGCCGCGCTCGCGGCGCAGCACATTGCGGCCACCAATGTCAGCGTTCAGGGCGACAACCTGATCGCCACCTTCACCAATGGCGATACGCAGAAAAGTGCTGCCGATGCGATCAAGACCGCCCTGGGTGATGGCTACTCCACCGCGTTCAAGCTGCAGTCCACCGTGCCGGGCTGGCTGCGTGCCATCGGCGCGCGCTCGATGCCGCTGGGCCTGGATCTGCAGGGCGGCGTGCACTTTCTGATGCAGGTGGATCAGAGCGGGATCGTCGACAAGCAGGAAACCAGCTACGCGGAGGACATCCGCGCGCTGTTGCAACAGAAGGGCATCCGCTACGAGTCGGTGGCGCGCAATCCGGTAGCCGGGCAGGGCGTTGCCGTGATCCTGCGTTCGTCCGACGACCGCAGCAAGGCCTCCGACGACATTGCCAACGAATTCACCGAACTCAACGTGACCAACGGCAGCAGTACCGGCGATCGCTTTCTGCTCACGGTGGTAGTCAAGCCGGACAAGCTGCGTCAGCTTGCGGTTGATGCAATCAGGCAGAATCTGAGCACCCTGCGCAACCGCATCAACGCGCTGGGCGTGTCCGAGCCGTTGATCCAGCAGCAGGGCGAAAGCCGTATCGTGGTCGAACTGGCCGGTGTGCAGGATGCAACCGAGGCCAAGAAGCTGATCGGCGCAACCGCGACTCTCGAATATCGCGCGGGGATCGGTTACGCCAATGATCCGCGAGCGCAGGAAGCGGCCAGCACCGGCAATATCCCGCCGGATGCCAATCTCTATTACATGCGTGACACCAAGATCCCGGTTCTGGTCAGCAAGCGTGTGATCGTCACCGGCAGCCAGCTGGTCGATGCCTCGTCCGGCACCGATACGCGCAACGGCACGCCGAACGTCAGTGTGACCTTGAACGCCGCGGGCGCCAAGAAGATGGGCGACTTCACCAATGCCAACGTCGGCAAGCCGATGGCGGTGGTCTACGTCGAGCGCGTCACCGACACCAAGATCGTCGACGGCAAGGAAGTGCGCACGTCGAAAGATACCGAGTCGGTGATCAACGATGCGACGATCTCGAGTCCCTTCAGCCGGCAGTTCGAGACCAACGGCCTGAGCAGCCCCAAGGACGCATCGGATCTTGCGCTGCTGCTCAAGGGCGGCGCGCTGGCGGCACCGGTCGACATCGTTGAAGAGGGTGTGATCGGCGCCAGCCTGGGTGCGGACAATATCAACAAGGGTTTTAGTGCGGTGATGCTGGGCCTGGGCCTGGTGCTGCTGGCGGCAGCGATTTACTACAAGCTGTTTGGTCTGGTCGCCGACATCGCGCTGTTCTTCAACCTGGTGATCCTGGTCGCGGTGATGTCGTTGATCGGTGTCACGCTGACCATGCCTGGCATCGCCGGTATCGTGCTGACGCTCGGTATGGCCATCGACGCGAACGTGCTGATCTGCGAACGCATACGTGAAGAACTGCGCAACGGATCGAGTCCGCATGCGTCGATCCGCGCGGGTTACGAAAAGGCATGGGCTACGATTCTCGATGCCAACGTCACCCATCTGATCGCCGCGCTGGCGCTGACCACCATGGGTACTGGTGCGATCAGAGGCTTCGGCGTGACCCTTATGATCGGCATCCTTACCTCGCTGTTCACCTCGGTAACGCTGACCCACGCGTTTACTGCAATGATCCACGGCCACCGCAAGCTCAAGACGCTGTCGGTCTGAGGAATCGCAATGGAAATTTTCAATCACAACAGCAATATCAACTTCCTCGGCATGCGCAAGTTCAGCATTGCGATCGCCGCGTTCCTGATGATTGCCTCGATCGCGCTGATCGCAACCAAGGGCCTCAACTTCGGTCTGGACTTCAACGGCGGCGTGTCCCTCACTATCGATTACGATCAGCCGGTGCAGATCAACGACGTGCGCGCGGCACTGGCCAAGGGCGGTGTCGAGAACCCCGTTGTGCAGAGCCTTGGCGGTACGCGCGAAGTGTCAATCCGCATGCAGCCCAAGGATGATCCGGCCTCGGTTCAGGCCGACGGCAAGGTCAATCTCGATCGCATCTCCGCCGACGTCATCAAAATGCTGCAGGTGTCGCGCCCGGACGCGAAGGTTAAGAGCAAGGATTTCGTCAGTGCCGAAGTCGGTGCGGAGCTGCGCACAGACGGTATGTGGGCCGCGCTGTTCGTCATGCTGGGCATTGGTTTTTATCTCGGTATCCGCTTCGAACGCCGTTTTGCCTTTGCCGCGATCGTGACCGAGTTCCACGACGTGCTGGTGACGCTGGGCATCCTGGCCTTGGTGCAGCGCGAGTTCGACATGACCGTGCTGGCGTCCGTGCTGGCGGTGATCGGTTACTCGATCAACGACAAGGTCGTGGTGTTCGACCGTATCCGCGAGCTGTTCCGCCTTGCGCGCAAGGCCGAGCCGGAGGAAATTCTCAACCGCTCGATCAACAACACGCTGTCGCGAACCATCATCACCTCGCTGTTCACCAGCATCACCATGGGCGCGCTGTTCTTCTTCGGTGGCACGGCGGTACACGGTTTTGCGGTGACCATGCTGATCGGCATCCTGGTAGGTACGCTGTCGTCGATCTTCGTGGCCAGCCCGATCCTGCTGTGGCTGGGTGTGTCGAAGAAGGATCTGATGCCGGTGACGCGAGAGAATGCGGAGCTGGCTCGCCGGCCATAAGCCGCGGCGTTTGTCAGTAACAAAAAGCCCGGCATCTGCCGGGCTTTTTGTTTGGAATAGAGCTGATGTGAAGCTCAGCTGCCCAGATCGAGTTCCAGCTGCGCCAGTCGCTGCGGTGTCCCGACATCCGTCCAGCTGCCGCGATGATGGCTGCCGCTGATCTGTCCTTTTGCCATCGCGGTGCGCAGCAGCGGGGCCAGCTTGAATCGCGGTGGGTTCATTTCCGTCCCTGCGACATCACCGATCACTGCGCGCCAGTCCTGCAGCAGCTCGTGCCGATAGACGCCGATACCGCTGAAGGTGAGTTTTTCCGGGCCATCGCTGTGCACGATGCCCTGGTCATTCAGCACAAAATCGCCACTCGGATGCTGCGGAGGATTGTCGACCAACAGCAAATGCGCGAGGCCCGTAGGTTCGGCGGGCAGGGCAGCGAAGTCGGCGTCAGTCCAGATATCGCCGTTGACCGCGATGAAGGGCTCGCTGCCCAACAGCGGCAGCGCATTTAAGATGCCGCCGCCGGTTTCCAGTGGCGTTGGACCTTCATAGGCATAGCGGATGCGCAGGCCCCAGCGCGCGCCATCACCGAGCGTGTCGGGAAATTGATCAGCCAGATGCGAGGTATTGATCACCACGTAATGCACACCGGCTGCCGCGAGTTTTTCCAGATGCCACTCGATCAGCGGTTTGCCGTGGACTGGCAGCAACGGTTTCGGCGTGTGGTCGGTGAGCGGACGCATGCGTTCGCCCAGGCCGGCAGCAAAGATCAGAGCGTGTCTCATGGGCCAGCCGCGATGCGCAGATCGCGATCACCGACGCGATGTTGCAGTAGCTCAGCGAGGGCGGCCAGTTCGGGGTAGCGACGTGCAACGCCGATCACGTAGTC
>Ga0302310_10004502_pt1 | contig 10477 bp, 7 predicted proteins | sample III_Palsa_N1_2_FD_200451 | JGI IMG/M metagenome (GOLD analysis project Ga0302310, IMG submission 200451) | Peat permafrost microbial communities from Stordalen Mire near Abisko, Sweden - III_Palsa_N1_2 | ecosystem: Environmental > Terrestrial > Soil > Palsa > Peat permafrost | place: Sweden... | reverse complement strand
GTCACCGATACCAAGGTTTCAGAAGGTCACCTCACTGACCGCCGCGGTGCTGGCGGCGATCTATGGCACGCATGCCCGCGCGGATGCCGATGCCGACGAGAACGGCATGTCGCTGCAGGAAGTGGTTGTCACCGCGACGCGGCGCGCCGCCACGGCGCAGGACATTCCGCTGAGCATCACCGCGGTCACCGGCACTGAACTCGAGCAGTCTGGCATTGAAGATATATCGGCACTCGCGCACTCGATGGCGGGCGTCAACTACACCGACAAGGGGCCCTTCGGCGGCGTCAATGGCTCGACACTGATCATCCGCGGCCTCAATAGTGAGGGCACGGCCGGACAGCTTGCACTGGCGTCCTCGGTCGTGCCGCCGGTGGCGACTTACGTGGACGACACGCCGCTGTTCGTGAACCTGCGCCTGCAGGATCTGGATCACGTCGAGATCCTGCGCGGTCCGCAGGGCACGCTTTATGGATCGGGCTCGCTGGGCGGCACGATCCGCTTCGTGCAGAACGCCCCCGATCCGAGCGCCTTCGATGCGCGCGCTGAAGTGGGAATCAGCGACACGGAGCATACGCATGCGCCGAACGAGAATGTGAACGGCATGCTGAACCTGCCGGTCAACGACACCTTGGCCGTCCGCGTAAATGCCGGCTGGAGCTATGACGCAGGCTTCATCAACCAACCCAATCTCTACAGGTTGAATGCGGCCGGCGCCCCGATATCGGCCGAGCCGGGCAACGACTTCAGCCCGCCCGTGAAATACGCACAGGATGGCGTGAATCACTACGAATACCGCAGTGCGCGCATCGCCGCGCTGTGGAAGCCCAATGAGGCGTTTCATGCCCAGCTCACCTACTACTACCAGCTCGCGACCGCCGGCGGCTTCCCGTCGATCGCCACATCGCCGGCCGCGTACAACATGCCCATCAGCCCGGCCAATCAATTGCCCGGCACGGATCTGCTACCGCAGCTCTACAATGCTCCGGTGCCGGGCGGCGCCGGCGAGCTGTCGTCGGCGACCAACAGCCTCGAGGGCACCAACGACAAGGTGGATCTGGGCGCGCTCGCCATGGAGTACGACTTCGGCTTCGCGACGTTGACTTCGGACACTTCCTGGGCGCACCACAACAATCACACCAGCGATGACCTCACGGCGCTGTACAGCAATTTCTTCTTCTACCAGAACTACTACGGCCAGAATCCGCGCACCTTCGTGCAGGGCCGTGACCAGCTCGACGATCGGGTGGTGTCGCAGGAAGTGCGTCTGGCTTCGAAGACCGGCGGCTTCTTCGATTGGGTGGGCGGTGTGTTCTTCAAGGACCAGAAGACCTACATCCAGGAGCACGAGTTCTATCCGGGCTATAACGATTTCTACAACGCCTGCATCGCGCTTCCCAACACCGTTCCGTCGGACGGCCTGGGGGTCAACGGCTCCACCTGCGGGCTCGGCGAGTACACGTCCCTTAGCGGTGCCAAATCGATTGTCGGCATACCACTGGTGGTGGATCAGGCCTACATCGGCGATTTCGAAACGCACTTCAAGGATCTCGCCATCTTCGGCGAGCTCACCGGCCACATCACCGAGGCCTGGAGCATCACGGGCGGCACGCGCCTGTTCCTGCAGGAGCTGTCGCAGTCCCAGCAGACCGGTCTGCTGTTCGACGGTCCCGGATTCGCGGCCAACGAGTCGCTCAGCGATCGATGGCGCCGCGCGCTATGGAAGGTCAATACCGCGTATCAGCTCAACAAGACCAACCTTGTCTACGCCACCTACTCCCAGGGCTTCCGGCGAGGTGGCGTCAACGCGCTGCCGCCGAGCGAACTTGGCGGCAGCTACACCACGCCCCCGGCACTTACGCAGCTGCAACCCGACACGGCCGACAACTACGAGGTCGGCATCAAGGGCGAGATCTCCAATCGGGTGCGCTACTCGGCCGCGATCTACGACATTCAATGGCACAACATTCAGGAAGGCGTCCAGCTCACGCCACTGGTGCTGCCCGCCGCGCTCAACATCGGCGAGGCTTACAGTCGCGGCGTAGAGCTTGAGGTGTACACGAACATCACGCAGCACATCGCGGCGCAGGTTGACTACACCTACGATCTGACGCGGCTGACCTCGCTCAATCCGCTGTTCGTCTCGCCCAACGTGTCGGTGCCCCCACCGGCGCTGGGTTCGCCTCTGCCCGGTACGCCGAAGAACAGTCTGGCTGTGAGCCTGGAATACGGACACGTGCCATGGGCAGGCGGCGAATGGCGCTACGCCATCAGTGGGCGCTATCAGAGCCCGGTGCTGCCGGCGCTATCGGCCACGGTGCCAATCGTGGCGGGCTACACGATGCTCGATACGCGCCTGAGCTACGCCCATTCGCACTGGCTCACGAGCGTCTACGTCAACAATCTTGGCAATGTCCTCGGCGTCACGTCCTATTCGGATCCTGCGATCTACGGCAATCGCGCGCAGGCCATCGTATCGACGCCACGCACGTTTGGCGTTACCGTGGCGTACTCGTTCAAAGAGAAGTGACGCGCGCCACCGGCGCGCACCGGTGGGGACATGAACAGCGCGCAGATACTCGAGCGGTTGGTGAGCTTTCCGACGGTCAGTCGCGACTCCAATCTGCCGCTGATTGAATTCGTGCGCGAATTCCTGACCTCCTGCGGCGCCAGCACCCGGATCTACATGGATGCGGGCGGCCGCAAGGCCAATCTCTACGCCAGCATCGGTCCTTCGGAACAGCGCGGGATCCTGCTGTCGGGACACACCGATGTGGTGCCGGTCGATGGCCAGAAATGGGCCACCGATCCCTTCGAGCTGCGGGAACGCGGCGAGCGGCTCTATGCGCGCGGGTCCTCCGACATGAAGGGATTCCTGGCCTGCGCGCTGCACGCGGCACGTCGCGCAGCCGCCGCACCGCTGCGCATGCCGCTGCAGCTCGCATTCTCCTACGACGAGGAGATCGGTTGCCTCGGCGTGCGTTCGCTGATCAATGACATGGCGGGCTGGAGCCACCTGCCGCGCTTCTGCATCGTCGGTGAGCCGACCTTGCTGCGCCCTGCCGTGGGGCATAAGGGCAAGACCGCCTTCACAGCCACCTGTCACGGCCGTGCGGCGCATTCGGCAAATCCCGGCCTTGGCGTCAACGCCATTCACATGGCTGCGGACCTGATAGGCCGTATCCGCGAACGCCAGGCCGGCATCGCGCAATCCGGGTTGCGTGATGCCACCTACGAGGTGCCCTACACCACGCTTCACGTCGGGGTAATCCACGGCGGCACCGTGCTGAACATCGTCCCGAGCCGATGCGAGCTCGAATTTGAATTTCGCAATATTCCCAACGAGAACGCAGCTGAACTCACCGCCTCGCTGCGCACCGACGCTGCCGCCATCGCCGCGAAGTGCGGGACCGGCATCGATCTGGACATCAACCATGAATACCCGGCACTCGATACGCCGCCAAACGCCGAGGTGGCCGAGCTGGCCGGCGAGCTGACCGGTCACAGGGAGCCCATCAAGGTAGGCTATGGCAGCGAGGCCGGGCTGTTCAGCGGCAAGCTCGGCATACCGACCGTGGTTTGTGGACCCGGATCGATCGATCAGGCGCACAAGCCCGATGAATTCGTGGCGCTGGAGCAGCTCCAGGCCTGTGACGCGATGATGGATGCACTGATCGCGCGCCTGCGCTCATAGCCACGGCGACATTACTGCTTCATAATTTCGGAAGCAGAGCGCAGCAAATCGTTAGTTTCTCGGAAACTGGCGATGCGCGATGATGGCCCCAAGAGCCTACCTCCGCGGAGCAGCAGCCATGATCCGAACCGGCAAACAGTACCTGGCCTCCATCGGCGATTCGCGCCAGGTGTATATCGACGGTGAGCGCGTGCGGGACCTGGCATCGCACCCGATGTTCAAGCCGCTGATCGACATCCGCGCGCGCATCTACGACATGCAGCACGAGGCAGCCACGCGCGATGTGCTGGCGTATCGGGATGGCAGCGATTGGCACGCCGTGGCCAACAAACTGCCCCGCACCCAGGAGGACTGGTGGCAGAAGCGTCGCGCCACCGATGCGGTGCTGGAGGATATCGGCGGCATCGTCACGCGCGTGGGCGATGAGACGGTGGGCGAAATGTGGTCGCTGTTCGACGGCCAGGACATGCTCAATGAGGTCGACCCCCAATTCTCGGCCAATATCCGCCGCCACATCGACGCTGTCATCAAGGCCGACCCGTTCCATGTGTCCGCCAATACCGATCCCAAGGGCGATCGTTCCAAGCCGCCGCAGGAGCAGGACCCCGACTCGCTGCTGCACGTGGTCCGGGAAACCGACGCCGGTATCATCGTGCGAGGCGCCAAGTACGAGACCGCGGCCGCCTACGCCAACCAGGCATTCACCAAGCCCACCAATGCCAACTGGGGCAACGCGGCCCTGTCGGACTACGCGGTCGGGTTCATCTGCGATCTGAGCTCGCCCAATCTCAAATTCATCTGCCGCACCGGATTCGCCGGCCGCGCGCCGGCGGTCGACTACCCGCTGGCGAGCCGTTTCGATGAAGTCGATGCGCTGGTGATCTTCGACGACGTGCTGATCCCGTGGGAGAACGTGCTGTTCTATCGGCACACCAAGGCCGCGAGCTTCATCCGCGCCACGCTGCATCGCTATTCGGCCTTTGCCTTCGTGCAGCGCAATCTCAAGCTCGCCGACATGCTGATCGGAGCGGCCCTGTTCAACGCGCGGCAGACCGGCCTCGACAAGCAGCAGGCCGTGCAGGAAAAGCTCTCGCAGCTCGCGGTCTATCGCGAGGGCATCAATGCACATCTGACCGCCGCGATCGCACTGGCGGAGAAGAGCCCCGCGGGCCTCCTGATGCCAAACCAGTCGCTGCTGTACGCCGGGCGCGTCATGGCCTGCTCACAGCTGCATGAAATGATGCACATCGCGCGCGAGCTGTGCGGCGGGCAGATCTGCGTGACGCCGGACAAAGCTGCCTTCGATTCGCCCGAAACGCGGCCGTGGCTCGAGAAGTATTATTCGGTCAATGAACGCTGGATTGCCGACGACCGCCGCAAGCTGCTGGCCTTCGCCCGCGACCTGCTGAATTCGGACTATGCCGGCCACCGCCTCACCTTCCAGCTGTTTGCGCAATCCCCGCCCTTTGCGCACCTGGCCGCGGTGTACCGCAATTTCGACTGGGATGGCCCGCTCGATTTCGTGCGCAAGTCGGCAAATCTGTCCGACCGCGTGAAGGACCCAACGACCAGGCCCAAGGGTGACGGCGCGGTCCACCAGTGGTTCAGCGAGCACACGCCCGCAGCGGACGCCAAGGCGGCCGCCGCGGAAGCCGCCGCCTGACACGCCCGTGAACCTCCCCGATCCGGCGCTGCGGCAGCGATTCCTGCACGGCATGAGCCACGCAGCCTCGACCGTCAGCGTCGTCACCACCGACGGCGTCGCCGGTCGCCACGGCGTCACCGTCTCGGCCATGGTTTCGGTCTCGGCCGATACACCGCGGCCGACACTGCTGGTGTGTATCAATCAGTCGAGCCCGGTGGCGCGCGCGGTGCTCGACAACGGCGTGTTCTGCGTCAATGTACTGCGCGAGGACCAGGTCCATATTTCCGACAGCTTCGCCGGCCGCAGCGGCGCGCGCGGCTCGGAGAAATTCGATTGCACCAGCTGGGACGTACAGCTCACCGGCGCGCCGCGCGCCACCGACGCGCTGGTTGCCTTCGACTGCCGCGTCACCGCCAGCGAACAGGTCGGCACGCACTTCGTGATCTTCGGTTCGGTGGAAGACATCGTCGTGGCCGGCACCGGTGCGCCGCTGATCTACGCCAATCGCGCCTACGGCGTACCGCAGCGCTTTCACCAGCGATTTGCGGGCACGGTGCGCGATGCCCCCAGCGAGGGCTCGCTCTCACTGGGCTGTTTCCAGACCTTCGCGCCCTATGTCGTCCCGGCGCTGGTGGCGCGGCTGCGGAAGCTGCATCCGGCGCTGTCGCTGATGCTGGTGGAGGCCGAGCAGGGTCCGCTGCTCGCGAGCCTGCGCCGCGGGGAAGTCGATCTGGCACTGCTGTACGATTTTGGCATCGAGCCGGACGTTCATCTCGAGCCACTGGCCGAACTCACACCCTACGTGCTGCTGCCCGAAGGCCATGCGCTGGCGGAATCGGCCGCCATCGCGCTCGAGACCCTGGTGAACGAGCCGCTGGTGCTGCTCGATGCGGAGCCGAGCCGCGATTATTTCCTGTCGCTGTACCGCGCTCGCGGACTCGATCCCTTCATCGGCTATCGCACCGCCTCCTTCGAAATGGTGCGCGGGCTGGTCGGCCACGGACTGGGCTACAGCCTGCTGGCCACCAAACCCGCTAACAGCATTTCCTACGATGGCCGCGCTCTCGTGACCCGTCCACTGGCTTATCCGGTCGCCGGCAGCCGCCTGGTGCTGGCGCACCTGGCACGCCGCCCGATGGACGCCGGCGCGCGGGCGTTCGCGCAGCATTGCCGGGCATTCTTCGGAGGCAGTCATGCACACCCGCATTCGTAAATTCAACACGCGCGATACCTATCCGGAACAGCAGCTCGACAATGATCTGTGCCAGGCGGTCGTGGCGCGTGGGCGAACCGTGTTCGTGCGCGGACAGGTCGGACAGGACCTCGATACCGCGATCAGCATCGGCGTTGGCGACGCCGCGGCCCAGGCCGAGCAGGCCATGCACAATGTCCGTCAGCTGCTCGGTGAGGCGGGCGCCGGGCTCGAGCACATCTGCAAGATCACGATCTACCTGACCGATCCGCGCTTTCGCGAGTCGGTTTACCGGACGGTGGGCCGCTGGCTCAAAGGTGTGTACCCGGTATCCACCGGCATCGTCGTTGCCGGTCTCGCGCGACCGGAGTGGCTGGTCGAGGTGGATGTCATCGCCGTCATTCCCGATAGCGAACAACCTGCGTGACCTTCTCGATCGCCGCACGCTCGGCCGATGCCGGTCTGTTCGGCATCGCCATCGCCTCCTCCTCGCCGGCGGTGGCGGCACGCTGCGCGCACGCTCGGGCCGGTGCCGGCGCGGTGGCCACCCAGAACATCACCGATCCATCATTGGGCCCGCGCATCCTGAGCTCCCTGGCGGGCGGCGCGCCGGCGCCGCAGGCGCTCAGCGAGGCGCTGGCCGCGACGCCGTTCGGCGCCTACCGGCAACTGCTGGTGGTGGCGCGCGAGGGTGCGCCACTGGTTCACTCGGGCGAGCACGCGCTCGGGACCGTGGCCTCCTCGATCGGCCGCGACGCGGCGGCTGCCGGCAATCTGCTCGCTCACGCGCGAGTTCCCGCGGTGATGATCGAGACATTCGAATCCGCCAGCGGACATCTGGGCGCGAGGCTGGTTGCGGCCCTGCGCGCGGGCCTGGCGAGCGGCGGAGAAGCCGGCCCGGTTCACTCCGCCGGACTGCTCGTGGTGCGCGATCAGAGCTGGCCGATCGTCGACCTGCGCGTCGATTGGAGCGAGGGCAATCCAGTCGCGGCGCTCGCCGACATCTGGGATATCTACTCACCGCAAATCGACGACTATGTGCGGCGTGCGCTCGATCCGGCGGCAGCGCCGCGCTTCGGCGTGCCCGGGGACACATGAAATACACTTTCCGGCAGTTGAGCTATTTCATCGCCGCCGCGGAAACCGGCAGCATCACGCTGGCATCGCGCCGCGCGAGCATCTCCCAGCCGGCCATTTCGACCGCAATCTCCCATATCGAACGCGAACTGGATGTGCAGCTGTTCCTGCGCCATCACGCGCACGGCCTGTCCCTCACGCCGGCCGGCCGGGCGCTGCTGCGCGATGCCAAGCAGCTGCTCAAGCAGGCCGAGGCGCTGTATTCGGCTGCCGCCGAGGTCAGCCACCAGATCCGCGGTGAATTATCGGTGGGTTGGTTCTCGACGCTGGCGCCCATCGTCATGCCCGAGCTCACGCAGTCCTTTCTCAAGGCCTATCCGGAGACTCGGATCCGATGCCGCGAGAACCATCAGGAAGGTCTGCTGCACAGCCTGCGCGATGCCGAGACCGAGGTGGCGATCACCTACGACCTGCAGATCAGCGACGATGTGAATTTCCAGCCGCTGGCCACCCTGCCGCCGTATGCGCTGTTTGGCGCCTCGCATGCATTGGCACACGAACGCCATGTCAAGCTGGCGCAGCTGGCCGCATTGCCAATGGTGTTGCTCGACCTGCCGATGAGCCGTCAATACTTCGAGTCGCTGTTCATCCGCGAGCGTCTCGAACCGAACATCGTCTGGGCCTCCTCGCAGCAGGAAGTGGTGCGAACCATGGTCGCCAACGGGCTGGGCTATACGCTGGCCAACGTCAGGCCGCGCGCAGCCGTGGCACTCGATGGCCGACGCGTGCATCGCGTACCGCTCAGCGGCGACCCCTCTCCCCTGCGCATCGGCATCGCCACTCTCAAGGAACTCAAAAAGACCCGCCTGGTGGAGGCCTTCGAGCGCCATTGCCAGCAGCTCTTTTCCGAATCCTACATCCCCGGCATGGCACCACCGACCGCTCCGCCGCGCCGCAAGCGGCGCTGACGATGGCCGCGCCCGCGTCGACCGGCGTGAACTCACCAGTCGCCACATTTCAGCAGCAGGTGCTGCGGCTCATGCAGGCGCGCGACTGGCAGGGCGCCACCCGAGCCTGCGAGCAATTCACGGCGCAGCACCCGGCGCTCGCCGCGGGCTGGATCGCCAGCGGCCAGGTGGCGCTGGCGATGCGGAATCTGCTGCGCGCACGCGAGTGCGCGGCCGCTGCCGCAGATCGCGCCGACGCGGATCCGATTCTCTGGGACCTGATCGGCACCCTCTATAGCCGCGCCAACGATCAGCCGCGCGCGCTGGCGGCCTACGATCGCGCACTGGCATTGGCTCCCGACCAGCCCGCGTTCCTGTTCAATCGCGCCGCCGTGCGGCGCTTCCTGGGCCAACTGGCACAGTCGGAAGCCGACTACGATCGAGTGATCGCGCTGCGTCCCACGGACTTCGAAGCCTACAAGAATCGCTCGGATCTGCGGCGGCAGACCACCGGGCGCAATCATGTGGCCGCACTGCGACGGTTGCAGACCCAGGGCATCGCCGACTGGCGCGGCGCCGTACAGGTGCACTACGCGCTGGCCAAGGAGTACGAAGACCTCGGCGATTACGCGGCCTCCTTCGAGCAGCTTCAAAGCGGCTCGCGCCTGAGGCGCGCGCAGCTGCACTACGACATCACCACGGATCTTGCGACCGTGGACTGGATCATCGAGGCCTATCCGGCAACGGCGACTTCGGAACTGGACGCGGCCGTGAATGATCGCGCGCCCGGACCCCTATTCATCCTCGGATTACCGCGCAGCGGCAGCACGTTGGTGGAAAGGATCCTCGGCCGGCATTCGATGGTGCACGCGGCCGGCGAGCTGCAGTCTATGGCGCTCGCCATCGTTGAAGCGGTGCGGCAGCGGCCAGACCCGACACGGTCGGGTGCGACGCAGATATCCCGACGGGAAATGATCGAAGCCTCATCGCAGCTGGACTTCGGGGCGCTGGGCCGCGACTACCTGGCGCGCGCGCGCGCGTCCGGGGCCATCGGCGACTACTTCATCGACAAGATGCCGCTCAACTTTCTCTATTGCGGCCTGATCCGCCGCGCGCTGCCGCAGGCGCGCATCGTGCACGTTCAGCGTCATCCGATGGCGGCCTGCTATGCCATGTTCAAGACGCTGTTCGAAGATGCGTATCCTTTCTCCTACGACCTGTCCGAACTGGGGCGTTACTACCTGGCCTACCGGCGGCTGATGCGGCACTGGGCGCAGGCAATGCCCGGACGCATCTACGAGCTGCGCTACGAGTCGATGATCGAGGACCAGCTGGGCGAGACGCGGCGGCTGCTGGCTTTCTGCGGCCTCGACTGGGAGGATGCGTGCGCGCAGTTTCATGAAAATCCCGACCCGAGCACCACGGCCAGCGCGGCCCAGGTGCGCCAGCCGATCTATGATTCCTCGGTTGAGCAGTGGCGGCACTACGCCGATCAGCTGTCGGAACTTCGGCGCCTGCTGATGGAGGGAGGCATCGATGTCTCTTGATCAATGGCCCTGATCGATCTGCTGGTCGTGGTCGCCGCCGGCTTCTGGGCACGACTGAAGGCCACCAACCAGGACCAGTTCCTGGTGGCAGGGCGCTCGGTTGGCCCCTGGCTCTACTCCGGCACGCTGGCCGCCATCGTGCTGGGCGGCGCTTCCACGGTGGGCGGCGTGAAGCTCGGCTACCAGTACGGCATCTCGGGCATGTGGCTGGTCTTCATGTTCGGCTTAGGGATCCTGATGCTGAGCGTGGTGCTGGTCGAGCGGGTACTGGGGCTGAAGCTCTACACGGTGCCCGAGCTGCTCGAACGGCGCTACAGCCGCGGCGTACGCATGGCGGGCGGCGTGGTCATGGTGGCCTACGACCTGATGGTCGCC
>Ga0302310_10004496_pt1 | contig 10482 bp, 6 predicted proteins | sample III_Palsa_N1_2_FD_200451 | JGI IMG/M metagenome (GOLD analysis project Ga0302310, IMG submission 200451) | Peat permafrost microbial communities from Stordalen Mire near Abisko, Sweden - III_Palsa_N1_2 | ecosystem: Environmental > Terrestrial > Soil > Palsa > Peat permafrost | place: Sweden... | reverse complement strand
CCAGGCGTACGGATCAACGTCAGCCGGATCGTATGGTCGTTTGGCTTGTCAGAACCGTTCTTGCAATCGGTCAGGACGGTCGCTCCGAACTTCCCGCTCATATCCGTCAGATCGATCCACTGATGCGACGGCACCTCAAACTTCTTCGGCTGCGCTGTAGGCCGTTGTATGGTGCCAATGTCCCAGTTGTACGTCGCCATCTCGTTCGAAACGGTGAGTGGAAAAGTAGCCTTCAGATTTGTCTCGCGGGTATTCCAATCAATGACATTTCCAAACTCAACACGCTTCCCTGCATCGCCCACCGACAGCCGAACTGTCTGCACAAACCGCGACCCCGCCGTCTCGCGAGTCACCTCAATGGCGACGCGCACCGGCCCTTCTTCCACTATGCGAATCTTCGCAGGCCCCGACACGTACTCCTTCGGCTTAGCCTGCTCTTGAACCCAATCCATGTTCCACGCCGGCCATTGTGCAGGATTGTCATACGAGAGCGCGAGACGCGCCGGCGCCGCAAGCAGCTCACGCTTTGCCTGCTTGTCGAAGATGCTTGCAACGTCACCATCCGCGTTCAACGTAACCTTGTAGTACGCGTTCTCCAGCTCATTGTTGCTGACGTGCAAATCCGACGAGCTCGCCTCGGCGGCGCCTGGCAACACGTGATACACCGCGTAGCCAACCGAAGGCACGCTCGCCTCAAACACCACCTTGCCATCGGAGATCTGCGCCGCCACAGAACGACCAGCTGGCGCGACAACGTGAACAGCCTTAGGCATTCCGCCCGGGAAATCGATTTTGGCCTCCACCACATCTTCCCTTGCGATGTTGAGCGGGTTGAAGATCACCACCGCCACTCCCTCACCCTCGGTGTCCATTCCCGCGGAGACAGCCTCCGTCCCGCTCTTGAGCACATCGGCGAACTGGTTCATCGCGATGACATCATCATTCCAGGCGAACTCATACGCTCGAGGAGTCGCCGTGCCTGCAGCGAGATCATGGAAGTGGGCTCCCATTGCCAACGTCCACGCGTCATTGAGCCGCGGCATCGGATAGCTCCGCCCGCCCAGCCATGCCGCCGCAACCGACGACTTCTCCGCCGCATCCCCAAGCAACTCTTCCTTCCGAATCCAACGCTTCTGATACGCCTGCGACGTAAGCGAGCCCGTCGAATGATTCGTCAGCTCCATCTCACCGGTATACCGAGGCAGCTCAGCCTCCTCCGCCGGTGTGATGTCCTTAAACATCTGGTCAGCAGTCGCGGAGATCACATGCACCGGCCCCTCGCCCACCTGCGTCGCAGGCCATGCTGGATGGTCGTGGCCCCGCATGAAAAACCCATTCTGCGGCGGTAGATCGACCGTGCCCTTGGTCACGATCGCCTCCAGACGCTTCACCGACTCTTCATCCGGCGCTCCACCGATATCGCCTGTACCGAAGTAGTGGTAGTCCGTAAACACTCCGGTGACCTTGCCGTTGTTCAACACGCGCGCAGCCCAGTCGCCCTGAAACCGCCGTTCCGCGTTCTCCTGCTGTCCTGCCTCAATTCCAGCCAGTTCCGTGCGCAGCGCAAAGAACTCCTGAAGATCCTTCGGATCGGGCGCATGATTCTTCTCGGAAGCCTGCAGTCTCTGCTGCACCCCGGCCAGCTTCTTCTGCACATCGTCTAATGCAGGATTCGGCGGCAGCGCCGGCAATGGAGTGCTCAGATCCGTTGAGATTCCACCGCTATAGGCCCCTGGATTCAGGCCCGCCAGAACGCTCTCTCCATCCGGCCCAACCCACACCCCCACGTTGAACGGCGTCCCCTCCGGAGTCCTCTCCAGAGACTCCGGTCCACCCGCGTTCGCCGACGAGCCCCACGTCAGCTTCTGCGTCGAAAACCCCTCCACCCCGGAGTGCGCCAGGATCGTTGGCAGCGAAGCCGGAAATCCAAAACAATCCGGCAGCATAAACTCCGCACTACTTTTGCCGAATTCTTTCTGAAACCACTCGTTGCCATAGAGGATTTGCCGGATGATCGCCTCCGCGCTCGGCGCATTCACGTCGCCCTCTTCCATCGACGAACCCGCCGGGAACCAGCGCCCAGCCGCGACCTCTCGCTGCACTCTCGCGAAGTCCGCCGGGTAATACTCCTTCATCAGTCGATAGCGATTCGCTCCACTGAAGTTAAATATGTAGTGCGGATACTTGTCGAACAGCTTGAAGTTATCCTCCATCGTTCTGCGGAGGTATTCATCGATGACCTGCGGATACTCCCACCTCCATTCCGTATCAAGATGCGCGTATCCCACGACGTAGAGAGTCGGTTCTTTGGTGAGGTCCGGCTTCTGAGGCGTCTGTGCCGCAGACAGCGTGATCAAACTTACGGAAGCCAGCAGGCCCGAAACGAAACGCGTGCGCAAGAGTTGCATTCAATCTCCAGGTTCATCTTCTAAGTACAAAACTTAATTAAGTCAGACCACGCGGCACCAGTGGCGCACGTGGCCTGTCCAGACACAATTATTAGAACGTTATCTTGCCTTGGATCTGCAACACCCTTGGCGTGTTCTGCTGGTTGGGGCCCACTGTTCCGAAGCCGCTCCAGTGAGAGGCTGCAGTGTACGACGCAGCTCCATCTCCAGGGTTCGTGTCAGGACCGCCAAACAACACCGAGTTGGTTACATTGAATGCGTCCAGCCGCAACGTAAAGTTCAAACGATTCCAGATCGGCACAGTCTTTTCCAGCGAAAGATCCAGGTCAGGAATTGTGGGGTTGCGTACCTGCTCCGTTCTGCCCGTAAGGTTCATCAGGCCGTAGGGCGGGATGCCCTGCCAGCACGAACTCGGATCGTTCGCGGTTGAGAACCAGTGCCCCAGCGTCGATCCTCCTGTCGGTCGATAGCTATGGTTGCATGTGTAATACCAGCCAGTATTGACACCAACCGGCGTTCCACTCTCGGCGGTGAATACACCACCAAGAACCCAGCCGCCGATCAGCGCATCCACAATCTGCGAGGGATGTGTCCACACCATGCCGCCTCGCCCGAACGGCAAATTGTAGACAGAGGTTATCGCCAGGACATGCGTCCGGTCATTATCGGCAAGTTGGTGAATGCGTACTAAGTCCTGATAAGGCCAGCCGTTCAGATATCCGTCTTCATTGATCGTCTTCGAATACGTGTAAGAAATTTGGAAGCTCAGGCCACGCCCTCCTCCTCCGCTCACGCGTTTACTGAGCTTCACCTCCAGAGCGTTGTAGAAGTTGCCTCCAATCGGGGCGTTGTACTCTCCCACCAGGCCCGTTCCGCCCGGACTGCAATACTGCGGCAGGATCGTGCGCAGGTCAATTGCAGGAATCGTTGTGGATGTGCCGCACTGTCCCGGCCCCGAGATGCCCGGAACGCCATAAAACGGGTTTGGTACCTGCTGGTTGAAGTAGTTCGGATTGGCGACGGCCTCCTGCTGCTGCGCTAGGCTGGCCGTTCCATTCGTCCACAAAAAGGTGCGCAGACGATTTGTGAAATTTCCGGCATATCTGGCATCGAGAACCAGGCCAGGCGCCAACTCGCGCTGGAATCCCAGAGACAGAATCTGCTCGATGGGAATCTTGCGTTGTGGGAAGTCTACCTGCACGCCGCCGTTACCAAGATCAGTCTCCAGCCCCAGGCTATTTCCAGTGGGGGCAAGCAGGCCACTGGCAAAAGGGCTCCCGCTATTGAAGTTGTTGGTTGGTGTGTTGCCCCCGTTGAGCGATGCCGTATAGTTCGTGGTTTGGGTCTCACCTACACTGGAGCCGCCCTCCAAACCGTAGGAGTACATAATCCCATAACCACCACGGATCACGGTCTTTGCGTCGATCTGATAGGCGAAGCTGAAGCGTGGACCTACATCGGACCAATCGGTGTCATAGGCATCGCGCGACTGCCCGTCCACACCCGGGAATTGAATTCCGCCCATGACCGTCGAGAGCGAAGATGTGTCGATGCCGGCTGCGACCCATGCAGCGTTATTCGCTGCATTCGCCACATTCGCCTGGTAGGCCGCCTGGTTTCCGATCGGATTGATACAGGTCAGGCAGATGCCGCGGTTGAGGTTGTTGTGCCGCTCCCGCAGCCCTCGCTGCACGTCATAGCGGATGCCCAGGTTCAGCGTCATGCGCCGTGAAACGCGCCAGTTATCTTGGAAGTAACCTGCATACACTGGATACCCTTCCATGATCGATCCGATCCAGTCGATGCCGCCATTGTCCGGGTAACCGAGGTAGAACGAAGCGAGCGCGGATCCATTCTGGTTGTTTGGCAAGGTGTTGCAACTTGAATTGGGCGCGCCGGTGGGGCTGTAGCAGTTTGCGTTTTGCGGATCGTATTGCGTGAAACCGGAATTGAAGCCGAAGCGGCCATTTGCGTTGCCGCCGCCGTCAGGAAAACCACCAAACTGGAACTCATCGATCTCTCCACCGAACTCCATCGTGTGAGACCCATGTGTCTTCGTGAAGTCCACGTTGAGCGTGTAGTTATTCACGACGCTGGGATTGAAGGTGTTGCCAAAGAAATTGTTGGTGCCATTTGGATTATGACCTGTAAATCCGGTGCTCCATCCATCCACCACGTTGAACTCTGGAAGATACTTTGCACTGGTGGAACCAGGCAAAGGCATGTCGAGACCAATCGTCGAAGGATCCGTCTGCTGAGCCAGGTTGCCATCGGGTGAAGTCGCATAGAAGCGGGTGAAGGAAACCTTGAAGTCACCGGTCAACGTCGGTGAAAATACGTGCGTCACATCCTGCGTCGCCACATAAGTCTGGTGTACCGCATTGATGGTGCCATTCTCGGCAAGCCCTGGCAGGCCGTTACTGTTGTGAAAGTCGGCACCGTTGGAATAAATGAAGTAGCTGTACAGCTTCGTCCGATCGGTAAAGTTGTAGTCCACCCGAACCTGTGGCTGGTTGTAGTGCAGCAAGCCCGGATTCTGAGCGAAATAGTTATTTCCGCTCACCAGGTTCTGTGCGTCCGCCACGTTCGGCAACGGGAGGAACTTCAACACGGCCAACGCCGTCGGGTTGATCATTGATGCCGGAAGCGTGTCATTCGGAAAAAGTGTTTGGGCGATACGGTTGCTGTTGCAGGACTCCACGGGACCGCCATCTAAGCAAACACCCGATCCCGGCTCGTATACCGGAAGACCGTTTGGAAAGTCAGTGGGATCCATGGCCTGCGCCAGACCAAAATCTACGCCCGCATTGCCGTTATACCCAGGCCGCAAAAAGGCAGGGGCGACATTTTCGAACAGTGAGGATGCGAGCGACTGATGAAATCCTTCGAATCCGAAGAAAACGAACAGCCTATTCTTGATGATCGGACCGCCCGCCGTTATCCAGTACTGATTCTGTACCTGGCCATTTCGTGGGCTCCCGTTGAGGTTGTTCTGGTAAGAATTCGCATTCAGGGTCGTGCCTTCAAAGGCATACCGCGCCGTCGCATGGTATTGGTTGGTGCCGCTCTTACTCACTGAATTCACCGTTCCACCGCTGGTGCGGCCGTAGCGCGCATCGTAGGTGGTCGTCATCACGTTTAACTCCTGGATGCTGTCCATGTTCGGAGAGATCGTCCACTCACCCGCGCCTTGGTTGTCGTACGTGTACTGGCTCGTGATGTTCGAGCCATTCAGTGTGAACTGGTTATTGCCCACAATCCCGCCGCCGATGGTGTACGAGTTCTGCGCATTGTAACCATTCAACTGGGTGTTGGCCGCGTACGTCGGTTGACTGCCTGGCGTCGTGCCAATCAGCGAGTAGATTTGGCCGCCGTTCAACGGAACATTCTCAATCTCGCGCGATCCGATCGTGTTGTTGCCCGAGGCGTCCTCGGTTTCAAGTTGGGGCGGAGCTGAGCTCACCACCACCTGATCGGTGACCGAGCCCACCTGCAGCGAGAAGTTCTGATTGAACACCTGGGAGGCGAGCATCAGAACCTTTTCCTGCACAGCCGTCTTGAAATTTCCAGCCGTTATCGTAACGGTATACGTTCCCGGCAGCACGTACGGGATGTAGTAATCGCCTCTGGGCGTAGTGGTCGCGGTATAGGTCGTCTTCGTATCGGTGTTCACAGCTGCGACCTTCGCGCCCTTGATCACAGCACCGGACGGGTCTGTCACCTGCCCGGTGAGGGTGGCGCGGAACTCCTGCGCATTGCCGTGAAGCACTCCGAAAATAATCGCGAGTGCGAAGAATCCTTTTACGCAATATTTGGTGATGCAGCCCATGCTCTAGCCCTCCAAAAGTGTCTTTCGGTCATAGCTACGGCCTTCTGCATGACGTGCATTCTCCGCGCATCGATGCTCATGGTAGCGTTTCCATGGCCAATGGTAGCGTTTCCATGAATGACGAAGATTTTTATCCCAACGATCAATCACTGTCAAGAACTTTTTGGAAAGAGATTTTTTCCTATGTCCGCTAGGAACATAACAGGCAATTCTGGAGGGCCGGAACTACCTCACGAGCAGAAGCGAAAACAGAGTCGACGCTGCAAAGATCAGGCCCCCTTCGGAGAGCAGCCGCAGGAGCTTCGTCGAATGAGGCGAGTCTTGAGTTGAACCTGCTGCGGGGAGCTGGTGACACCAGATCCGCCAGATGCAGGTGAACTGAGTAGCCTCTCAAAAAGAAGCTGGGCGGCAACGTGTCCAAGCTCATAGATTGGCTGCTGTACTACCGTGATGGCGGGACGTACTGTGCCCGCGAGTTGAAAATCGTCATACCCCACCAGCGCGACGGTCTTTGGGATGGAAATGCCTAATTTTTGTAGTGCCTCGAACGTATCGATCGTGGTCCTATTCTTCAGCGTGAAGATGGCGTCCGGCGGATTCGGACTGTGGAGCAATTTTTTTATAACATGCTCAGCCGACTCATAATCATGGATTGACGTCTCGAGAATCGGCTCCAGCCCAGCCGATTCAATTGCGTCGCAGTAGCCGCGAACCCGCTCTCGGATGGTGTAGAGATTTATCTCGCCGGTCAAGCACACGATGCGCTTGTATCCGTGTTTGATCAGGTGTCGTGTCGCATGCTGCGCGCCATCGAAGTTATTCGCAACGACAGAGGGAACGAGTGCACCCGCTACAGGACGATCCAAAGCCACGATCGGAACCGGAAGTCGGAGGAGAAGACTGCGCAGAGCCTCACTTTCTGAATCGGCAGGCGAATCACAAACCCATCCACGCGATGCTGCGTAAGGATATTCACAGCATCCCGTTCAGTAGCTGAATCATTCTGCGTCGTCAGCACGATCACCAGGAAGTCATTGCTGCGCGCAATTGCCTGCAAGACTTCCGCGCAATTCGAGAAGAAAGGATCGGCGATGCTGGGGATGACAAAACCGATGGTGCGCGTGCGATGTCCTTTCAGAACGCGTGCGGCCTGGTTCGGCATATATCCAAGCGCCTGGATGGCTTGCTGTACCCTGGCCATGGTCTTGGGCTCAACACGCTCCACGCCATTGATCACACGAGAAACCGTCGTCGTGCCGACGCCAGCCTTCTTGGCTACTTCGCTGAGAGTCGGATGTTTACTTTTCTTCGTCATTGGTCATCTCTTCTTTGCCATTTGCTCGCCACCGGGTAGTCTCAGGAAGCCGAACCTCGATCCTGTCTCCGCATGAGCGCAATCTTAACAAGCCTATATTTCGCTGGTACATAATTTGTACGGATCGTTTTAATGCCAATTGTAAGATTAGAGTTCAGCTTGTTTTTGTTTCCGTCAAGTTTTGGAACCCATTCGTGTCCAGGCACTCTGCCGGAAGATGCCCTTGAGGCTCTCGACGTAGTCGTGTCAACTTCCTTCTGGAAGTCTGCCAACAATAAAGCCACAATCTGGACCGTCATAGAAGCGACCTCGCTCACCCGTGTGCTTGTGATCATACTGGCCGTCGAACTGCCTGCCATGTCATCTTTTGAGCAAGATCGTCATTATCCGGCTCTGGAGCGGATGAACTTTCCCAAAACACCGACCATTTGGGGCCGCCGGCGTTTTCGGAAACTAAAACACCGAAGTTGCCGAAAACCCGACTTTTCGGGACTGTTGCTTGGTCGCACTGGCCTTCTGGATGAGTGATCCAGCGATTTGTCACTCAGTGACAGTCATGATTGATGTAAAGACTAGGATTCCAGCAGGGCGCGTAACTTGTAAGCGTATCTGCGGCTCGACGTGACGACCGTTCCTCCAGCCAGCACGATGTCGTAAACACCATCGAACATCGGACGAATCTCGCTGATGCAAGCGCCATTCACAATGGCCGACTTCCGCACGCGGATGAAGTGGTGTGGCGCGAGCTTCTCTTCCAGGTGCGCCATGGTTTCCCGCAACAGGTGACGGTCGCTGGCGGTGTGTATGCAGGCGTAGTTTCCCATGGCTTCGATCCACAGCACATTGGAAACGGGGACAAAGAAAATCCGCTTCTTGTCCTTCACCACAAAGCGTTCCAAAGGGCGGAGACTTCGGAGGGATTGAAGCAGTGGTTCGAGACCTGGATTTGCTTCCCGGCGCTGCTCGAGTACCTGGCGTGCGTGAACCAGGGCCTTGGCAAATCGCTCTTTATCATACGGTTTCAAGAGATAGTCCACTGCGTGCACTTCGAATGCACGAATGGCATGCACGTCGTGAGCCGTGACGAAGATATATATGGGAGCGTGGCCGTTCACTGCTTCCACATTCTCGATGACTCCAAAACCATCCAGATCAGGCATCTGCACATCGAGAAAAACGATGTCCGGTCGAAGTTCGGTGATCTGCTCCACCGCGTTGATTCCGTTCGCCGCCTCGCCTACAAGTTCAATGCCTTCGTGTTCGGCAAGGTAGCGACGGACACCCCGTCGGGCAATCGGTTCGTCATCGACGATGAGGACTCGCGCCTTCAATGGGAACTCCTCAGTGGTATGGTGATGACGGCCTCACAGCCTCGACCGTCGCCCCCGGTAAGCTCTAGCGACGCCTGGTCCCCGTAGAGCTGTTTCAAGCGTGACTGCACATTGGTGAGTCCAACGCCGAGTCGCAGGCGCGATTCCGGTGCCGGGCCTGGGCCGTCATCGCGGACGCAGAGCCTGACTCTGCCGTTGTGAAGTTTGGCAGTGATCTCTAGCCGGCCTGCTGAAGAATCCACGCTGATGCCGTGCTTGATGGCATTCTCAACCAGCGGCTGAAGCGCCAGGCTTGGTACATACAGTCCCAGAAGGTTAGGTGCTATGTCCATCTGAACTTTCAGCCGATCGTGAAAGCGTGTCTGTTCGATCTCCAGATATTTGCCAACGAACTCGAGCTCGCTTTGCAAGGTGATCTCGTTCTCCCGGCGTTCGAGGGCCATGCGCAGCAGGTCGCCGAGGCTGACCAGCAGACGGCCCGCAGCATCGACGTCTTCCTGCATCAGAACACCGATGGCATGAAGGCTGTTGAATAAAAAGTGCGGATGCAGCTGGCTCTTGAGATTCTCAAGTTCTGCATGGGAGAGCTGCGTCTCCAGTTGCGCCGCTATCGTCTGGCGCTCCATAGCAACCTGGTAAAAGTGCATCGACTGGTACAAGCCCACTACTAACCAGTATGTGAGTATGCCGGTAAAGCTCATGAAAAGAACACCGACTCCGAACGACGAGAGAAAGCGGTGCACGTCAGGACCAGTGATGTGAAAAACAAACCGGAGAAGTCCAAGGCTCAGAAAGTATTGGGTGACAGATGCCACGGGAGCCATCGTGAGCGACGTGATTGTGTGGATCGCTATGTGAAGTACGACCCTCGGCCCCGTCAACGGGAACCGTTTGGCAAGACCGATCACAAGCGGTGTGCACGCCGCCCATATGTACCATTCAACAAGTTCGAGCGCACCCTCGATCACCCAGTGGACCTGCGAACCCTGCACCTTTTCCACCACGATCTGTTGCGCGGCAAACAACAGCGCCACAATCGTCCATCCACACAGGATCAAAATCCATTTCTTCCGTCCCCTGTCTGGCGTGGCTTGTAGCAATGGGTGTTGACCCTCTGGCGCGGATTATAGCTGTGGCGTCGAAGGAGACATCACGGAGGACGGAGCCGTCGAGAGCTTCAAATGCCTTTTGACAGCTAATTCCTGCCGCTTGCCTCATCGCGGACACCGCATTTCACTTTTCCTGCAAATATTGGTTCTTCGCGACATATGTTCAGCGAGCAGGACCATTCAGGTTGAGGTAAAGGAGTTTTTCATGAAGAAGATTTTGACGCAGTACGGAGCGTATGTACTCGCGGTCGCTCTGATGATGCCGTTGGCGCAGGCGCAGCCGACAAAAATCCAGGCGGCCTTCGGAGACGATGCCGGAACGCTTTCCAAGAAATTCACCGGCCTCGCGCGCGTGATGGCAGGCAAGTACGACTGGAAGCCCGGCCAGGGCGTTCGCTCCGTCAGCGACGTGTTCAACCTGATCGTTGAAGAGAATGGCCTGCTCGCCGATGCTCTCTCGGGCACACCGAATAAGGGAGCAGATCCCGCG
>Ga0302310_10004483_pt1 | contig 10517 bp, 11 predicted proteins | sample III_Palsa_N1_2_FD_200451 | JGI IMG/M metagenome (GOLD analysis project Ga0302310, IMG submission 200451) | Peat permafrost microbial communities from Stordalen Mire near Abisko, Sweden - III_Palsa_N1_2 | ecosystem: Environmental > Terrestrial > Soil > Palsa > Peat permafrost | place: Sweden... | reverse complement strand
CGTGGGTAGCCGTGGGTGCAAAGGGCCAGCTCATAGTGATTCGAGTTCATTGCCTCAACTAACCATGATGTGGCCGGTTGCATATTCCACTCGAAACCGGCCACCTCTAACGATGCAAACCCGCCACTGGGAATGCTCTCAAACCCGCCACCCGAAATGGCCTGAAAGCGCTACCAAGATGAGGCTGGTTCGCCGACTATCGCGTTACCAGGGCGAACGGGACGTGCAAGTGACGGAGCACGGACGGCGGATAGATGTACTTGCAGTTTCGCTGAAGGGCCGACAAGCTGCGAAGGGCAGAAGTCGACCCATTGCCGCCAGTGGCGAATGTCCGCTTTCGGGTAGCTGACCTCATTTATCCTCGCGGCTCACGCACTCAAAATGCAGTTCGCAGCATCGAGCCGCAAAGCGTCCTTTCTAAACGATGAGGAGGGCGGACTATTCCATCGTGCGATCTACTTGCTGCCGCCGCTCGGCGTGAGACACACTGCGGAAATGAATGACAAGCTGTTTGCGCTCCGATTATTCGCGCGTGTTGCTCGCACGGGAAGCTTCTCTGCAGCAGCGCGCGAGCTAGGTCTTTCACAGCCGTCGGTATCGCGGATCATCGCGGCGCTGGAAAAAGAAGTGGGCGCAGCTTTGGTGACGCGCACGACGCGCGCAGTCACGATGACAGATGTAGGCATCGACTACCTGACTCGCGTCGAAGCGATCCTGTCGTCATTAGAGGAAGCCGATCACGCCGCTCGCGGGTCGCAGGAGCTGCGCGGGTCGCTGCGTGTGGCCATGCCTGCAAGCTTTGGCGTGCGCGAAATCGTCCCTCTGTTGCCAGGCTTTCTTGCACGCCATCCTTTCCTGGAGCTCAGTTTGTTGATGAGTGATCAACGGCAAGACACCATCAAGGAAGGTGCCGATGTCGCACTTCGACTTGGCGAGCTGGCCGATTCGACTGCCACCGCGCGCGTGATTGGGCGGACACAGCGGTTGATTGCCGCATCGCCGGCTTATTTGGAGGCACGGGGCACGCCCAAGGTGCCCGCAGATTTGGCTGCCCATGCAGTCATCGTCGGGCCTGCCGGGACGAGCTCCGGAACATGGTCCATGAAGAAGGATGGCCAAATCGAATCGGTACGCATCGATTGCCGACTAACTGTGTCATTCAACGACGCCGCCGTAGCCGCCGCTGTGGCGGGAATCGGTGTCGTGAACACAGCTGTGTGGGGATGTCGCGCTGAACTCGCCAGCGGCTCGCTCATTCGGCTACTTCCCGACTGGAACACGGGCAACGTCGAAGTCCATGGCATGTTTACTCCCGGGCGGCCCCCAAAGCCCTCCGCGCGGGCACTGGTCGAGTATCTGGTCGCGCAACTTCCCCGCTAGTTGGGAGCCCGCGCCGCGCAGCCGTGGCGCCTCGTTCAAAGCGCGCTGTAGACGCGTTCAGACATCGGTTGAATATTCGCATCAGGGCGACGCGCTGCCGGTTTTTAACCGGGCAATTTCGCCGCCAGCAGATCGACCTGTTCAATGTTAGGCGCAGTGCTGAGCAAGGCCGATGCATTGGCCATCAACGCAGCCGCGATGGGACCTTGCAGGTGTGCCTGGCGTCCTTCTTCATTAGCAAAAGCATCGAAAATACCGAACGTGGAAGGGCCAAACTGCAACGCAAACCAAGCGGTGGTGCCCAATTCAGCATTAGCGAGCGGTAAGGCGCTCTTGAGGAAGGCGGCGAGGGCGCCCTCTTGGCCAGGCTTGGCTTCGAGGCGGACGAACAAGGCAAATTTGGTCATGAAATGCATCTCCTGGAGTGAAAGTCACGTCTCGGCGAATCCGTGGTCGTAGGAGACGCACGGGTGTGGACGATTCGAGCCTCTACCGACAGCCCGACGTGGACATGTTGGACCCGTTCGAGAGCCGGCAGACCTTCATCTGACGAATAACTCTTAGTTGCCGATGTGCCTACTTTTGCGTCTATTGATCGGCGAAAGTGTGTGCAGACGCCAACGAGGCGCCGCCAACTTTAGGACACAAATCATGACTTCACTTACCGGTAAGGTCGCCATTGTCACTGGCGCCTCCAAAGGCATCGGTGCTGGAATCGCCAAACTTTTCGCCCAATCCGGCGCCTCGGTTGTCGTGAACTACGCGACCAGCAAAGACGCGGCAAATGCGCTGGTCGCCGAGATCAAAAGCATTGGCGGAAAGGCGGTAGCCATCCATGCCGACTTTTCCAAGACCGCCGACATCCAGCGACTGTTTGAAGAATCGAAGCGCGCCTTCGGCACGCTCGACATCCTAGTGAACAACGCGGGCGTCTTCGCCTTCGCACCTTTGCATGACGCGACGGAGCAGGAATTCCATCGCGAGTTCAGCACGAACGTGCTTGGCGTCATCACGGCGACGCAAGAGGCGGCGAAGTACTTCGGTCCGAACGGCGGCAGCATTATCAACATCAGTTCCATTGCCAGCGTCGGCTACATGCCCAACTCGGTCATTTATGCGGCAACGAAAAGCGCGGTGGACGCCGTTACGCGCGTGACCTCGGTCGAACTTGCGCCGAAAAAAATCCGCGTTAACAGCATTGCGCCCGGAGCGACCATTACGGAAGGCATTGCGGCTCTGGGATGGCCGCAGGAGACCGTCGATGCTGTTGTCGCCACCATCCCCTTTGGTCGCCCAGGTCAACCGGAAGACATCGCTCGCGTGGCGCTATTTCTGGCTTCCGATGACTCAAGCTGGGTGACCGGCGAGCGCATTACGGCATCGGGTGGCCAACGCGCCTAACGGCCAGTACTCCAGCGGACGCGACAGGATACGTTGGGTCGTGTCCGCTGGTCTCGTTGTAAAGGAACAAACGCTGTGTTGATGCCGCGGAGCAGCCACGCACCTGGCGCAGTTGAACGCAACCGCGGCAAAGTACGAATACATTATCTAATTGCGGAACGTCAGATCTCGATCAACTGTCGCTAGGAAAAAATGAACGGTAAACAAGCGGTCATTGTCCTGTCTGCCCTCGCACATGACTCAAGATTGGCCATATATCGCTTGCTTATTGAGCATTCTCCTGAAGAGCTTAAACGCAGGCGCCATTTCGGAAAAGCTACGCATTCCAAAAGCGTCTCTATCGTTTCATCTTAAAGAGATGTCTTACGCTGGCTTGGTTTCGCGTCGGCACAACAGTCGATTTATGCACTACGCAGCAGTCATTCCAGCTGTGGATGATCTGATCGATTACCTGACGCGTTACCGGGTTTCATTTGCACTCGCGCAGACAGCAGCAGCAAAGCGCGACGTTCGAATCTAATTCAATGTGGCGGCGGCACCCCGATGTAGCCAGCGCGCCGATACGGCGAGCGGGCAATGTTCAACCCAAAGCGGCCGGTCGCGGCGGTGATGATGTCGACGGATTACAAAGGCTTCGTGAGCATTGAGAAGCCAATGTTCCGCAGGCCGCAAAATGATTCCGGTCATCATCACTGCTTACGAAGATGGTGGCGGTATGGAAACTCCGAAGGCCGAACCATGTAACTAACGAGCCACAGGCGGCACAGAGAAATTCTTCTGTCACCACATCTCACAGCATGGCGTTTGAAACTCCCATGTATCAAAGATAGTTTCAATGACGAAAGTGAAGTGACTTGACGATAAGGGCAAACGCCGCCGAGTGATGGCGACGGCTTGGGTAGAATAGGCGGTAGCCGGGATACGACGGGGACCAATCTTCAAGTACTGCCTGTAATGCGCCTCGCTCGATATGCTCCCGTGCCGCACCCTCTGGCACGTAAGCGAAGCCCAGGCCTGAGATAGCCGCGCCCACCATCATGCCAAGGCTGTTGAAGGTGCATTGCCCTTCGACTCGAACATTCATCTCGCGTCCCTTTTTTTCGAACTCCCATACATACAGTCCCCCCTGCGTGGGAAGGCGAAGGTTGATGCATCGGTGCTCCAGGAGGCCATGCGGCGTTTCTGGTACGCCGTTTGCCGCTAAATAGTCAGGTGAGGCCACCACGAGCAGTCGCTGATCTGCACTGATAGGGATCGAAACCATGTCCTTGGCAATGACTTCGCCAAGGCGCACGCCTGCGTCATAGCGCTCGGCCACGATATCCGTGAGACCGTAGTCGACGATGACCTCGACTCTGATGTCCGGATAGCCGGGCAGAAGTTTGGCAAGCATCGGCAGTAGGATGGCCTCCGCCGCATACTCGTCTGACGTGATGCGTATATGGCCTGATGGCGTATCCCTCAGTTCGCCGAGCGCCGACAGTTCATGGCGAATTTCCGCGAGGCGTGGTGCCACCGATTCCAGCAGCCGCATACCGGCTTGCGTCGCTGCAACGCTACGGGTATTTCGGTCAAGCAGGCGCAGACCGATCCTCTCCTCAAACGCTCGGACGGTCTGGCTGAGGGAAGATTGCGATACGCCAAGTTTGGCGGCCGCTCTCGTAAAGCTACCTTCCCGTGCCACGGCGAGCAGTGCCTCCAGGTCGTCAAGACTATCCCGCGTCATTTTTGGCCTCTTTCTATTTATTTAAAAAACTAATAAAGCTAATCAATTTATAGCTATTTACCAATCATCGACACGACCCCAAAGTAAGCGAGCTGGGACGGTGCTTTACCGCCACCCCCCATACACCCGATAACTGTGAGGAACGTCGAGATGAACCCTAAGTACGATTTCGCCGGCCAAGTGGCCCTTATCACTGGCGCGGCATCCGGCATGGGCCGCGTAACAGCAAAGGCATTCGCCGAAGCCGGTGCGGCCCTCGTGCTCGTCGACCGCAACGAGGCCCAACTAAAGGACACCATGGCCGAGATCAGTGCTGCTGGCGGAACGGCTGTCATGCTCGCCGGCGACGTATCCGATGAAAGCCTGGCGAAGTCAGCGGTTACGCTCGCCGTGGCGACATTCGGCCGGCTCGACATGGCGTACAACAACGCCGGCATCCTTGGCCCGATGTGCCCGTTAGTCGACGAGACCGCCGAAGGCTATGACGCCGTCAATGCCGTCAACCTCCGCGGTGTCTGGACCTTCATGAAGCACGAGTTGATCCAGATGAAGAAGCAGGGCGGCGGAGCGATCGTCAACTGTTCGTCGCTGGGCGGTCTTGTTGGCCTACCGGGACGTGCTGCCTACCACGCGACCAAGCACGGCGTGATCGGCCTTACCAAGAGCGCGGCGCTCGACGTCGCGGCCGAGGGCATTCGAGTTAACGCCATTTGTCCCGGCTGCATCGACACCCCGATGGGTGACGGAATCGACCCCGATGCCATGAGTGCATTCCTGAAAGAGCAACCGATTGGCCGCGCAGGTCGTCCCGAAGAAATTGCCTCGGTGGTCCTTTGGCTTTGCAGTCCGGCGTCCAGTTTCGTGCTCGGTGTGGCGTTGCCGGTCGATGGCGGCTTTACCACACACTGAAATCGAAAAAGGAAGGCCGTCAGCTTATGAACGATGAACCGACCAACGCCCGCAAATCTTTTGGCGAGATCGCTCCCCATCTAGCTGAAATAACCGACAAGGTGCTCTTTGGCGATGTCTGGGCGAACGAGGATCTGTCGAAACGCGACAGGAGCCTGGTGACGATCACCAGCCTCATCTCGCTCTACCGCATCAACGAGTTGCCCTTCCATCTGAAGTTTGCACTCGAGAATGGCCTGAGCAAGGAAGAGATCATGGCAGTGATCACGCACCTCGCGTTCTACGCTGGATGGCCACCGGCAATGACGGCATTACCGATCGCCAAGAAGGTCTTCGAAGAGGCGAACATCTAAAGCCTCGCCGCGTATGACCGCCGCAACAAAATGACTGAGAGGAACCCGACATGGAATTGAAGCGCGCCGGCTCACAAGCATCTCTGAAAGGCCCTGAGGATTATTTTACGGGCACAGTGCGGATCGATCCGCTTAACACGCCACCGGAACCGGCAAGGCATTCATGCGCAGCCGTTACCTTCGAGCCAGGTGCGCGCTCGGCCTGGCACACCCATCCGCTGGGTCAGACACTTGTCGTGACCGCCGGCTGTGGCTGGACACAGTGCGAGGGCGAACCCATTGTGGAAATTCGCGCTGGTGATGTGATTTGGTGTCCACCGGGCCATAAACACTGGCATGGCGCGTCGCCAACCACGGCCATGACCCACATTGCCATCCAGGAATCTCTCGACGGTAAGAACGTCATTTGGATGGAGAAGGTAACGGACGGGGAATACTTGGCAGGGCCATCTTAGAGCCGAAGCGAATAGCGTCGAACGTTGTCGTGAGAGCGCTTCGACTTCATTCAATCGACTGCTCCTGATCAATGGCGACTAACCGGCCCGTGGGTACGTCTATTAGGAGGTTGGACATCACAATCAGACGGGGCGAAATTGCCGGCATCGCCATCGCCATCGCCCGCCATGTCTGAATACTCGTTCGAGGCACACGCTTCCGGCGCCTTGACGTAAGCGTTGAATGTCCGGTTCTGGCCGATTCTGTTAAAAAACTCCAACTTAACAAATAGACGTCCAAATTTTGAATCGCGACGGCAACGACAATTCGATTCTGTACAAATTTACACATTCAGGCCGACAGAAAGCGATTGTCGCGGCCGAATTTTCTCGCTTTAAACGATCTCGAGTTTTCGAAGCGAGTTTTTCAACACTATCGACCCATTTGAGCCGTTCGCGTCCGGCAGCTTTCGGCCACGGATACAAGGATCAATTGGGCACGATCAAGGGGGAGACGCCCTTCGGGATCGATCCATCCGGATAATGTGTAAGCAAGTAGTCGTCGAAACTAAGTCGGCCTTGGTCGGGCCTCGATCTGGATAAAGATATGAGTGGAACTACACAGAATGAGATCACCTCGGCTGACGAACCTAGCTCGGGAGCTCTGTCCCAGCGCGACATCCTAAATCTTCTGACAGAGCGGATTGATGTTCAGCGCAAGGGGGTTGGCATCGTTGTCGGGGTCATAGACGAAGACGGACGTCGAGTCATTTCACATGGTGTTGTGAGTCAAGACAATCCTCAGCCAGTAAACGCAGATACGGTGTTCGAGATTGGTTCGTTGACTAAGGCTTTCACGTCGCTTCTACTTGTCGATATGGTTCTTAGAGGCGAGGTTTCGCTCGACGACCCAGTTGCGAAATTCCTGCCACCTGGCGTGACTATGCCTATGCGTGGAGAAAAGCAGATTGCATTAATTGATCTTGCAACTCACACCTCCGGATTGCCACGCCTGCCAGACAACATGTCACCGAGGGATTTGGCGAACCCCAATGCGGACTATTCGGTCGAAAAACTCTATGAGTTTCTTGGCACGTACAGGCTCAATCGCGATATAGCCGAAGAGTTTGAATACTCAAATCTTGGCGCGGGACTACTGGGGCACGTTCTTGCTCTGCGAAAGGGCGTGGATTTTGAAACCTTGATGACTCAGCGTGTACTTACGCGCCTTGGCATGAGTAGCTCAGCGATTACTCTGCTGGACTGCTTGAAGGCTCGTATCGCAACTGGTCACGATAAGGAGCTACAGCCGACCTCGAACTGGGAGATGTCAGTGCTCGCTGGCGCAGGTGGGTTGCTTTCGACAGCGAATGATCTTCTCTGCTTTTTAGCTGCTGCTCTCGACTATGTAGTTACACCCTTGAACGCGGCTATAGCGGCGCAGCTTGCCACGCGACGACCAACGGGAACTATGGGTCTTGAGACTGCGCTCGGCTGGAGCATTTTCACCAACTCTGCCGGAGAGGCTGCTTTGCACAATGGTCGTACCGGCGGTTACCGCAGCTTTATGGGATTTGATCCAAGGATGCGTGCTGGTGTCGTTGTCCTATCCAACGCATCCACAGTGGCGGGAGATGACGACATAGGTCTTTCCGTGCTCAAAACTTTGCGTTCCGGACCAGGATATCGAACTTCATAAATGGCACCAAATGCCGAAGATGTATGGCAGCTTTTGGCCGATTTCTGCCCGTCGCGTCGGCATCCTGCAGAACTGGGCTGATCCGAGTGCATCGCCGGAGCGTAGGATTCATGAGCCTGGGGTGCGAATTCGGGAGCGCTCCAACTGGGCCGGTTCGAGAGCACTTTGGGTGGCCGGATTGAGAGCATTCCTGGTGGCGGATCTGAGAGTGGAATCGTTGGCGGGTTTGATCGGAATACGCAGCCGATCAAGTACGAACTCGCTGTCCAGGCACTATTGTAGAGACAGAGGTCATTTCCTCCATTTACCCCTTATCGATATCAGCCTTGCTGTGCGATCCGACGCCCCAGTGCTCGGGCTCGACCTCGGTCAGCAGGATTCGGATGGCGTGTTTGGGCACGCCAAGCGTGCGGGTAGTGGCTTCGGCGACTTCCTTGAAGAACGCGTTCATCTGCGCGGCTGCCTGTTAGATACTGGTTTCTGACATCGCGTGTTTCAAAAAATGCCCGTGCCTGATGCGTATGGCGCGGGCTGCCGTCAGCGAGACAGATCAGGTGCGCGTCGCCCGGATGCTGTCCCGCTCAACGGATTGTGCGCGGCGAAGAAGCGAAGCATTGCTTCACGCAAGGCTGCCCACTTTGCGTGCGAGGAAATCGTGCATCAGAACCGCGATCTCTGCCGCATGAGTTTCCAGCGCAAAGTGGCCGGTGTTCAAAAGATGCACTTCCGCATCAGGAATGTCGCGCTGATATGCCTTCGCACCGGCCGGCAAAAAGAACGGGTCCTTGTCACCCCATGCCGCGAGCAGCGGCGGCTGGTGCTTGCGGAAATACGCCTGCCACGCCGGATAGAGTGCTACGTTGGTGCGATAGTCCAGCATCAGGTCCAGTTGAATATCGTCCATCCCCGGGCGGGCGATGTATGCCGCATCGAGGGTGTAGCCATCCGGTGAAACCTTCAGTGGATCGGCGCCATGCAGATACTGCATTCGGATGGCTTCGGGCGACAGCGCATCACGACACGCAGCACGCGTCTGCTCTGACGGTGCGCGCCAATAGGCCTGATACGGTGCCCACACGTCGCTCAAGCCTTCTGCATAGGCGTTGCCGTTTTGAGAGATGATCGCGGTGACGCGTTCGGGGTGTGCTGCGGCAACGCGGAAGCCAGTCGGTGCGCCGTAGTCGAAAACATAGAGTGCGTATTTGTTCAGACCCAATGCTTCGGTGAAGGCAGTGACGACCTGCGCGAGATGATCGAAGCTGTAGTCGAACTGGCCACGCGGCGGCGCCTTCGTGTTGCCGAAACCTGGCAGATCCGGTGCGATCACGTGGTAGTCGCTGGCAAGCAGCGGGATAAGGTCACGAAACATGTGACCTGCGGTGGGGTAGCCGTGCAGCAAGAGCAATACTGGAGCACCCGGGCGACCGGCTTCCCGATAGAAGACGTCGACGTCGCCGAGCTTTTTTGTCTTGTACGTAACAGTCATGGAGGAATTGTCCTGTATTGAGTTTGCGGCTGAAGGCCGCTTCGAGGGAAACGCCGATCGCTGCATGGCATTGCCGATACGCGCCGTAGCCAGTGCAACCGATCCAAGTACGGCGCTACCCAGCAGGCCGCGTCGCTTTGCGTCTACGATCTTGGTTTCTGGAGAAAGCGGGGATTTCATGTAAGTTCCTTGATTCAGAGGTGGTATCGGCTGACGCATGATTTGCATTGGCAAGCTATTGCGATGAAAATACTACCTACCGGTCGTTATTATGCGAGCAGATATTCATGAAAACAACCCTTGATCAAATCGTTGTCGAGGCACGCGAGCTTTTTCGCGAGCGTGGTTACGCGGGTGCATCCATGCAAGACCTCGCCGAACGCGTGGGTCTGAAAAAGGCCAGCCTGTATACGCGCTTTCCCAGCAAGGAGGCGCTGGTCGAACCCGTGCTGGCGCTTACTCTTGAGGAGACGTTTGCCGATCTCGACGACGATGCCAATGATTGGTTGGGTAGCTACGAAGCCGTGTTGAAACGGATCGCCGCCGCACTCACCGATCGCGCGCGCTGCGTCGGTCTGCATCTCGCCTATGGCGTGCAGGCGGATGCGCCTGATGCGTTGAGTGCGGTGAGAAAGTATTTTGCCGCGTTGCGGGACGGTCTGGCTGCCATCCTGAAACACCCGTTGAGCGCGAAGCGAGCGACAACAGTTGCTACCGATGCACTTGTTCGTCTTGAAGGCGCGACACTGTGGACGGTGATCGCGAACGATCCTCAACCCATGCAGCGCGCGCTTAAAGCCTTGATTGCCGAGGCACGCACGCTAAACGCGTCACCGTAAGCCGGAACGATTCGGCCGCTCGACCAAAGCGGCATGAACATTGGGGCTCAGCTCTGCACCGGCTTGAAGCGATCTATGAGTCACTACCTGACCGACGCTCTCCGCGGAGTCCGCATAGCACGCGGTCTCAATATGGGGCAACGATCGAGCACAGGGCACCATAAAAAAGACCCGCCCATTTCTGGTCGGGTCTTTACTATCCAGCCAATGCGCGCTCTTGCGATGCGTGCGTCAGTGTTGGATTTTATCGATCAACGCACGCCGCCGCCGGCAAGCAGCTGTTCGCCGGT
>Ga0302310_10004479_pt1 | contig 10522 bp, 7 predicted proteins | sample III_Palsa_N1_2_FD_200451 | JGI IMG/M metagenome (GOLD analysis project Ga0302310, IMG submission 200451) | Peat permafrost microbial communities from Stordalen Mire near Abisko, Sweden - III_Palsa_N1_2 | ecosystem: Environmental > Terrestrial > Soil > Palsa > Peat permafrost | place: Sweden... | reverse complement strand
ACGGATACAACACGCCGGCCGCCAATGGCACCCCGATCGCGTTGTAGACGAAGGCAAAGAACAGGTTCTGGTGAATATTCCGCACCGTGGCACAGGACAATGATCGCGCACGTGCCAACGCCGCCAGATCACCGTGAATCAAGGTGAGCTGGGCGGCCTCCATCGCCACGTCGGTGCCGCCACCCATCGCGATACCAACGTCTGCCTGTGCCAAGGCGGCGGCATCATTGATCCCGTCACCCGCCATGGCCACCCGACCACCTTCGCGCTGCAGTTGCTCGATCAGGTCGCGCTTGCCCGCCGGTGATAGCCCGGCATGGACCTCGTCCAGCCCGAGTTGCTCAGCCACCGCACACGCTGTCGTCACGTTGTCGCCTGTCGCCATCACCAACCGCAAACCTTCGTGGCGCAGACGGGCCAGCGTTGCTGACGCGTCGGGCTTGATCCGATCGGCGACCGCCAGCAAGCCGGCCAGCTGATTATCCAGCGCGAGAAACACCACCGTCGCCCCGCCGCGACGCAGCGCATCGGCTTGATCAAGCACCGACTGGCCAACCGCTATACCAGCCTCCTGCATCAGGCCGATCTGGCCCAGCCTTGCGCTGAACCCATCGACCTGCCCTTCTACGCCGCGGCCGACGAGGTTGCGAAAAGCAGAAACCTCGGCAAGTACCGGCTGCCGTTCGAGCGCTGCACTGACAATGGCCCGTGCCAGCGGATGCTCGCTGGATTGCTCCAGTGCGGCGGCGATCAGCAGCAAACGATCCGTGGAAAGTTCGCCCAGCGAAAACACGCCCTGCAACATCGGCCTGCCCTCGGTCACCGTGCCGGTTTTATCCAGCACCAGCGTGTCGACATCACGCAAGGATTCGATTGCCGCCGCATCGCGAAACAACACGCCAAGCGCCGCGGCGCGGCCGGTAGCCACCATGATGGAGATCGGCGTTGCCAGGCCCAGCGCGCATGGACAGGCGATAATCAAGACGGATACCGCGGCGACCAGCGCATGCGCCAGCCGAGGCTCGGGACCGAACCAGGCCCAACCGGCAAAGGCGAGCACGGCGCACATCGTCACCGCCGGAACAAACCAGCCGGCGACACGATCGGCAATACGCTGCAGCGGTGCGCGACTGCGCTGGGCTTTGGCGACCAGCGCCACGATCTGCGCCAGCAGCGTATCGCCGCCCACTTTTTGCGCGCGCAGTATCAGCGCACCCTCTCCATTGATGGTGCCAGCCGTGACCGCGTCGCCGATCGACTTGGCCCGCGGCATCGGCTCACCGGTGAGCATCGCCTCATCAACATGGCTTTGGCCGTCTATCACTACACCGTCGACCGGCAGTTTCTCGCCAGGACGCACGCGCAAACGATCACCGACCACGATGTGCTCCAGCGGCACTTCCGCCTCGCTGCCATCCGGCGCCAGACGATGCGCGCTCTTCGGCCGCAGGCCGAGCAAGGCCTTCAACGCTGCCCCGCTGCGACGGCGCGCGCGTAATTCGAGAAAATCGCCCAGGGTCACCAGCGTCACGATCACCGCCGCCGATTCAAAATACCCGCCAACTTGTCCCTGTGCGTCGCGAAAGCCGGCGGGGAAAACGCCAGGCAACAGCAAGGCGAGCACGCTGTAAGCCCAGGCCACGCCCGTGCCCAAAGCGATCAAGGTGTACATATTCGGCCGCCACGGCCACAGAGACTTCCAGCCACGACGAAAAAATGGCGCACCACCCCACACCACCACCACGCTGGCCAATGCGGCTTCGATCCAGGCCAGAACATGCGGCCAGGCAGGCGACCCAAGCGAGCCAGCCGCATGCGGCCACATGGCGATCAGAAACACCGGTATCGTCAGCACCAGCAGAGTCGCGAGCCGTGAACGCAACGCGCGCAGTTCACCATCATCCTCGTCATCCGCGCTCGGCATCATCGGCTCCAGCGCCATACCGCATTGCGGGCAATCGCCGGGCCCGGATTGCTGTACCTCCGGATGCATCGGGCAGGTATACAGCGCTCCCGGGACAACCACGGATAGCGGTTTTTTGCCGGTCAGATACAGCGATGGATCGGCGATAAACTTCTCGCAACAACGTGCCGCGCAGAAGGAGTAACCCACACCCTCGTGTTCGGCGTGATGGGCGGCAGTCAACGGATCGACCGTCATGCCGCATACCGGGTCCTTGCTGTTCTGCGGCTGATCTGCAAGTGGCTGATGCGCCTGACCGAACACTAGTGGTGCATGCTCCGAGGTGACCGGCAACGCCAGCGCCACCGTCGCGCCACGCCCTACCGAAGCGGACTGCGATGCTGATGGCTGACCATTGGAAAGATACTGTGCGGGCGCAGCATCAAACTTGCCCTTGCAGCCACCGCAACAGAAGTACCAGGTTTCACCGCCATGTTCGCTGCGATGTGGCGAGGTCGACTTGACCGTCATGCCACAAACCGGATCGACCCCATGGACAAGCGCATTGCCCGAGTCATCCGCACCACAGCAGCCGCTCATGCGTGCACCGTGTCAGTCAAGGCGCGCAAGATCGGACAATGCTCAAGTGCACCATGACCGGGGCAGGATTCCACCAGCTGCGCCAGCCCGTCACGTACGCGTTGCAACTCGGCCATCCGCGCATCGATCGCGGCCAGCCGTGTCTTGGCTCGCTGCTTTACCGCCTTCACGCCACGCTGGCGATCCACCGACAGCGCCAACAAATCGCGGATCTCGTCCAGGCTGAAACCCAGCGCCTTGGCGCGGCGGATAAAGTGCAACTGAACGATGCTGCTTTCGCCATAACTGCGATAACCCGACGCGCGCCGCTGCGGCTCCGGCAGCAGCCCTTGCCGCTCGTAATAGCGGATGGTATCGATCGCTACACCGACGCGCTTGGCGACGGCACCGATGGTGAGATTCACGCTGGCTGTATTCATGCATCAAGTCTAGACCCTTGATCTAGGTCCAGAGTCAAGCGGTCGCGAGCGACGACGCACTAATCACTCGGTATCTGATGTCTTTCCCGTCCATGCCAATGGAACCAGCGACGCAACTTGCGCGATTCGATTCACTCTGCGCGAATCGCAACCACGGGCGGCACCTTGGCGGCATATCGTGCCGGTCCCCATACGGCCAGTTGACCGAGCAGCCACAGCAGCAGCGCCCCCAGTAGTGGCACGTATAGCGGCATGTGTGGCAATTCATAGATACGCATCAGGCCGAGATTTGCGAGTATCGCAAGCAGCGCGCCGAGAGCGATACCGCCGCTGACGATCAGGAAATTTTCGGAATGGAAGTAGCCAAGGATGTCGTTTGTCGTTGCGCCGAGCGAGCGACGGATGCCGATTTGTCGGCGTCGCTGGCTGACCCAGAAACTGCTCAGCCCGACGATGCCGGCCGCGGTCGCCAGCAGTAGCAGTCCGCTGAGGACGCTCATCAGCACGGCCACACTATGATCACCGGCGTAAGCATGCGCACGGACCTGGGTCATCGTAATCACCCCTGCGTTAGGATCGATGATGCGTGCGCTACTACGTTCTTGCAGCGCTTTCAGCGTTGCGGCGATCACCGTTGTCATGGCGTTGGAATCGGTCCGCACCAGATAGGCGATGCCCGCTGGATCGATATAGTGCGTCGGAACCAGCACCGTAAATCCATCGATCGCGCGCGAATTTTTGAGCGGGCCCTGCAGGCTGGCCAGGATGCCGGTGATTGCGGCTGGGCCATCTGACAGGTAAATCGTCTTGCCCAGGGCCGAGCCATCAGGAAACAGTTTGTCGGCAAGACTGCGAGTGACGATCACACCGGCGGGTGCCATCTTGTCGTCGGGCCCGATGGCGGTGATTTCGTCGGGACGAAAATTCCGCCCGGCCACGAGTGATATGCCCAGCGTATTGATGGTGTGCTCGTCGGCAGCGAAGAACGTGGCCAATTGTCCGGGCGCCTTCTCATCTGGCTTGATTTTCGGGTGCACAATGATGTGGGCGTTGTATCCCCCGAGCGGAAAACCCTGACTGGAATACGCATCACGCACGCCCGATACGTGTCGCAGGGTATCCAGGTCAGCGCGAATGTTTGCATCGATCTCTCCGGCGCTCTGACCCAGCTTCCACCCATTTCGGATGACGAAGAGATGCGCTTCGTCCGTGCTGGTCGGGCGAGACAGGTGGATGACGCTGGTGGCCACGATAAACAGCGCGTTGGATGCCACGGCCAGCGTCAGCGCCACCTGCAGGACGATAAGCAGGGTCGCCACCTTGTGCCGACCCAGTGCAGCAACGATAGGGCGCAACTGCATGAATGTTCTGGTTAGCGCCATGACGGAAACCTCAATGGATCTTGATTTGCAGGGCGGGCTGGATTTGCGCCGCCCGCCAGGTCGGATACAGGGCGGAAGCCAATGTGGCAATCACAGCCAGCAGCACAGTCAACGCTATCAATAAAGTATCCACATGCACGAGGCGCGCAATGTTCGGCTCGAAAAGACCCCCCGCACCCCAGACGCCAAGCAGCGTCAGCATCACGCCGAGCAGTCCACCGAAGAAACCCATGGTGGCCGCTTCGATCAGGAACTGTTTGTAGATGGCCGCTCGCGAAGCACCCAGGGCGCGGCGTACGCCGATTTCCGGTGCGCGTCGCATGAATCGGGCCAGCATGAGCCCCACGACATTCACCAGGACAATTAGTAGAAAGCTGGCAGAGACCAGCATCGACAGGGTGGATGCTGTCGGAGTCGCGTCGAGATACGCTATCCAGTCCGTCAGATTGCGCAGACGTATGTTAGGTGGCCAAGCGAAGCGCCCTAGGCGCTGCTGCTCGCCGGCATAGTTGCGCAAGTATTCGCGGTAGCGATCCTCTTCGGCGGGTGTCGCAAGCTCCACCCAGGCATCGATCCGGTCACATTCGCTATGCAGGTAGGCAGCCCAGTGGGACGTATCCGATAGCCGTGACGCCGTCGGGCAAAAAGAGAATTTGCTGTCTTTTTTCATATCGGTCGCGCGGGTGAATGGGATGTAGATATCCCCCGCGTCATCGTATGCATAAACGGTTCCGTGACTGCCGGCATCAAAAAAGCGCGGTCTCGGGTTCCACTCCGCCAGCACTCCGCCAATGCGGAAGAGTTGGCCGTCCAGCCGGATCTCCTGCCCGACGCTGTTTTTTCCACCGAACAGCGTGGCGTTCAAATGCCGACTGATGACAGCCACCGTGGCGTCGTGCGCGTCGTCATCCGCTGTCCACGCGCTTCCATAACGAAACGGCACAGCAAACATCGAAAAGAAATCGGCGGTCACCGCATCGCCACCTTTTGACAAGGCTGGAACCAATGGGTTATCCGATTCCACTTGCCAGGTTGTGGCATAGAGCAAGGTTAGCCGGCTTACCTTGCGCGCCCGCCACAGCGCTGTGGCATCGATGTAGCTCAGCGTCTCGACGGGTTCGCCCTGAACGTTATAGGACGGACCCACATTGTCGATCTGCGGCACGTAAAGATGGGAAGACCTGGCGGGAAGTGGGTCGCTCGTGGTCGCACGGACCACCGCATAGGACACCATGCAGGCCGATACCCCAATAGCCAGCAACACGATCACGAGCGCCGTCAAAGCCTTGCTTCGTGCGCTGCTTCGCAACGCCAACACAGCGTAATACCCCCACATAACGCTCCCCCTGTGACGTCATCCGATAACCGGCAGTGCTTGGTCTAACGCTCTAAACAATAACTGGTGTTGCACCTCGGGCCTAAAATGGCTCAGCGATGATGCTTCGTATTTGTTCGACTTCGCTCTGCAACTCGCCGCCCTGCATATCCGTCAGCAACGCCGACTGCCACCGCATGCCCGACGTGTGCTGCCGCTTCGCCGACGCATGAAACTCACTCGCCCCAATATTGTGGAGGAAAGTGTCATGGACCATTCTGTATGTGATCGAACCATTCAGACGGCGGCATGGGAAATTTGAGACTGCATGCTTTGGACCACTAGCGTGGAACCGGGCGCAATGGTGCGATTTGCCCGATCGGGACGAAACCTTCGCCGACATACAAACGCACAGCTGGTGAGTACCCGCAGACTACCCCAAGCTGTACTGAGCAAGCTTGCAGCGATGCCGCCAATGCAACGACCATTCGTAACAGAAGACGCGCCAACCCGCGGCCTCGGGATTTTGGCGCCACCCACATTTGATACAGGTGGACAATTGTGTTGTCGGAGCTACCGACTTTACCCCACGCCAAACCAGCGGCACTTGTGCCAACGTACCTGGTCAATGGCAGATCTAGCCTCGAATTGCATCCCGCCTGAAGTCGCGAAGCCCATCCCTTTTATGTTGCCGATTGCTCTGCAACAAGAGTGCCTCCAAAAGCATCGGGCGATTCTTAGAGCGCCGACAACCGCAGATCCCGATAAACGGGCAATTCAGATACTTCGAATTTTCGGACACTAATCCCACAAGGATCCATCATGGCTCGCCGTCTGACGCCACGTAGGTTTCAGATCGCAGTCTGATACTCGCCACATATTCCAGTCGAGCAGATTTCGTTGCGAGCTTGGGGCCAAAAAGAATCTAAAGCGCTAGTTGCTTTTCCAGCCTTGGCCCGACATCGGATCAAGCCAGTACGCGGCATTTAGCGCAGCAGAATTTTCTATGCGCCCCCATGTCTTTCAGACTCGCATAGTGGCGTGAACAACCCGGTCAACTGTGGCTCAACAAATTTGGAGGGTATTCCAGACGGACCGATAGATACGGGATGACCGAAGCTGTCATATCGCCATGCCATGCCATACATGAAGCTCTCGGCCTGGCAGTCGTAGGTTCCCTGTTGGATGGATATCTGGAAACGGGTCTTGTCAGTCACTGTCGATTGGAGTGTTCGAAACATCATCTTCGTCCACAGTCCCACTGTGGTGCCAATATGCATGGCGCTGCCTTCATCGGCATATAGGTCGTAAGCCATATAACGACCAATCAGACGCCAGGCATGGGTCGAGCCAGAATGAATAAAGGTGCCGTCCGATGCGCCGAGTAGATCATCGCTTACCGTGCAGTCGGGAGCTGCGATCCGACTATCATTAATCGTGTGGTCGGAGTTGTGACAGGTCAACTTCCAGCCATTAGGAAAGGAGGAAACCGGCTTGCTCAACGAAAACACCACAGGCACATCCGCGTAGCTTGGTACAGGCGCCATGCCCTGATACGACGCGGTGTATCGCCACGATTTAGCTGCATCAAGCGCCGCCATATCTAGCTCCCCAAAACCGCTCGACCGACGCAATTGAGCGTTGATCACCTGACCTTCGGCGCCAACTAATACCAGCACGTCGACTCGCCCTTCATGATGCTTGCTGACGGCTTCCGGCGGATAGTTCACTGGATGGGCGATACGATAATCTGTGTCGATGCCCGCCGGCCTACTCCCAAAAGTTTGAGGAGATGCGCCAGGGACAGATGGCAGGCCAGCGCGAGCTTCGTCAGACTGCCACGGGATAAAGACCAGAGTGATGCTTCGCTGGAAGACGTTCTCGAAACCCTTGTAAGGCAGTGTCTTAGTTCGTAGTACCGCATTTACTACCGATTGGCGTGCAACTTCGGTATAGGGACAGCTGGAATCAACGGTAGCGCTCAATATGTCGCCACCAGGCAATTGCACGACCTGGACTTTGCACTCTGCATTCGGTAAGAAGTCTGGACACAGCCAATTTTTCATTACTGCATGTTGTATGGCCAACATATACCTTTGTACTGGATCGTTTGGCGGTCCGGTGTCTGCAGCATCTTTAGTTGCAGACGCTTGGTCCGCCTTATTGAGCAGCGCGTCGAACTGAGAAACTTCACATTCTTCTTTACTCATTTCGGTAGTGCATTGAACAGCACTCGATGCGCCTGAATTTTGCTGCGCACTCGCCTGAACCATCGGTTCGACGATACCAACCAATGCAAATAAAACAACAACAACCACTTTCATGCATACCCCCTTGAGCAGCACTAACGGAAAGAAACTCCCATCCAAGTCGCTTGATCAAAAGTGTTTCACCCTTTGCAGAGAAAGCGACTTTGACTGCATGGCTTTACCGCCAAGATATGTAGATTTTTCTCGTGAATGGTGTCTATTCGTCGCCAGTGTTTTTAACGGTATGTAGAGGGCGACACTGACTGCCATCGCAGCCGATCAATACGCTGTACGAGCCACAAGACGCCACAAAGCGTAAGTCTCCGCTGGCTTGGACCGTACTGCAGCCCAATTGATTTGCAACGGTTTGGGCCATCGAAGCCGTAGCGGAAGGAGCGACCGGAGGAGAAATTGCAGGCGTTGCCACGGGAGTTTCGGATGGCACAGCAGACGACACGACGCTTTGTTGCGAAGCATTCGGATCAGCGGCAATGGGCGATCCGGCAGGATGTGCCAGAAGGTATTGGTGGATGTTGACGACTTGCCTGTCGGGCCCAACTGCATAAGCGGATTGCTCCATTATCGCGGTCCGCAGAGGCGGCGTGGATGATCCATTTGCTTTTATGTATTCGGCAAGCATGTCGAGCACCGATTGCGCGCGCCATACCACCGTTCTTTGGGGTATCACATCGTTGTACATAGCGACGATCGCCCTCGAATGCCAAGTAACAATCGTGGCGCCCGGTATATTTATAGACCTATACCCGCCGCCTCCACCGTGAGATACATTTATGACATGCCCGTCAGCATCACCATCGAGCACCGCATCGTAGAGATGATCACCCTGCTCAGGGATAAACCCCGTCTTATTCATATTGCTTTGAATGGGCTCAATCGAAAAATAGGCAAAGCCCTTTTCCATGGTCAGCTGCGCGCAGCGATACACCCAGAAATACCAGACGCGATCCTTGTTCGTGTAACCATTTCCATTGAAATAAACGACGTAGTGACCGTTATCGATCTTGGTTTCACCATACCCGCCTGTAAGGCCCGACTTCTGATAAGCCGTGGCGCAGCTTGCGAGCGTAATGACCAAAAGAACCCCTGCGATGATCTTGCACATCCCCTTCATAATTTCCCCCTAATGGTTTAGCACGACTGTTGACACATCTCTCTTAAACAACACTGTTGCGAATACAGCCAATAAACTTTTAGACCATCAAACCGACGATCCACTCAATACCGCAATAATTATTCGTATCTGCTCCACATCACTGCGCAACTCACCGCCCTGCATATCTGTCACTAACGGTCGCTGCCACTGCATGTTGGAAGGGTATTGCTGTTTCGCCGAAGCATGAAATTCCCGAGCACACGTCAACTCACGCAGCTTATCTAAATTCCCCGCAACCACCCCTGCCCCCGGCATCACGACTATACGCCCGGCCGCCAGCTCGACCAGCTGACGAATCAACTCCGCTCCCTCGATCGCACTAGCCTGCGCACCCGACGTCAGCACGCGCTCGCAGCCGAGTGCGATGACGTCTTCCAATGCCGTGAGCGGATCGCGGGCGAGGTCGAAGGCGCGGTGGAAGGTCACGCCCATGTTGCCCGCTGCGGAGATCAGCGAACGGCAGCGTGGCCTGTCGACGCGGCCGTCGGCATCGAGCACGCCAAGTACGACCCCATCGCAACCGGCTTTTGCGCACGCCTCGATATCGCGAAGCATGGTTTCGAATTCGAGATCGTTGTAGAGAAAGTCGCCGGCGCGCGGGCGGATCAGGACGTAGAGCGGAATAGTCAATTTTTCGCGCGCCATCGCGATCTGCGCGTATGAAGGCGTGAGGCCGCCCAGCTCCAGCGCCGTGCACAACTCGACACGCCCTGCTCCGCCCTGCTGCGCAGCCAGCGCGGAGGCGACGGAGTTGGCCGCGATTTCCAGGATCACGAAAAGCTCGTGGTGTAAACGCTTTGCGACGGAATCAGGCCGTCCTGTTTTTTCGCATCGCAGATGGCGTAGGAGAAGCCGTGCTGGATCGCCCAGGCACCAACTTCGCCGTGTTTGTTCATGGCGAGAAAGCCGACCTGCAGCTCTTTCGTCTGTGTCGGTCGGCGGCGGATGATGCGCATCACCGCTTCCTTGCACGCCTCCTGCGGCGAGTGTCCCTGACGCATCAGTTCGACAACGAGGAAGCTGCCGGCGTTGCGGATCACCTCTTCGCCGACACCGGTGGAGGTGGCCGCGCCAACTTCGCCATCCACGTACAGGCCGGCGCCGATGATCGGGCTGTCGCCGACGCGGCCGCGCATTTTCCAGGCCATGCCGCTGGTGGTGCAGGCGCCGGCCAAGCGACCCTGCGCATCGATGGCAAGCATGCCGATGGTGTCGTGGTTGCCGGCGCCACCGGGCATGCCGGTGCTTTTATCAGCGGCGCCATAGTCGCGCACTTCGCTGTTGATCGAGGGCTGGTAGTGCGCGGTCTTCAGCCACTCGTGCCAGGCCTCGTCCGATTCGGGCGTCAGCAGTTCCTGCTTCTTGAAGCCTTGCGCCAGCGCAAACTGCAGCGCGCCCTCGCCGACCAGCAGCACATGCGGCGTGCGATCCATCACCAGGCGCGCCACGCAAATGGGATGCTCGATATGTTCGAGCGCAG
>Ga0302310_10004474_pt1 | contig 10528 bp, 8 predicted proteins | sample III_Palsa_N1_2_FD_200451 | JGI IMG/M metagenome (GOLD analysis project Ga0302310, IMG submission 200451) | Peat permafrost microbial communities from Stordalen Mire near Abisko, Sweden - III_Palsa_N1_2 | ecosystem: Environmental > Terrestrial > Soil > Palsa > Peat permafrost | place: Sweden... | reverse complement strand
GAAGACAGCACGCTTTCGCCCATCCGGTTGGAGTTCCCCACGGGCCTCTCGCCCACACACTTCATCCGCCTTACGCTCTCCCGCGCCGGCAAGGTGCTCTCCTCCAACTTCTACCTTCACGGCCTCGCCGAACAGGATTACACGGGCATCCGCACCCTGCCGCCGGTCAAAGTGGAAGCCAAGACCACAATTGTGCGGCGCGGCTCGGAATGGTCCATAACCACCGGGTTACATAACGTTTCAGCCTCGCCGGCATTGATGATTCGCGTGAAGGCAATCCGCGAAAAATCCGGGGACCCAATCCTGCCCGCCCTCTATGACGACAACTACATCGCCCTCATGCCCGGCGAGCGAAGAACCATTCACGTCAACCTTCAAGACGCCGACACGCGCGGCGAGCAACCGCGCGTCATCGTCCAAGGCTACAATCTCTCTCCATAAGGCATCGCCCAACGGGCTGACCTTGCTGGTCTACCGCCATCGGCAGTACCATTTTGCAATGCGACCTCTTCGATATTCCATCAACATCACATTGGACGGGTGCTGCGACCATCGTGCAATGATCCCGGACGAAGACTTGCATCGTAACGCCGTCGAGAACCTCAACCAGGCCGATGCCCTCCTATTTGGCCGGGTGACGTACGAGATGATGGAGGCAGCGTGGCGGCAGCCGGCGCCGGTTGGGGCGAGGCCTGATTGGATGGAACCCTTCGCCCGGACGATCGATGCGGCAAAGAAGTACGTCGTGTCGAGCACCCTGGACCGGGTCGATTGGAACGCGGAGCTCGTGCGCGGTGATCTAGCTACGGCCGTTCAGCAACTCAAGCAAGAGTCGGGTAAGGGACTGTTCGTGGGAGGCGTAAAGCTTCCGCTGGCGTTGGCGGAGCTGGGATTGATCGATGAGTACGAGTTCGTGGTGCACCCCAGGCTGGCGGGCCACGGGCCGACGTTGTTCGCGGGGCTATCGAAGCGTATCGACTTGAGGCTTGTGAGCCGGCTGGAGTTCGGCTCGGGGGCGGTGACGATGCGGTATGAGCCGAAAAGATAGCCATTGAGCTTGTTAGCCCGAGTCGGCCGCATCCCCAACTCGGCGGCATCACGGCCCAACTCGGCCAGATCCAGTGGAAATATTCCGATCCGACCCCGCCGCATCCGCAGTAACGTTGTCTCTGCGACATGCCGCTAGCCCCTGTTCCCTAATCCCTGTTCCCTGTTCCCTAAACAGGTTCCCCCCGCCCCTTTTTGCCCAAAATCCCCCCCGGCCCACGGATAATGGAGGTTGCTCTGGGACTCTCTCTCCGCTCCTTTGGCTCGCTTGCGGCAGATTCCCCGAGCGCCAATGAGCGGGAGCGCCCAAGCCATGAAACCCATTTCCATTGTCCTGTCGCCCACGCGAAGCCGTCCCCTGAACGTCTTTCTCGGCGTGCTGTTGCTGATGGTTTCGCTCCTGCTGCTCCTCTCGCTGGCCACCTGGCACATCTCTGACCCATCTCTAAACACTGCCACCGACACAAGTCTGCCCCACGCAGTGGTGCACAACTGGATCGGCCTTTTCGGCGCGTGGTTCAGCGACTTGCTCCTTCAATCCATCGGCATCACCGCGTTCTTCATCCCCCTGTGGCTTGGCGGGCTGGGCTGGACCTGGATGCACTCCCGCCCCAGCGGTTCGCCCTGGCTGCGCTGGACTGGAACCCTGATTGCCTTCATCTTCCTTCCCGCCGCCTTCGGACTGCTTCCCGGGCACTGGCGCTGGCTCCATCTGCTGCCCATCGAGGGCGTCGCCGGCCGGCTGGTCTCCGCCCTGCTGGTGAGCTACATCAACATCCAGGGCGCATGGCTGGTGGCCGGCATCCTCGCCGCTACCGGCCTTTACTTCGCCTCCGCGGTCAGCTTCTGGGCTCTCAAGGAGAGCATCGAGGAACGCTGGATTCACGTGCAAGCCTGGCATGACCGCTGGCGCAACTGGCGCGAAGAGCGCGCCGAGCGCAAAGCCGAACTTCAAGCCCGGAAATCCGAAGAGAGGACCGAGGAGCCGGTTGAAGCCGAGCATCGCCCCAGCCGCCTGGCCAGCTTCTTCCGCCGCCGCGACCGGGTGCAGGAGCAGTACCTGAACCAGAGTTCTCTCGAAGATATCCCCGCCTTCCAGCGCGCTCCCATGCCCGCCGCCGAGGAGGAAGACCCCGCGCACCCAGCGCCGCGCAAGCCCAGCATCTGGGAGCGCCCGGCCGTCGAACAGGCGCTGCAAGCCGTCCCTGTTCCCGTTCAGCCCCAACCCGCCCCCGTGGCCGATCCTTGGGAGACGGCTCGCGCCGCGCGTCCTGGACCGGCACAGCAGCCGGGTGCCCCGCCGCAGGTGGTTAGCGCGAGAGCGCCGTCTGCCCCACCGCAGGTGGTTGGCGCGCAAGCGCCGTCCGCCCCACCGCAGGTGGCGCAGGTGGCCATCCACGGTCGCGCCGACGCGGAAATCCGCACCGTGACCGTCGCACCCAAATCCGTCAGCGGTTTCAAGCTCCCGCCTAGCACTCTGCTCAATACCGGCGAAGCCCCGCTGGCCGTCCGCGAAGACATGCTGCGCGAGGAAGCACGCGTCCTCGTTGAGAAATGCGCCGAGTTCGACGTGCGCGGTACGGTAGTCCAGATCAATACCGGCCCCATGGTCACCACCTACGAGTTCAAGCCGGAAGCCGGCGTCAAATATTCCCGCGTCACCGGCCTTGCCGACGACCTGTGTCTCGCCATGCGCGCCGAAAGCATCCTCATCGAGCGCATGCCCGGCAAATCTACCGTCGGCATCCAGGTGCCCAATCACGACCGCGAAACCATCCACCTCCGCGACGTGCTGGAGTCCGAGGTCTTCGCCCGCGCCAAAGGCCGCCTCACCATCGCCATGGGCAAAGACATCAACGGCCGCATCGTTCCCGCCGATCTGGCCACCATGCCCCATCTGCTCATCGCCGGCTCAACAGGCTCCGGCAAATCCGTGGCCATCAACGCAATGATCATGAGCCTGCTCTTCCGCACCACGCCCGCGCAGGTGCGGCTCATCCTCGTCGATCCCAAGCGCGTGGAACTGGGCATGTACGAAGGCATCCCCCACCTGCTCACGCCCATCATCACCGAGCCCAAGCTGGCCGCCAACGCTCTCCGCAACGCCGTCCGCGAGATGGAGCGCCGCCTCAAGCTGCTCGCCAGCCGCAGTGTCCGCAACATCGACCAGTACAACAAGCTTTTTGAAGGCTCCATGCCCTCGCTTTTCGAAGAAGAGGAAGACAACGAGCCGCTGCCCTTCATCGTCATCATCATCGACGAGCTCGCCGACCTGATGATGCTCGACCGCGCCAACGTCGAAGAGTCCATCACGCGGCTGGCCCAGATGGCCCGCGCCGTCGGCATTCACCTGGTGCTCGCCACGCAGCGGCCTTCCGTCGACGTCATCACCGGCCTCATCAAGGCCAATGTGCCCACGCGCATCAGCTTCCGCCTGGCCACCAAGGTCGACTCGCGCACCATTCTCGACACCAACGGAGCCGAGGCGCTGCTCGGCCGCGGCGACATGCTCTTCCTGCCTCCCGGAACCAGCCGCCTCATGCGCCTCCACGCGCCTTACGTGAGCGAAAAGGAAACCGCCGCCGTGGTCGCATTCTGGAAAGACCAGGGCCAGGCTGAATATGTGCAGGGCTTCCTCGAGTCGCCCAAAGACGAGCGCGTCTCCCTCGACGGCTCCAACCCCGACCCCGACGAGAACGACACCATGTTCGACGACGCCGTCCGCCTGGTCTTCGAATTCGGCAAAGCCTCCACGTCTCTGTTACAGCGCCGTCTCAGAATCGGCTACGGCCGCGCCGCCCACCTGATTGACCTCATGGAGCGCGACGGACTGGTCGGCCCCGCCGACGGCTCCCGCCCCCGCGAACTGCTCAAGGCCCCCGGCTGGCTCCACGAAGTCCCCGCCGCCATCGATTAGCGAAGAACCCTATCGTGAATTTACATGGTTACTCTGTCATCCTGAGCGACCGTAGCGAAGCGAAGGGAGCCGAAGGATCCGCGGTTGCATTTTGCCGGCTTTCAAGCTACAAAAGCACCGTGCCCCATCCTCTCCGCTTTTTTCTGCGGAGAGGGTGGGAAACCACAATCCCAATGAGGCTCGCATTCCTTGACCCTCAAATTCTCCCTTGCCGCCCCCGCCGATGCCCCCGCGCTCGTCGCGCTCCATACCGCCGCGGCCGCCGATCTCACGCGTCGATTCGGCCATGGCTTCTGGTCCTCTCCGCCAACCGAAAGAGGCGTAATCGCAAACATGCGCCACTCTCGCGTGGTGATCGCGCGCAAAGGCAAATCCATTGCCGGTACTCTGCGCCTGGCCAACAAGAAGCCTTGGGCCATCGATGTCTCGTATTTCACGCCGGTCAAGAAGGCAATTTATCTCACCGGCATGGCCGTGAATCCCAGGCTGCAACGCCAGGGAATCGGCCGTCTGCTGCTCCAGGAAGCGGTCGCCCAGGCCCGGGCGTGGCCCGCGCAGGCGGATTCTATGCCCGGTGCGGCTTCCGCGAAACCGCCCGCGTCGTCTACAAAAGAAATCCGCTCATTTATTTCGAGTTAGTGCTAAGTTAGTGCGCAGACTAAGAGCTTATCCGCGAATAGCGATTTTGTAGCGCCGCTCTCCAGAGCGGCTGTCGTGCGGGTCTCCAGACCCGCACAAACCGCACCTAGCGGCTAGGAAGCCGCCAGTACAGCCGGTCTGGAGACCGACGCTACTATTTGCGGATAGGCCCTGACACTGCGCCTATAGCTTCATAGTTACAAACATAGCCGCCGCCGCCGCTCCCATGAATACAAATGTCGCCCACACCAGCACATTCGATAGAGTCCCGCTGCGATACTCGCCCATGATCTCTTTGCTGCGGGCAATCCGCGCGACGAGAAAAATTAGCGGCACTGCGACCACGCCATTGATCACCGCGGTAACCACCAGTGCTTGAATGGGGTTGATGCCGACGAAGTTGATCATCAGCCCAACCAGCGTCGCAATCGTGATCACCCCGTAAAATCCATGCGCCCGCTTCAACTTGAGGTTAAGACCTGCCTTCCAGTCCAGCGCCTCGGAAAGCGCATAGGAAGCCGACCCCGAAAAGACGGGCACGGCAAGAAATCCCAGTCCAATAATCCCCACGGCGAAGATCAACTCCGCCAGAAACCCCGCGTGCGGAAAGCTATGCACCAGCGGTTCCAGCGCCTTCGCCGCCTGCGCCGCGCTGGTAATGTGAGTTACGCCGTTACCATGCAGGACAGTCGCGCCCACCACGATAATGCACCACGCCCCAATCTGCGACGACACCATGCCCAGGAAGTTATCCATCCGCAGACGCCGCATGAACAGCGCGGTAACTCGGGGCACTCCATTCCGGATCATGTGCTTGCTCTTCTCTTCTTCCACCTCTTCTGAAGCTTCCCAGAAGAACATATATGGCGAAATCGTTGTGCCAATCACGCCTGTAATGATGAAGAAGAACTCCGCAGTGAACTCGATGTGCGGAACAAACGTTGCCTTCAGAATGGTCCCCCATGGCTCTTTGACAAGAAATACAGTGATGACATAAGAAAAGAGAGTCACGCAAAGCCACTTCAGAATCCGCGCATAAGTCTTGTACGTGGTGAAGATTTCCAGAACAAGAATCGCCGCCGTAAAAAAAAGCACCAGCACCACAAAATTCACGGGTACGATCAGCTGCGCCGCTGCTCCCATGGCTCCCAGGTCGGCACCCAGGTTGATGGTGTTGGCAACCACAATCAGCAACAGCATTCCATACAGCACTTTCTTACTGTAGTGTTCCTTCACGACCGCGGAGATGCCTTTCCCGGTCACTGCGCCAATGCGCGCGCAGGCCTCCTGCACCGCAATCAGCATGGGCAGCACCAGCAGCGCCGTCCACAATTGCCCGTAGCCGAACTGCGCCCCGGTCTGCGTATACGTAGCAATGCCTGAAGGGTCGTCGTCCGCGGCGCCGGTAATGATTCCCGGACCCGCGATCTTCATCAGTTCCCTGACTTGTCTTCCGAACTTGGCCATTCGTTTGGGCAGCCCCGCCTGCTGGGAATCTCCGAGCGCCAGACGGATTAGATGCATCTATTGCTTCAGGAGCCGTTAACCATGAGGAAGCTGTGTGCGCTGTGCCTGCTCGCTCTCTGTCCCCTCGCACTCTTCGCGCAGCAGCCTCCGCAGGCCACGCAACTTCCCGGCGACGTCTTCGTCGTCAAGACCGCCTGGTTCATCGGCGGCTCCGGTCCGTGGGATTACCTGACCATGGACCCGTCATCCAAGCGGCTCTTCATCGCGCATGGCGCGCAGGTCCAGGTGGTGGATATTGAAACGGGCACGGTTACCGGGCAGATCGTTGGACTGCACGAAGCACATTCCATCGCTCTCGACCCGGGCGGCGAGTTCGGCTACGTCAGCGATGGGCCGGCCAATCAAGTCGCCGTCTTTGACCGCAGTTCGCTGCAGATTGTCGCCACCATCGCCACCGGTCCCTCGCCGCGCACCCTGGCGCTGGATGCGCAAACCGGACTGCTGTTCGCCATCTGCGCCAGCCCCCTCGACCAGGCTGCTCCACAAGCTCCCGGCGCTCCGCAGCCGCGACGGGCAAGCGGCGACTCCCATGCACCCGCGCGTAATCCGCCTGCGCCGGCCGCCGCCGGCCGCGAGATCAAGACCTCCATCTCCGTGATCGATGTGGCCGCCCGCCGCCGCATCGGCGAGATCCTCATGCCCGGTAAGCTTGGATTCGCGCAATCCGACGGCAACGGCCAGGTATTCGTGCTGGTCGCGGACCGAAACCAGATCGCGCGCCTCGATGCTTCCGCCATTGCTGCCCTCCTCCACCAGAACGGCGATGCCGGCTCGCCTCCAAAAGCTCAATCCGCTTCGGCCCAGGCAAGCCCATCGCATGAAGAAGCCGCGCCTGTCCCGCTCGATTGGAGTCATGAGTCCCGGCAACCGCAATCCGCACAGGAATCCATGCGCCTGTTCGGCCTTGGCTCCGGCTGCTCCGGGCCCCGCAGCCTGGCCGTGGATGGCGCGCACCAGCGCGTGTTTGCCGCCTGCGACAACATGAAGCTCGCCGTGATGAACTCGGGCTCAGGGGAAATTGTTACTTCCCTGCCCATCGGCCCCGGCACGGATACGGTCGGCTACGATCCAGGCCGCGGATTGATCTACACCGCCAACGGTGGCGCCCAGGGAACGCTCTCCATCATCCGTCAGGACGTGACCGACACCTACGCCCTCATCCAGAATCTGCCCACCCGCCAGCGCGCGCGCACCCTGGCCATCAACGCAGACACCGGTGAAGTCTACCTGGTCACCGATTATGTCGGCGTCAACCTTGCTCAACCCGGCGGCATCGGAACCCTGAAAACGAGCCCCGTCGAAGGCAGCTTCCAGGTGCTGGTCATCGGTCATTGAACCCGAATCGAGACCAAAGGCAAAGCACGCGGCAAGCGTAGTAAGTATCCACCGGCAGAGCCGGAGGCCGTATGTTTGGCGGCCCCTCAGAGGGGCATGGCAGTAGCGCTCCATGCTGACAACGGCCCGTCGCCCGCGCCGTAGGCGCAGCGGTTGTTAGCCCTGCGCTTCAGCGTGGGGTTGGCGAAACCAACAATTCATTCGGAGTCCCGTGGGGACGGCGCTCATTCTTTTCCCAAAAGGAAAAATATCTCCAGGAATCCGAATGGAAAGGAACACTGGCCTTGGCTCCCGGTTCAAGGCCTGTGAATCCATTGCCGCAACCCAGAACTGATTGGGTTCCCCTTGTTCAATTTCCGTATCCGGGCCGCTTGCCAGTGGCAAACTGTACCTATGCTCGACTTCATCACCCAGCACGATCTGCCTACGGTCCTGCTCATCGATGACGACATGGTGAGCCGGGAGGTGATGGCCACCCTGCTCACCATGAGCGGCTACCCGGTCCACACCGCCGCCGACGGTTCGCAAGCGCTGACTTTGCTCGCAGCCAAGTCCTGTGTCCCCGGCATTATTCTCATGGACGTGCAGATGCCCGGCCTGAGCGGAATCGAGTTGATCCAGCAGCTTCGCGCCAGCAGCCAGGCCCGCCTTTATGTCATCAGCGCCAGCGACACGGCTGAGGAGATCCTCGCCGCCGCCGACGGTTTCCTGCAGAAACCATTCCCTCCCGACGCCCTCACCAGGCTCATTCAAGAACACGAGGCGCAGTTGCGCCCGCAGGTGCCGCCCGGTCTCGATCCCGCGGAAACCGTGGTCAACCTGGAAACCCTGACTCAGCTTCGCGAAATGATGCCCGAAAAGGCAGTCCGGCAAATCTACGAGGCCATCATCGCCGACGTAGGACGGCGCAGCACACTGCTTGAAGCGGCAGCCGCCAAGGCAGACTGGGTGGAGACGCGCCGCATCGGCCACGCCATCAAGGGCGGCGGCTCCATGGCCGGAGCCGTACAGGTGGCCAGGCTGGGAGAGCTGATTGAATCGGGTGGGCTTGAAGCAGCAGCAGTTAACCAACCAGATAACAGTAACGTGATCCTCGCCGATTTGCGCGCCGCCGCGCTCAACCTCCAGCGTATGCTGGATGCTGAATTGAAGCCATAAAAAGCAGCAACAGGAAAACACCGGAGGGCAGCCGATCCCGTGGATAAGCCAATCAGAATTGTACTTGCCGACGATCATCCTGTAGTCCGCATCGGCGTCCGCAACATGCTCTCCGAGCAGGACGGCTTTGAAGTCATCGGCGAAGCCTCGGATGGCGACGAGGCCATCACCCAGACCCTCGAACTCGAGCCCGACATCCTGCTGCTCGACCTGCAAATGCCCCGTCTGCCGGGCCTTGAAGCCATGCGCGCCATCATGAACGGCACGCCCACGGTAAAGATCCTTCTCCTCACCTCCACCATCACCACCCAGCAGATCATTGAGGCGCTGCACATCGGCGCGCGCGGCATCGTGCTCAAAGACGCCCTCGCCAGCCACCTGCAGACCTCCATCCGCACCGTCTTCAACGGCGATTACTGGATCGGCGGCAAGCGCGTGGTCAACCTGGTCAGCGCTCTCCACGACCTGATGCAGCAGGCCGTCGTGCCGCAGCGCAAGACCTACGGCCTCACCCCGCGAGAACTGGAAGTGGTGGGTTGTATCGTCGAGGGCTGCTCCAACCGCGACATCGCCAAGCAGTTCACCCTTAGCGAAGAAACTGTCAAACGCCACCTTTCCAACATCTTCGACAAGACCGGCGTCTCCACGCGCCTCGAACTGGCCCTCTTCGCCATCGCCCACCACCTGGTGGACCCGCAATAGCGGGAGCGGGCAGAGCAGCCTGGGTTGAAAGTCGGTTTTTGAAAGGGCACGACTTGAGTCGTGCCGCAAATAGGTAATATTGAGCGATGGGCTTTAGCCCCTGAGGGATGTTCTAGGTACCTGTCTAAGAACTCTGGCTTGCCCACCTCAAACCGGCACAAACGCACCGTACCCCATCCGCCGAGCGTCTTTTGCTCGATGGGTGGGAGACCACAAAGGCCCGCCGTCGGCCGTTGAGTCCATCCCCCTTCCACCCTGCTCTTATCGAAATCTCTCCACGTATGCGCCTCGCAGGGAATAAAATCCCTGCGCTCCTGTTCTATCCATTGAACGCGATACACTGACCGTGCTGTGGCCAATCAAACCGGCGATTCCGGCTCCTTTGAAGAACTGGCGATGCCGCTGTTCGCCAGGCTCTACAACTTCGCCTGCTGGCTTACGCGCGATCGCACGGCTGCCGAAGACCTGGTGCAGGAAACGTTCATGAAGGCTCTGAAGGGCTTCGCGTCGTTCCAGCAGGGAACCAACTTTCGCGCATGGATTTACAGGATTCTGCGCAACGCGTTCCTCAACTCGCAGGCGGGATTGCAAGCCTCCGTTTCCCTCGATGCGGGAGACGACGCACCGCTGGAGCCATCGACGGCAGAAACTCCGGAGTCTCTGCTCCTGGCGCGGCTCGAAAGCGAATCGATCCAGGCCGCCCTGCACGAGCTGCCGATGAATTTTCGCGAGATCGTCCTCCTTTGCGATTTTGAGGAGATGAGCTACCAGGAGATATCGTTGGCCATCGGCATCCCCATCGGCACCGTCATGTCGCGCCTGTCGCGCGCGCGCAAAGCCATGCGGACGTTGCTTGCAGCAAAGCTCCAGGGGGTGCCGCGATGACCTGCGATCTGCATCGGGAAAAGCTCGCCGCGTATGCCGACGAGAGCCTCTCGCCGGAAGACTTGTCCGGCGTGGAGGATCACCTGCGCGCCTGTCCATCCTGCGCCGCCGAAGTATTGACCTTGATCCAGATGAAGCGGGCCACGCGCGCCGCCGCGGCCAGCCTCACTCTCCAGCCCGAATTCCGCATGAACCCGGATTTTCGCCGCAAGCTCGAAAAGAGCATTCAAAGCAGCCGGCGTCCGCGTTGGAAAAGCTCGTGGCTGCCCGGATTGGCAGTAGCCGCAGCCGCACTACTACTGGCTGTAACTTCATTCG
>Ga0302310_10004472_pt1 | contig 10534 bp, 14 predicted proteins | sample III_Palsa_N1_2_FD_200451 | JGI IMG/M metagenome (GOLD analysis project Ga0302310, IMG submission 200451) | Peat permafrost microbial communities from Stordalen Mire near Abisko, Sweden - III_Palsa_N1_2 | ecosystem: Environmental > Terrestrial > Soil > Palsa > Peat permafrost | place: Sweden... | reverse complement strand
AGGGCAAGGCGGGCGAGGTCTACAACATCGGCGGCAACAGCGAAGTCGCCAATATCGACATCGTAAAAACGTTGTGCGCGGCCATGGACGAACAATTTGCTCTTCGCCCCGGGCTGCGCGCCGCCTTTCCGATGGCCCCGGCCGTGCAGGGTCACGCGGCAACCACACTCATCACGCATGTGCGCGATCGGCCGGGTCACGATCGTCGCTACGCCATTAATTACGACAAAGCGCGGCGCGACTTGGGCTACGAGCCTTCCCGCAACTTAACCGCCGGTTTGGCGGCAACAGTGGCGTGGTATCTGGCGAATGTACCTTGGTGGCAGGCGCTGCTCGGCCGCGACTATGACTCGTGGGTGCAACAGAACTACGGCACTTAACATATCGGGCCGCGTTGGTTGGGATCGATAAAACCCACGGACGCGGGAAGGATTTTCAAGCATGAACGCTGACTCCAGGATGGATCCAAGCCTGCCTCTTCCCTTCGAGGCTGCGGCATGGCTCGCAGTCTATTGCGGCGTATCCGGCCTGGTGGATTTCAACATTTTTGCTTTTGCCTCCGTTGCCGCCGCCGCATGCGGCCACTCAAACAGGGCGTTGCCCCGGCGAAGACCCCATGCGCATCAGCAACGCGGATATCGCCGGGTCTAGTCATCGCGGCAGTTAGTCCTACACAGTTGATGTAAGTCCGCTTACCGCGGTAAGGAACTTTCTTGCTATAACAATCGCCTCAGGGATCGTTCGCGTCGGGAGTCGTATTCATATGTCGACAATAAAGGCCATTGCCCTGGCCTCGTTCGGAGCTTTTTGCCTTAGCGCATGCGGCGGCACGGATGTCAGCGGTGTTGCCTCTACTCCCACTTCGACGACTTCCACTTCCACGACTCCGCCCACCGCCGTCACGCCGGCAGCCGCCCCGACGGTGACCTTGACCTCATCTTCCGCGACGCTGACCGCGGGTGCCAGTGTTACATTGATGTGGTCGACCACCAATGCATCGGCGTGCGTGGCGAGCGGAGCCTGGACTGGCACCGAGGGAACCGCCGGCAGCCTCTCAAAGGCACTTGCGACTGCGGGCAGTAGCACGTTTACCCTGAGCTGCAGCGGGGCCGGGGGATCGGCGGCCGCGTCGACGACGGTGACGGTTGCGAGCGCCCCGGCGGCGACATTCAGCGCGGCTCCCACTGCGCTCACCTTCGGCTCTCAAACGACCGGTACGGCAAGCGCGGCGCAAGCTGTGACATTGACCTATGCGGGGGCGACGGCGTTGACCAATGTCGTCGTGTCCATCAGCGGCGACTTTGCGCAGTCGACTACGTGCGCAGCATCATTGGCGGCGGCGGCGACTTGCACGGTGAACGTCACCTTCAAGCCCACTACGACCGGGAACCGCACCGGTACCCTCACCGTTGCCAGTAGTTTTTCGGGCGGCAGCCTTGCGGTTGCTCTGAGTGGGACCGGCGCAACGGCTATCGCGTCGATGCCCGTGGCTCTCGCCTCGCCGACCTCGCTGTTATTCGCCAGTCAGGCGGTGGGAAGCCTCAGCACCTCGCAAGTGGTGACGCTCAAAAATACCGGCAACGCGGCGTTAGCCAACATCGCCGTCTCGGTTAGCGGTGATTTTAATGAAACCAATACCTGCGCGACGTCCCTTGCCGCGGCGGCGAGCTGCGCCATCACCGTGGCGTTTAGGCCCACAGCCACGGGACAGCGGACCGGCGCCTTGACCATCGCGAGCAATTATTCCGGCAGCCCCAGCACGGTGGCGCTGAGTGGCAGCGGTGTGACGACGAGCGTCACCAGCGCCATGAAGTTGATTTCTGGCGGACTGCCGATTTACGCATCCAGCGCGCAATATCCCGCCACCGATGCCAATGACGCTGATTACAACACGGCATGGAGGTCGGTCGGCGTGCCCGCGACGCTCGCGCTCGATCTGTCGAGTGTGCCCACCGCGCAGCGTCAGCAAATCTGGCTGGTTTGGTATAACGACGACACCTACGGGTATGACCATGCAGCCATCGGTCAGCCCGGCTACAACAATCCGGGGGCTTACACGGTGGAAGCCAATGCGGCGCCGGGAGGCGGTGCCGCGCCAAGCACCGGTTGGGTGCAGCTCGCGAGCCTTACCGCCAACACTTTGGATTCCTATAGCTATCTCTTGAGTTTCGCGGGCTATCAATGGGTGCGCCTCAATTTCACGGCAGTGGACGGCTCAGCGGGCAATACGGACATTGCCATCAATCTCGACGTGTACAGCGCTCCCAATGGCGTGACGGATGGCTGGTTCTTCAACGGTGACTCCATCACTGCCAACTGCATGCGCCATACCAATGTGGATGGGCAGGACCAAAGCGACCCGACGACCAACATCACCCTGACGTCACCGTCTTTCGGGCAACAAGTGGATACACTGGTCGGCGACCAGCCGGAGGAAGAGGATGGCGGCATTCCCGGCTTCAACTCCGGCAACATGCTGCCGTATCTCGCGGGATGGTTGACGCATATTCCCGCCAAGTACGTCACCATCAACTTGGGCACGAACGATGCGGCCGGCGTGGCGCCGGCGATTTACTACTCGAATATGCAGCAATTGGTGGAGGCGGTCATCGCGGTCGGCAAGACTCCCATTATTCCCACCATTCCTTTTTCGGTGGATCCGACTCACCAGGCGAATGAGCCGGCGCTCAACGCGCAGCTTCAGGCGTTGTACAAAGCGTATCCCGCCATCGTGCCCGGACCCGATCTCTATTCGTACTTCAAAGCCAACCCGCAGTATATTTCGGCCGACGGGCTGCACCCCAACGCCCAAGGATGCGTGGAATATCGCGCGCTCTGGGCCCAATTTGCGGCGACCACCATTTACGGGCACTAGCGATTTGAACGCGGGCGCGTACCGACTGCTCGACACGCCGCTGTATGCGGCGATTTGCGCCGGGCGGTTTAGGCCCTGATTTACCTGCCATGGCAAAGGTCCAACGCTGCCTTTCCCGGGGAATTTTCACGCCGAGGTTCTCTGCGGCACCGACCCCTGATGGTGGCAATTAGGGCGGCGCGCCCTATGCTGCTAGCACACTAGCGATTGGCGCTAGTCACCCCGGGGCAAGGGAATCCGGTTGTTGGTCGTGGATATCGCCAGCCCGGGATTCGACTGGAAGACGCCAGCCATCGAGGTCAAGCCGGTCCTCGCGCTGCGGCGTTAGATAGCGATCTTGGTATCGATCGAGTCGTAGTCGACGTGCACGCCGGCTTTGGTCACGTGGAGCAGCCCGGCGCTCATCAAGGCCTGCACATCGGCGTGCACATTGCTGTAGTCGCGCTCAAGCGCCTTGGCGAGCGCCCGGATACTGGTCGTCGCGTGGCGGTGCACGTGGCGCAAAATATCCAGTCGTTTGCCGGTGAGAATGCGGGCCAGCGTGTCCCAATTCTCAAAGGCGAGGTGGCGCTCAGAGAAGGACTCCCCGCGTGCGGCGCGATGCCACGCCTCCGTGAAACGGCGGGTCGCGTCGGCTTCGATCGTTCCACCCACCGTAATCTTGATGTCGCTCATGGCATACCTCGCAAGCTGTGTACGTCAGACCAAAAATCGTTCATCAACTGCTCCACGGTGCTGAACGTGTAGGGCGTTTCGGCGCCCTGAAAATGCCGATGATCGCCTTTGCCGCGCTCATTGTCGTAGCCGACTTCGCGGACACCCGGGCGACCATAGAACAGCGAATACTTCAGGCCGTGCAAGGTCGGCAGCACCGGTGTCGGTACTCGCCAGATGGTCATTTCTACTATTCCACCGTCCGCATAGTCGATGCGTTGCTGGAATAACAACTCAGCCTTCAGCGACATGATAGCATCATACACCATATGGTGTGATTTACCATAGATATTGTGCCAATGAGCCAGGGATCAAGCCTATCAGAGCCATGGTCTGCCATTTTTGGCAGAGTAATACTCGCTATGCCAATATCTTGCCAATAATGGCAGAGTAGATTCCCGGACAACGCTTAAGCCTTATGTCACGTCAAAACGTCCCCGCCGACATGCTTGAGTACGTCCGCCAGGCCGCGGTCGGGCCGGATGGGCCGCCCACCGCGGGCGTGATTGCTCAGCATCTGAAGGTGAGCCGTCGCACCGTGAATCGTATCCTCGCGCGCCGCGGGGTCACGCACTCCTCGAAGGCGGATCTGCCGGAGTTGACGAAACTCCTATCGCGAGAGCTGCGATTCGTGCCTGAAGACATTCCGAACGCCGCCAAGGGCGCTGAGACGATCAAGCTGATACTTCGAAATTTGACAGCGCAAACCCAATATCCCGCGGAGCTCAGAGGTTTATACGGGTCGGGACACGGACGCAATGGGGCCGATAGCTGAGGGCGTTACAGCCATTCCTCTCGTTGAGCTGATGCGCAAGTTCGCTTGGCCGCCCGAGCATCTTGGCGAGTTCATCGGACGGAACCTTAGGCGGACCGGGTCCCGCACCTACGCCCGCGATGGGTTGCGGATACGCCGTCGATGCGTCATTCCGGTCTTTCAGCAGCCGCTTTCAGTGCGTCGAGCCAGGGCGGCAGTGCTTCATCGAGCTGCTGTTGCATCGTACCCGGCAGGAGCGTCGGCAGCCAGCCGCTGAAGGTTTCCGTGGTCGTGACCATGACCCCCGTTGCGGCAGGCTCGATCTGCCAGGTATGCACCGCGCGGGTGCCGAACGCACGGCCGCGCCAGGCCAGATGTCGAGGGGGATCGACACTCAGCAGCGAGGATTCGATGCCGAAGCCGTTTTCTGTCCAGGTGAAGACGGATCCCGGGGCAATGGCACCGTCGAGATGGACCGCTTCGATGTCGGTATTCCAGCGCGGCCATTCATCGATGGACCCGAGCAGTCGCCACACCCGTTCGGGCGACGCGGCAATCGTGATGCCTGCAGTGGAGCGCACCAGCGGCGCGGATGCGACGGGAAGCGTGATTAGTGTCGCCAGGGTCAAACCCTGCAGCATCACATGCAAGGTGTTCGGGACCATACCGTGGCGGCGTGGCAGAAAGGCGTGGGTGGCCCCGAACAGCGTTTGGTAGCGTGCCGCCCGAATCGGGTCGGGGCGCACCAGGTAGGGCCACCACCACGCCCGGATCTCGCCGAGGAACAGCAGGCCGTAGCTGATCCATAGCCACATTCGTAGCCAATCCGGATAGGCATGGCCGAAACATCGAGCACTGAACCACAGACCGATGGAGTAGGGGACGCTTTGTATCAGCGTCGTTCGGATCAGGCGTGGCGTATCGGTGCCGCGCGCCGCCGCCACGTCGTTCAAACGGCCGAGCGGAATCCAGTCATGCAGCCACAGAAAGGCAACTTGAAGTGCCTGCAATGTCAGCAACAGCACCTGCCACGCTGCAATCCGGTCGTGTGCGGGCGGCACTAGGGTTTATACCCCGGCGCCAGCGTTCCTTTCTGCCGAGCGATCGGCAGCAACGTCGGATAGAACTGCACGAAGGTGGTGTCGACGGCGCCGTGATCCCGGTGGCAGGAGTAGCAGGGTGCCGCGGCCGGGAGTTGTTGCACCGGTTCCGTGCCGCCGAATGCGAAGAAGGCCCAGCCGCCGGTGAATCGCCGGGTATCTTTGACGTGCACTTCGACGCCCATGAAGTCGTCCGTTTGAAACTGGCCTCGCTTGTTGATGGAACCCTTGGTGCTGCCGCCACGGGATTCCATGACGAGCAGCGTGTGGTCCGGCCACGTCCCGGTCCGAAGGAACTCATGGTATGCCTCGGGATTCACGAATACATTATCGAACATCGAGGACCCGGCCATTGCGGGGGCGTTGGTGTAGCTCATGTCCAAACCGGAACTCAAGAATATCCACTCGCGATACTGCCTGGGATAGGTCAGACGCCCATCGGGAAGGAAGGCGGGGGTGGACGCATCGGTTGGAGCGTCCGCCTTTGCGAGGCCGGAACTCTCGGGGCCGAGACCAGGAGTGGCCGCCAGCAGGGCGACCAGGGTGACGAAAGATGGCACGGACATTTTCATGGAGTACCTGCGGCGGATTGGGATGGCGGGGCGATGGTCGGGCGGGCAGCAGCGAAGCGCTCGCGATAGTTGCGTGGCGCAATGCCAAAGTGGCGTTCGAAGCGGCGCCGGAATACATCGGAACTGCGAAACCCTAAGGATTTCGCCACGCTGTCGATGCTCTTGCGGGTCTCGACCAGCCGCTCGCGTGCCTCGCGCAGGCGTGCGGTCTCGACGAATTCGGCCGGCGTGCAGCCGATGGCCGATGTGAATCGGCGGCTGAAGTGCCGTGCGCTCAGCCGAACCCGCGCCGCGAGTACCTCGCTGGAGAGGTCGCGGTCGAGATGAGTGTAAATCCAGGCGATCAGGTCGGAGAACGAATCCACAGATCCGGTTTGAAATCGCAGTGGCTCCGAATACTGGCCCTGGCCGCCGGCCCGTTTGAGATACATCACCATCTCACGCGCCACGGCCAGTGAGATTCGCGGACCCAAATCCTCCTCGATCAACGCCAGCGACAGATCGATGCCGGCGGTGATGCCGCCCGAGGTGTAGTACCGGCCATCCTTGAGAAAGAGCGCGTCACCGAGGACGTTCAGGCGCGGGAAGCGTCGCGCGGCGTCCTCGACGAAGCGCCAGTGCGTCGTGACACGACGCCCGTCGAGGAGTCCCGTCGGCGCCAGTCCGTAGAGTCCCGTACAGACCGAAGCGACCCGTCGGGTACGCGGTGCCCGATCCCGCAACCAGGCAGAGACGGCCGCGCAGGTTGCCGGTTCGCGTAATCCCCAACCGCCCGGCACGATCAGCGTATCGACCCAGGGGGCGTCGTTCAAGCGGCAGTCCGGCACGACACGTATCCCGGACTCCGCCGCAAACGGTTTGTCGGTCAGGCCGATGAGGACTGTCTCGTAGAGTCCCCGCGATGCCTTATCGGTCGGATCGAGGCGACCCGCCGTGGCGAAGGCTTCGAGAGGCCCCACCATGTCGAGCGCGTTCGCGCCTTCGAAACCTATGATGCCCACTTGAATCGCCTGTCGTCTCATGCGCTGCCTTCCTTAGGTGGGTAGAGTAGTTCCACGCAGCATGCGCCAGTCGACGACAAACCGACTAATTCGGCCATGATTGAACCGAGCGCAGATTTATCTGCCGGCGCCGATGGCGGCCATCGATCGCGTGGGCGTTAGTCGAGGTGGCAACCGCGTGAGCCTGCTCGATACTAAGGCGCTCTTCGAGCATGGGCGCGGAGACGCGAACAATCCCGATATCACCATGCTCCTGAATCACAAGGAAGCGATCGAGTTCATGGTGGACGCCGTGCCGGAGCAGGGCATCACCGTACCCGTGGTTCGGAACCTGCACGGACTTCTGATGCAAGGGCTCCTCTCCGATCCACTCGCGGCCGGAGCGATCCGGCGCCGCATCGTCACGATCGAAGGTTCGGTCTATCACCCTACGCAAGTACCCGTACTTCTCGAATAGATGCTCGAGGAGATCGTTGCTCGCGCGCGGCTCATTCGCAACCCGATGGAGGGGGCCTTCTTCCTATGGGTCAACCTTGCCTATCTGCAACCTTTCGAGGACGGCAACAAGCGTACGAGTCGTCTCACGTGCAACCTACCGCTCCTTCTCTATAACTGCGCGCCGCTCTCGTTTCTGGACGTTGAGCAATCCGACTACGCGTACGCCATGCTCGGAGTTTACGAGCAGCGCAGCGTCGCGCTCGCGGTTGAACTCTTTGAGACCACTTACCGGCGCTCCATCGAGAAGTACCGCGCTGCGCTCGGCGCCTTTGGCACTCCGGATCCCATTCGTGCCCGCTATCGCGAGGCGCTTGGGGATGCGGTCCGACGTGTGGTTTCCGGGGGCGAGTCGGGCTCGGCAGCCATCGCCTCGCTCGGGATCGAGCCGGTTGACCTTGATGTGTTCACACGCCTGGTCGAAGAGGAGCTCGCGCACCTGGCGATCTACAACTGCGCCCGCTACCGGCTCACAATCCCTGTCGTCGAACGCTGGATTGCCGCAGGGCGCCTTAGGTCTCGAGCACGCTGCCTGAAATCACTTGCCTGGCAACAGGGGCATCGACGTTGTGGCGTTCCGTGACCTCTTGGGAGATGGGCACCTAAGTCTCGCAGCTTCAGGCGTTGTACACGGCGTATCCCGCCATCGTGCCCGGACCCGATCTCTATTCGTACTTCAAAGCCAACCCGCAGTATATTTCGGCCGATGGGCTACACCCCAACGCCCAAGGATGCGTGGAATATCGCGCGCTCTGGGCCCAATTTGCGGCGACCACCATTTATGGGCACTAGACAATCTGGAACAACGGCTGTGACCCGTCGAGACCCTTTTCGCGCCAGCCCCTCCGCGCACGAGGGGCGAGGTTGGATCACCGGTAGCGCTAGATCCCTGTGATCAGAAGATCTAACGCGCCGATAATCTTGCCGCGCTCACTTGGGACACTATCGACGAGGGTTCCGAGTTCCCGCACAGATATCCCGGCCAGCTGTGGTGTAACCATGAGGTATTCTTTGCCGGCTACGGTAATTTTCGGCGTGAGCGCTTGCATTGCGCGTGCCTTTGCCGTCACCGCAATACTCAAGGGAACAATCACGCGCGTATCGAGAGGCTCCAGAAGATCTGATTGAACGTCCAGCAGCAAGGGAAATCGCCCCCGCGTGGCCTCGTTGCGATTTTTGTAAACAGCAAACTGGGGCATTAGAAGCTGCGAGCGTGATCGCCAAACGAGCTATTCTCATCGACATCGCGGTTATAAGCTTCAATAGCCGCTTCGTTCTCAGTCTGCCATCGGTCGCGTCTTCGAATGCGAAGTTGATCCGCCAGCGCCGCCTCCAGGGTTGCCGATAGATTAATGTCTTCAGCCCGCGCCGCATCGAGTAGCTCGGACTGGATTGAAACGTTGACTGCTTTTTTGGCGCCCATTGTGAATGACCCCATTGCGGATGCGCATAGTATATGCGCATATAAATCGAGGCGCGGCAGCACTTGTGCAGACCCAACGCATCGAATCCCGGACACAAAAGGCTCCGTGGCGTTAGTTAGACGTCGTCGAGGTTTCGGCCAACGAATTCGGCCGCGGATTTCCAGGCCAGCTCTATCACTCCGGTATCGGGTCTCCGAACCCATGACTCTAAGATCACCAGTTTCGAATTCCATTCCCAGCTCAGACGTTGGCCTTTCTGGTAGTTGCTGCGCGTCGTAGGAAAGAAGCGCAGAGTCTTGCTAGTGCCGTCGGGGCTCGCCGTTTCCAATACGACAGCCTTGATGCCGGGGCGAAGCTGGGTGCATGCGGCATCCTCGTAGACATCGATTCCCGGATCGTAGACGTGATTGAGCTCGACGGGAACCGCCAGCACGGCGCGCAGAATCGTCAGACCGATATCGATCCCACGAAGCACTTCATCGTCTGTCGCTTCGTTGCCGTGGACGAGACGGTTGCGAATTTCAAGGAAGTCCTTGACCGAGGCACCGAGGTTCAGTGACAAGGTCCCCTACTGCACGAGGTGCTCAATTGAGCGCCTAACTGAGGCTTGACCCACGCCTTGAATCCAACCCGAACTCCAAAGTAATCGACGTACCTCCCGTTCGATCTCCGCACTCAACAACATGAGGGCGGCCTTCGGCGAGGTCGACATCACCTTCAGGATGCGCGCCACTGCCTCTTCCTCTGCCGGCGATGACTCGAGCGTCATCAGAGAATTCGGTGACCGTTCGATGATTGGAGATTCCGCAACGGCCTCCTGCGTGCGTCGCTGGAGAATGTCCAACGATTTATCGACGCTATCCTTTATGTCGCGAAGGCGTTCGTTGTCGGAAATCTGCTTCGACGTCCGCAGCCACTGACCGACGAACCACATAATGAGGAAAAACGTCACACCCCAGGAACGGATGAGACCCACGACGCTGCGATGATCGGGTGACAACTGGGAGAATTCCCAGCCAGCATAAATCAGAGCCAACAGGCCCGGGATGGCGCTCTGCCCCCGGCTCTGCCCAAAAAGCTTCTTTGCGACCTTCCATTGGCCTCGAATCCGGCTCATGGTCTAGTAGTCAAAGGCAACCCTGCGAGTTTTGAAACCCCGCCAATATGGCGGCGCATTCCGATGCGGCAGCGTTGGGTGAGATTGGGCGAGCCATCGAAGATCGCGTGGCGCCGTACATTTCCGATGTGCTGGTGCTGCTGGAATATTGGGACAATCCGCAGAACGGCCTGGAGCATCTTTTCCAGCGTCGAATTGGTAATCTTGATGGGCATGCGTGTGTCGACTATCGCGCTTCTTCTGATGGCCCCGTCTGGTCCGGTTCGTCGCTGTCCGGTCCAGTGATACGCGTGACCACTTCGTTCATCGTGTAATGCACGAATTGCTTACCGATCTCGGTGAGCACATGAGGCTTCGTGTCCTCGAAAGCCGATTCCAGGATCGTAGCAGCCGCGCCCCTTCGAGTTCTCTTCGGCCGTTTACGTATGAACTGACCCAATTCGTTGGTGTCGCGGACCTGCCGAATGACATTGCCGGTGCTT
>Ga0302310_10004469_pt1 | contig 10535 bp, 7 predicted proteins | sample III_Palsa_N1_2_FD_200451 | JGI IMG/M metagenome (GOLD analysis project Ga0302310, IMG submission 200451) | Peat permafrost microbial communities from Stordalen Mire near Abisko, Sweden - III_Palsa_N1_2 | ecosystem: Environmental > Terrestrial > Soil > Palsa > Peat permafrost | place: Sweden... | reverse complement strand
ATTTCAGCGGCACGTTTCGCAGCCATGCCGAGACAGGAGCGCCATTACCCTGAGGCCGAGTGTCGGGTCGAGCCACCCGTGTATTGCGATAAAGCTCCGTGTGATCGAGCAAGCTTCGGTATGCTTGCTCGATTCCGATGCGCTGTTGCGTACGACATTGTCCCGACCTGGCGAGCGGCTGGCTCGGTACTGACTCCATCAAACTGGGTCGAACGACGAGTCGGCCTTCGCGTTAACTTCGGAATCAACGGACGCTGATGACATTGAAAAATACGGTAAGTGATCGGCATGGCTACAGCGTCAACACCTCGGCGTTGATGGCGGCCCTGGCTGGCATCGTGCTGTTCACGTTGCTGATTGACCCGTCCATCATCAATCCGTTGCACGTGGGCTGGCTGGCCAATGGTGACCCGGCGGCCAGCTATATCGGCTGGCTGTTTTTTCGGCACGAGCCGTGGTCATGGCCGCTTGGCGTTGTTCACAATCTCGGCATGGAGCAGAGCAGCTCGATCGTTTACTCCGATTCGATTCCGCTTCTGGCGATTGTCTTCAAACTGCTGCGTGCCTGGTTACCCTCAACGTTTCAATACGACGGCCCGTGGCTTTGCGCCTGCTATGCGTTTCAGGGTTATTTCGCTTGCCGCCTTCTTGCACTTTTTACCGATCGCCGATCGGTGCTGATTGCCGGTGTGCTGCTGTTTGTGCTCAGCCCGATCATGCTGTTCCGCGCGCAGCCGCACCTGGCAATGACCGCTCACTGGATTATTGTCGCCGGCCTTTATTTGTACTACGCGGCGCCCGAAAAAAAGCGGTTGCTGCAGTGGTTTCTGCTTTTGTGGCTGGCGCCACTGGTTCATGCGTATCTCATGTTCATGGTGTACGCCATCTGGGGCGCCTACCTTCTGCGCTACGGTGTTCTGGAGCGTCGTTGGTCGATTCGGCAATTGACTATGTGCCTCGTGCTGTCCATTGCCGGCTCGCTCGCGATGATGTGGGCGGCAGGCTATTTTCTGGAAATGGACGTGTCGAGTCGTGGCTTCGGCTATTACTCCTTGAACCTGCTCGCCCCATGGTTGCCTATCGGTGCAGGCCCGTTTCTGCTGCACGCGCCAGCGCCGGCGACCACGGGGCAGTACGAAGGTTTCAATTATCTGGGGATGGGCGTTTCGTTGGGGCTGGTGGCCACGGCTTGGCGAACGGCGCGGTGGCCTCGTCAGCCCGCTTCGAAAATGTTGGCCGGCTGGTGCGCAAAGCCCGACTTCCCTCTGATCCTGTCCTGTCTGGCGCTGACCCTTCTGGCAATAAGCAACGAGGTGACGTGGGGATCGCACGTGCTTTTCACCGTGCCGCTGCCGGCGAAGGTTGCCGCTGCACTGAACATTTTTCGGGCGTCGGGACGATTGTTCTGGCCGGCCTATTACCTGCTCATCCTGGCCGTGCTGCGCGGTGCTTTGAGTCTGTCAGCGCCGATGTGCGCACGCTGGCTGCTGCTGTTGCTCGCCGTCCAGACGGCCGATGTGTTTCCATACATTCGCAACGTAAACGCCTCTTACGCTGCCATGGTGGCCACGGGGAAATTCCCCACCTTTCCATCGCCATTCTGGCGTCAAGCGCGGCAGCGCTACGCCTATCTCTATGTGATTCCCGGTCAATTTGTGGGCCAAGAAAACATCACCTATGAATCACTGGCAAGCGAATACGGATTTGCCGTTGATACGGCGTATTACGCGCGATTGCCTGCTGCTCGATTGCAGGAGCCGCGGCAAATTCGTCACGAACAGTTTTTTGAGGGCAAGTTCGATCCAGACGGTTTGTATCTTGTGCAGTCGTCGGCGCTCAGCAAACTGGCCGCCGCGCAGCTGTCGTTTTCACCGGCCACCGGCGTCGGTGTCGTCGACGGATTTACCGTCATTGCTCCGCAGTGGCTGGAGAAAGGCGGCCATGGCTATCTGCATGCGCCGGAGCAGCACGATTTTCCACCGGCCGTGGCTGGCAAGTCCTATGGCTTCGGCACGGGTGGCGACGGGCTCCCCTTTTTGCTTGCCGGCTGGAGTGAACCGGGCATCGGCGCGACATGGTCGGAAGGCTCCTCGGCGGTGCTGGGGTTTCACGTCGCTCAGGAATTGGGCGATCTGAAGATGAGCCTGAACGTGGAGCCTTACCTGCCGGCGGCGTATCCGCAGCTGTCCGTAGATGTGCGCTTGGGTAGCAAGCTGCTGGCGCACTGGCAATTTGTGCGCGGCAAACCCGGGCCGGACACCTCGCTGCTTTTGCCGAAAGCATTGCGGCGGTCGGACGGTAACATCCCGTTGAGCCTTAGCTTCGACGAAGCTCGCTCACCGGCTGAAAGCGGCGAAAGCATCGATGCACGAAAGCTCGCCCTGCTGTTGCATGGCGTCGTGATTCAAGTCCAATAGAAGAAGTGGCCGCGCGCGCTCAACGCACCGCTAGCGCCAGCACAATGCCGATCCACACTGTGACGCCGAGCCAGTTGTTGTGGCGGAAGGCGGCGAGGCAGGCGTCTTTGGCGCGGTTGCGGATCAGCCATAGCTGGTAGCCGAACAGGCCGGCGGCAACCAGCAGCCCGATCCAGTACGGCCAGCCCAGCGCGGCGCGTTGTCCGACAAACAGCATGGCCAGCAGAAACGTGCCGATCAGGATGCCGAGGATCGGCAGGTCGGCATCGCCGAACAGGATGGCGGTGGACTTGGCACCCGCCCGAATATCGTCCTCGCGATCGACCATCGCGTACTCGGTGTCGTAAATCACCGACCACAAAATGTTGCCGATAAACAGCAGCCATGCGACCGGCGGCACGTTACCTGCAACCGCGGCAAAGGCCATCGGTATCGACCAGCCGAACGCGGCGCCGAGCACCACCTGCGGCATATGCGTGTAGCGCTTGCTGAACGGGTAGGCCGCCGCGAGAGCGGCGCCGATAAACGCCAGTTTGATCGTCAGCGCATTGGTGAAAAGCACCAGCACAAAGGCGATCGCGAGCAGGACGGCGAACACAATTAACGCCTCACGCGGCGTCACGCGACCGCTGGCGATCGGTCGTCCCGCGGTGCGCGCGACCTGCGGATCGAGCTTTCGGTCTGCGTAGTCGTTGATGGCGCAGCCAGCCGCACGCATCGCGAATACGCCAAGGGTGAAGATGATCAGTGGCTTCCACGGCGGAAAATCGCCGGCGGCCAGCCACAGCGCCCACCACGTCGGCCACAGCAGCAGCAGCGCGCCGATCGGGCGATCCATGCGGGTCAGTACCAGATAGTCGAGGGATTTCTCGCGATAGCGCGGCGGCAGCTTTTGCAGCAGCCAGTTGAGCACGCGCGTCGCACGCGTCGAGCTATCTGCGGGCCGCGGCGTTTTCTTTTCTGGAGGCTTGGCAATCCCCGCCCGCGTGCGCGGGGCGGGAGAGGGCGATGATTTACGCGGCTGACGTTTGCGGGGCGGTGGCGGCATGCCGACAGTCTAACCTGAGGGTTTCGGCTGTCGATGCTTGAACCGACCGGGTCGCTCGCCATCAGCGCACAATAGTAGCGTTCACGCCGTTACATCGGCGAGGGTCTGACGAAGACGCTCGACTCGTTTCCGGCAACCCAATCCTGATCTTCCTGATTGGGCTGCCCGAACGAGCCGAGATCGGTGCGGCGCAAATGAGGCTGCAAACCACTTCAGAGAATGTCGTCGTCGCTATCCGGCTCCAGCGGGTCCGGATCAGCGTCCGTCTCAGGGTGAGAATGTCCGGGGTTCTCTATCTCTCGTTCCGGCAGGCCTTTTCCGGGCTCGGCGAAGGGCGGTTGCGGATTCATCGGATTGCCTGGCATTGCGCTACTCCTGGGGGTCGGTGGGGCTTGAAGGTTGCCGCCATGGGCGTTAACACCGTGCGAGAGCGGAGTGAGGAAGCGGGGCATTTGAAAGCACGAGGCGCGCGGCCATTCAATCGTTTTTTGCTGCATGCATTCCACGCGCATCGGTACGAGGCCATTCCATGCGCAAAAACGTACTCGCTGGCGTTGGATGTGGCGCCGTGATGCAATGCTGTGATCCGCGCTGACTCACGCGAAAAATCGACAGCCTGCCAGATCGCCGAATGCCGAAGATCATTGAAATCGAATCACCGATCGTCGCGATCGGTCGCCTGATCGGGCCTCGAACGATGCCGGCGATGGCTGCGTTGTTCGGCGCGTTGGTGTTCGTTGCAATCGCCGGTAGTTCGATCATCAATCCGGCCAGGCTGGGCTGGATCGCCAGTAGTGGCGACGCCACCAGCTACCTGGGATGGCTTTTTTATCGCCTTGCACCGTGGGCGTGGCCGCCCGGTGCGCTGCACGCTGCCGGCTTTGAATCCGGGTCGTTGGTGGCCGCTGGATCGATTCCACTGCTGGCATTCTTCTTCAAACTTTTTGCCCACGTGCTGCCGGCCAATTTCCAGTACTTCGGGCTGTGGCTGCTTGCGTGTTACGCGCTGCAAGGGTTTTTTGCCTATCGACTGTTGGCGCTGTTTACGCAGCGAATGCCCTTGCTGTCGGGCGGTGTGCTGCTGTTTTTGCTGAGTCCGCTTTTGCTGGCGCGCGTGCACACCGTCCCCGCGCTGGCCGCGCAGTGGATCGTGCTGGCCGCGCTTTATCTGTACTACGCCAACCGCGCGCAGGGTCGGGCGGTCGCATGGGTGGCGCTGCTTTGGCTGGCGACGCTGGTGCAGGGGTATTTTGCGCTGATGGTTATGGCCATCTGGCTGGCGCACTCGGTTCAGCGCCGTCACGCGGTTGCCAAAGCCATGGTGTGGATGGTCGCTGCGCTGGCCGGGAGCGTGGCGCTGATGTGGCTGGCAGGCTACTTCACGCCATCGCCCGTGGCAGCGAACCGGTTTGGCACCGACTCGATGAACGTGCTCGCACCGTTGCTTCCGCTGGGCCAAGCGCCTTTTCGCATGCCCGTACCCGCGCTGGCCGTGCCGGGTCAGGTTGAGGACTTCAATTATCTCGGTCTCGGCGTGCTGGCCGCACTGGTGGCAACGGCCACCTGGCGTATGTCCCGCCGCCAGCACTGGTTGAGTGACACATCATCGGTCACGCCTGACAGGAGCCTTGTCATCGCCTGTGTCGTGCTGACGGTGCTGGCCATGTCCGGCGTAGTGGCATGGGCCTCGGATCGGCTTTTCGCAGGCTCGATGTCCACTTTGCTGATTGAGCTTGGCGCGTCCGGACGGCTGTCCTGGCCTGCGTACTACCTGCTGGTGCTTGCGGCACTGCGTGGACTGCTGAGGCTGCCCGCGCGAATGATCGGCTACGCGGTGCTGGCGGTGCTTGTGCTCCAGCTGATCGATGTGATGCCTTATGTGCACGCCACGCAGCGCGGCTTCGCGGCGCGCGCGCAGGCCGAGGGTTTCCCTTCGCTCGACTCGCCGTTCTGGCGGCAGGCGCGCGCCCGCTACACCCATTTGCATCTCGCAAGTCCCGCTGCGGATGCCACTCTGGTCAATGACTACCGGTATGCCGCCGGGCTGTACGGGTTCGTCGTGGATCCGCTCGAGCGCGAAGGCAGATCAGCGGCGCTGCCTTCGACAATGCAGCGCCGCGCCGAGCTGCTCTCCGGGCGCGCCGAGCCGGACAGCCTCTATGTGGTGCCCTTCGATACGTTGCAGACCCTGGAGAAGAAGCCCACGCTGTTTCCTGCAGCGACCGGCTTTGGCATCGTGGATGGACTGTCGATTGTCGCGCCCGGCTGGTTCAACGCCGTCGGTTCGGATGCGCTGCATCGGCATGGCGATCTCGACTATTCGCCCGTGCCGCTCAATCAGACCATAAGCTTCGCGAAAGATGGAAACGGCGCCGCGCTCTTGGCTAGCGGCTGGAGCGGCCAGGAAGATACGGGGTTCTCGTCGGACGGCGCATCATCGACTCTGGCATTTCACGTGCCGGACGCCTCGGGTGATCTGCGCGTGGTGTTCGACGTTTTGCCCTATCTGCCTGCGCCGTTTCCGCGGCTGGCTGTGGACCTGCAGGTTAACGGCAAGTTGGCCGGCCACTGGTCGTTCGACAGCAACCGGGCCAAACCGCCGACGACGTTGGTTATTCCGTCGACCACGTTCGCCCGGCAGAAAAATTTGGTCGTGCGCTTCGTCTTCGATTCGCCACGTTCACCGCTGGAAGCCAAGGCAAGTGCGGATCCGCGCAAGCTGGCGCTGTTCCTTCGCAGCATGCGTATCCAGTCGGCGAAGGCGCCGTTTGACAGTACTACCGCGGATACGTCCGACTAAACGCGCCTTCCTTGGCTGCTCACGATCCAAGCAGCAGCCGATACGCGGGATTCTCACTCTCGTTGGAATGCGGATACCCCAGCGTGCCGAGAAACTGCTGGAACATGGCACGCTCGTGCGGCGGCACCTGGATGCCGACGAGGATGCGGCCGTAATCGGCGCCGTGGTTGCGGTAGTGGAACAGGCTGATGTTCCAGTCTGGGTGCATGTGCTCGAGAAAGCGCCGCAGCGCGCCGGGCCGTTCGGGAAATTCGAAGCGGTAAATCTGCTCGTCGCGGGCCAGCGCGGAGCGTCCGCCGATCATGTGGCGCAGATGCAGTTTCGCCAGCTCGTCGTCGGTCAGGTCGAGCACGCCGAAATCCTGCTCCTCGAACGCCGCGCGCAATGCCTCGCGGTCGGCGCGTGCGCCGATCTGCACGCCGACGAAGATATGCGCCGACGCGGCATCGCCGATGCGGTAATTGAACTCGGTGATGCTGCGCTGGCCCAGGGCGGAGCAGAACCGCTTGAAGCTGCCGCGCTCCTCCGGCACGGTGACCGCGAATACCGCTTCGCGCTGCTCGCCGATACTGGCCCGCTCGGCGACGAAGCGCAGCCGATCGAAATTCATGTTCGCGCCGGAGACCACCGCCACCAGCGCGCCGTCGCCGGCACCATGCGTGGCGACATACTGCTTGAGGCCGGCCAGCGCCAGCGCGCCGGCCGGTTCCGCCACGCTGCGGGTGTCCTGATAGATGTCGCCGATGGCCGCGCAGATCGCGTCGGTATCCACCCGCAGCACGGTGTCGACGTGGCGCCGACACAGCTCGAAGGTGTGCGCGCCGACCTGCTTGACCGTGGTGCCGTCGGCAAACGGACCGACTTCTTCCAGCACCACTCGCACGCCGCCTTCCAGCGATTGCGCCATGGCGTCGGAGTCGGCGGCCTGCACGCCGATCACCTTGACGCCTGGCCGCAGCGTCTTGATGCAGGTCGCCACGCCGGCCAGCAGGCCGCCGCCGCCGACCGGCACAAACACGGCCTGCAGCGCCTCGGGATGCTGGCGCAGAATTTCCAGACCGACGCTGGCCTGTCCGGCGATCACGTCGATGTCGTCGAACGGATGCACGAACACGCTGCCGAGCTCGCGCTGCAGGCGCGCGGCCTCGACCTGGGCATCGCTGTAGGAGTCGCCGGCCAGCAGCACCTTCACGAAGACGCCGCCAAAGCGATACACCGCGTCGATCTTCACCTGCGGCGCGGTGACTGGCATCACGATGGTAGCCTGGATGCGCAATTTGGCCGCGGCCAGCGCGACGCCCTGCGCGTGGTTTCCGGCGGATGCGGCGATCACGCCGCGCGCGCGCTGCGCGTCGTCCAGCTTCACCATGCGGTTATAGGCGCCGCGCAGCTTGAACGAGAACACCGTTTGCTGATCTTCGCGCTTCAGCCAGACGTCGCTGCCGGTTTTCGAGGACAGTAGCGGGGCGAATTCCAGCGGCGATTCGCGTGCCACGTCGTAGACCTGCGACGACTGCGCGCGACTGACCATCTCGCTGTCGTTGGGTGTATCGACAACCTCGACTGGCTGCGGCGTTGCCGCACTGAGGGATTCAACGCGGGCATTCACGAGTGTGCGGGTACCGCGGCAAGTCGTGCGCCCTCGCTGTCGCCGTCGTCGGGCGTGAGCGTGATCACATCGAGCACGTCGATCAGCTTGCGCGTTTGCCGCACGATCTGCTCCAGCGTGGCCTCGTCGCCGTGCAGCACCAGGGTCAGCTGCGAAATCGCCGGATCGACGGTGGCGGCGACGTTGAGCGTGTCGATATTGACGTGGCGTGCAGCGAACATGCCGGCGACGCGAGCCAGCGCGCCGGACTCGTTTTGCAGAAGAATGGAAAGCGTGTGGCGCATAAGTCGGTACTCAGAACATGTCGACAAGAGGGGTGGACGTCGCCGGCGGCGCCGCACTGGCATCGCGCGCCGCGATGTGGTCGCCGGTGATCATCTGCGCGTAGGTGGCGCCGGGCCCGACCATCGGGTACACGCCGGCATCGGGGTCGATCATGACTTCGAGAAAGGCCGGCCCGTCGAAGCGCAGAAAGTCGGCGACGGTGCTTGCCATGTCCTGCGGGTGCTCCAGCCGTTTCGCCCACTGGAAGCCGTCGGCCTGGGCGGTCTTGACGAAATCCTTGGTGCGCAGGCTCTTGTCCGAGGCAGCGAAGCGGCCCATGAAGTACAGCTTCTGCCACTGCCGCACCATGCCGTCGCCGAGGTTGTTGAACACCAGCACTTTCACCGGCAGGTTGTAGGTGGTGCAGACCTCCAGTTCGCCGATGTTCATGCGGATGCTGGCGTCGCCGTCGATGTCGATCACCAGCGCATCGCGCCGGGCGAACTGCGCGCCGATCGCCGCCGGCAGGCCGAAACCCATGGTGCCCATCGAGCCCGACGTCAGCCACTGCCGTGGTTCGCGAAACGCCGAATACTGCGCCGCCCACATCTGGTGCTGGCCAACACCGGTGCTGATGATGGCGCGGCCGTGCGTGGTCTTGTTTATCTCCTCGATCACCGCGTACGGCTGGATCAACGCGCTGGCGCGGTCGTAGTTCATCGCATGCACGCGCTTGAGTTCGGCGATGTGCGCGTGCCACGCCTGCAGCGAAGGCCGCTTGCCGTGCGTTTTGCCGTATTGGGTCAGACGCTCCAGCGTACGCACCATCGGTCCGCAGTGATGCCACTGGATCGCCTTGACCTTGCCGAACTCGGCCGGATCGATATCGATCTGCGCGATGAACTTGGCGCGCGGCGCGAATTTGTCCGGTACGCCGGCCACGCGGTCGTCGAAGCGGGCGCCCAGTGTCAGGATGAAATCGCAGTCCTCGACCGCGTAGTTGGCGTAGGCCGTGCCGTGCATGCCGAGCATGTGCAGAGACAGCGCGTCGCCGGTGTCGAGCGCGCCCAGCCCCATCAGCGTGGTGGTGACCGGTAGACCGAAGGCCTCGACGAAGGCGCGCAGCGCCTGCGAAGCCTCGGCGGCAATCACGCCGCCGCCGGCATAGATCAGCGGCCGCTGCGCCGCATCCAGCGCGGCGAAGAAGGCGGCGCATTCCGCATCGTCCAGTCGCGCTTCTTCCACCGCGCGCAGGCGCGCGCGATAGCCGGGGATCGGCAGCCGCGACTGGCCGTCGAAGTGCAGCGCGGTGTTCTGCACATTCTTCGGAATATCCACGACCACCGGACCCGGCCGACCGCTGCGCGCAATTTCAAACGCCGTGCGCAGCGTCGCTTCCAGCGCCTCGGCCTCGGTGACCAGAAACACGTGTTTGGCGCAGGCGCCCATGATGTTGCTGACCGGCGCCTCCTGAAACGCGTCGCTGCCCAGCGAGGTGGTGGCGACCTGGCCGCAGATCACCACCATCGGCGTGGAGTCGGCCATCGCGTCGCGTACCGGAGTCACCATGTTGGTGGCGCCGGGCCCGGAGGTGACCACGGCCACGCCAACCTTGCCCGAGGCACGCGCATAGCCCGAGGCCATAAAGCCCGCGCCCTGCTCGTTGGCCGGCACGATCAGCGGCATCGGCTCGCTGCCATCGGCGCGCAGGTGCTCCGCGTTGTAACGGTACAGCGCGTCGTAGACGGGCAGGATGGCGCCGCCGGAATAGCCGAACATTACGTCGACGCCTTCGTCGGCGAGTACCTGCACCACCACGTCGGCGCCGCTCATCGGCGTGCCGGCGAGCGGATGCTTCGCATCATCAATGGCGATGGAAGGTGTCGGCTTGTGCGCTTTGAGCAGTTGCGTAGTCACATCGGTATCCTGGGTTTGCCGCTGGCCGGCCTCTTGCGACATGTCGGCTGACAGCGGTTCGCTTAACAGCGCGGTCGGTTGACGGCCGGCATCTCCATGCGCGCGGCCGTTCGTGTTTGGACGTCTAATTGCGGATCAGTTCGACCGCATCCACGTCGATGTTGACCATGGCGTAGGTCGGTTCGCCGTAGATCGACTCGATCAGCGCTTCCTGATCGGTGACGGAGAAGTTCTCCCACTCGATTCCGTTGGGATCCTTGGAGATGGTGAAGCCCCTGGCCTCGTCGTCTTCGAAGCCGATATGCCGAACCTGTCCGGCCTGCTCGGGCATTTCGTTGATCGAGAAATTCAGTTGCCGCGTGCGCCACAGGGCGTACTTGCCCTGCACCACCAGCTGCGGCTGCTGGCCGAGCCGTGCGCTGTAGTCGGCAATGGAGTCATCGAGGTTGCGCACAGCCAGAGCAATATGGAAACGTTTCA
>Ga0302310_10004468_pt1 | contig 10536 bp, 10 predicted proteins | sample III_Palsa_N1_2_FD_200451 | JGI IMG/M metagenome (GOLD analysis project Ga0302310, IMG submission 200451) | Peat permafrost microbial communities from Stordalen Mire near Abisko, Sweden - III_Palsa_N1_2 | ecosystem: Environmental > Terrestrial > Soil > Palsa > Peat permafrost | place: Sweden... | reverse complement strand
TGAACTGCTCGAGGAAAGTGCCCGGATACGATGCGGCCTGAGCCAATCCGCCCATGACGCTTGGCCCGTGAAATGCTACGTGTCCTAAGGATCGCAGATACACCAGAAGTGTGCAGGTGTCAGAGTAACCCAGCACGATTTTCGGATTATCGGCAAGCAGCTGTGAATCCAGCCTGGGTAGCAATCGAACGGAATCCTCGCCTCCAATGGAGGCGACGATGGCGCGAACGTCTTGGTCTGCAAAAGCGGCGTGAATGTCGCTCACGCGGTCCTCGACGGAGGCCTTCGCCGCGCGCGCCGACGGGTACTCCCGCACTACCAGTCCGAGGCCCCTGAGCGTATTGAGGCCAGCCTCATAGGTGGCGGGGAATAGTGCAGGTCCGCCCCACGATGGGGAGACAACGGCAACAACATCACCTGGTCGAAGTCGCTGGGGCTTAACTGCCACGGCATAAATTCCGATTCATGGTGCGATAGTATTCCATAGGGCGGCACCGGCGGCACTGCCCCCGGATTCGGGGTACGAGAAGCGGGTCACTCAGGAATATCGAAGCGGCGGATCATGGCTTGAAAGATCGGATTGGGCTGCAGCCTGCGGAACAAGGGATCGCCCTTCAATAGGGGCAGGAAGAAATCGTGGTTCCGGTAACACTGCTCGAGCAGCGGCATGGCGTGATCCGCATCGCCGCGGCGCGCGTAGAAGATCGCCAGGTCGTGGCAGGCAGTGCCTCCCCCGAACCTCTTTTCTGCGATCTGCTGTTCCTTCTCGGCCTCTGCGTGTTGACCGAGCGCGTCGAGCATCACCGGGCGCAGAATCGCACTCTCCTCCTCATCGCGGCCCTGCTCGACACTGTTGAGGGCCGCTTTCGCGTCTCCGGCCGTGAGCTGCACCACCGCCAGCTGATAATGGTAAAAGGCGGCCCTCGGATTCAGCGTGAGTGCCGTCTGAAAGGTCTCGATCGCGTCCTGCTCGCGGCCTGCGAACCAGAGGGTCTGTCCCAGCTGCTCGTAGGTCGAGGCGGAAAGGGGGTCGCGGCGAACCACCTCACGACTGAGCCGAATCGACTCATCGTAGTGGCCACACAGCTCCTCCAGCTGCGCCAGTATCAGCAGCGCCCCCACGTTGTTCGGGTCCGAATCGAGGGCTCGATGCGCCTCGGTAAGAGCGTCGCGGATATTCCAGTCCGACCAGAGCAGCTGCGACTTCATCGCGTGCGCATCGGCCAGCGTCGGATCGATGGCAAGCGCACGCTCTATGGCCTGCGTGACGAGCGGCCTCACCTCGGCGGCCGGCATGTCGTCGTAGGTGGTTGACTGCAAACGGGCGAAAGCAAGCAACGCCCAGGCCCGCGCGAACTGAGGATCCTCGGCCACCGCCGCCTGAAGCTGCGTGAGCGCCCCGTGCAGTCCGGCGCGAGTTTCGCTTCTCAGTCCCATTCCGGCTGTGAGGTACAAGCTGCGCGCCTTCGAATTGCTGCTCAACGGGTCGCGGAGACTGTCCTCTGCGACGAGCGAGGCCTGCAGGTGCGAGACCACGGCCCTTGCGATCTCGGTCTGTGTCGCAAACAGGTCATCCGGACGACGCTCGTAGCTCGCGGACCAGACGTGATAGCCGGTATCGGTGCGAATCAGTTGCACCGTCACGCGTATCAAGGCACCGGCCTTGCGGACGCTGCCTTCCAATACGCTGGCAGCCCCCAGGGCGTTGCCGATCTGGCCGACTGGCATCGAGTGATCCTTGAAATAGAAAGCCGACGTTCGAGCACTGACACGCAGGTCCGGGACCTGCGAGAGGAGCGAGGTGATCTCCTCCGTCATCCCGTCGGCGAAGAAGCCTTCGTCCTTCTTCTCGCTCAAATCAAGGAAGGGCAGTACTGCAATGGACTTCGGGTTCAGGGGCCCTGCTTTCCCGGCAAGCATTGCCACAGCGCTCAACGGTGGGGTCGGGCTGGCGTCGAGCTGCATCGTCTGCCGGTGCCACCAGGCGAAACCCGCGGCCAAGAGCACTGCCCCGGCGGTGGCGGCGACGAGTGGCAGGCGAGGAAATCTGCGCGTCGCGGCCGCGCTTTGGATCCCTAGCGCCTCGCCTGACACATCCGGGACGGGGAGCACGGCAGCCACGAAGCGGTAACCGCGACCGGGAACCGTCACGATGAACCGGTGCTCCTCAGGCCGTTCGCCCAGCACCCGGCGCAACGCGAAGATGTGCTGGTTGAGGTTGTTCTCCTCGACCACTACCTTCGGCCAGACGGCCGCCATCAGGGTCGGTTTGTCGAGCAGCTCACCGGGATGCTCGAGGAAGAAGAGCAGGAGGTCGAACGCCCGGGAGCTCAGGGGCAGTGGGCGGCCTGTCGCAGTGAGCAAAAGCAGGCGCTGGTGCGCATCAACGCGGAAACCTCCGAATTCGTACACGGTCCGGCGCACTGGCTTGTCCACGAGGCTCCTCTATCTGCGATTCATGATACCTCCGGCCTACCCGGCCATGCGTGTGTGTTAGGGGAGTGGCACACCCGACAGTTCGGCGCAGATCGCGACGAGGCGATCCTGAAGCGCCGCGTCGTTGGCCTGCGGGTTAGGGGCGCGGGGTCGCTTGTGGTAGAAGTAGTGGCCGGTCACCCTTGCTTTCGGTTCGTCGCTGGCGGCGAGCCACGCCTGGGTGAGATGCGCCTGGTCCAGGTCATCTGGCGCACCGGCTCCTCCCATCTTGGTAGGAACCCAGCCAGGCTCCATTGAGTTTGACAAAACATCCGGCCAGCGTCGGGCCACGGCGAAGGCCAGTACGGTGTCGTGCAGTTTGCTTTCGGCATAGGCCGTCGAGCCGTTCCAGCCGCGCTTTTTCCACAGGATGTCGTCGAGATTGGCGTCAGCACGATGGTGCATGCCGGAGCTGAGATAGACGAGTCGGTGTGGTCGCTCGATCAACGCGGTCAGGATATAGGCTGACAGTGTGTTGATCGCGAACACATGAGGCAAGCCATCAGCGGTCAGGCGGTGACCTTCGCGGTAGCCGACGGCAGCATTGTGAATGACTGCATCGAAGCGGCCGAGTTCATTGACGCGCGCGGCGACCTGCTTTGCGCCGGCGATAGACTCAAGGTCACCCTCCACGATGGCTTCGGCCCTGGGCAGCGAGCTCCTGGCGTCCTCGGCCCGGGCGGCGTTACGCGCGTGGAGGATGGCCTGGTGGCCCTGATTGATGAGCAGTTCAGCAGCCATCAGGCCAAGACCGGTTGAAGAGCCGGAAATGAAGACGCGGGACATGGTACTTCTCCTTAGGATCGGGGGCTGCGGGCAGTAACGGCGAGTGTGGCACCGAGGAGTGCGCAGATGGCGCCGAACAGATATACGGCGGGGTAGCCGAACTGCCCGGCGATCACGCCCGCCGCAGGGCCGGATAGGCCGTAGGCAATATCGAGGAATGCCACGAAAGCGCCCATGGCACTGCCGCGGTTGGCCGGGAGCACCCGCTTTAAGGCCTCCACTCCGAGCGCCGGAAAGACCAGCGCGCAGCCCAGGCCTGTGACGAGGGCACCGGCAAGCGCGAGGATCTCGCGGTCAGCGCCCCACAGCATCCCCTGCCCGATCGCCTCGATGACCAGGGACCACCATGCGACGCGATAGCCACTCATGCGGTCCGGCAGGGATCCGAGGACCACGCGAACGAAGATGAAACCGATGCCGAAGGCGGTCATGACGAGGCCCGCATGACCCCAGCTGCGCGCCGCGAAGTAGAGTGAGGCGAACGCGGTTAGACCCGACAGGCCGACGCCCTGGAGCATCAGGCCAAGACCCTCCCGCCAGATCTGGCCAATCACCCGGTAGAAGGGCAGGCGCTGACCGGCGGGGCTGGTGTAGGAGCGTTCGCGGAACGCGAGGGCCATGGCAATGAGCGGTGCGATGATGCAGGCGAGCATGGCCGCCTCGAGCCCGTAATTCTGATAGAGCGCCATACCGATCGGCGCGCCGATGGCGAGCGCCGCGAACATGGCAATGCCCGTCCAGGACATCGACATTCCCGCGCGCGCCGGGCCGACCGAGGCGATCGACCAGGAGACACAGCCGGTGACGAGCTGGCTCTCGCCGAAGCCGGCGACCAGGCGGCCGACGACTACGATGCCGAGGCCAGTCGTTGGGGAAAACCCTGGCACGGCGGCAACGAAATAGAGCAGCCCGCCTAACGCGCAGACCGCCGCGCCCTGCAGTGCCGAGCGCCTGCCGCCATGGTGGTCGGTGAGCCTGCCCGCATACCCACGCGTCCACACCGTCGCGAGGAACTGGATGCCGATGACCAGCCCGACGATCAGAGTGCTGAAACCCAGTTTGTCGTGGACGAACAGCGGTATCACGGGTAGCGGCAGGCCGACGGCGAGATAACCGCAGAACAGACTCGTGATGATGCCCGGCGCGGGACGCGCGCCCTGTGCAGCAGGTGCTGACATGACAGCCTCCATGCGACTTTAGTTAATCGATGCGCCGAATAAGGTCCGGACGATACCCACTCGATTCGAGCAGGTAGTGGAGCGAGCTGGTCACATCGGCCGTGAGCTTGGCGATGTCGACGCCGACCAGCTGGCCGGCACGCTTTCGGATCGCGCCCGCAACCATCACGGTGTCTACATCGGAGCGCTCCACTGCCTGGACGATCGTGCCGATGGCATTGGTCACCGGAAACACCGCGACGCCATTGGTACGAACGGTAATGATGTCGGCCTGCTTGCCGGGTGTCAGCGTACCGATCTCGCGTTCGAGACCGGCGGCGCGGGCGCCGTTCACGGTCGCGGCCTTGAGCACCGCCTCTACCGATATAGGCGCGGGCACATTCGCCTCGCCCCGGAAGCGGCGATAGCGCATCGCCGAGCGCTGCTGCCCGAACAGCGCGTGCATCTCCCCGAAAAGGTCGCTGCCGAAAGCGGTGTCGAGGTCGATGCCGAGCGCCGGAGTCAGGCCGTGATCGATGGCCTGTTGGTAGGCGAAGCCCTCATCGTCGAAGCCGAACAGCGCGTCCGAGCGCGGATTGACGGTAATGTTGACGCCCGCGTCGGCAAGGATCTTCCACGTCTCCTGCGGCACCCGGGTGCAGTGGTTGAAGACATTGTGCGGACCCAGAACGCCGGGTTTGGCAAACTCGGGGCCCAGCTTGGCAAGGTCGCCGATGAATTCGGTCAGAATGCGTAGGTCGAGGTCGCGAGCGACCTTCCACCAGTCGAGCCTGAGCTGGCCGAAGAGGCCAACGCGAACCAGGCGGTCCCCATCGTTCCAGCGCCCGGCAAGACGCCTCAGATCCGCCGGCAAATGGGAAGTCGAGGCGTTCTTGTCCATCGCCGCGCCGACCATATGCAGGGCGCGGATACCCGCAGCATCGAGCGCGTCGAGTGCGGCATCGGTGTGTCCGGGACTGCGCGAGGAGTGACAGGCGTCGATGACCGTGGTGACGCCGGCATCGAGCGATGCAACCGCCGTCAGCTTCGTGCTCAGGTACATATCGAGCGGGCGGTAGTGGGCACCAAGTTTCTCGGCCACGACATCGATATAGGCGAAGAGATCGTCGACATCGGGCAACATGCGGCGCATCACACCGAGCCACATGTGATGGTGTGCATCGATCATTCCCGGCATGACGATGCTGCCGCTCGCGTCGATTACCTCGGAGCCGTCCGCCTGGAGGTTCACGCCGACCGCGGCGATCCGACCGCCGTCAACCAGCACGTCGCCCGTCGGGAGATTGGGAACCGTGGGGTCCATCGTGAGGATGGTGCCGCCCTTGAAGAGGGTGCGGCCGGTGGTGTGTTTGCTCATTGGTCGACTCCTATCAACTGGCGCGATTGCCTTGCGACCGTTATCGCTTTGGCAGCGTCTTGAATCAAGCGACCTAATGTCAGATGATTCATGACTTAATATCAGGAGTAGGCCAATGGCGTTCGAGGGCAGGCTTTTGTCCGGAGTAAGCGTCCTGGCTGCGGTCGTTGATGGCGGCAGCTTCGTGAAAGCAGCGGCGCTGATCGGGCTCACTGATTCCGGCGTGAGCCGTGCGATCAGCCGCCTGGAGACCCGGCTGGGTGTGCGGCTGCTCGATCGCACCACGCGCTCGGTCACGCTGACTGATGAGGGACGCCGCTTCTACGAGGAGGTGAAGCCGCACTTGAGCGCCATCGAGGACGCGGCGATTGTCGCGTCCGGCGCAGGCTCGGCCGTGCGCGGCCGGCTCAGGATCGACATTGATCCCTTCTTCCTTCCGCTGGTCCTGGCCGGCCGGCTCGGTCCCTTCTGCGAACGCTACCCTGAACTGGCAATCGAATTCGTGACGAGCGAACGGGTCGGGGATCTGGTGTCGGAAGGCATCGACCTCGCCATCCGCTTTGGGCAACCGCGCCTCTCGACGCTCGTCGCGCGCAAGCTGATCGAGGCTCCGATCCTTACTCTAGCTTCGCCGCGCTATCTCGAGCGCTATGGCAAACCCAAGCATCCCTCGGATCTCGCCCGCCATCGCTGCCTGCAGTTCGTCGATCCCTATACGGGAAGGCCGTTCGACTGGGAGTTCATCCGCAGAAAGGAGGTCATCGAGGTATCGACCAGCGGCCCGCTGACGTTCACCGATCCCAAGTCCATGCTGGAGGAGTGTGTTGCCGGCACCGGGATCGCCCAGATAATCGGATGGGGCATCAAGGAGTTGCTGGCGAGCGGCGCGCTGATCGACCTCTTTCCTGATTGGCACGGCGAGCGCTTCCCGCTGTTCGCCTTTCATCCATCACGCCACTATCCGCCGGCCAAAGTCCGGGTCTTCATAGAGTTTTGCGTCCAGATTCTGCAGCAGCTGTAGTGCGAGGAGCCCCTACTGCGCGACCACTCCAATGGTTCTCAACCAAATCTCCACCAACCGCGGCCATTGAGCGACTGGCAGCTTGCTTGGCCGCAAGCCGAAGGCATGGCCGCCTTGCGCGTACAGGTGCATTTCAGTGGGGACGCCTGCCTTCTGCAGAGCAACATAGTAGGCCAGGGACTGCTCCACGCCGTCCACGTGATCGTCCTCGGCCTGGAGCAGGAAGGTGGGTGGCGTGTCGGCGCGTACGCGGATGTCCGGGCGAAGGCTCAAGTTGGTCTCGTCGCGGGTGACGTGGTCCTCGTCCTCGTGCGCCCATAGATGCCCGGGGTAGACGGCGATGGCGAAGTCGGGGCGGCAGCTTAGTTTGTCGGCGGCATCCACCGGAGCATACGTCCGCTGCGCGAAGTGCGTGCTAACTGCGGCCACCAAATGCCCGCCGGCAGAAAATCCGATGGCGCCAACCTTGTGCGGATCGACATGCCACTGCGCCGCGTGCTGGCGCACCAGCCCCAACGTGCGCTGCGCGTCCTGCAGCGCTGTCTGTACCTTCGGGTAGACGCGCCGATGGTTCGCGTCGTCCCACCACGGACCCGAACCCGGCACGCGGTACTTCAGCAGTACGCAGGTGATGCCGCGTGATGTCAGCCAGTCGCAGATTTCCGTTCCCTCCAGATCCATGGCGAGAAACTGGTAGCCACCACCGGGGAATACCACCACCGCCACCCCGGTGTTGCGGCCCTTGGGTGCATAGACCGTCAGTGTCGGCCGGCTGACATCGTTGACCCTGGGCCACCACTCGCGCCCTGGTGGGGGACCGACAGACTCTGGCTTCGGGTTGGGTATCGCATCCGGTACCGCGCCGGGCCAGACGGGCACCTGCACATTGCCTGGCGACGGCTGCCAGCCGTCCGCCTGTGCGAAATGGTGGGCGAACAGCATTGCACCCGGGAAAGATATCAGCAGAGTCGCTGCCAACAATAGTGCGGTAGTCACCAGGATCCTGTCCAGCGTAGGTCTTCTCATAGGCCCGCGCACAGGATCGGACGCACATCAATGTTATCCACGGTGTGGTGGTCGGAAGCTGCGAGCCTCACGCGCTCTATGCAGCTCGAAGGCCAAAGGCGCTGACGATCTCTCGAGCAATCAACGGGATTTCCTTCGGAACATGAAAGCCCGAGCACTTTGAGGTTTTCCATTGCTGCCGCGATCGGCATACCAATGGCAACACGCGATCTGACGGAAGACTCCAATGCCGGTTGATTCACGAAGTAGCATGAACAGAGGCACAAAGTACCGATGACCAATGCGGTGAATTTGAGAGGACACGGGTATTCCACATAGCCTACCTTAGGCGCAATGCCTTGATGTCCCGTTCCGTTCTCTCGGCAAACACATCGCACTCATCCTGACGCGGATCCATCCTGACGGTAGCGCCGTTGGAAGCGAAGTCGAGATAGCGATCTCGCTATTCCACGCGAACGATGCCGCTCGGATGCGCGGCATGGCGCCCTCCATTCGCACGATTCCTCGAAATCCCTTCGCGGTGTGCCCTACTCGAGGCGCAGCCTGTTAGATGGCAGGTTCAGATACGCTCCAAGGTCGCGCTGTGCAGCCTCAGCCATAATGCCTACCTCAACGTTTATTCCGGTACTTCGGAGCTTTGCAATTCCGGCACCATTGTTCCTCGGATCGGGGTCCACGATGGCGACGACGACCTTGCGAATTCCCTTAGCTATGATGGCTTCTGCACAAGATGGCGTCCGCCCGTGGAACGCACAGGGTTCAAGCGTCACAAAAAGAATGGCTTCCGCCAGATTGCCTTGGAGCCCCGCCATTGCGCCAATTTCGGCATGAGGCCCTCCTGGTGGCTGCGTGAATCCCCTTCCAACAATTACACCCGATCGGACGAGCACACAGCCCACTGGCGGATTGGGGAGACAATTCGGAAGCGCCTTCCTTCCCTCGGACAGTGCTTCCCGCATGTACGATTCAGCCTCCGCTGTTCGCCAACGACTTCTAGTGAGCGGGTCCATGCCAGTCAGCATAGCAAGGACAGCAGGCTGGAGAAATCGTCGAGAGATGCCGGCCCTGACCCGTTGCGGTCGCATTGCCGTAACAGGCGAAGAGCGCCCACTCCTTGAGTAAGCCGACAGGGGGCAGCCGGCAAGGCGATGGCAGCAGTGGATACTGCGCACATGGTCCCAGTGATCCAGAGATATTTAGTCCTACCGGACGCTCGGCATACTCCGAGGCATCCGCCCGGTCGCGAAAGGTTACTTTGCGGGTGCGGCAGTCGCGTCCGGAGGAACCGGCAAAGGCTGCCCAGGAGCGCGAAAAGCAATTTCCTTGCCCTCGGCCGTGACGAATCCATTCACAAAGCCGCCGTCGGCCCCGTCCTTGCGGGGATTGAAGCGCACTTTGATCTTGTCTCCCACCTTCAACATGGTGGGCCGCCAGCCTTCCCGGTAGAAGTTGTTGACACTGTGCCCTTCGAACATCACGTCGTGTAAATCGCCCTTCGCATCAGGCGTTGAGAGCGTCAGGCTCATGTGCGGATTGATGACACGAACTTCCCTGATGACCCCGTCTACCCACACACTCTTCGTGAAGTCGAACATGGCGGCGGAGTGATGCGCCATGACCTGTGAACTCGCTGCCGTGATCGCGAGGATCGCCACCAGCCCCAGATACAGTCCGCGATTCATATGCTTTCCCTCACGACGCTATTAGTAAGCCGGCGCCTTCGCCTTGCCGTTCTTGAGTGCATCCAGATAGTCGAGCCAGGCCTGCTCCGAGCACTCGTACGGCAACAGGATACCCTTGGGATCCAAGGTCCATTTCTTTTGGCCCGTGACGGCTTTCGTATAGAAGACCGGATCGCGCAACTCCCAGTCATCGATCAGCACGGGCGCACCCTTTGGCGCCGGCACCAGGTGATAGTGTTCCTCGATGACGGCCTGATCGCTGTGCGGGTAGCCTTGGTCCTCCTGCTCCTTAAGAGCAGTGGTCTGTACGACCAGCGTGTCACCTTCCCAATGTCCCGCCGAATAGCCATTGCGATCTGGCGCGCGGTCCTCAGGCGCCAGCACGTGTTCGCCGAAATAAATGTGGCGTACCTCGGTATGCGCCTCATAGATCATGACGATCAGGTCCGACCGCTGGACGATTTCCATGGGGTAGCCGCCTGAAAACATCATCGACTCGGGCATGCCTGAGCCGACGCAATGGGCTCCAGGGCTGTCGGGATTGGCCCCGAACAATGCCCGATAGGTCGCGACCCTCTTCTCTCCCTCGGGTGTTAGCGGTAGTACCGGTCGGGACATTCCGAACCCACTCTTTCCGGGTTCCACGTACTGTCCCCATACCCCCGAAAAGTCCGGGTGCCGCGTATTCTTTGACTGCGAGGGCTCACCCGCCACGCAGCTCGCGGTGATGAGGATGCAGGCCATCGAAGCCATCCGCCACCTACCGCACCGGTCGACCTTCACAAGCATACGGCCCCCCTTGTGCGGGTCATCGTACTCCGATAATTCCAGGAGTATTAACGCCCCGGACGCTCCATCCCCGTGGTGGTGGGCTCGCTGTGCTGCGTCGCAGCAGTCGTCGGAATCGAGCGCTGGCCATATCCGCCCTCGTTGGTCGCATTTTTTGTCTGCATGCTAACGATGAGCCTTCCCGCGCCGCTGATCTTTGCGCAACTTCACACGACCCATGTC
>Ga0302310_10004460_pt1 | contig 10546 bp, 10 predicted proteins | sample III_Palsa_N1_2_FD_200451 | JGI IMG/M metagenome (GOLD analysis project Ga0302310, IMG submission 200451) | Peat permafrost microbial communities from Stordalen Mire near Abisko, Sweden - III_Palsa_N1_2 | ecosystem: Environmental > Terrestrial > Soil > Palsa > Peat permafrost | place: Sweden... | reverse complement strand
CAAAAAGAAGCAAAAAAACTTTGCTAATTTGGTTTGGGGCGCCGATGCGACCGATCAGGCGTCCCAACCCTTTCGATCAAAAGTTTTTGCTTCTTGTTTCAAAAAGAAGGCTTCCTCCTTCGCTTCAACTTGCTGATTTTGTTTATTATTATCCGGACGGACACCAACGGACCTTATCCCTCCAACACTTCAAACACGAGCTGCGCGGTGGTTTCGACCCCGTACTCGTCACGGCTTCGCACCTCGATCCGATGGGTGCCGGCCACCAGGTCGCTGGGCAACGCAGCTTGCCAAAGATGGGTCGAGATTTGCGGCGTGACCCAGGGTTTCACCGTTGCCGAATTGCGCGCGAACAGCTCGACGCAATAGGGATCTTTTGCCGCAACGCGCGTCGCCGGGCGCCAGGATGTTTGGCGGTTGAGCCGCCAGGCGACATTCGATTTCGGCCCGCCTTCGAACAAATTCACCACCAAATGGGCGCCATCCAACGCCGAAAGCGCGATCGGCGGCGGCACCAGATCGGGCTGCGGCTGGTCGCGCGCTTCCTCCGGGCCCGAAGTATGAAACGCCGCATCGAACATCAGCCGCATCTTGCCCTGCGCCGGATCGTGCGCCGGGACCAGCCGGCAAGACGCTTGCGTCCCATCGACCGACAGAATGTGGAACCCGTTCGGCGCGCCGTCCCACGCTACCGCCACGGGGATACCTCGGGCATCGAACGGGCCGCTCCACCAGCTGCCGCAGACGGCGGACAACACGTGATGGTGATGCGCCGGGCCACCGCCGGCGTCCAAATACCAATGCTCGTTGGTGTGGGTGTGACCGGAGAAGCTCAGCGTATTGGGACGATCGCGGATCAGCCGCAAGAACGCGGCGCTATCGGCAATGACGTTGTGGGGGTCGTCGGCCAGCACCGTCGCCAGCGGAATGTGCATGCAAAACACCACCAGCCGTTCGCGCGGCAGCTTGCTCAGCACTGCGGCGACAAACGCCAACTGGTCGTCGCCGAAGCGGCCGTGATACTTGTCGTTGCCGAGATATTCCACGTTATCAAGCGCAAAGAACGTTGCCGCGCCCCAGTTCCAGGCGTGGTAGCGGGCCCCGAACACCCGCTTCCAGGTTTCACGCGAATAGAAATTATCGGGCGCTTCATAGTTCATGTCGTGATTGCCGGTGACGTTGAACCACGGCACGCCGACAGTCCCGAAGATCCGGTTGTGGCGGGCATAGAGCGACAGATCGTCGAACATCAGATCGCCGAGGGTGATGCCGAATGCCGCATCGGCTGCCTTGGGCAGCTGGGCGATCACGTCGTCGCGGACAAAGCAGAGCTCGTCTGCGTCTTCAGGCTGTGGGTCGGTGAGCAGAAAAACGTCGAACCGGTCGCTTTCGACCTGTTTGCGCAGCGGAAAATCGATCTGCGCCGGCAGCGGCCCGGTGGGATCGACGCCGCGGTAGCGCAGATCGAGTGCGGCAGGCGTGCCATCCGGCATGTAGACATAGCTGAAGCGCGGCAGGTTGGTGCCGGATGCGAGCGGGCTGATCCAACCCGAAGGCTTGATCACGAAAATCGACTGACCTGGCGACACCGGGATCTGATAGCGCCCGTCCTGGGCGGTCACCACCACGTCGCGACCGTTGGATACCATCACTCCTGCGATGCCGGGCGCATTGGCGGGACGCAGCGTGCTGCCGTCCAGACCCTCGAATACGCTGCCGCGCGCGAGCCTGCTCGCGGGTTCGGCCGCGAACGCTGCGGCCAGCGGCAACGCACCGGCGCCAGCCAGCACCAGGCGACGCGTGATACCGGCATTCCAGTCAGTCATTCGACGGCTCCGCAGGGAAGGGGAAGAATCTTCTTTTGTGAACAAAAAGAAGCAAAAAAACTTTGTCAATTTAGAGTTGGCGCTCCGGTCCTATTGAATGAAAGTTTTTTGCTGCTTTTTTTCAAAAAAGAAGATTCTTGTCTTACTTGTTTTCCCCTTGCTTTTGATCGCTTCTGCGCCTAAATCGCCACTAATCAGTCTCTGCGATGGAAAGTAGGGGGTGGCCTTCGCGGGCCGCCTTTTTTGTTTTGGATCAAGATATTCCGCATCATATTGGGCTCGAGGCCAAGGTCGCGGACCTTATTATTCCCGCTCTGGCCGGCATGGGTTACGAGTTGGTGCGGGTCGCGATCATGGGGCGCGAGCGGCCGACCGTACAGATCATGGCCGACCGGGCCGATGGTGCGCCGATCAGCGTCGAGGATTGTGAGTTGATCAGCCACTCGGTCGGTGCGGTGCTGGATGTGAATGATCCGATCAGCGGCGCGTGGATGCTCGAGGTCAGTTCCGCCGGGATCGACCGGCCGCTCACCCGGGTGAAGGACTGGAACCGTTTCGCCGGCCATCAGGCGCGGGTGGAGATGGTGGTACCGGTGGACGGCCGCAAGCGTTTCACCGGCGTGGTGCTGGGCGCGGACGTCGAGCATGGCCGGCTCAGGCTTGATGACGGCGGCGATGTGGCGCTGCCTTTGATCGATATTCGCCGGGCGCGGCTGGTACTGACCGATGCGCTGATAGATTTTACTTCCAATCTCACTCCGACCAACTAGGGAGGCCGTTATGGATACCGCCATTGCCCGTCCGGAATTGCTGCTCGTCGCCGACGCGGTGGCGCGCGAGAAATCGATCGACCGGGAAGAAGTGCTGGAAGTGATCGAGCGCGCGATCCAGAAGGCGGGCCGCGCCAAATACGGGCACGAGAAGGACATTCGCGCCACCATCGACCGCAAAACCGGCGACGTGCGGCTTTCGCGCTGGACCGAGGCGGTCGAGACCGTGGAAAATGAGGAAACCCAGATTCCTCTGCACATCGCGCGCAAATTCAAGCCCGAGATCAAGCTCGGCGAACACCTGGTCGACCCGCTGCCGCCGATCGATTTCGGCCGGATCGCGGCGCAGACCGCCAAGCAGGTGCTGGTGCAGGGCGTGCGCGAATACGAGCGCAAGCGGCAATACGACGATTATAAGGATCGCGTCGGCGAGATCATCAACGGCGTGGTGAAGCGCACCGAGTACGGCAATCTGATGGTGGAAGTCGGCCGCGCCGAGGCGCTGCTGCGCCGTGACGAGCTGATCGGACGCGAAAGTTTCAGGAACGGCGACCGGGTGCGCGCCTATATCTACGACGTGCGCGAGGAACCGCGCGGACCGCAGATTTTCCTCTCCCGCACCCATCCGGGATTTTTGGCCAAACTGTTCGCCCAAGAGGTGCCGGAAATCTACGACGGCATCATCGAGATCAAGGCGGTCGCGCGCGACCCGGGATCGCGCGCCAAGATGGCGGTGATTTCGCGCGACGCCTCGATCGATCCGGTGGGCGCCTGCGTCGGCATGCGCGGATCGCGGGTGCAAGCCGTGGTGCAGGAACTGCAGGGCGAAAAGATCGACATCATTCCGTGGTCGCCACAGGCCGCCACCTTCGTGGTGAACGCGCTGGCCCCGGCTGAAGTCACCAAAGTGGTGATGGATGAAGAATCCGGGCGGGTCGAAGTGGTGGTGCCGGACGAACAGCTCAGCCTCGCGATCGGCCGCCGCGGCCAGAACGTCCGGCTCGCGAGTCAGCTCACAAGATGGGATATCGATATTCTGACCGAGGCTGAAGAGAGCGAGCGGCGCCAGGAAGAATTCCGCCGCCGCACCGGTCTGTTCGTGGAAGGTCTGGACGTGGACGACGTGATCGCGGGCTTGCTGGTGACCGAAGGATTCACCACATTGGAGGAGCTGGCGTACATCCCGCCCGAGGAACTCGCCGACATCGAGGGGTTCGACGAGAACATCGCGGCCGAATTGATCCGCCGCGCCGAGGAAGCGCTGATCCGCCGCGATACCGCGCTCAACGAGAGGCGGCTCGAACTCGGCGTGAGCGACGATATCGCGGCAGTCGAGGCGCTGACGCCCGCGATGCAGGTGGCGCTGGGCGAAAAGGGCGTGAAGACGCTCGACGATCTTGCCGATCTGGCCTCGGACGAATTGATCGAAATTGTCGGTGCCGATCAGATGACGGAGGAGACCGCCAACGAAATCATCATGGGCGCGCGCGCCCACTGGTTCGAAGGCGAAGAAGGGGCCGAACCGGGTGCGATCGCCGAAGAAAACGAAGGCGGTCCGGTCGGTGACAGCGAAGGGGAGAGCTGACACGCGCGCGGAACTCGCCCCAGCGGATTACGATCCCGAAACCGAGGTGCGCGAAACCGGGCCGCTGCGGCGCTGCGTGGTAACGCGCGAGCGCGGCGAAAAAGCCGGCATGATCCGCTTCGTGGTCGGGCCGGAACGGAATCTGGTGCCCGATCTGCTTGCACGTCTGCCGGGACGGGGAATCTGGTTGAGCGCGCGCCGCGATGTGTTAGAAACCGCGCTCACCAAGGGAGCCTTTGCCAGGACGACCAAGGGTGCGGTTACGGTTCCCGCCGGTCTGCCGGAATTACTGGTGTCAAACCTCGAGCGCCGCATTGCGGAGTGTCTGGGTCTGGCTCGGCGGGCGGGTCAGGCGGTGGCGGGCTTCCAGAAGGCGCGGGAGTGGATCGAGGCCGGGCGCGCAGCGCTGGTGGTCGAGGCCAGCGACGGCAGCTTCGAGGAGCGCGCGCGCTTTGTGAGCGGCTTTGGCGGGGCGGTAATTACGCCGCTCGACGCCGCCGGATTGGGGACGCTGTTCGGGCGCGACCAGGCGGTGCATGTGGCGGTGGCGGCGGGCCGGTTGGCCGAGCTGCTGATGATTGAGACCGAACGGCTGGCCGGGATTTCCGGGCGGCCGGGACTGATTGAGTACCAAGTGAACAAGCGGGCGAATGCATGACCGACGGCAGTGATCAAGATGTGAACAAGAACCGGCTCTCGCTGCGGCCCGCGGGACGGCTGGAGCTTGGGCGCACCGTCGATGCGGGCTCGGTCCGGCAGAGCTTCAGCCACGGCCGCTCCAAGGTGGTCCAGGTCGAGGTGCGCAAGAAGCGCAGCGGCCCCGGAATCGGGCCCGCCGCGGAAACCCCGGCGCCGGCGGGCGCTTCGGCAAGCGGCCCCGCGCCGCAAACCGAAGCGCGCACAGTGCCGCAGATCACCCCGGCACCCAGGCCGCAGCAGCAGCCCTCGCGCGCCGGCGGCGGTGGCCGCGCGCTGACCGCGGGGGAACTCGCCGCGCGCCAGAAGGCGGTGATCGAGCAGCAACGCGAATCGCAAAAGCGTGAAGCGGAGCGCCGCGAAGCCGAAAAGATCCATATCCTTTCGGCCGCCGAGGAATCGCGCCGGCGCGACGAAGACAACCGCCGTGCGAGCCAGGAAGCGGCCGAACGCGCCGCCGAGGAAATCCGCGCTGCACCCGAGCCGGCCCATCACGCCGAGCCCGCCGCCGTGGTCGCCCGCACCGAGGTAGCACAGCCCGCCGCTGCCCCGCGCGAAGAACCGCGCCGCGAGGAACATCGCTCCGCGCCGAACCCCAGAACCAACGATCAACGCAGCGGCGAACCACGTCCGGCCTACCAGCCCCGCACCGGCGAGCCCCGCCGCGACGATCAGCGCAGTGGCTACCAGGCGCGCGGCGGCGAACCGCGCCCCCCCAGCAGCGATCGTTCCGGCGAGCGCCCGCCGTATCAGCCTCGCACCGGCGAACCCCGCCGCGACGACCAGCGAACCAGCTATCAAGGCCCGCCGCGCACCGGCGATTCGCGTCCACCCTATCAGCCTCGCCCCAGCGCTCCCGGCGATCAGCCGCGCACTCCCTATCAGGGACGCAGCGGTGAAGCTCGCAGCGGCGACCAGCGCACCCCTTACGCGCCGCGTCCGGGCGGTCCCGGCGGCGATCGCAGCGGCCCGCCCAGCGGTGATCGCGGCGGCTACCAGGGCCGCACCGGCACCAGCGGCCCGCGTCCCGCCGGCCGTTCCGGGGCGCCGACGCCGCCGCCGATCATCGCGCCCCCGGCCGAAACCCTGCGCGGCACCGGCCGCCCACGCGACGACGAGGATGATCGTCCGGTTCGCCGCGCCGGCCCGTCCGCATTGCCCGCGCGCAAGCAACAGGCAGCGACGCCGGCCGCGCCCAAAAAGGTGGTGGAAGACCGCCGACGTCCCGGCCGCATCGATGTGCAGGCCGCGATCGAGGGCGAGGACGAGCGCACTCGCAGCCTCGCCTCGGTGCGCCGTCAGCGCGACCGCGAACGCCGCCAGGCCGAGCTCGAGCGACTCCGCACCGATCAGGTCAAGGTGGTGCGCGACGTGGTGCTGCCCGAAACCATCACGGTGCAGGAACTCGCCAACCGTATGGCCGCACGCGCGCCGGAAGTGATGAAGGCGCTGATGAAGCTCGGTGTGATGGCGACCATCACCCAGTCGATCGACGCCGACACCGCCGATCTGGTGGTGCAGGAATTCGGCCACCGCGCCAAGCGGGTGACCGAAGCCGATGTCGAAATCGGCCTCGACGGCGAGACCGACGAAGTCAGCGACCTGTTCCATCGCCCGCCGGTGGTGACCATCATGGGCCACGTCGATCACGGCAAAACCTCGCTGCTCGACGCGTTGCGCGCGACCGACGTGGCGGCAAGCGAAGCCGGCGGCATCACCCAGCACATCGGCGCCTACCAGGTGACCCTGCCGACCGGGCAGAAAATCACCTTCATCGACACTCCGGGCCACGAGGCCTTCACCGCCATGCGCGCGCGCGGCGCCTCGGTCACTGACATCGTGGTGTTGGTGGTCGCGGCCGACGACGGCGTGATGCCGCAAACGATCGAAGCGATCCGCCACGCCAAGGCCGCCAACGCGCCGTTGATTGTCGCGATCAACAAGATCGACAAGCCCGACGCCAACCCGGCCAAGGTGCGGCAAGAATTGCTGCAATACGACGTGGTGGTCGAGGAAATGGGCGGCGAAACCCAGGACGTCGAGGTCTCCGCCAAAGCCCGCACCGGCCTGGCGCAATTGGAAGAAGCGATCCTGCTGCAAGCCGAAGTGCTCGATCTGCGCGCCAATCCGGAGCGCATGGCCGAAGGCACGGTGGTGGAAAGCCGCCTCGACCGCGGCCGCGGCCCGGTCGCAACCATCCTGGTCCAGCGCGGCACGCTGCACCAGGGCGAAATCGTGGTCGCCGGCGCCGAATGGGGCCGCGTGCGCGCGATGCAGGATTACCGCGGCCAGCCGCTAAAGGACGCGCCGCCGGCGATGCCGGTGGAGATCCTCGGCCTGTCGGGCGTGCCGGTCGCCGGCGAGCCGTTCGTGGTGGTGGAAAGCGAAGGCCGCGCCCGCGAGATCAGCGAATTCCGCCAGCGCAAACTGCGCGAAAAGAGCGCCGCCGGCATCGCCGCCGGCCGCGGCACGCTCGACCAGATGCTGGCCCGGATCCAGGCCGGGGTGCAGAAAGAAGTTGCCGTCCTGATCAAGGCCGACGTGCAGGGCAGCGCCGAGGCGATCGCCGCTACGGTGATGAAACTTGCGCACGAAGAAGTGAAAGTGCGCGTGCTGCACTCCGGTGTCGGCCAGATCACCGAAAGCGACGTGCAGCTCGCCAAGGCTTCCGACGCGGTGATAGTTGCCTTCAATGTGCGCGCCACCGCGCAGGCCCGCGAACTCGCCAACCGTGACGAAGTCGACATCCGCTACTATTCGATCATCTATGAAGTGGCCGACGACGTTGAAAAGCTGGTGCGCGGCAAGGTCGCGCCGAAGGCCCGCGAAAAATTCCTCGGCTACGCCGAAATTCGCAAGGTCTTCGACATCACCAAGGTCGGCAAGGTCGCCGGCTGCCTGGTGACCGAAGGCGTGGTCCGCCGTGGCGCCGGCGTGCGCCTGCTGCGCGAAGGCACGGTGATCCACCAGGGCGAGCTGTCGCAGTTGAAGCGCTTCAAGGACGATGTGAAGGAAGTGGCGCGCAACTACGAATGCGGGCTTTCCTTTGCGGGCTTCAATGATCTGAAAGAGGGTGACGTGGTGGAATGCTACGAAACCGAGATGGTGCCGGGGTGAAGGCGAGATCCGCCGCGCCGACCCAACGCCAGCTGCGCGTGGCGGAGGAAATCCGCCACGTGCTGGCCGGGGTGTTCGCCCGTACTGAGTTCCGCGATCCGCTGCTGGCCGGCGTGATCGTGACCGTGACCGAGGTGCGGATCAGCCCGGATATGAAACACGCGACAGTGTTCGTAACCCGGCTAGGGCGGACCGACGTGGCCGAGCTGCTGCCCGGGCTGAAACGAGTGGCACCATTCCTGCGCGCCGAACTGGCGAAGGCACTGCGCAACCTGCGCGTGATCCCGGATTTGTCGTTCCAGCCGGATACGGCACTGGAATACGCGATGCACATTGACGAGTTGTTGCATCAGCCGGAAGTGCAACGGGATTTGAGTAAGTAAGTCTTCTTTTTTGGAAAAAAGAAGCAAAAAACTTTTGATCATTGAAGCACGACCCACCCCCGTCTTTGCGAGCCCTTCCACCAATGCGCCAGAAACCCGCATCTCACCCTCGCCCGCACTACGTAACGCATTCTCGCGTGTGCCTCACCGCGTCCCCCAGTCCAGGTTGACAAAGTTTTTTTGCTTCTTTTTGTTCACAAAAAGAAGACCCTTGTTCTATGCCTGACTCGACAAACTTGCCATTGTCTTGGTCGCCGTATCAGGCCCAGACTGTGCCAATGGACACCATCCAGCCTCCGCGCGAGATCGCCGAGGAGCGGGCCGTGGGGCTCTGCTTCGAGGATGTGCCGTTTGCTGTGCTGATGGCGACACCGCTCGACATTGTCGATCTGGCGTACGGGTTCGCGCTCACCGAGGGGATCGCGAGCGCCACCGAGATCGCGGAAGTGGCGACCGAAGCGACCCCGGAGGGTGTGAGGGTCAACATCGTGCGGGCGGCGGGTGCCCAGCGCCGGCTGCCTCGGGCGCGCGCGATCGAAAGCCGGTCGGGTTGCGGGGTATGCGGCACCAGCCGGCTGCGAGATGTGGTGCGCCCATTGCCGAGGCTGCCGGAAAGCGAGCCGATCGCTCGGGCGGCGATCATGCGCGCGCTCTCCGGCATGGAAAGCGGACAGGAGCTGGGGCAGCGCACGCGGGCGACCCACGCCGCCGCATATGCCGATCACGACGGGCGGATTCTGCTGCTGCGCGAGGATGTTGGGCGGCACAACGCGCTCGACAAGCTCGCCGGTGCGATGGGTCGCGCCGGGTATTCTGCCGGCGATGGTTTCGTCCTGATCACCTCGCGCTGCTCGTTCGAGATGGTGGAAAAGACTGCGCGGATCGGCGCGCCGGTGCTGGTCGCGGTGTCGGCGCCGACCTCGCTCGCGATCGAGCGGGCCGAGCTTGCCGGTCTTACGCTGGTGGCGCTGGCGCGCGCCGACGGGTTTCAGGTTTACACTAGGGGCGATCGGGTGCGGGATGCGGATCTTCTATATCACGCTGAATAGCGACGCCGAGGCGCGCTCGCTCGCCAATCTGCTGCTCAGTCGGCGCGATGCGGTGTGCTGCAACTGGTTTCCGATTACCTGCGCCTACCTCTGGGACAACGAAATCAAGGAGGGTGCCGAGACCGTGCTGATCGTGAAATCCGTGGCCGAAAAGCGCGACGCGATTCGCGTCGCGGTGGCCGAGGTCATCGATTATACCAATTTCATCGGCGAGATCGAACTCGACGGCGTGAACGACGGCTTCACCGCCTGGCTGCGCGGAGTGGTGGGATGAGCGAATATCCGCCGATCGGCGAAACCTGGATTTTCGACATCGGTCCGGCCCAGATCGAACATCATTATCTCTCCGACCGTGAGATGCACTATCTAATTCTGAATGGACACTTCGCCGGGGTCGCGGAAACCGTGCCGATCGACGTGAAAGAAGTGACGCCAGGCGGATTTCTGGTCGGCTGGCGGGAAGGCAATAAGACCACGGTGGTGCATTGGGAGGATTTCGCGGCGGGCGTGTTCGAGTCTTTCGTGACCCTGCCGGACCTCGAGTTCGTCCATTTCAGCGGCAAGATGTGGCGCAAGGAGCCCGAACCGGCACGGGATACGGCTTGACGCAGCGGTGCGGATGGGCGATAGAGCCCGGCTTCCGCTCGCCTGCCTTAAAAGATCGATCCGAGGGTTCCGCTATGTCTCGCCGCTGCCAATTCACCGGCAAAACCGTGCTCGCTGGCAACAACGTCAGCCATGCCAACAACAAGACCCGCCGCCGCTTCCTGCCCAATCTGCAGGATACGTCGCTGCTCTCGGACGTGCTTGGCCATTCGCTGCATGTGCGGCTTTCGACCCGCGCGCTCCGCACCATCGAGCACAACGGCGGGATCGACGCGTTCCTGATCGGCACGCCGAACCGCGATCTGCCGGAAGAAGCCCAAGTGCTGAAGCGCCGGATCGTCCGCGCGGCTGCGAAGAAGGCCGCCACCGCCGCGGCCTGAGCGGCTGCGGCGCCCGTTCAGACTATTTTTACCCTGTAAGGCCAAGCTTCGGGCGGCAACGCACGGGGCTTTTCATGCATGGAGCTGCGCCCAAAAACAGGGATCGAACGCCATCTGCCACTGCGGGCGGTTGG
>Ga0302310_10004456_pt1 | contig 10560 bp, 8 predicted proteins | sample III_Palsa_N1_2_FD_200451 | JGI IMG/M metagenome (GOLD analysis project Ga0302310, IMG submission 200451) | Peat permafrost microbial communities from Stordalen Mire near Abisko, Sweden - III_Palsa_N1_2 | ecosystem: Environmental > Terrestrial > Soil > Palsa > Peat permafrost | place: Sweden... | reverse complement strand
TCGCCTCCGACGACAACCCCATGAAAGACCGCGCCCGCATCATGATCCACATGAGCGAGGAGATCAACCAGCGCTTCATCGCCCAACTCAAGACCCCTCCCGCCGGCCAGCAAGTCACCTGCGGCACCTGCCACCGCGGCAACGCCAAGCCACTGCCCTTCGTCCCTGCGCCAGACACCGACCACCCCCAACCCGCCCCAGCTCCAAAGCCCTAACCCGCGGGGTGCCCATTCATGACAGACTCATCGTCATGAGTGGGATACGAATATGTCAGGAAGCCACAACCCCACCGCACCGCCTCTCCCCAACGGATTCCGCCTAAACTAACTCATGCCCTTCTCGGCTCAAGACCGCCTCTTCGTCCTCACCGGCGCAGGCATCTCCGCCGAGAGCGGCCTCGCCACCTTCCGCGGCTCCGGTGGCCTCTGGAACGGCCATCGCGTAGAAGACGTAGCCACCCCCGAAGCCTGGCAAGCCGACCCTGCCCTCGTCTGGCGCTTCTACTCCATGCGCCGCCACGACGCGCTTGCCGCCCAACCCAACCCCGGCCACCTCGCCCTCGCCCAGCTCGAGCGCCAGATGCCCAACCGCTTCTACCTCTGCACCCAAAATGTAGACGACCTCCACGAACGCGCCGGCTCGCAACACATCCACCACATGCACGGCCAGCTCTTCCAATCCCGCTGCACCCGCTGCAACAAGCCCTTCCCCGATCAAGCCCTCTACGAAACCACCCTCCCCACCTGCGAAACCTGCGGCCACTCCGTCCGCCCCCACATCGTCTGGTTCGGCGAAATCCCCTTAGCCATGGACGACATCTACACCGAACTCAACCGCGCCACCGCCCTCCTCGTCGTAGGAACCTCCGGCAACGTCTACCCCGCCGCCGGCCTGGTCCACATCGCCAATCAGCGCGGCATCCGCACCATCTACGCAGGCCCCGAACCTCCTCTCAACGCCGAAGCCTTCGACGAAATCCTCCTAGGCCCCGCCACCGAAATCCTCCCTACCCTCACCGCAACTTCACTCTCGCCGTCCGCGAAGGACCAACTATGATCGCCTCCATCAATCTCCTCCAATCCTGCGCCGAGCTCACCGACCTCTGGTCCCCCAAAATCATCGGCCAGGTCAACGACCAATACGTAAAAGTCGCCAAACTCCAGGGCGAATTCGTCTGGCACAAGCACGACCACGAGGACGAGCTCTTCCAGGTCCTCCGCGGCAGCATGCGCATCCAGATCCACGACCAGCCCGACGTCGAACTCCACGCGGGTGACTTCTGCGTCATCCCGCGCGGCACCCTGCACAACCCCATCGCGGAACACGAGTGCTGGATCGCCCTCATCGAAACCGTCACCACCCAGCACACCGGCGACATCCAAACTCCCCGCACCCGATCCATCGAAGATCAACTCAAACAGGCATGAAGCGCCAGCCTCCAACCCCTCCCCCGCTCCCCGTCCGCGCCAACCCTCGCCGTCCGCGCAGCACTCCGCGCACGATCCTTCCGCGCAGCTTCTATCTCCCTTCACCCGAGATCGTCGCGCGCAATCTCTTAGGCAAACTCATCACCCGCACCCTCAACGGCGAGCGCCTCACCGGTCGCATCACCGAAATCGAAGCCTACCTGGGCCTCACCGACCCCGCCTCCCACAGCTTCATCGGCAAAACCGCGCGCAACGCAGTCCTCTTCGGGCCGCCCGGCTTCTCCTACGTCTATTTCATCTACGGAGTGCACTACTGCCTCAACTTCTCCTGCGAGCCCGAAGGCCAGCCCGGCGGCGTCCTCATCCGCGCCCTCCAACCCGTAGCCGGCCTCGAAACGATGGCCCGCCTCCGGGGCCTCCCAACCCCCGCAAACCCAAAGCTCCTCTGCTCCGGCCCCGGCCGCCTATGCGAGGCCATGGGCATAACCCTGGCCGAAAACGATCTCGACGTAACCCGCCCCCGTTCCCCCCTCCGCGTGCTCGACGACGGCTTCCGCCCCACCACCATCACCGCCACCCCCCGCATAGGCATCAGCAAAGCCAAAGACCTCCCCCTCCGCTTCCTCGCGACCGAGTCATGAGTTGCCCACCAACCGAACTCTCGTCCGATTCCGGCCGGCTCCCGCGCGAGACCTCAGCGGCCGGCTCCCAAGCGTGACTTCAGCGGCGGGCTTACGCGGGCGACCTCAGATCGAAGGGGCACGGCTGCAGCCGTGCCATAAAACTGCCGCGTCGAAGACCCTTCCGCTCTGCCGAAGGCCGGAGTAAAGCCGCAGGCGTAACGACCAAATTGCCCTCCTCCACGCCACCCACCCAACAAGCCACACCCCGCGCTGGACCGCAAAACCTTGTCAAGCCCCCTCCACCCTCCAAAACCACCAAAACCCGCATAAACACTGGCGATTAAATCTTCAAAAACTTGGCATAGTTACCCCATCCAACTCGCTACAATAGAAGTAGACCCAAATCCACCCAAAGCCCGGCACCCGCCGGGCCTTCGCATTTAACGCGGAATCGGCAAGCCGGACGGCACACGTCCGGCCTCCTCCCGATTCCCCTCAACACGTGATGCCCAAAGCTACCCCGGGGAGAGCCCCCGCCTATGAAAATCATCCCAGCCCCCACCTGCCACTATGTCTTCCCCGACGACCACCGCTGCGGCTCCCCCTCTCTCCGCAACGAAGCCTTCTGCTACTTCCACCATCCCGACCGCCAACCCGTTGTCCCCCTCCCAAAGCGCAATCGCGGCCCCCAATCCGCTGCCACCCTCTCAACGCGCACCCCCACCCGGCTACACAAGAAGGACCCATCGGCCAGCAAGTACCGTGAATGCAAACACTTACAATGCCCCTTCCGGCATCACCGGTGGGTACTTGCCGGATAACCCGAATCTCATCAACAGTTTGCATCAAAAATTCCGAAACGGAGGTAGGGGTACTTTGATACCTAAGCGCCCTGAATGCAATAAGTTACCGCAAGAAAAAATCCCTGCCAAGGGGATACTTTCGTCCCTAAACAACCTGGATTGAGTCGCTTAGAGGCAAAGTACCCCCCCGGGGGGGGGGAGGGGGGTGCCCCCGAACCTTCCCACCCGACAAACCCTACATCGCGCTAGGCACGCCGATCCCCAGCCACCCCAGCACCCTCACCAACTCCCGCCGAGCCACCGCGGCCGTCGCCAGCAGCAGCATCTTCCGAGCCTCATCCGCCTCGGTCAAAATGTGATGCCGGTGATAGAAGTTGTTGAACTGCTGAGCCAGCACAAACGCATACCGCGCCAGCATGGCTGGCTCCGCCGCAGCAATCGCCTGCTCCAGCACCAGCGACAGCCGCGAAGCCGTCAGCCAAACTTCCCAAACACTCGTCCCCTCATCGCCGATGAGCATCTCGTCCAAATCCAGATCAGCGACAGCCGCCAGCGCAGCCCCTTCGCTAACGCCAGCCTTACGAAAAATATTCGCGGCACGAACCGCAGCATACTGCGCGTACGGCCCAGTCTCGCCATCGAACGCCAGCGCATCCTGGTAGTCGAACGCAATTACGGTATTGCGCGTAAACCGCAGCAGAAAAAATCGCAGCGCGCCCACACCTATCGCCTCAGCAATCTCCGCGCGCTCTCGCTCCTCCAGCTCCGGATGCCGCGCCTCCACTTCCTTGCGCGCAGCCGCAATCATGCGATCAATCAGGTCATCGGCCTTCACGCCAAAACCTTTACGACCACTCACCTCGATAAAGTTCTTAGCCTTGTCTTCCTCGCTCAGCACATAGCCAAGGTCTTCCGCAGTGCGAGCGGTAAGCCCGACAAACGCATAGTTCAGATGCGTATACCGCTCGCTCTCATCCACATAACTCAGCGCGCGCAAAGACTCCTTTACCTGAGTCTGCGGATCATCCTGCCGCGAATCAATCACGTTATAAATCGCATCCGCATGCCCAAAGCTCGGATGAGGATCCTCACCATGCGTAGTCGAGATCCAGCAAGTATGCGTCGCATACTCCCGAAATTTCGCATACCCAAAGTCCTTCCCCAACAACCCATACTTCCAAAGGTGATAAGCAATGTCCTTGCCCACATACGTGACGGTCCCGTTCGACCGGACGATAATCTTCGCGTCCTCATCCGGTCCCGTCTCCGACAACTCAACTCCAGCATTAGCGGCGATCGCTCGACGCATCACCCAGCAACCCTTGTTCTTCCCTTCCGTCTCGAGATACAACACGCCGCGCTCCACCATCAGCGCGCGCGCCGTCTCCCAGAAGTGCAGATGCAGAATCTCACTCTCCCGCGGCAGAAAGTCATACTCAATGCCCAGTCGCTCCATCGTTTCCAAATGCCGCCGCAACACGCCCGTGGCAATCAGCTCCGCAATGTCAGACTTCGCGTTTCCACCAGCCTCGATTGCATGCAGCGTATCTAAGCGTAGCTGCTTGCGTTCACCGACCCGCGCAGCGTCCGCCTCATACCACTGCGACACCGTCGCATACAGATCCCAGCATGCATAATCCAACCGCGTGTTCGTGCGCTCCAGCTCCGCCATCCACGCCCGCACATCCGCCAGCGACATCCCCTGTAGCTCCGTCACGGCAACCACAATATCGGCCACCTGCACGCCGGTGTTGTCGATGTAGTTCTGCACGCCAACGTCCCACCCTGGCTTGTACTCGTCCTTCTTCAACATGCGCGTAAAGCTGTCGCCCAGGATCGCATTCCGCAGATGCCCCACATGGGCAGCCTTGTTTGGATTGATGCTCGTATGCTCCACCAGCCGAAATCCACCGCCACCCACAACGGCATGTTCATCCGCGGCCATGCGCTTCACCATTGCTCCGCGATCGAGCTTCACATTCAGATAGCCCGCCCCGGCAATCTCCACCGCCGCCACCCCCGGAGTCTCCGCCAGCGCCGCCTGCAACTCCTGCGCAATGGCACGCGGAGCCTTCTTCAGCCTCTTCGCCAACTCGAACGCAACCGGCAGCGCCATCTCCCCAAACTCGATCTTTGGTGGCAACTCGACCGCAAGATTCTCGAGCGTAATTTCGTAGCGCTCCTTCAGCAGCGCCTCGATCCGTGCCTGCAACTGCAATTGCAATGTTCTATACATGATTGTCTTTCTAAACCTTTATCTGAAGTCCCGGGTACGCAACGCGGAAACCGCGCGCCGAAAGCCTTACCGCTTAAACGAGAACTTCTTATGTGCAAAGTAGCTGTAGCACGCAATGATTACCGAGTTCACAATTCCCGCCAGAAACGGGGCATAGGGATGAGTCAGCGCAGGCAGCAGAAACGCCTTCGTCGCCAACGGCAGAATAATCAACTCCGCCGGCGTACTGATTCCGTACACCGCAAAACACTTCAACCATTCTCGGAGATAGTTACCTTTCGTGCGGAAAACAAAATGCTTGTAGCAGAGAAACGCGACCGTAATCGCAAGCGGCTTCGACGTGATGGACGCAAGATCCGCGATGAGCGGCTTCCCATGGTTCGGCAACAGTAACCCAAACAGGATCACAAATCCTGAATAAAGCCCCAGCGAGATCAGCGTATTCGATCCCCCAACCAGCAGGAATCGAATGACCTCGCCCGACGGCAAAACCCGCCGAAGCGCGGCAAATGGGCCATGTGCGCTTGGATCGGGCGGCGTCTCGGCTTCGAGTAGGGAGGGTTTGTGGCTGGACAACACACCTCTTATTCTAGCCGCAACTCTGGACCCACTGCCACAAACTCCGTCGGTTGTTCACCGCTTCGTATTTGGTTGTATCGTCAACGTCAGAACAACATGATTTCTGCGATGCGGCCAGACCCAATCTTGTCACCCAGGTTTCTTCCGCCCTGGTCCATGCGCGTTGTATTGGTGGCACTCACCGGCATTACATTTCTCCTCAATGGCTATCACCCGCTCGCCGAGGACGGTGGCCTCTACGTCGCCGGTGTCCAACTCACCCTCGACCCAACCCTGTTCCCTCACTACACCGTCTTCGTCAGTGAGCATCTACACTTCTCCATCTTCGCTTCCGTCCTCGCCTTCCTCGTGCACCTCACGCATCTGTCCCTCGCCTGGGTCTTGCTGCTCACCGATCTCTTCAGCCTGTGGCTGACTTTCTACGCTGCTCATCGCATCCTGCAGCGCACGATCCTCAGCGAACCCGCGCAACTCGCCGGCCTCTGTCTGCTAAGCGCCTTCTGGACGCTCCCCATCGCAGGCACCTCCCTGCTCCTCATGGATCCCTACGTAACCGCGCGCAGCCTCTCGACACCGCTTTCGTTATTAGCCGTAGCCTTTGCACTCGAAGACCACACCAAATTCCGCCCGCTCCTCAACTCCGCGCTCTGCCTAATCCTCGCCGCAGCCTTCCATCCCCTGATGGCCGCATACGCCTTCGCCTTCGTGCTTGTCCTGCGCCTCACCCGCCTGCGCCAGCGAACCATCGCCTATGCGATCCTCGCCCTCTCCGCACTCGCACTCGCGGCGATCCTTCAGACCCTCGCGCCCACCGAAACGCCCGCCATCATCGCCGCCGAGAAGTCCCGCTACTACTGGTTCCTCTCCCAATGGCAGTGGTTTGAGCTCCTCGGACTCGTCGGCCCTCTCGCCGTCCTCGCCGCGCTGCTCACCCGCTATCGCAAGCAAACCGATCCGCTCAATACCGCAGCTGCAACGCTCTGCCGCGCCTGCATTGCCATTGGCTGCATCGCCACTCTCGTCGTTCTGCTCTTCGCGCACGAGGGCAGCCGCTCTCACCTCGTCGCACGCATGCAGCCTTTGCGCGTCTTCCTGCTCATCTACGCGATCATGACGCTGCTACTCGGCGCAACCCTCACCCAGCTCGCCTTCGAAACCCGCCAGCGCTTGACCTCCAACACCCCTCGCCTCGCGCTCGCATCCCTCCCCGCGATCCTCATCATCGCTCTTGCCAGCACCATGTTCTCCGTGCAGCGCCAGACCTTCCCCGCCTCCGAGCACCTGGAGTTCCCCTGGCGTGCGCAGCAGAGTCCCAACCCCTGGGTCCAGGCCTTTCTCTGGGCTCACGACAACACGCCGCCCGACGCCCTGTTCGCCCTCGATACCAAGTATGTCAACGAGGACGGCGAAGACGCCCAGACCTTCCGCCCCGTCGCTCTCCGCAGCGCCGTACCTGACTTCTCCAAGGACGGCGGCGAGGCGGCCATCACCCCCTCCCTCGCCACGCAATGGCTACAGGGAGCCGACGCCCAAACCAACCTTTCTACCGAGACCGACGCCGTTCGCGACGCACGTCTACTCCCCCTCGGCGTTACCTGGATGGTCCTTCACGCCGCAGCTCCAACCGCGCACGAATGCCCTTATAACAACGGTGTCATCAAGGTCTGCAGCCTCCCAGCCGCGCGCCCCTGACGTCTTTGCCTCCGCTCACTTTCCGCCGGACGCGGCGACCGCCGGTGCCGCCTTCAGCACCACGCTCTCCTGATCCTTGCTCTCGAACTGGGCGTAAAACTTGCGCAGGCTGTCATAGTCCTTCGGCATCACCAACAACTCACCCTGGACGTGATTGCGTCGCGTGGTAAAGCCTTTTGCATCCGCTGTAATCGCCATGGTGTAGATTTCCTGCTTCGGAAGATCGAACCTCGCCGTATCGGGCACCGCTTCCACGCTCAAGGCGGCTGGCAAGTTAATTCGCTGCGCATCCTGCACGTAGCGGGGATAGTGGAAATACACCGCCTCTTGCCTCTTTTCATCCGCAAAGGTCGCCGACTCCCCGCTCAGAAAAATATCCGAGGGCAGAAGGATGCGTTTTCCCGTATGCGTTCCCAGCGTTCCGGTCACGTCGTAGCTCACCTTCAGCGGCTGCTCATACTCCGTCAGATTTTCTATCTTGCCCAACTTCACCTGCAGCGACCTCGGCACCATGTCTTCCAGATGCGTCCGCAGCGCGTGGTTCAGGCTCTCCTCGTCACCACTCAATGCCCGATGCCGCCACTCCACGGCGTCAGATCCGCTAAAGCCGAGATCGATCGTGCCCGTGATCTGGCCAGCATCATCCATCTTCAAGTTCGCCACCCGCGTCACTTGGTTGAACTTGAAATCGTCGCTCGGAGTCCCACCAAAGTCCGTGCCCTTATCGACCTGCCGCAAACCCTGCACCAGCGTATGCTGCCACGCTAGGTGACCATAGGCGCAGTATCTGCATCCCGGATCGAAGTACTTCTCCGCGCCCTCCACGTTGACGATCGCAATCACGTCGTCGAACTGCCGAAAGCTCTCCCAGGTCGGAACAAATATCTCCTCGCTCCTGTCGGGCACATACATGAAGTAGGCCTTCATTCCCGCCGCTCTCGCCATTCCCACAAAGAGCGCAGTAAGCTGTGTCTCGGTTCCGCGTTTTTGGCTTAGCACGTCAGCAATATTCTTTACTTGATGACCGCCCTCAGCCTTCTCTTCCTGCTGGCTGTGCGCTCGGGTGTAGCGGGTATTTTCCAGCTTCATCACCGCCGCATAAATCTTCTGCAACTTCTGATCATCATTCGTCGCTCCGGACGTGATCTCCGCTGTCTCCTTCTTTAATTCCGAGTTCGCATCGGCGAAGGAGTCCATCCGCTTCGACCAATCCTTGCCTTCATCCTTCCACCAGTCTGCCGCAGTATGCTCCGCCGTGAAGTTGAACAGGACGCGATAGCTAAAACTCGATATAGGAGGCATATAGGCCTCTTTCACTTCGGGTGGAACATCCTTGATCGTCAATTCAAAAACCTGAATTGGTTGCTGCGAGAAGCTGGAATGCGGGATATCGCGCCGTTCGATCTTCACCCCTTCAGGAAGTATCGGGAACCAGGTGATCGTCGTGATCAGGCCATGACTGTCCTGAAGATCCCTCGACGTCGGATACCAAACGTAGTGAGCCTGCCTTACATACAGTTCTCCCTGGATATACCAGTCGGGCGATTCAACCATGTCATCTGAAATCCGCGTCGCGTAGCGGTACTCAATAATGCTCCCCACCTCGACATCCGGCAGTGTGAACACTCTCTCCTGCACCTTCACGCTCTCCCCCTGCGCGCTCTGACTCTTCTCCAGCACCTTCAGATAAGGCTTTCCCGCAAAAGGAATGATCGTGCCATCCGGGTGGATCGTCCGTCCCGTGATCTCTGCGAGCGTCTTGTCATTGCCGCCGGCCCCATAGTCTTCCGAAGTGCTGACGAACGGCAGTTCCACATTTGCGTACTTCTCACCGTCCTTGGTCAGGATCTTGATGCGCTCGTAATGAAACACAGAGTGCAGATCGTCCTTGGTCGTCTCCTCACGATTCAACACCACCGCGGCTGCTCCCGGATATCCCGGTAACGAGGTCATCGATAGTTCCTCGGGTGTCGGCGCGGTGAAACTCGCCACCTGCGCGTATGCCATCCCGCTCGTTACCGCGGCCGTCAATGCCCATGCACTTATCCGTCGTATCTTCATCGCCAGCCGTTCGCTCCCTCGTGGTCTGTGGTGGTTAGTTTCCGCGCTTCAAAATAGCCTGATTGTCTTCATCCGCGGCGATGGCGGCAGCCAACTGCTGCACCTCTGGATACTTTGTCGCCGGCACCGTCACCTGCCTCACGGTGTACGTCCGGCTGTAGTGCAACACCCGCCCATGCAACTCCGTCGAGCTCACATAGCTCGCGAAACCGACATCGATCTTGACCGGATCCGGCAGCTCATCCACCACGTATCCCTGCGGCAGCTCGATGTCATACTCATCGGTGCCTTGCATGGTCTGCTCCAGATCGATCTCCACATGGCGCGGCTTGCGATCCACGTCCAGCCCGTAGCTGCCAAGAACCCTCGGCCGAACCATCAGCAGCGGCCCGGAAAATCTCGCAAAGTGGCTCGCCTGCAAATCGAACGTGGTCGTCAAATCCTTGTTCAGCGCATCCACGTTATCCACCTTCAACCCTGTCATCGACGCCCCCGTGAAGTCCTGTCCGATGACCCGATTCATGTACTCGGTCTGCTTCTTTTCACCCTCGCTCGAGAAGACGCGCCGTCGATCCATGGCCAGATCCCCAAACCGCAAATCCGTGACCGAACCCTTTAGTGTTCCATCCGCGCTCAACTCAAATTTTCCTGAGCGTCGAATCGTGTTCAGCGTAGGATCCAGCACCGGCAGCTCGATCACCTGGCTGTCCTTGCCTTCAATCAACACTCCATAGCTTCCCTGCAGGTTGTCTTCCAACTGTCCAAACGGCGTCAAATGCCACGTCGGATCGAAGATCAAATACCGCTTGCCCGTCTTCGCGGTCACCACGCTATGCAGCTTCGGCGATTCATATCCCCTCGGGACTTCAATCGCTCCAATCATGTGATTACCCCAGATCGAAGGCGCCTCGGGATCGACCACACCACGCTCCGTATCCACCATCACCAGCGCGCTATGAATGCCCACGCTCGACAACATCGCCGAGAGCAGCGTCGCCTTGTCCTTGCAGTCTCCATACCGGCCACGAAAGATGTCTTCTGCAGCGTGCGGCTGGTATCCGCCTACCCCCATCTCAATCACGAAGTAGCGGATCTTCTGCTGCACAAAATCTCCGATTGCTTCGGCCTTGTCGTAGAAA
>Ga0302310_10004451_pt1 | contig 10571 bp, 17 predicted proteins | sample III_Palsa_N1_2_FD_200451 | JGI IMG/M metagenome (GOLD analysis project Ga0302310, IMG submission 200451) | Peat permafrost microbial communities from Stordalen Mire near Abisko, Sweden - III_Palsa_N1_2 | ecosystem: Environmental > Terrestrial > Soil > Palsa > Peat permafrost | place: Sweden... | reverse complement strand
TGGATCAGAAGCACGGCCAAGGTCAGTCGCTTCCCGATCGGGAGCGACCTGATCCTCGCGGCGTCCTGTGCGCGCGCCTCCAGAGTCAACTGAGCACGCTTCGCAGGAGCGATGTCGCTCATGTCGGGCAGTACGCTTGTGAAGGTGGTCAGCCACTTGATGTGCTGCAAAAAACTGATCACCTCGCGCGTGGTCGGGCGCTTGGGCTCACGCTTGAGCATGTCCCAGTCCGTGCGACCACCCTTGGACTCCCACAGACCCTCCAGTCTGTCCTTCGTTCGCTTGTCCAACGATTTGAGAGTCTTCTTGTAGATGGCGCCGTTGACGCTGTCTCGTGCGGATCTTGCGGCTCGAAAGAGCAAAGTGAAGCCCGGCAGAACGAGGCGCTTTCGCGACAGCTCCTCGATTAAAACATTGATGATGTCAGCCAGTTCCTGCTTGGTCGCCGCTGCAAATCGCGCCCGTTCATTGATCCATGCCATGTCTGTCCTGCTGCACAGCTTTAGGCGCAGTTCTTTCATCGCCACGCGCTGATGGGTTGTCACGCGGCCTGTGGCGTCGTACTTCTCGATGGCGGCTTTCGAGGGTCTTGGGACGCCCAACTGGGCGCACACCACCCCAAACGCAGCCAACGGCACGGTGCTCAATGGCACCGAATATCCCAGCCGCTGCAGCAGTTTGAAGTGCATGCCGAGACATGCGCGCTGCATCCGCGGCTGTACAGCGTCGTGGACGAACCGGACTTCTGCCGCGGAAAAGCGGAAGAGCTGTTCGAACTCGCGCTGGGTTGCGTCCGTTGGAAGCTGCGGGTACGCGGTCTCCTCGATCGGGATCATGCGGCGATGCCCGCCACGGATGTCCGCCGAGGGGCACGCGCAGCAGAAGCCGAAGCGCCCGCAACGCCCCGCCCTTCGCGGCGCGATGGCCGTTGCTCGATGCGCGCGTCCGCATGAGATGGGCGCGCGACTCCACCCGACAATGCAAACATCGTCGTCTCCCGCCCAGGCCGGAGCGACGCGCGACGCCGCGACCCAAGCAAGTGCTGCAGATAGGCCAGCAGCGCTTGACTGGGCGATCGGCAAGCGGAATACTTGCCCCAAGCGTCTCAAACTTGATTCGTCAAGTCACGCGGCGGCCGCCCGTTTCGACCCGGGCGGCCGTTTTTTTTGGCCACGCGTTTTCGTTTATCTCAGTGCATGTCGGCTTCGTCGCTCTGGCCGAACACAGATTTCAGATTCGCGCTAGATCGCACTTCGCCGACCTTTAGCCCTAGCAGCACCGCGATGTCGTGGCACTGCCCGCGGACGCACCGCTTCTTGCCCGACAGGACTTGGTAAGCGAGCGGTGCGGAGACGCGATTGGCCAATGCCCATTCGCTGATCGAGATGCCGAGGCGCTCGAACTCGCTGCGGACTTCGCCCGCGGTTCTCAGCGGTATGCTGATGGTTGAACTCATTCCAAAAAGTATAAATTATTTTACTTTTTGGTCATCCCTAGCATTTACCCGAACTCACGTCCGATGACCTTTGGCGCTCGTCTGCGATCCGAACGCAAGCGGTTGAAGCTCACGCAAGCTCAGGTCGCTGATTTGGGTGAAGTGGTTCGACTGTCCGAGCACATGTACGAGAACGATGTGCGGCTGCCGAACCTCGACTTCCTGATGAAGCTGCAATCCGCCGGCTTCGACGTCGCCTACTTGATGTTCGGCGATGACGTCCCCGCACCAGCACGCGGCTTGGCTCTGACCGCCGAACAGCTCGCCCGCGTCTACCGAGCAGTCGATGAGTTCGCGATTGACCATCTCGGCGATCCCTTGCCGGTCGACGATCGAGTTCGCTTGTTCAATTTCCTTTGCGAGTCGCTTTCAGGCGCTCCCGGCGTCGTCGACGAGGCTGATCTCCGGCAGCGACTGGCACACTTTGCAAAGAGGTAAAGATGATGCTGAATGCCCGGCTCCAGCTAACGATGCACAAGCTCAGCCGGGCTGTCGATCGCGTTTGGGCCGGCGTGTTTTGGTGGGAGTTGGTTTTCTGGGTCGTCTGTCAACGCGTGCGCCTGACGATGTGGCGCTATGGGGCCGGCTCATTTCAGACACGACGCGCGACCCGGTGGATGCGCGCGATGGAGCTTGCGGTCTGGTACTGGCGCCCAGTCGCCGAGCCGGTTCGCGATGCACTCCACGAAGCCAGGCTGAACGGCGTCGCTGTAGACGATGTTCGGATCCTCAACCTGAACCTGGACGTCGTTCGCAAGGCCGGCCTGTTGCACGTTCGGCGCAGCCTATGGATGCCCATGCTGGCATGGTCAGCGTCCACCGTCATGCTGGTTGCGCAGCTCTATTCAACATGCGAGGCGCTAGCGATGCCTGTTCGCGCAGGCCAGAAGATCGCCATCATCGTGATCATGACCCTCGTCTACATCCTGTGCTGGCGTGGCTTGAGCCTGTACACCACCAGGGCGTGGGCAACAGTGCGTCGGTGCGGGCCTCAAATCCAGAAGCTACAGCTGGTTTGCGAGTCCGCTCCGATTGCCGAATTGCGAAGACCCGCCGGCTGAAGCGGCTCGTATGCGCCAGCGCTTCGTCGAGGCCGACCTTTGTCGACACCCCTATCACTGGAGATGATTCGTGAAGATCGATCAGGACTACCTGAAGCGGCTCTTGGAGACGGCACAGGCATCGCTCGGGCCGACATTCACGATCGACGACCTCGAAGCGGCCGGGCTCCCTTACGACGACGATGCGTTTGAGTTCCACATGATGATCTTGAACGAGCAGGGACTGATCGTTCGGGACGATGGCGACGCTGGGTTCGGTATGTTCAAAAGCATCGACGGCCACCGATCGTGGTCCGTCTTGCCGCTCCGGCTGTCCGCCTCGGGGCATGAATTGATCGAAGCGCTGGAAAACAAGAAGGTCTGGGCGACGCTCAAACGCGAGTTCAAAGAGGCCAGTTTCACAACGCTGAAGAGCGCGGCGCTCGAACTCGCTAAGGGCTACCTCAAGCAACAGGTGCAAGGCCTCCTTGGCCCTTAGCCGAAGTCGAGTCGCAGACACAGCGGGCTTCGCACGTCTCTAGTCCGTGCGCGTCCATGCCGGCAATGGCTCGCCGGTTTCCCGCGCGATCTGCTCGTTGAAAGTGTCGCGCTCGGCGAGCTTTCTCTCCACGAACGCGACAGCCTCCGCCGGAGACATGATCTGGAGGTCTGCAAACGCCCTGATCTTGTCCCGATTGCCCAATATGCCACCTGGTTGCGTCTTGGAGCCGCCATCGCTGGTCACCAGCGTCGCGTGGTATTTGATGGCCGTGCAGATGATGCGCACGTCATTCTTCTGGTTCTCGGTTCGCGCCTCGAGTACGGCACAGATCTTGTCGAAGAGCTCGCTAGGTTCCATCTCGAGCTTCACGGCATCCATCGTGTAGTTGTGTTGGGCCGCCTTGCGCACCCGCAGGTCGTTGCCGTCAGCTTGTGCTTCGGCGTGTGCGGTTCCCGACATGTTGATCAAGATCACCTCGTCCGCGCACCACTTCTCGAGGCGATTGACCTCCGGCAGCTTCTGGCGTGCGTTGATGAGGTTCGTGTCTATGTGGAACACAGGCAGGTAGAGCATCCTGCGTTCGAAGGGTGGCTGCATTGCGTGCTCCTCGAAGTCCGTTGTCGTGTCTACCCGGGCGTCGCCATAGCCAGGGCCCACCGCCGCGCGGTGCGCGACCGAGCATTCGAGCCCGTGGCGCCCTTGATCGGCTACTGGCGCCGACTGCGTTGCCAGGTTCGGGGCGAAACACCGACCGCGTGCTTGAACACCCGAGTGAAGTGACTCTGGTCCCGCACCTATGAAAATGCACGCTATACCTTGTAGTGTTATTGCGCGCGCCGTGTGGAAATTGCGCCCACGTTATGAAAACGGCGCATTCGGTCATCGGCAAAGCTCTTCGTTGGGTACGGCGAGCCCGCGGCATGGCGCAAGAAGAATTCGACACCGTTTCAAGCCGCACGTACGTTAGTGAGCTCGAACGAGGTGTGAGGCAGCCAACGGTCGTCAAGGTGGACTCCCTGGCGGCGACGATGCAAGTGCATCCGTTGACCCTGCTGACGCTGAGCTACTGCCGAACGCTGTCGATCACGGAGTCGACCGCCTTGCTTGCGCGGGTTGGCGATGAGATCAAAGAACTCGCGGCGTCGGCTGCATCCAAGCGCTGATCGGCGCGTCGAAACGAGGCGCACATGGGCCGGCGTCGAGAACTCGCTCCATCGCGAAATCGCATAGCGCAGCATGTGCTTTCGCTCCGCCTCGAGCGTGGCCTGACACAGCAAGTGCTTGGTGAACGTGCAGGACTTCATCGCACCTATGTCGGCTCCGTTGAGCGCGCCGAGGTCAACGTCTCGATCGACAACGTTGACCGACTGGCAAAGGCTCTCTCAGTGGATCCATCGGTGCTGATGCAGCCGTAGCGACCCTCGGCTCTACGGCTGACGCTACCGCATCGCTCGCGAGCGGCTTTGAAGCATTCCAGGGCTATTCCACACGGACGACGTGTTGAGAGCCTCGCCCCAGAGAACGCTCTTCTCGATTCCGGGCGCCGGTCGGTAGCTAGTTGGACTGGGCACGCTTCTGGGTGATCGCCTGAAGGCGATCGGCCTTCTCATAGTGCAGCGGCTTGTCTGGGCGCGGTCGCGCAGCATCGAGGTTTGCAACGAGACCGCGCTCAATGAGGCTGACGAGAGAGGCCTGCAACTCGCCTGGAAACCAGTCGGTCTGCTCGAGGATGTCAGCAAAGTCCGCCAGACCCACGGAGCGATAGCCGCCTGCGAGGTACGAGAGCCAGAATTGATCGATGTCCACCGCGGCGGCTCGCGCCTGCGATATCGGCGCCGCCGGGTCGTCGCCGAACATATCGTCCATGCCTGTCAGTTCGGCGCGTGCGGCTCCCTTGACGTGGTCCCGGACAGTCCGCTGGATTTCTTCGGCCTTCTCCGATGCCAGCATGAACTCGACGACCCCTTTGGGGTGGCTCGTCAGGTAGATCAAGTGGTACTTGACGCGTTCCTTTTTGACGTCCAATACACGTGCGTACGCAGTACGCGGCACATATTGTGGTCGCCTGGGGGCAGGAACGCGCTCCTTGAGGCCCGCGCGATAGTTCGCGAGCAAAACAGCTTCACGTTCGTCTGGGGTCAATCCGGTCAAATCGACATCGGCACCCAGCAAGGTTCGCATGGAGGCTTGTTGCTCCGCCATCGATGCGGCCCGGTTGACGAACATGTACATGAAGTTGATTAGGAACTCGGAACGCGGGCGTGACAACAGCGGCTCGAGCTCGTCGACACCGATCTCCTTCCAGCCCTTGGGATCAATGAAGAAGAATCCAAAGGCATTCGACCCGCACCAGTCGAGAATGGCTTGGCGATGGTGCAAAAAGTCCCCTTGGATGCAGCCGGCCTCGACGCCCTTCGGAGCACGCTGCTCAAGATACGTCTTCAGACGGGCAAACGCTGCAGGGCTTTTCTCGATGAAGAGTGCTCGCATCGTGGCGGTCACGCCCCAGGATGCCAACGTCTGCTTGCAGGCGGCCAGGATCTGGAGCGAGACGGCGATCGACGTCCCAGCCAAATCGTCTGACGGTGTCCGCACAGCGCCGCATCGCGGTGACCTCGTCGCGAAACCGTGCGACCCGCTTGGGAGCCCCGCTGGCGAGCAACTTGATTGCTCCAACCAATGTTTCCTTCTCGGCCCGAAAGACCTCGCCGTTCCCGCCTTGCCCGAGGCGGCTGGACACTCGCCAACCGCCAATCATCCGAGCTCCGTTAACTCTGGCACCACGTTTGTCGCTACTCATCTCACGCGCCTCCCGCCGTATGTGTCTGGCGAGTAGTCTAGTGGCGCGATCAGGAAAGCCGAATTTGCAACTCCTGCAGCGTTTGAGCGAGGCTGCGCGGAAACCGGCCTCAGAGCGCGCGCGATGCAGAGCGCGAATTCCGACTCGAGCGACAAAGGGCCAGTGGCAGCCTTCTGCAGTTCGGCGCGTGGGGCGAGCGCGCCTCGGCTCAAGCTGGGATCGGAAGCACTTGGTAGCTCATGGTCGCATACGCATCGCAGTTCTGAAGACGATGCCATGCCTTGTTGGATGTCAACATGACTTGGAGGCTGAATTCGGTCGCAACGTGATGATGGCCGAGGGTCAAATTGAAGACGGGCCCAGAGCCCCGCTCGCCATTGGAGATGTTGGCAACCGCCCAAGCAATTTCGTAGGCGTCAGGGCTGAAAGTGGAGTCGACCTCTACCTCGAACCTGATCGTGTCGCCGTAGTGAAGGGGCTGTTCGCCCCTGCAGTGTTGCCGGGCACCGCTTGGATGCCACACGTTGCCAAGAGGGGACGTGCCAGGATACGGGAAAAAATGATACTTAATCGTTTTAGCTATAAGTATGCAAGTAGCTATTTCGAAATTGCATCTTTTCCCGCCAGCAGTTCTGGCGGCGCGACGCGTCCAATCGATGCCTGAATTTGCTCGATCGCTTCGCTTGTTTGCCCGGCGATCTCGATCGCCAACTCCGGCAGGGTTCCCATCTACGCCAGTGCATCCAGCGTCGTTGGCAACGGTGTGCGCCATCGCATGCAAGCGCATCAATCGGTCGCGCCACCCGTCCTCCCCCCCCCCAGCACGTCCCGGAGAATTTCGGCCCATTCTTCGACCGTGCGCGGCAGACACGTGGTGTCGTAGCTGTCGCGCACCTGTCCGAGGTCTTTCCATCCAGGGTGCTCAATATCGTCCATCACGATACACTTCTGCAGGCCAATCCTCTTCAGCGTCCTTAATCCGCCTCGCATCGGGATGCCGCTTCGATGCTGTTGTCCGCGATAGACCGTTGCGCCGGTTAAGTCAACGCGGCAGCCGCGTTGACGACATCCCGCGCATCGAGAAGGACGCCGATGACAGCGGGATGCTGAAGCACGAACTCGATAGAAGCCCGATTTCTGTCCGTACTCCCAGGTGCCGCAGCGGAATGCTTGGGCAGCGGCGGGTGGCTGGCCAGGACCCCAATGCCGTGGTCCAGCGCCAGTGGCAGCAGCCGTCGCTCCACATCGCGCTCGTCGATGGAATATCGGAGTTGCATGAGGTCGAACCGCTCGCACCGCAACGCCGCCTCAAGCTCGTCGTTGAGCATCCAGCCATCGTCGCTCAAGCCGATGTAGCGAACGATACCTTCCTCCTTCAAGGCGCGCAGCGTCTGATATTGCGTGCTCCAATCCGTAAGATTGTCAATGAGGATCAGATCGGCGTGCTCGCGGTCCAGACGCCGCAGCGAGCTCTGGATCTGCCGAAGTCCCGCATGCCTCCCGCGCGCGCAGACTTTGGTCGCAACGAAGGCTCCGGCCTTCAATCCCGCGTTTGCAAGCAGCTGACCGATGGTTTCCTGCCTGATCGAACGGTTCGGATGGCTGTCGATGAGCCCGCCCCAACCGGCGACCAATCGAAGTGCGCCCTCAAGCTCCGCGACCGCCTCGGTGGTGTCGCCTGTCAGTGCATCGTCTCTGAGGCCAATGACGGGCAATGCCTCTCCCGAGCTAGGAATCTTGCGATAGCGCATGATGGCGATTTCAGATTTGGCGAAACTAGATGCACTAGTACCGGCGCTAGCGTCGGCGCCTGCGTGGACTGGCCTGATTACGGTCGGATAGTGTCAACAAGGCCGAACCAGCGTCTCGTTCGCGTGATTGAAGGGGTCCGACTTTGCTTGTGCTGAGGGCTGCAGCACGAAGCAGCGCTGGCCAACATGGACTTCCAGCTCTCCATGGGGCAGCGCGCGTTCCGTGATCTCATTCGCCCCAGGTGCGGCAAGCGCCGCCAGATACGGACGCTCACTACGAAGCGAATTGCCAGGCAGTGCGGCACGGTCGCGCTCCAGCGCACCGAGTTGCTGCCGCGTCAGGCTCAGAACCAGCGGCTCGCTTGCTCGTCGCTCGGCGGGCTGCGGGGGAATAGCGATGGCAAGAGAGGAAGCCGGCGCGATCGTCTCGCTGCGATTCTTGGTCGGCTCGTCCTTCGACGGCACGGGACGTTGAAACGGCATCGTCGACATCGAATGCGCAGCATGTTCGCCGTGGGCGTCGCGCGTCGAGGCTGCGGCAAGATCGAGCCGACGCAGCGGCTGTCCAACTGGTGCGAGACGGACCAGCGAAACGTAGGCGACCGTCGAGTCGTCCACCCGGGGTACCTTGATCTGATTCAACGTGTTCAGAATCGCGATCAAGGCGCAGTGCCCTGCGACGATAAAAAGGGCGAAACGACGGCTTCCTTGTCGCCTCCAACTACTGCCCACATTGCTCGCCATGAGACCTACTTCGGAACGCGATGTACCGTGGCCGAATCGGGTATGCCGGTGTCCTGAAGCGGCAGGCTAAGAGTCCCGGCAGGCTCAACAGCGATGAACCGCGAATTGCCGTCCCAAGACAGCGTCGCTCCGGCCACATCCGGACCGGCCTTCAACTTGAAAGGGTGGCAGAGCCCTCCTTGCAAGCTGACCAATGCCCGCGCTGCGAAGCCGGCGAAGTTGGAGACATAGGATTCGGTGACGGCGCAGAGAAGTCGGTAGTAGCCCATCGTCGCATCGGCCGTGGGGTCGGGCCGAGTGACATCCCAGCCAAACTCGAAGTCCGCCTTGTAGTCAGCCGGCAAGGTCGTGTAGACGATCGTGTGAGCCCGCGCCAGATCAGGATCGATCGGAAGGTCGAAGGCACCTTCGGCGTCGGTCGGTACGGTTCGGATCTCGTCCCCGGCCGCGTAGTAGATCTGCAAGCGCGGCGCGGAAGCGTTGGTCGGCTTGAAATGGAATTTGAGGGTGCCTTCCGGATACAAGCTGTGCAGCTGGTCGAACTTCTGCAAGACGGGGAAGAGATCCGCATAGTTGATGACCTTCACAGGCTGCTTGGAGGCCTTGCCGACGATGTCGACTCGCACCTCGTCATCAGCAGCTAGCGCCAGGCTGCAAGCAACGCAACTGATCACGACAGCAGCGAAACGCAGCAGATCAGGACAGCATTTCATCGAACACCAGGGAGACATTTTGTGTGTTTACCACGACTCGGATGCGGTCGTTGACAACAAGAATTGGCGTGCTCTTGACGCCCCATCGCAGTGCCTGCTGCCGTGCCGTTTCGATGCGCTCGCGGACATCGGCATCGTCCGATCCGGTCCGTCTCAGCCCCAGTTTCTCGCGGACGCGCTGGACCACCCGTTCCACGGAGTCGGCCCCGAGACTGGACTCGGAGCGTTCCACCTTGATCCGTTCAATCTCCGCGTAGATTGCCGAACGCAACGGCTCCGACAGGGCAGGGGTTGCATTGGCATAGTAGAGGATCGTCGCCGCGTCAGGTTCGCCAGCGAGACTGACGACCAGATGCGAGAAATCGACTCGAGCCGCATAATGCTGCTCGATCGACGCAAACGATGGCATGAGAGCCTGGCAAGCAGAGCATCCGAAACGCTCGATCAAGACGGCCTTCAGGCGTGTCGACGCATGCGGCTGCAGATACTCGATATATTCGAAATCGCCCTTGACACAGTCCGTCGACTGCTTCCCGCCGGCAGTACGGGCGCAGGCCGCCAATGGCAGCGGCAGCGCGGGGACACCCACCGAGACCATGCGGATGAAGGCGCGTCGAGCTAACTTTTTAAAGTCATTCATGGAAGTCCCGGGATGTAGCCTGCAGGGCAGGCTACATGATGCGGACGCTTCAGTAGCGTCCGGGCGTCAGTTGAAGTCGCAGCTGACGATGACCCAGTTGCCCGGGAACCAGGTGCAATACTCGACGCGCTGCGTCACTTCTTCCAGAGAGAAAAGCGCAGCGAGTTCTTCGATCTGGGCTGCGGTCTGATTGTTGTCGTTCATTCGGAAGCTCCTTTGGTTAGCAGGCGGAGATTGATCAAGGCTGCCGCGACCCGCCCACACGTCGCTGCCCCATCCTTAACGATCTGATGCCGCGCCGCATCACCCGTCCGCAAAGAACGAACAGGATGAGGGAAACGAAGATGCCGCAGCCAACCGCACGATCCGGGAGCAAGAGAGCCTCGTGCGAACTCAGAGAATCCGCCGCTCGAGCAATCCATCGAAGCGCGGTTTGCACGTCTGGCGCGGACGCATAGATCGCCGCGCCCAGGATGGGGATCTGGAGCCATTGGGTGATGCGCCGATATGCCCCAAGACCCCGGGCGTCCGGGACAGGCGTTCCGAGCGCCAACGGGGCGTGTGCAGCGCGCCGGTCAATCAAGTCGTTCAGCAGCCAGTAGCCGTCGGTATTGAACACGGGCACCAGTTGAATGACTGCCATGGCGGCGGTCAACTCGCCTGCCAGCGTGAAGCCGGGTGCCGAGAAAGTCGTGCCGACGGCAAGCAGACCGGCGCTCAACAGCAGTTGGCCCGCCATGCCGGCCATGCCGATGATCAGCTTATCTGGCTCTCTTGAAATTCAAGTGGGTTGCCGGGCGTGCGGGTTGACGGCCTGGAAGTCCAGCTTGCCCGCGATCAGGAAGATGACGGTCTTGATGGTGGACAGACGGGTGAAGCCGCGCGC
>Ga0302310_10004449_pt1 | contig 10575 bp, 10 predicted proteins | sample III_Palsa_N1_2_FD_200451 | JGI IMG/M metagenome (GOLD analysis project Ga0302310, IMG submission 200451) | Peat permafrost microbial communities from Stordalen Mire near Abisko, Sweden - III_Palsa_N1_2 | ecosystem: Environmental > Terrestrial > Soil > Palsa > Peat permafrost | place: Sweden... | reverse complement strand
TCAACAGCGCCCGGTGCGCCTCATCGGGTGAAGGCGTCGGCTGGTTTACGATTGCAGCGGGGATCACCCGCTCGGTCAGGTCATAGACTCGTTCGAACCCTCGCCGGGTTTTGGTGGTGATGAAGCCGGACCAGAACAGCCACTCCAGCGCCCGCTTGCCGTTGCTCCACTCCCACCAGCCCGGCGCGCCGCGCGGGCCCTCGGCAAAGTCACCGCCGGTGACCGGTCCGCGCTTTTCGATCTCCGCCAGCACCCCGTCGATATAGTCGCGCCGCTCCCGGCCAAAGGCCGCCAGATGGGTCCAGCCCGCCTCGCCGGCGCGCGCCTCGTCCATCCGCCAGCGAAACAGCGGCTGCATCGCCATGGGCATCAGCGAGGCCTCGTGGCCCCAGTATTCGAACAGCGACTTTTTCCGCCCCCAGGCCTCGTCCTCCAGGTGTTCGCGCGGATAGGCGCCCAGGCGCGAGAAGGCCGGCAGATAGTGGGTGCGGCTGACCACATTCACTGAATCGATCTGGATCACGCCCAGACGTTCGGCGGTCTTGCGGAAATGCCGCCGCGCGTGGTCGCCCTCGATCCGAGCGTCGGCGAACCCCTGGGCGGCCAGCGCGATGCGCCGGGCCTGGGCGAGAGACAAGGTGCGACTCATGCCGAGACGCTAGCTGAAGTTCTTGGATTGTTCCAGCCAGGTGGTGCGCGGGAAACCTTCTCAGGCGCCTTGGCTGCGTCAAGACGCCGCGGTAGGTTGCCGCCCGCTCGAGTTCGAAGCATCGCCTGGGAGGCCCGTTTGACCCCTAGTTTCCGTAACAGCCTGTTTGTGGCCGTCATGGCCGCGGCGCTCGCCTCCCCAGCCGCAATGGCCTTTGCCGACCCGGCGCCCGCCTACACCGTGGTCAAGGCCGTGCCTTTGGGCGCGCCGGACCGGTGGGACTATGTGGTCTATGACGCTCCCTCGCACCGGGTCTATGTGGCGCACGCAGACCGGGTCACCGTGGTGGATGGCCGCGACGGGACCGTGATCGGCGAGGTCACTGGCATCCCCGGCGGGACCCACGGCATCGGCATCTCCAACGCCACCGGCCAGGGTTTCACCGACGACGGCCGCAACGGCCAGGCTATCGTCTTCGATCTGAAAACCCTCGCGATCAAGGCGCGCATCCCGGTGCAGCCGGACGCCGACGCCATCGCCTTCGACCCGAAGAGCGGCAACGTGTTCGTCATCGAGGGCGATCCGCAGAAGATCAGCGTCATCGATCCCAAGACCGACACCGTGATCGCCACCATCGACGCCGGCGGCAAGCTGGAATATGGAGCCGCCGACGGGCGCGGCTCGATCTATGTGGCCGGCGTCGCGTCGAAGGATGTGGTCCGCGTCGACACCAGGACCAACACCGTCACCGCCCATTGGCCCATCGCCGACTGCCTGCTGCCGCACGGCCTAGCTGTGGACGCCAAGGGCCGGCGCGTATTCGTCAGCTGCGAGAATCAGAAGCTGGTGGTGGTCGACGCCGACAACGGCCGTGAAATCGGCTCCGCCCCGATCGGCAAGGGAACCGACGCCGCCGGCTATGATCCGTCACACAAGCGGGCGTTCAGCACCAACGGCATGGATGGAACCCTGAGCGTGATCGCCCCGACCGGGCCGGACGCCTACGCAACCATCGCCACGGTCACCACCGCCGTCAGCGGGCGCACCATGTCGGTGGATCCGGAGACGGGCCGGGTGTTCATCGCCGCCGCCGATGTAGACCCCAGCCCGACGCCGGGCGGACGGCCGAAGGCGCGGCCGGGCACGCTGAAGCTGTTGTTTCTCGATCCCGCGCGTTGAGCCTCAGTAGGTCGCGAGCAGGGCCAGGTAGAAATCGTAGAGGCCGCCCTGTTTCGCGTTCTGCACCCCCGGCCCGCCCGCACCCATCAAGGTCCAATGGTCGGTGAGTTTGTAGGTCGCGCCGAGATTGACGCCAGTGTAGTCGCGGGCGTCCGGCGTGGCGGGCGTCTGGTGGTAGACTTCGACGCCCAGGGACGCGCCCGTGCCCAGGTCGCGCGACAGGACGATCCCGCTCTGCCAGAAGTTCCGCATCCCGGCGCCCGGGTTGAATTCATAGCCGCCGCCGCCAAACAGCGACCACTTGCCCCAGTCCTTTTCCGCCCAGACCGGCAGGAACAGCTGGGCGCGGTCGGGGCCGAACCGGGTGTTCTGCAGCGGCGCGAACAGGCGCGGGAACACCGCCACGTCCGGCGTCAACGTCCCGTCGGCTTGGTGCAGAAGCTTGTATTTGATCGCCAGCTCGACATCGCCGGTCCCGGCGAAGCCGCCCGCATAGTCCAGCGGGATCACCGCCGTCAGCTGGGTGTCCCTGAACCCGCCGTAGTTCAGATCGAACCCGGCCTGACCTGCGGTTTGCCCCGGTGTGTGGACGCCGGAGACGAAGGTGTAGTTCTCCCAGTGGCCAAGGTCGGTGGGCTGAGGATCGTCAGTGACATAGGGCGGCCCGGCGAGCGCCGGGCCCGCGGCGGCCAAGGTCGCGCCCATGAGCGTTGCGGTCAGCCTCTCTTTGAATCGCACGCGCCGCATGGTCCCTTCACGCGTTTCGTCACTGGGTTTCAGTAGGGCCGATTCATGAACGATCAAACCCGCGCCGTCCTCAACAAGGTGCCCCAGGTGACCCTGGCGTTCTGGATCATCAAGATCTGCGCGACCACCCTGGGCGAGACCGGCGGCGACGAACTGTCGATGACGCTGAACGTCGGCTACGCCATGTCGACGATCATCCTGTTCGGCATTTTTCTCGTCACCCTTTTCGCGCAGATATCGGCCAAGAAGTACAATCCAGTCCTCTACTGGCTGGTGATCCTGTCGACCACCACCGCCGGCACCACCATGTCCGACTTCCTCGATCGCTCGGCGCACCTGGGATACCTCGGTGGTTCGGCGCTGCTGATCGCCATCCTGGTGGGCGTGCTGGCCGCCTGGCGGCTGACCCTGGGGTCGATCACCTTCAACCACATCACCGACCCGAAGGTGGAAGCCTTCTACTGGGTCACTATCCTGTTCTCAAACACCCTGGGCACGGCCCTGGGCGACTTCATGTCCGACGACACGGGCCTGGGCTACACCGGCGGCGCCCTGGTCATCGGTGCGGCGCTGGCCGTGATCGCCGGTCTCTATTTCTTCACCAAAATCCCCCGCACCATCCTGTTCTGGCTGGCCTTCGTGCTCACGCGGCCCCTGGGCGCGACCCTGGGCGACACCCTGACCAAGCCGCTGTCCAATGGCGGGTTGAACCTCGGCACGCTGCAGTCATCCGCGGTGCTGGCCGTGGCGATGATCGTGCTGGTGGCGCTGCTGGCAAGGAGGCCGGCGGGGGATAGTCGGCCAGATTCCTAACCCCTCACCGGACGAAACTAGACGTGATCCAGCACCGGCTTCGGCTTGTACGGCCCTTCCAGCGCCTTCACCTCGTCGTCGGTGAGGGTGATCGACAGGGCGCCCACGGCGTCGTCCAAATGATGGGCCTTTGACGCGCCCACAATCGGGGCGGTGATGGTCGAGTTGTGTAGCACCCAGGCCAGGGCGACCTGCATGTTGGAGACGCCGCGCGCCTTGGCGATCTCGCCCACCGCATCCACCACGGCGAAGTCCGGTTCGCGATAATAGAGCCTCGGCGCGAATTCGTCGGTGCGGGCGCGTTCGGTATTGCCCTCGCCCGGGCTGGCCCGGCCGCCGGCCAGGAAGCCGCGCGCCAGCGGCGACCAGGGTATGACGCCGATCCCCTGGTCCTTGCACAGGGGCAGCATCTCCCGCTCCTCCTCGCGGTAGACCAGGTTGTATTGCGGCTGCATGGAAACGAACCTGCTCCAGCCATGCTTCTCCGACGCCTGGAGCATCTTGGCGAACTGCCACGCATACATGGAGCTGGCGCCGATATACCGGGCCTTGCCGGCGCGCACGACGTCGTTCAGCGCCTCCAGCGTCTCTTCGATCGGCGTCTCATAGTCGAACCGGTGGATCTGGTAGAGATCGACATAGTCCATGCCCAGGCGGTGCAGGCTGCGGTCGATGCTGTCGAGAATATGCTTGCGCGACAGGCCCCTGTTGTTGGGATCGGCGCCCATGGGGCCGTTGACCTTGGTCGCCAGCACGATCTCGTGCCGCTTGGCGTATTCCTTCAGCGCCTTGCCGGTGACCCGCTCGCTCTCGCCCTGGCTATAGACGTCGGCGGTGTCGAAGAAGTTGATCCCCTTCTCGATCGCCGCCTTGAAGAAGGGCAGGCTCTGGTCTTCATCCAGCACCCAGGAACGCCATTTCGACGAGCCATAGGTCATGCAGCCCAGACAGAGGCGCGACACCTTCAGGCCGGTGTTTCCCAGACGGACGTAATCCATGGTGTTACTCCCAGTTTTTTGGCTTACCCGGATTTTCGCACGTTGGCGGCGGCTGATGAAGACCAACACCCCAACGGGGAGCGACTAGAAATTCAGCCATCACTTGTCCAGCCGCCCGTCGTCGATCGCCTGAGAGTCGAATTCGAACAACACCCCGGGATCCGGCGCCGGCGCGTGCTCGTGGATCTTGGACGGCGCGAGCGTGTGCAGCAGGTAGGAGATCACCGCCAGCCTCGCCTTCTTCTTCTTGTCGGTGTGAACGACGATCCAGGGTGCATAGCCGGTGTGGGTGCGGACCAGCATCACGTCGCGGGCCTTGGAGTAGGCCTTCCACTTCTTCTGGGCGACCTCGTCGAGGTTGCTGACCTTGAGGATCTTCAGCGGATCCTCGCGCCGCGCCGCCAGCCGCCGCGCCTGCTCGGCCTTGGAGATATCCAGCCAGATCTTGACGACATGGATGCCGGACTCGACCAGCATCCGCTCGAAGGTCGGGGCGTCGCGCAGGAACTCCTCCTGCTGGCTTTCGGTGGAGAAGCCCATAACCACTTCGACTCCGGCGCGGTTGTACCAGGAGCGGTTGAAGATCACGATCTCTCCGGCCGCGGGCAGGTAGCGGACATAGCGCTGGAACCACCATTCGGTCTCGTCGCGGCTCGACGGCTTGGGCAGGGCGACGACGCGGGTTGCGCGAGGCGCCAGGTGTTCGGTGATCCGCTTGATCGACCCGTCCTTGCCGGCGCCATCGCGGCCCTCGAACACGATGACCACCTTCTGGCCCTGCTCGATCGCCCACTGCTGGTAGCGGACCAGGGCCGCCTGCAGGTCGACCAGCTGCGTCTTGTAGCGTTCCTTGGACATGGGCGGGCTCCGGCAGCCCCTGACAAACCATCAGGCGGGGCGCTACTAAAGGGCCATGATACGGCTTTTCGTTCCAGATGCGCTCGATGCGGGCAGCCTTATTCGTCCGACGACGGAGCAGGCCCACTATCTGCGCAACGTCATGCGGCAGGGCGAGGGTGACTCCATCCTGGTCTTCAACGGCCGCGACGGCGAGTGGCGCGCGACATTGGCCGAAGTGACCAAGCGCGGCTGCGCCCTGCGGTTGGGCGAGATGACCCGCCCGCAGGCGTCGCCGCCGGATCTGGAACTGGTCGTCGCCCTGGTGAAGCGGGCCCGGCTGGAGACCATCGTCGAGAAAGCGGCCGAGTTGGGCGCGAGCCGCGTGCGGCTGGTGGTGACGCGCTTTACCGGATCCGACCACACCAATGTCGCGCGGCTGCAGGCCATCGCCGTGGAGGCCTCAGAACAGACCGGGAGGCTGGATGTTCCGGAGGTCGTGGCGCCGGTGAAGCTCGATCGGCTGCTGGCCGGTTGGAAGCCCCCTCACTGGCTGCTGTTCTGCGACGAGGCCGGCGACGCCCGGCCGATTGTCTTTGCGTTGGCGGATCCGGCGCCGGTCGCGGTGCTGATCGGGCCGGAAGGCGGGTTTGCTCCGGAAGAGCGCGAACAGCTACGCGCGTTGCGGTTCGTGATTCCGGTCAGCCTCGGCCCACGCATCCTCCGCGCCGACACCGCCGCCATCAGCGCCCTGGCCCTGGTCCAGTCCGCGATCGGGGATTGGCGGTAGGCGCCGGTTTGGCGGCGAAGCCGCAAGTATTCACCACAGAGCACACGGAGAGCACGGAGGGAGGAGCGCCTCATGCTGCCGAGCCCTTCATCGCGTGAATTTCTGCGGCTTCGCCGCATGATCATGAACTCCGTGCCCTCCGTGTGCTCCGTGGTGAATTCCTTCCTTTTCACGCGCAATTTCATCCGCCTGTCTCGCACGTCTGCCACAGACCCCTTGAGCTTGACCGGCTTGGCGCCCACTTCCTGGCGGCATAGGAAGGCGCGCTGGATCGGGGGTGAACCCCGCGGGCCTGGGGAGATTGCATGACCGAGGCCCGCACCGACGAGCGACCGCTGACGCTCGACGACCTCGCCGCCCATCTGGCGAGCGGCTCCAAGCCGGAGGCGGATTTCCGCATCGGCTCCGAACACGAGAAGTTCCCCTTTCGCCTCGGCTCGCACGAACCGATCGCCTACGCGGCCGACGACGCCGGCCGCGGAGGCATCAAGGCGATGCTGGAAGGCCTGATGCGATTTGGCTGGAAGGGCGTGTTCGAGGAAGGCGACAACGGCCACACCCTGATCGCCCTGGAGCGCGGCGGGGCCAGCGTCAGCCTGGAGCCCGGCGGCCAGTTCGAGCTGTCCGGCGGGCCGCTGGAGAGCGTGCACGACGTCTGTGAGGAGATCGGCCAGCACCTAAGCGAAGTCGCTCAGGTCGGCGGCGAACTGGGGATCGGCTTTCTGGGCATAGGCCACACGCCCCTGTGGACCCGTGCCGAGGTCCCGATCATGCCCAAGGGCCGCTACGCCATCATGCGCCGCTACATGCCCAAGGTCGGGAGCATGGGCCTGGACATGATGTTCCGCACCTGCACGGTGCAGGCGAACCTGGACTTCGCCTCCGAGGCGGACATGATCGCCAAGTTCCGCCTCAGCCTGGCGCTGCAGCCCATCGCCACCGCCCTGTTCGCCAATTCGCCATTTGTGGAAGGCAAGCCCACTGGTCTGCTGTCCAGCCGCGCCCACGTCTGGACCGACACCGACAATAACCGCACCGGCATGCTGCCCTTCGTGTTCGAGGACGGCTTCGGGTTCGAGACCTACGCCCGCTACGCCCTTGATGTGCCGATGTATTTCGTCAAGCGGGACGGGCGCTACATCGACGCCTCCGGACAGTCGTTCCGCGCCTTCATGGCCGGGGAGTTGCCGGCGCTGCCGGGCGAGAAGCCCGACCTGCACGACTGGGCCGACCACCTGTCGACCATCTTCCCGGAAGTGCGGCTGAAGACCTATCTGGAGATGCGCGGCGCCGACACCGGCTCGCGCGAGATGCTCTGCGCCCTGGCGGCCCTGTGGATCGGCCTGCTGTACGACCCCGCCGCCCAGGCCGCCGCCTGGGACCTCTGCAAGCATTGGACGATCGAGGAGCGCTCGAAGCTGCGCGACGACGTGCCCCGCCTGGCCCTGGAGGCGGCGGTCGCCGGCCGCTCGGTGCGTGAGATCGCCGCCGACGTCCTGGCCATCGCCCGCGAAGGCCTGAAGCGCCGTAACCGTTTGTCAGGTTCGATGAACGATGAGACCGGCTATCTGAGTGAGCTGGACGAGATCGTCGAGACCGGCAAGACCAAGGCCCACCACCTGCTCGACCTCTATCACGGTCCCTGGCGCGGCGAGGTCAGCCCGGTGTTCGAAGCGGCGGCGTATTAGGGGGTTGGCTCTCGGCCTGTAGGCATCGAGGAGCCGGCACGGTCTTACTTCACCACGAAGCACAGGAAGAGCCCGAAGTTCATGGCCCTGCGGCGACGCCGCGAGGGGCTGCTCTACGAACGGCCTAGCGGCCTCAGACGCTCCTCCCTTCGTGCCCTTCGTGTGCTTCGTGGTGAATCCTTTCTAGCCGGCGCCCCCAGGCCGGTCCACGTTCGGCGGCCAGTGTTCCAGCTGGCTGGCGCCCGAACCCGAGTCCGTATGTTCGACGATGTCGCGGATGTTTTCCGCCGGCATGTCGACTTCCTCGATCTCGACCTGGTTCGGATAGAAGGCCAGATGGCCCTTGATCGCGGTCATGGCCGGATAGGGGTCCTCATAGCTCCACACCGCGTTCTCGGCGAAGCGACCGTCGCGGACGATGTTGAAGTAGGAGGCGTCGCCCTTGTAGGGGCAGTGGGTCGAATGGGTGGTGCGGGCCAGGAAGTCCATCGCCGCGTCCTCGCGCGGGATGTACTGCACCGCCGGATAGTTGGCCTCCCGCAGCACCAGGGCGCGGGGGCTGTCGGCGATCAGATGCCCCTCATATAGCACCCGCACCCGCTTGGGGTTGGCGGCGATGGTGATCGGATGGTCGGGTCCGGGAAGCTTCATGGCAGGTTCCTCCTTCAAGGACCAAGAACGCCGGACGGGGCCAGGCGGCTCCGTGCGCCCAGATGATCTAGGAAGCGCGGCTTGCTTGTGAAAGCCCCAGTTGTGAAAGGCTGGCGCGCGTGATCACATGCCCCGCGAACTACCTGGGGGCCTCATGTTCAACGTCGTCGTCGTCTTCGGGGTCATCATCACCGTCGCGACCGGCATACCGGTCATCCTGCAGCTACGCAGCCATCCGCGAGGATTGGTCATCCTGTTCTTCGCCGAGATGTGGGAGCGGTTCTCCTACTACGGCATGCGCGCGCTGCTGATCTTCTATCTGACCGAGCAGTTCCTGTTCTCCGACGACTTCAGCCAGGGCCAGTACGCGGCCTATACCACCCTGGTCTATCTGACCCCCCTGCTGGGCGGCTACCTGGCCGACCGATACCTGGGCACCCGCAAGGCCATCGCGTTTGGCGCGCTGCTGCTGGTGTTCGGCCATTTCACCATGGCCATCGAGGGCAAGCCGGCGATCCAGACGCTGGCCTACGCCGGCCACACCTATGAGTTCAAAGCCGAAGGGTTGATGGGCGATCGTAAGGTCTGCCTGAAGGTCGCCGGCGGCTGCTACGCCGTCACGGCCGCCAGCGACGGCGGCATGAAGGTGTTGGGCATGCCGGCCGTCACACCGCTGCCAGCGGTGATGCCGAAGGGCGCCTACACGCTGGCCGTCGAGAAGCGCGATCCTGTGTTCGTCGACGTCTTCTACCTGGCGCTGGCGCTGATCATCATGGGGGTGGGGTATCTGAAGCCCAACATCTCCACCATCGTCGGCCAGCTCTATCCGCAGGGTGATCCGCGCCGCGATCCCGGCTTTACCCTCTACTACTACGGCATCAACCTCGGCGCCTTCTGGTCGGCGATCCTTTGCGGCTACCTGGGACAGAAATTCGGCTGGTCCTATGGCTTCGGACTGGCCGGCGTCGGCATGCTGGCGGGCCTTCTGGTGTTCATCTGGGGCAAGCCGCTGCTGGAAGGCCATGGCGAGCCGCCCGAGCCCGCGCGGCTGAAGGCGCCGGCGCTGGGGCCGATCAATCTGGAGATGTCGCTCTATCTCACCGGCTTCGTCGGCGTGGCGGTGATCTGGGTCATCGTCCAGGTCTACGCCTGGACCGGCTGGCTCTTGCTGGCGGGCTGGATCGCGGCCCTGGGCTACCTCGGCTGGTTCATGATCGCCAAGTGCGACCGCGTGGCCCGCCACCGGCTGATCCTGGCCCTGATCCTGATCTGCGCCGCCATCGCCTTCACCGTGATGTTCGAACAGGCCGGCTCATCGATGAATCAGTTCTCCGAGCGAAACGTCAGCCTGCCTAACAACGGCTTCTGGACCGTGACCCCGGCTCAGACACAGGCGTTCAACTCCGCCTTCATCCTGATCTTCGCACCGATATTCGCCGCGCTGTGGGCGTGGCTTGGGCGGCGCAAGCGCGACCCCAATCCGGCGGCCAAGTTCGGCCTGGGCCTGATCCAGGTGGGCCTGGGCTTCTTCGCCATGGTCTGGGGCGCGGGCTTCCACGACGCGGCCTTCCGCGAGCCGATGATGTTCTTAGGGTTGGCCTATCTGCTCCACACCACCGGCGAGCTCTGCCTGCAGCCGGTGGGCCTGTCGGAGATGACCAAGCTGGCGCCCCGCGCCTTCGCCGCCACCCTGATGGCGATCTGGTTCCTGGCCTCCTCGGCGGGGCAGTTCCTGGCCGGCCTGGTGGCCAAGCTGACGGCCGCCGAGACCGTCGCCGGACAGGTGCTGGACCCTGGCAAGGCGCTGGCGACCTATTCCCAAACCTTCCAGGGCATCGGCCTGTTCGGCCTGGGGACGGGCCTCGTCCTGCTGCTGCTCAGCCCCTGGCTGAACAAGCTGGCCCACGGGGTGAACGACGCGGCCAACCACGGGGAGGGCGAGGTGGGGTGAGACGAAAAACCCTTCCCCCTCTATGGGGGAAGGGTAGGGTTGGGGGTGTTCGCACTGACGATGAAGGCTGGGCTCTGACGGGCGCCGGCGCCCAATAGCGCTTTTCGCCTCGACTTCGCGGCCAGACCCCCATCCAACCTTCCCCCATAGAGGGGGAAGGCTTTAGGAGTTTAGGCCGCCTTCTGCAGCGACTTGGTCAGGATGCCGATGGCGGCGTCGCGGTCGATCTGTTCGATGGCGGCGACTTCGCGGGCCATGCGGTCGAGCGCCGA
>Ga0302310_10004445_pt1 | contig 10580 bp, 7 predicted proteins | sample III_Palsa_N1_2_FD_200451 | JGI IMG/M metagenome (GOLD analysis project Ga0302310, IMG submission 200451) | Peat permafrost microbial communities from Stordalen Mire near Abisko, Sweden - III_Palsa_N1_2 | ecosystem: Environmental > Terrestrial > Soil > Palsa > Peat permafrost | place: Sweden... | reverse complement strand
GCCACGCACGATGGCATGGCCATCCGCTTCAACGAGCAGGACCTGCGGGCTATGGGGCGGCCGGCGACGGGCAATCGCGGCATCAATTTGAAGAAGGGCGACTATGTGATTGGGGCGGCGGTTACACCATCGCCGGAAGCCCGCAACAAGGTGCGGCTGGAACGCGCGGCGGCCGCGGGGCTTACGAGCCAGGTGGAGAAGGTGCTCGACGAAGCCGGCGAGAGCGTGGCTGCACAGCCGCTTGAACTTGCCGAGTCTGACGATACTCCCGCTGCACCTGCGCTCTCGGAAGAGGCTGCGGCCAAGCTGCAGAAGCTCGACGAAAAGCTTGGGCTTACGCCTTGCCTGATCTTGACGGTTAGCGAAAACGGTTATGGCAAGCGGACGGATGTCGACGCCTACCGGCTGCAATCGCGCGGCGGCAAGGGCGTGATCAACATGCGGGCCACGCCCAAGATCGGCAAGGTCACCAGCATCCAGTTGGTCGACGACACCACGGAGATGATGGTGATCTCGCAGTTCGGCAAGATCATCCGCATCGACACCAAGACGGTGCGGGCGGCCGGGCGGGCGACGATGGGCGTCAAGCTGCTCGACCTGGAGGCCGACGACAAGGTGGCCTCCGCCACCGTAATCCCCCCCGAAGACCCCAAAATCCCCACCGAAAACGGCGCATTATTGCAGTAAGCAAGACGGTCAACGAATGTGTTATTATTCGCGCATTCTGGAAATTCAAGCAAATAGGTCACAGTGTCCAAGCTGAGTAAGGCACCCAAGTTGATCGACCTGTTCTGCGGCTGCGGCGGCATGAGCCTCGGTGCCGCACGTGCTGGCTTCAAGGTTGTCGCTGGTATCGACCGCGACGAAAGAGCTCTTAGGGCTCATACGAGCAACTTCCCCAAATCGAAACATCTGTGCCTCGACCTCTCCAAGGCGACGGCGAATGAGATACTACAGCAGTCTGGGTTGACCGCCTGCGAGGTCGACGTGATTACCGGAGGCCCTCCCTGTCAGGGTTTCAGCACGATGGGTAAACGCGATGTCGAAGATACACGCAACCAGCTTTTGTCTCATTTCTTTCGGATTGTGGACGAGCTCAAACCGCGAGCCTTCGTTTTGGAGAATGTTCCCGGAATATTGAATGAGCAATACGCAACAATTCTTGCTGATGCGATATCAATTGTCGGCGAGTCATACGACGTTTTGAAGCCTCATACGCTCACGGCGTTTGAATTAGGAGCGCCCACTCTTAGAAGGCGCGTCTTCATTGTCGGTTTCCTGAACACAACACCTCACTTCGTTGGGGATTTTTGGTCAAAACCGAAAAAGTCACAGCGTGCGCCCATCGTTCGGCACGCGCTGTGTGGCTTACCCGCGGATATCAATCCAGAATGGAAAAATTCTGGCGACGGGAGTCGCCTTGTTAGAGTTGTTCGAAGCGGGAGATTCTTCGCCTCTGCTACAGGTCGTGTACCAGCAGGTGTAGGAAATCCGGAGTCGCTAGCTTCGTACCAGAAGTCGAGGGTCGTCACGGGCTGCTGGGGTACGAAACATTCTGCTGACCTAACGAGCCGGTATGCAGCATTGGGCGCTGGAAAATCAGACAGCAAGACTAAGTCAATGCGACTAGATCCTGACGGCTATTGCCCGACACTGCGCGCCGGCACAGGGCCAGACCGCGGGTCGTTCCAAGCCGTAAGACCGATACACCACATCAGGCCAAGGGTAATTACGCCTCGCGAAGCTGCGAGGCTTCAAGGTTTTCCAGATTGGTATCAATTCGATGTCACCAAATGGCACTCGTTCAGGCAAATAGGGAATAGCGTCAGTCCGATCGTTGCCGAACATGTCATGAAACGTGTGAGGAGAGCCCTAGATCATGAGTAGGCCTGAACCAACCATTGTCGGGAAGGTGGACGCGTCCCCCACCAAGCGGTTCTTCATTGCGGTTTTAATCAAGGATATTGACCTAATCGACGCCATCGTTGAATTGGTCGATAACAGTGTGGATGGAGCGAAGGCAGCCTCTCAGGACAGTTCGCTTGCGCAATTTCGAATTGAAGTGGACTTCGACGCAGAAGGCTTTTCCATATCAGACAATGCAAGCGGCATTTCCATCTACGATGCAGAAAACTACGCGTTTCGGTTTGGCCGCGCTTTTGATGCCCCGTCAGTTCCAGGATCAGTCGGCGAATTCGGTGTAGGGATGAAACGTGCCCTCTTCAAACTCGGACGTGAGTTCGAGGTGGAATCCTCCACAACTTCCGAGCAATTCCTTGTTGCAGTAGATGTCGAAAGTTGGCAAGCCGATGGGGACGAAGCCAAAGACTGGCATTTTCCCATGCTTGAGAAAGGCGAGAATCCCGACCCGACGAGTACTGGCACAACGATTCGCGTGAAGAGACTCTATCCCTATGCCTTGGAAGAATTATCGAATCCAACAACCACTACTCGTCTTATCACAATATTGAGACAAGCCCATGAGGAAGCACTCGGCTCTGGACTTGAAATAATCGTCAACAAATATCCCTTGCAGGCCCGAGCTACCACTCTTCTGTCTTCTGGTAGCATCCAGCCGATCTCTTACACCGAGGAACTAGAAATAGACGGTAAGCCCGTCAAGGTGTCTTTGATTGCTGGAATTGGAGAAAGAGCACTAGCAGACTCGGGTTGGTACGTCTATTGCAATGGTCGGCAGATCGAGCGCGCTGAACAGTCCGAACGCACTGGCTGGCAAACAGCCGTTATAGAAGGAGAAAAACGAACACCAAAAGCCCATTGGCAATACGCACGCTTTAGAGGGTACCTGTTCTTTGAGAGCCGGTATCCCGATGTTTTGCCCTGGAACACAACGAAAACCGGGCTAGATGTTGAGGCACCGGCATACAGGCGAGTGCGCGTTGAAATGAACGTTGCGATGCGGGAAGTTCTCAAATTCTTAAATGAACTGGACGAAGAAGGCAAAGAAGGTTCGATAAGCACCGCGATTAGTAGTGCATCTCACACGGTCCTTGGAAATATCACCCCTAGCCGGACATTCGTTTTTACGGCGGCGCAGGTTCCCCCGAGTCCCGCACCGAAAGAAGTTCCTATTTCATTCAAGTGCGATCCTGTTAGGTATGAAGAAGTACGAGAGGCTTTGGGAGCGTCGAGCAGGCGCCAGGTCGGCGAGATGCTTTTCGAGTATTATCGGGCTGCGGAGGGTTTAGATGGCTAGCAGCTTCGAGAAGATTGATTATCGAATGCGGCCCGCAAAGGCGGTGGAGCGCCGAATGATGGCAGAGGCATTTCTTAGACTCCGCGCATTCGGAAGTATTGAAAGCTATCGCTATGTAGGTATGGGCTCCGTATACTTTAGCGACTTTTCGCTTTTCCACAATATTTGCGGATTTGAATCCATGGTCAGCATCGAGGGCGAAAGCGACTTAGAAAAGCAGAACCGATTCAAATTTAATGTACCCTTGGGAAGCATCGACCTGAGGTTTGGATATACAAACGACGTCTTACCGCAATTACCGTGGGACCTCAGAACTGTTGTCTGGCTTGACTACGATGGAGTGCTGGATAAGTCTGTGTTGAACGATCTCCGCTTTTTGGCAGGACGCCTAACTTCGGGCGGCCTTATATCAATGACATTGAACCTTACGCTTAACGATGAAGACAGCGGTGACAAACCGAGACTCGAAGTCCTTAGAGAGAGACTTGGGGGTACGGATCACATTCCACCAGCCATCCTTGCCGCTAACCTTCTTCGCCCACAGGAAGTTGCGGCCGCGATTCGGGATATTGTGAACAATCAGTTACAGGAAGGACTAAACGAGCGAAATGCAGGTAGGCCAGCGGGCCAAAAACTGGTCAAAGAGCAGGTCTTCTATTTTAGGTATAAGGATAGCGCTCCAATGATGACGATCGGGTGGGTTCTTTTTGACGAAGGTCAACGTGCGAACTTCAGAAATTGTGGTTTCGAGACCCTGTCATTCTTCCGCAGTGATGGTTCCCCTTTCATCATCTCGCCGCCGCTGCTAACCGGCGCAGAGATCAGAGAAATCAATCGATGTGATGAAACGGGAACCTTCCGCTTGCTAAAGGATCTCCCGTTCCCATCTGGACAGGTAGAAAAGTACCAGAGCCTTCGCCGCTACTGGCCGGTGACTAATCTGGCAGAGAACGCCTAGAGTTTAGTAGTCTGGCCAACCGCCGGGTGCCCCATCCTACCGCGCTTTTGCGGGATGGGTGGGCACCACTCTGCCGAAGGCCCGAGCGCAGGCGCAGCGACTGAATTGCCTTCCTGCCCCGCAGCAAACTCCCCCGGGACATCCCCATCCATCCCATCCACATCTCTCTTAGTAGCACCTGAAAGAGGAAACGCCATCTCCGAGCACAGCGATCCCGAAAAAGAACCCCGCAAGGGCCACGAACCTCACGCACTCCATCAGGAGCACGCCGCCAAGGGGCCGCACGATCCCAAAGAGATCAACCCCAAGATGGCGTCGGACATCGCCTATTGGGCCGGGGAGTTCCACGTCTCCGGCGACCAGTTGCATGAGGCCATCCGCAGCCATGGCACCCACGTTGAGAAGGTGCGCGCTGCCCTGCATCCTCACTAAAGGTGACTGGCGACCCCGAAAAGCGTACCTCCGCGGCTAAAGCCGGACTGCAATGAGGGCATTTACGGCACGGATGAATCCGTGCCCCTAACGGGACGTGGCTTTTTCAGCAGCCTCTTTGAGTCAAAAAATGCCAAGGGGCGCCTGCATCGCCGAAAGCAACCGGAACTCCAGCCGAAATTTCGCGTCTAATCAAGCAGAGGTTACTTTCGATGCCAAGGTTTACCGTTCTCCTCCTTGCCCTGGCGACGCTGGCCGCGACGGCCGCCGCACAGGCCCCCGATCCAGCTAGCTCGACCCAGTCTCAGGCCGCTCCTATCGAGCGGCACTATAGCGCTCCGAGCTACAGCACTCCCAGCTACGGCGGCCCGCATGCTGCTGAGCCTGCGGCAATTACCAGCTCGCAGCCAGCGCCCGGCGTGCTGCTGCGCACCGACAATCCCGGTGCCGTCCAGACCGTCGCAGCCGATGCCAAGCACACCGAACTCCGCGTGGAGCATGGCCGCGCGACGATCAGTGTCCACGACCCAGCGGCCGATATGCTGATCCTGGTCGACCTGCCCGGCGGCCAGACCCAGTTGCTCAAGAACGGCCTCTATATCTTTAACGCCGACACCAATACGGTCCATGTCTTCCGAGGCGAGGCCGATGCCTTCCCCGGTTCGGGAACCTCCGTTGCCGCCGAGCCGATCAAGGTGAAGGAAGACCACCAGATCGTCTTCGCCGGGGATAAGAGCCACGCGACGTACTCCGACCCTTACTACGCCCGCAAAGACTACCTGCCGCCCGGGCCGCCGCCTAACGGCAATCCCGAGCCCGGAGCGTATCCTCCTCCTCCCGCCTACGGTTACGCTCCCTACGGCGACGGCTATTATGGCTATCCCTACAATGCTTATGGCTATCCTTACTGGGGTTGGGGCTATCCCTACGTCGGCCTCGGCTGGGGCTGGGGTGGAGGCTTCTACCGTGGCTACGGTGGCGGATTCCGGGGGGGCTTTGGCGGAGGGTTTCGCGGCGGTTTCGGACGCCGCTAAGCCATCCGCTCCAGCGGATCCAGGCGACAAGTCCTCGTTGAGCAGGTGCGCACTGGTAAAATGAATGTCTAAGTCCGTGCGCAGCCGCAACGTGGAGAGTCGATGAAACTGGAACAGATTCGCGAGTCTCGACCCGGCCCCCGTGCCGCCAATCCAGAGGTTGAGGATGTTTCGCGGCGGGTTCTGTGCGTGTTCCCAAAGTATGAGCCGTCGTTTGGGTCGTTTGACAATGCGTATCCGCTGCTGGGGGTGAAGGCGTTTATGCCGCCGCAGGGGATGTTGACCATCGCGGCGTATCTTCCGAAGCACTGGGAGGTGCGTTTCGTCGACGAGAATGTGCGGCCCGCTAAAGACAGCGAGCTGCGCTGGGCCGATGCCGTGCTGGTAAGCGGGATGCACATCCAGCGGAGACAGATCAATACGATCAACAGCCGGGCGCATGCGTTTGGGAAGATTACGGCGCTAGGCGGGCCTTCGGTCTCCGGCTGCGCGGAATATTATCCGGATTTCGATTATCTGCATGTGGGTGAGCTTGGCGACGCGACGGACGAGCTGATCGCGGCGATTGCGCGGAAAACGGAGCGGCCGGCGGAGCAGGTGGTTTTGACGACGACGGAGAGACTGCGGCTTTCGGAGTTCCCTACACCGGCTTACACGATGGCCGATATGTCGAACTACTTTTTGGCGAATGTGCAGTTTTCGAGCGGCTGTCCGTATCGCTGCGAGTTCTGCGATATACCGGAGCTATATGGGCAGAACCCGCGGCTGAAGACGCCGGAGCAGATACTCCGCGAGCTGGATGAGATTGTGGCGGGTGGGGCGATAGGCGCGGTTTATTTTGTCGACGACAACTTTGTGGGCAATCGCAAGGCGGCGAAGGAGCTGCTGCCGCATTTAATCGAGTGGCAGAAGAAGAACAAGTATCCGCTGGAGTTTGCGTGCGAGGCGACGCTGAATATTGTGAAGTCGCCGGACCTGCTGGAGATGATGCGCGAGGCGAGCTTCTGGACGGTGTTCTGCGGGATCGAGACGCCGGACCCGGTGGCGTTGAAGGCAATGGCGAAGCAGCAGAACAATGAGATATCGATTCTGGATGCGGTGAAGACGCTGAACGGGTATGGGATGGAGGTGGTGTCGGGCATGATTATGGGGCTGGATACGGACAGCTACGACACGCCGGACAGGATTCTGGAGTTTATTGAGGCGTCGAAGATTCCGGTGTTGACGATTAATTTGTTGCAAGCGTTGCCGCGGACGCCGCTGTACCGGCGGCTGCAGGCAGAGGGGCGGTTGATCGACGACGCGATCGTGAGTGGCGCCAACGGTTTTGCCCCACTTGAATCGAACGTGGACTTCAACCTGCCGTATGAAGATGTCGTGGCGATGTGGCGGCGGACGTTTACCGCTGCGTTTGCGCCAGAGGCGATCTACCGGAGGTTTGCGTATAACGTGGAGCACACGTATCCGAACCGGGTGGAGATTCCGCCAACGGGCAAGCTGAGCGTGGCGAATGTTTGGCGCGGGATCAGTACGCTTTCGAAGCTGATCTTCAAGGTGGGGATCGTTGGTGACTATCGCGAGATCTTCTGGAAGATGGCCAAGCCGGCGTTGAAGACGGGCGATATCGATACGGTGATTCATGTGTCGCTGGTGGCGCACCACATGATCACGTTTGCGCGGGAGGCGGAGGCTGGGTTCCGGAATGCTTCGTTCTTCTCGCGGAATTTGAAGCAGCAGGTGGCGTAGTTTTCTGGCTCGTCTCTTGTTCTCTATACGGGCTATACTTCCTCGCATGCGTCGTGTTCTGTTTTCCGTTGCCCTCCTTGGTTCGATCAGCTCAACCGCTTTAGCACAAGCCCCGACGCCGACTGCGGTGGCTGCTTACCCTCACGCTGAGGCCAATGCCAAGCGTGTTGATGAGTTGCTGGCGAAGATGACGCTGGCGGAGAAGGTGGCGTTGATACGCGGCGCGAATGAGCCGGCGGAGGTGTACCAGGGGCAGGCGGGGTATCTTTCGGGGATTCCGAGGCTGCATATTCCGCCGATGCGTTTTGCGGACGGGCCGCCGGGTCTGCTGACGCGTGTGCCGGCTTCCGCCGAGACGGCGACGATGGGTGTCGCGGCTACCTTTAGCGTGAAGGATGCGATGGCGAACGGTCGTGAGATTGCGAACGACGCGAAGGCCGCGGGCATACAGGTTGTGCTGCAGCCGTTTATCAATATCGATCGCGACATTGAGTTTGGGCGCGGCTTCAATACGTTTGGCGAAGATCCATTTCTTAGTGGCGCGATTGGCGCGGCGGAGATACGCGGGGTGCAGCAGGAAGACATTATGGCGATGGCGAAGCATTACATCGGCTTCGACTCGAATTTGTATGACACGGTGATCGATCCGCAGACGTTGCATGAGGTGTATGTGGCGCCGTTTGCGGCAGCGGTGGAAGCGAATGTTTCGTCGGTGATGTGTTCGTACAACATGATCAACGGGGAGTGGGCGTGCGGGAATGAGGAGACGCAGAACAAGATTCTGAAGGGGGAGCTGGGCTTCAAGGGATTTGTGACGTCAGACTGGGGCGCGATCCATAGCGTGCTGGAGATCAATCACGGGCTGGATATGGAGATGGAAGGGATCGAGCGCCCGGAGCGGAATGTGGCACACCCGCGGCCGAACTTCTTTGTACTGGATCCGAACGAGTTTCCGGTGACACCGGTGAAGGCTTCCGCGGCTGAAGAGGCGGCGAATAAAAAGGCGGCTGCCGATGCCATGGCCGGCGGTGGGGTGACGACGATTCCTGAAGAGCCGGCGGGGGGCGACGGACAGGTGCGCGTGAAGTGGGTGGGGGATGGGACGTTTCTGTATTCGGCGTTGCGCGATGGGACGGTGACGGAAGCGACCGTGACGGCTGCGGCGCGGCGAGTGCTGGGGGAGATGGAGCGATTTGGGTATCTGGATGGAACGGAGAAGTTGACGATTACTCCGCAGCCGGTAAAGAGCAGTGCGGCGATTATTGAGAAGACCGCAGAGGACGCGGCTGTGTTGCTTCGGGATGAGCAGCAGGCGCTGCCATTGCGGCAGGCCGATCTTGAATCACTGGCGTTGATTGGGCCCACTGCGGGGCAGGTGGATGCGATTGGCCAGTTTGGCGAACGCTCCGGTGGCTTAGTGGAGCAACAGGTGGGGCCGTTGGAGGCTCTGCGAAAGTTGGCGCCGGGCGCGAAGATTATGTATGCGGTCAATGACGATATGACGGGCGTGCCGATCCCGGCGGCGAACTTATCGCATGAGGGTGCGCCGGGATTGTTGCGAACGGAAAAGGGCAAGACGGTTGTGGATGCGCAGGTGAACTTTGCGAAGTCGACCAAGAATGCCTTGGCGGCGAACACGGATGCGGAGTGGGCGGGTGAGTTGACTGTGCCGGAGGATGGGGTGTATTGGATTTATCTGGAGGTGTTGGGGGGGCGTGGGGTGTTGAGGTTGGATGGGCATGTGCAGCGGACGGGGGCGTCGCTGGGATTCATCCATGGGGACACGCAGAAGGCGACGCAAGACAATGTTGTACCTACTACGGATGGGCTGGACAATGTGCGTCGTGCGTATGCGTTGACAGCTGGAAGACATAAGCTGAGCGTAGCGTTGACGCCGGATACGTCTGGCGATCCTGCGCAGGTGCGGTTGAGCTGGATGACGCCGAAGGCGCGGCAGGCGGACCATGATGCTGCGATTGCAGCGGCCCGTGGGGCGCATACGGCGGTAGTGTTTGCGTGGGCGCGGCACAACCCGGTGTTTGGTTTGCCGGGAGACCAGGACAAGCTGATTGAAGAAGTGGCGGCGGTGAATCCGAATACGATCGTGGTGCTGAACGTGAGCCAGCCTATCGCGATGCCTTGGTTGAATAAAGTGAAGGCTGTTTTGCAGATGTGGTGGCCGGGGGATGAGGGCGGCTGGGCGACGGCGAAGGTGTTGCTGGGGAAGGCGAATCCCGCGGGGCGGTTGCCGATGACGTGGGCGAGCAAGCTGACGGACTATGCGGCGGAAGACCCGGCGTATCCGGAGCGGGCGAAGACGAGTGCGACGGGGCATGCGGTGTACTCGGAGGGTGTGTTGGTGGGGTATCGATGGTTTGATGCGAAGAAGATTGAGCCGATGTTTGCGTTCGGGCATGGGCTTTCGTATACGAGCTTTGCGTACTCGGATATGAAGGCGAAGACGCTGGCGGATGGCTCGGTGGATGTGACCTTGCGGTTGCGTAACAGCGGCAAGGTGGCGGGCGATGAGGTGCCGCAGTTGTATCTGGATGCGCCGGCTGCGGGGATCGATGGCGTGCAGTTTGCGCCGAGGACGCTGGTGGGTTTTGATCGCGTGCCGCTGGCGGCGGGGGAGAGCAAGGTGGTTAAGATCCATGTTGCGGCGCGGGGGTTTGAGTATTGGTCGACGAAGGAGGACGGGTGGAAGCGGCCGAGTGGGGAGCGGGTGTTGCGGGCGGGGGCTTCGTCGCGGGATTTGCGGGTTAGTGTTTCGATTCCTTAGCTGTTACTTCTTTGTCTTGCCGGCATTGAAGGCGTAACAGGAACACTTCGTTCTTCTCGCTGAATTTGAAGCAACAGGTGACGTAGCGGGCCGGTCGTCCCGGCCTGCTAAGGACGGGCAGCGGTTCAGTTCCGAGCAAAGCAAATACACGAGACAACGAATCTGACTTCAGGCCGCATCTTATTGACGCGCAAGCGCGTTCTTGACGCGCAAGCGCGTTCAGGGGTCTGGCGGAGCTCCGTTCCCACTGGCCCCAATGCCAACCATAGGGGGAAGTTCGCATGACCATTACTCGGATTGCCATCGGCCTTTTTCTGTTCGTAACGCCCTGCTTCAGCCAGGTCATCAGTGGGCAGACGCCAGGGACTTCTTCCAGCTCTCAGTTCGCACTGAAACTCGCAGAGCCTACTG
>Ga0302310_10004440_pt1 | contig 10584 bp, 9 predicted proteins | sample III_Palsa_N1_2_FD_200451 | JGI IMG/M metagenome (GOLD analysis project Ga0302310, IMG submission 200451) | Peat permafrost microbial communities from Stordalen Mire near Abisko, Sweden - III_Palsa_N1_2 | ecosystem: Environmental > Terrestrial > Soil > Palsa > Peat permafrost | place: Sweden... | reverse complement strand
TTTATCCGCATGGTCCCCACGAGTTGATAACGCTAAGTCGGTTAGTGTCCGCCGATCTGTTTGGGCAAGATCGTCCGTTGATGCTATCAGACCAACGCGCTCGTCGACTTGGGTGGAAAGCTGGGATTAGTCCTCATAAACGCCCTTCACGTCACTTAGCCACCGCTTGGCATAGGTATGAGTATGGTTCATAGCGATCTACCTCGCAAATGTCCTGCCCGCTTACTCATCATTCTCCCGCAGCTTCGCCAGCACCCCAAAATCCTCCAGCGTCGTGGTATCTCCAGTCACCGTGCCCGTCGTCGCCAGCTCCCGCAGCAGCCGCCGCATGATCTTCCCACTCCGTGTCTTCGGCAGCGTCGGCGTAAACCGCAGATCGTCCGGCCGCGCCAGCGCCCCAATCTCCTTGGCCACCCACTGCCGCAACTCCTGCTTCAACGCCTCCGTCGGCTCATTGCCTTCTTCCAGCGAAACGAACGCCGCAATCGCCTGCCCCTTCATCTCATGCGGCCTTCCCACCACCGCCGCCTCCGCCACCTTCGGATGCGCCACCAGCGCCGACTCGATCTCCATCGTCCCCAGCCGGTGCCCGCTCACGTTGATCACATCGTCCACTCGACCCATCAGCCAGTAGTAGCCATCCTTGTCTCGCCGCGCGCCATCGCCCGTAAAGTAAATTCCCGGTATCTCCGAGAAGTAAGCCTGCTCATACCGCTCCGCATCGCCCCAGATCGTCCGCGCAATCGACGGCCACGGCTTCTTGATCACCAGCAGCCCGCCCGTACCCGCCGGCACATTCTCGCCGTCCTTCGACACCACCTCCGGCACCACCCCAAAGAACGGCCGCGTCGCCGACCCCGGCTTCGTCGCCACGGCTCCCGGAATCGGCGCAATCAAAATCGCCCCCGTCTCCGTCTGCCACCACGTATCCACAATCGGGCACCGCTCCTTCCCAATCTCGCGGTGATACCACATCCACGCCTCGGGATTGATCGGCTCTCCAACTGTCCCCAGCAGCCTCAAGCTGCTCAAGTCATGTTTATGCACCCACTCATTGCCCCACTTGATAAACGCCCGTATCGCCGTCGGCGCCGTATAAAAAATCGTCACCTTGTGGTCGTCGATGATCTTCCAAAACCTGTCGTTCTCCGGCCAGTTCGGCGCACCCTCATACATCATCACGGTCGCGCCGTTCTGTAGCGGCCCATAGACCACATAGCTATGCCCGGTCACCCACCCAATGTCCGCCGTACACCAGTAAACATCGTGCTCCTGTAGATCGAACACATACTTGCTCGTCAGATAAGTCTGCACCGAATACCCGCCGGTCGTATGCACCAACCCCTTCGGCTTCCCTGTCGTCCCGCTCGTATACAGGATGTACAGCGGGTCCTCCGCATCCATCCATTCGCACGCGCACTCCGCCGCAACCGAGGCCATCGCCTCATGCCACCAGATATCGCGTCCCTCCTGCATCTTCACCGTCACACTCGGCGCCCGCTGGTACACCACAATCTTCCTTACCCCAGAGCACTTCTCCATCGCCTCATCGACGATCGCCTTCAGCTTCACCTCGCCGCCCCGCCGGTAGCTGACATCCTGCGTCACCACCACCTGGCAGTCCGAATCGTTCACCCGGTCCGAGATCGCCTGCGCCGCAAACCCGCCAAAGATAACCGAATGCACTGCCCCAATCCGCGCACACGACAGCAGAGCAATCGCCAGCTCCGGGCCCATCCCCATATACAGCGCCACCCGGTCGCCCTTCTTCACATCCAGGGACTTCAGCACATTGGCAAACTTCTGCACCTCCACTTGCAACTCCGCGAACGTCAGCCGCCGCACTTCACCGGGCTCACCCTCCCACAGCAGCGCGACCTTATCTTTCCGCGCACCCTTCGCATGACGGTCCACACAGTTGTGCGAAAGGTTCAGCTTGCCCCCGGTAAACCACTTCGCATGGGGCCCGCTCCCATCCAGCACCTGCGTCCACGGCGCAAACCACTCCAGCTCAGCCGCAGCCTCACCCCAGAAGCCTTCAGGATCATCCACACTCCGCGCATACATCCGCTCATACTCCTCCAGGCTCCCGATCCGTGCCTTCGCCGCAAACTCTGGCGGAGGAGGAAACACGCGGTCTTCCCGCATCAACGATTCAAAATTCCCGCTCTGGTCAGACGCGGCGATACCACTTGGGCTGGGCTTGGTTTCAACGGACATGGTGCTACGGGTGCTCCCTGATAGGCGACGGTTTCAATCTCTGCGATTCTTCAAAGCATAGTTGAGTCCCAAAAGGTACGTCATCCACCTATCCACTAGCAACCACCCGCGCCGTCCGCCTCATGTCCCGGTCTCCGCCGCCGATAAACCAGCCATGATGCACAACCTCTTTACCGCGCTCATCTTCGTCGCCATGATCCTCGCCCCCACTCTGGTCGGCTTCCGCTCCGGACGTTCCCTGCCCGAATAACCTCGCACCACCGCCTCTCGCATGAAATCATCGGAGCTGTGAGTATCTATCTCGGCCCTGTCATCGGATTCTTTCTCGGTTTCGCCTTCGGCGTCGGCTGCGCCCTCGCCGTCATGTACTCCATCTTCCTCGGCGGCTACCGCGCGGCCGTCCGCGACGCCCAGCTCCCCACCCCGCCCGAGCGCCTCCTCAAAGCCCGCGCCAAAGCCATCTACCCACCCCAGTAAGCTCTATTTACTGTCTACTCTCTACAATCTGCTTCAACGCCGCCACTTCCGCGCTCAGCCGTTCGATCGCCTTCATCAGCTCCGCGCTGTGCACGGTCTCCGCAGTCGGGGTCTTCCCCCGCACAAAAAACGTCCCATTCGGTTCCAGCACGCACTCCGCTACATCCGCCGGGTCGCTGAACCCATTCTTGTTCAGCACGGAAATCAGCTCCTCCTGCGTCAAAGTCTCCTTCTTCAACGCCTCCGCCGACACCACCCCATCCCTAATGATGACCGTCTTCGACCCCTGTAGTGCCTGGTTGATCTTCGGCGTCCGGTATAGCACCCACATCAGGACCCAGTTCATCGCCAGCAGTGAAAACGCCCCAATCACCCCGCCGCTCACCGAATTGTCGTCCCCGATCATCGCATTCTGCACCGTGTTCGCCAGGCTCAGCAACACCACCAGGTCGAACGGGTTCAGTTGCGCCAGCTCCCGTTTCCCAAACAGCCGCAGAAACACGATCAGGAAGAGATACACCACCACCGGCCTCAGAATCTTCTCCATCACCGGCAGTGGCATATGAAACATGCTGTGACTGATACTGTCCATGGTCGCCTCTCTCAAATCATAATTTTTCTGCAAGTCCCGGCAACTTCGCCGTTCTCACTATAGGACGGCAAACCCTGTCCTCGGTCCCCTGGCTTCCACAATCTGCCGGACTCTGCCAAACCAAGGCAACAACCGGGCTCCTTCGGGCGTCGAACCAGCTTGTCTCCGTTACCGGAAGAAACGTCCAGACCACCGTTCCGTAATGGGTCAGGGCCCGTTCCCATGGCCTTGGCTCGGTGGGGGCCCTTAAAGTTGCACAAATTTTGAACATATGTCCCACGAAAGCGTATGGAATTCAGAGAGAATTCTGATATCTTCATTCCTAACCTTATCCGTAAAGCTCTTTCGCTCCAGCGTTGTAACGTGAACAAACCTTAAGGACTGACAAGAACATGGTTAAGCCGCTAATCAGCAACGATCCGAATCCGCCCGACATAAGGTTCTCCCACTTCGGTGTGCTCGACGACGGGAAACGCAGCAAGGGCGCGGCGATTACCTCCATCAGTCTTAACGTCGGCGCCGCGCTTATCATCGTGATCCTCGGCATGATCATCAAGACCAACCCCGAGATGGCCAAGAAGATCACCGCGCTGACCCTTCCGCCCAAGCCGCCCGAGGTCAAGCCCGCCCCCAAGCCGCCACCGCCGCCGCCGCCCAAGCCGCTGCCCAAGCCGCCGGATCCCATCAAGCTGGCGCCGCCCAAGATCAAGCCGCCCGATCTCATCAAGCCGCCGCCGCCCGAGCTAAAGCCGCTCCCCGTCACCCCTCCCAAGCCGGTGGTCATAAACACGCCTAAGCCCGTGGCGGTCACCCCGCCCCCTGCGCCCCATGTGGTCAACATGGCAAAGCCCATGGCTGCGTCGATCGCCAATAATGACGCGCACCCGTCCGCCGTCAAACTCGGCAACCCTGAGATCAAAAACCTCAACACCAAGCCGGTGGGAGCCACGCCTGTGAATCTGGGCGGCGGCATGCACAATATGCCGGCCGGCAACACGGGCAACGGCCCCCCCTCCGGGAAGGTCAACCTGGGTAGCGGAGCCCCTGCAAGCCAGGATATCTATGGCAAAGGTGCAGGCGCTGTTGTCATTAAAGGTTCCAAGATGGGTGGAGGCACCGGTACCGGTGGGCCGCAAAACGTAGCGATAGCAAAGCCCCCACCGCCACCACCACCGCCGCCCGCGACCCCGCCACCGGCGGCGCCGCCCAAGTTGGCCCTCGTCTATAAGCCCGTTCCGGCTTATACGCCCGAGGCTAAATCATTGCACTTGGAGGGTACCGTCACCTACAAGGTCCGCATCAAAGCGGATGGCTCAGTGGAAGTATTGGCACTCCTCCATGGCTTAGGTCATGGCCTGGATGAATCTGCCAAGATAGCCCTCCAGGGCACGAAGTTCAAGCCGCCGGTCGATGGTAGCGGTCGCCCCATGGAAGTTGAGACCAGCCTCGGCGTGCTGTTCCAATTGAGTTGATTCGGCAAACAAGGCAATTAACAGGTAAAATGGTACTCTTCCAGTACACTAGCAAGAACTATGCTTCGCCGAACCTTGAACGGGCCGCCTCACAGCACCCCGATGAACCTAAGGAGTCTTAGACACTATATGAACCTCCGGACGAATATCACTGCCGCCCTGACCCTCGCCCTCCTGGCTTCCTCGGCCCTGCCGGCCTCGGCCTTTCCTTTGGTGAGCAAGAAGAAGGTCGACGACTCCTCGATCACCCGCAAGCCCACCGCGGCTCAAAATGCGCTGATCGATAAGTCGATCGTTCGCGAGGCTGTCGTCCTCAAGGCTCTCAAGGAGCGCACGCCCCTGGTTGAGACCTACATCCAGAACATGAAGCCCGACCCCATCATGGGCCAGGCCCCGGAGTCCGATGTTCACTTCCTCGCCCGCGTCGACTGGGGCAAGGTCATCGGTGAAACCGGCTACGCCAACGACAAGCGCGACCAGCCCAAGGGCATCATGGGCAAGTTCAAGGAGTCGCTCAGCTATATTACCGGTCTCTCCAAGAGCCTCCACCTCCAGTACAACGACTCTGGCTTCGTCCGCATGGTCGTCATCGACAGCACCGGCTTCGACCGCAAGAACTACACCTTCTCCTACGTCCGCAACGACTTCCTCGGCACCGTCAAGACCGTCGTCTTCGACGTCCAGCCGATTCACAAGGCCGCAGGTCGCTTCATCGGCCGCATCTGGATTGAATCGCAGGGCGGCAACATCGTTCGCTACAGCGGCGACCTCGCCGGCGAGCAGACCGACATCAGCGAATACCTCCACTTCGAGTCCTGGCGCACCAATATCCAGGAGAACCTCTGGCTCCCCACCTCCGTCTACGTCGAGGAGACCGACCCCAAGAGCCCCGAGCACGTCCTCAAGGTCAAGGCCATCAACCACATCTGGGGCTACCAGCTCAAGGTTCCCCCCGCCGCCGGTGAGAATACCGATATCGTCGTAGGCGCAGACGTCGCCGACGAGAGCGCCCAGGCCACCGATCTCACCCCTCTCGGCGCGCAGCGTGAGTGGGTCCAGGAGGCCGAGGACAACGTCATCGACCGCCTCTTCACAGCCGGCCTCATCGACGCCCCCAGCCCCTTCGACGATACCCTCGCGGCCCTCGTCGCCAACATCGTCTACTACAACAAGATTCCTCTCTCCCGGCCCATCAAGGTGCGCACCTTGCTCACCCTGCCGCTTGAATCCCTCGCCGTCGGCAATACCATCCTGCTCTCCAAGAGCCTCATCGATACCACCGCCATTCCCAGCCAGACCGGCGCTGAACAGTTGGCCAACCTCAATGCCCTGCTCGCCTTCCAGGTCGCCCACATCGTCCTCGGTCACCGCATCGACACCAAGTACGCCTTTGCAGACCGCCTCCTCTTCCCCAGCGCCTCAGCCTTCCAGCGCCTCCCCATGGGCCATACGGATGCCGACAATATCGCAGCCGCCAAGACAGCCATGGAGTACCTCAGCATCAGCGATCCCGCCGAGCCTCTCGCCGACGGTCAGAAGTACTTCGCCCTCTACCTTCAGACCCTTAAGGACCGCGTAGGCGGCCTCAAGGCCCTCACCACTCCTCAGATCGGCGATAGCCTCTTCAAGCCGGATGGCACCTTCTGGATGCAGGCCATCGTCTCCAAGGGCGACAAACTCGACAATAAGAACGTCACCCAGCAGGGCGCCATGCCGCTCTCCCAATTCCTCCGCTTTGACCCCTGGACCGACCAGGTCATCCAGAAGAGTCAATCCATCGAGCCGCTGCTGAGCGCGCGCGATAAGATCCCCTTCGAGATCACGCCCATCTATCTCAAGCTTGGCTACTATAAGCCGCCTGCTCCGCCACCGGCAGCTGCTGCTGCGGCAGCCCCGGCCCCTGCGGCGGATATCTCGGCCGCCCCCTCCACCGTACCCGGCGGCGCAGCTGCCCCGGCAGCGGCTGCACCAGCGGCCGATGGCACAGCTGCTCCGGCAGCGACTGCCCCAGCAGCCGATGGCACCGCTGCTCCGGCAACGACACCTCCTGCGGCTGATGCCACGGCTGCGCCTCCTGCGGGCACTGCCGCCGCGACGCCAACCACAGCTCCTGCGGCCACGCCGCCGCAGTAATAGCCCGCCGTTCGTTGGCGGTTGTCTGTCCCGGGCCCCCGTTCTACTCGCTGGACCTATGAGGCACCCTGCACCCAATCGGGGTGAAGCAGTCTCAGGAGAGACCTAATGAAGAAATGCTGCATCCTTGCTTTCGCTATCGTCGCCCTCGTGTTCTCTTCCTCCTCTGCCCACGCGCAGGCGATGCCGACGGCTTCACGCCCCGGTCTCCTTCAGGCCGGTATTACCCTCAGCGACGCCAACACCGATGAACTCCAGGACCGCATCGTTGGCGCAACGGCCTTCGCGGACTTCGACTTCAGCCCGCGCCTCGGCCTTGAGGCCGAGGTTCGCTTCCTCACTCTCAACACCCCCCAGGACTTAGCTCAGGAAACCTACTTGATCGGGATCCGCTACGTCTACCGCAGTACCAACTCCAGCTCCATGATGGGTGGCCGCATCCTGCCTTACGGTAAAATCCTGGCAGGCATCGGAAAGATGGTTCCTGAGGAGCAATACGCCAACTTTTACCCCGGCACTCCTGGCACATATGGCGCCTATGCGGCAGGCGGAGGCTTGGATATCCGCATCCCCTATAACCTCTCGGTCCGCGCCATCGACTACGAGTACCAGCTTTGGCCTGGCTTCCAGCCCCACGGTCTCTCCCCGTCCGTCGTCTCCATTGGCATCGCCTATCACATTAAATAAGGCATCGGTCCAACGGAACACGCACTGCATTTTCACTGGAGATCAAGAGCGAAGAAGCAATCTCAGCTGACCTTTTTTCCCAACAAGGGCCGGCAATGGCCGCCTTGCATACCCCTCGGAAACTCACAATAACTGTGAAAATGCTCTATGATAGGGAAACCTCGCACAGACTGTTCCCTCTCTGGATGGAGATGTTTCGTTGAAGACTATCGTTCTTGCGTTCGCCGTCCTGGCCGGCAGCAGTTGCGCAGCTTTCTCGCAAGCCGATTCGACCCTGAGCCGCCCCGGCGACCTCCAGGTTGGCGGCGGCTATACCTCCGCTAACTCCGACTATGTCGCCAACCGCATCGCCGGCTTCGCCTTCTACAGCACCTTCGACATCCGCAAAAACCTCGGCGTCGAGGTCGACTTTCACCAACTCAACGACCCCCAGCCCACGCAGGTCTACGAGCGCACCTACGAGGCTGGCGCCCGTTACTTCCGCCACTACGGCATCTTTACCCCCTACGGAAAAGTCCTCTACGGCCGCGGCGTCCTCAACTACCCTGACAGTCAGGCCAACCTCGCCTACAACATGCTCGTCGCGGGCGCAGGGGTCGACATTGCCGTCCACCGCAACGTCAATGTCCGCGCTGACTTCGAGTATCAGGACTGGTTTGGATTTCAGCCCAATGGCCTTACACCCTCGCTCATCACCATTGGCGTCGCCTATCACTTCGGCAGCGGCCACCTCTCCATGCAGCAATAGCTGAACCTCTCTTCGGCCGGCCATCGCGCCACAGACAAAGCAAAAGGCCCGGCAACGCCGGGCCTTTTACCTGCTACTCCATCTTCATCGCTGCGGTAAAGCCCGTTGCTCTTTAGAAGTGGTACGCTACGCCAATGACAGGCAGCGACAGCCACTCATAGCGATTGGTCTTGTACTGCGCATTCCCAAAATCCGGGGACTTCAACAGGAACCCGCGATACTCCGCGCGAACGTCGAAGCTCGGGCTGATCTCGTAGGCCAGTCCACCACCGGCCAGCCCGCCGATGTTCGTGTTCTGCTTGGTATCCAATTCGCTCGTCTTGTAGTCCCGGATCGGCGTAAAGATGATTCCGCCCACCCCGATCTCCACAAACGGATTGAAGTTCTTGTAATTCCGGGAGTAAACGTAAGCTCCCGTAATCTCTTCCTGCCGCTCATGGACATAGTCGGGTCCTGAAAAATCTGGGTTGTGGAACTTGATAGACCCCTGATCGAACCCGTAATTTACCTCCAGGCTGCTGCGCGGCGTCACCGAATAGCGATAGCTCAACAGAACGCCCGCTGCCCCTAACGGCTGCTGCTGCGCGGCGTCAACCCCATGAGCATCGTAACCAAACACCCCAAGCAGGCTGGCACTGAAATCCTGCCGGCTTTCCTGGGCATTCCCCACACCGGCGGCACACACCAGCAGTGCGCCGAGCAACATCATCTTCTTCATGCTTGCAGAAATCCCTTCACAATCGCGCCTCCAGACACATAGCTCCGCCACTCGTTTCCGCGGAGCACAGCCCGGAACTGCAGCGCGCTAATACCTTATTGTACCCGTACACTGTCCCACCGCGCCGCGCCAACTCCGCGTTTCTCCGATGTAGTACCGTCCCGGCTCCTCTTTTGCACAAGAAAAGAGGACCTCCATCGAGGTCCTCTTCACTCCTTGCGCACTTACTGTGGTGGCGGAGGGGGCGGTGGCCCATCGCCGCCGGGATGACGTTCCTGCCCATGCTCCCGCATCTTCGCTTCCATAGCTTCGTACTTGGTCTTCTGCTCCGGCGTCAGCAAGGCCTTGATCTTGCTCTCCTGACCCTCATGGATCTCCATCATCTTCGCCCGCTTGTCCTCAGGAGACAGCGCGGTGTTGGCATGGAGCTCTTCCATCTTGCCTTTGCCTTCATCGAAGATGCCCTTGACCTGCGCAGTCTGGTCCGCCGTCAGGCTCAACTGCTTCTGCATCATCTCCAGCCGGCGCTCGGGATTCATCCCGCCGCGTCCGCCCGGGCCGCCATGTCCGCCCGGAGGCGGTCCCTGCATATCGCCCTGCGGCGGTGGAGGTGGCGCTGCATCCTGCTGCGCCAGCGCTGGTAGAACTGCCAGTGCCGCACCGCACACTAGAACGCCCAGCGTGCGCATTCTCTTCATCTCATTTGCTTTCGGCATAACGTCAAGCTCGCTTTCTTCTCGCAACAGTAGGCTGTGCTCTTCGATCGTCCCGATCACAGCTATCAACTAGAGACGCGATTCCAGCCAAAAGGTTCCTACTCCCTCAACTATCTTTTCGGCCCAGGTAGCTTTTGTCCCTCTACTCTCTACTCCCTACTCCCTGCTCCTAAACTCTCTCCGCCTCAAAGCAAAACGGGTCCCCATGCTTCTCCGCGTGCTCCTCCACCACCCGCAGAAACGCCCGGGCCGCATGGCTCAACGCCGCCTGCCGCCGGTACACCAGCCGCAGCTTCCGCTCCACCTGCAGCTCCGGCACCGACACCGCCACCAGCGCGCCGCTCTCCAACTCGCCCTCAACGGTCAGCTTCGGCACCAGCGCAATCCCATTGCCGCGCTGCACAAACCGCTTAATCGCCTCCAGCGACGGCAGCTCCACCTCCATATTCAGCGGCGTTTTATGCCGTTTAAACGACGCAATCACCTTCTGCCTCAGCGGCGAAGGAACATTGTGCGCAATAAACGTCTCCCGCCCCAGCCGCTGGATCGACGCCGTCCCCACCTTCGCCAGCGCATGTCCAAGGCTCACCACGCACACCAGCTCATCCCTATACACCACCGTCGACCGCACCTGCGGGTCCTCCGGCTTGAAACTCACCACCCCCATCTCCACCGAGTGCTGCAGCACCTCATCCGCGATCCGGCTCGCCAGCGTCCGCTGCACCGCCACCTTCACCCGCGGATGCTCCCGCCGGAACGCATCCAGCACCGGCAGCAGATACAAGCACGTGTACTCATTCGCCGCCAGGTTCAACCTCCCC
>Ga0302310_10004438_pt1 | contig 10587 bp, 6 predicted proteins | sample III_Palsa_N1_2_FD_200451 | JGI IMG/M metagenome (GOLD analysis project Ga0302310, IMG submission 200451) | Peat permafrost microbial communities from Stordalen Mire near Abisko, Sweden - III_Palsa_N1_2 | ecosystem: Environmental > Terrestrial > Soil > Palsa > Peat permafrost | place: Sweden... | reverse complement strand
CATTGGCCATGCGGATGTTGTCTAACGGCCAGCTTCCTCGCTCCTTCTCCTGGTCGTTTGCTCCATCCTGCGACCACATGCGGATGTTGCGCTTTGGACCGCGCAGCACCATGTCGGGGAAGTCCTGACCACCTGCAATCACATCCGGCCGCTCCTGCCACTGGATGGCTGTGAAGCTGCCAATCCAACTCTGCACACGGCTGAATTGATCGGGCATCTGCCACGCCACGTTGAAGGCGCAGATGCCGCCCGAGGAGGAACCCGAGATGGCACGACTGTAGGCATCCTTGCGCACATTCAGTCCGGCCAGCGCTTCAGGCAGAAGCTCATCCCGCAGGAACCGCGCATATCGATCGCTCACCGTGTCATAGAGTGTCGAACGCATCGCGTCCTTCAGAGTCCGGTGCTGCTCCTCCGCGATGTGGCTGACGAATTGATACGTCGGTGTGCCGGGCGAATCGGTAACGTCGCCCGGTGAGGTCATCACGAAGATGGTCACCGGCATTTTCTTTGCAGTGATCAGGTTGTCGAAGACATTCAACGCCTGCAGGTTGCCTTCGCGACGCGTGTAACTCTGCCCATCGGTAAATACCATCAGGGCGGCCGGTACTTTGGGGTCATACTGCGCGGGCACATATACCCAGTAATCGCTCTTCATGCCGTCGTATATCTTGCTGACGTGAATGTGTTTCGGCGACAGTGTTCCCTGCGGCACCCCCGACATGGCGTACGACATGGGCCCGAACGCCGGCATATCCATCGACCCCCCGAAGGAGGCACTGTTGATCAGGTAATGAAATGTGTGCGAAGCACCCACCTTCACGTCATCGAGCGTGGCATACCACAGCTTCGACCCGGCAATCTTCTTCATTGGCTTCACGGCACTGTCGTCAATCACCAACGACGGCTTCGCCTCGGTCTCGATCGCGAAGAAGAAATCAGAACCTCGCCCGATCCACCCGGTGCCATCCTGCAGGGCCTTGGCGTCGAAGGTGCGGGTGATCGCCATGCGTAGGTCCGGCTTGCCGGAATTCGCCAGCGCGATCAAATCGGGCGCCTGCATCTTCTGCTGCGCGAAGGCAGGCAGAGTCAACAATGCGACTAGAGCCAGATATCTCCTCATGGTGAGAAGACTATATTGCAGTGCAATCACACTCGGCAAACTGTGGCACAGACAAACCCGACTTGTGCGCCAGGCAGAGGTCTCATCCCAGATATGCCCGTGGATTTACGGCATCTCAAGTCTGTCGACGATGCCAGAGTGCGTCATAACACCGGGTCCGGTACGGACCCAACGGATGAAACTACTTCGACGCGGACTCGGATGTACCTCAGAAAATACTCAGATCAGTAATGTTCAATCCGAACATGCTGAAGAATTCGAAAACGGTCGACGTGCATTCCCTTAGAAACTGGTCCTTCCCCAACAACCGCCGGATGTGCGCGCTCGCCCTTCCAGTCCTTCTGTTGACTTCGCTATCGCCGGCGCAGCAATCGGATGCCTCTGCGGGCTCTGATCAGCCTCTTAAATTGATCCGGAATCTACCCCTCGGACCGGAGATCAAGGGCAACTTCGATCACTTTGGCATTGACCTCAAACGCAACCGACTCTTCGCCACGCCAGAAGACTTCAAGGCAGTCCTCGTCTTCGATTTGGCCCACGGGAAGGTGGTGCACATCATTACGGGGATCGTCCGGCCTCACGCGGTTCTCTACCGCGAAGATACAGACCGCTTGTACGTGACGGATGGCGGCGACGGCAGCGTGAAAGTATACGACGGTCAGACCTATCAGCTGATCAACCGCATTCCGCTCCTGAAGGATGCGGATTCGATCGGCTATGACCTCTCGAAGAAGTATTTGTACGTCGATAACGGTGGGGGCGATGCCGGCCAGACCTTCTCGATGCTGAGTGTGATCGACACTACGTCCAACAAAAAGATAACGGACATCAAGATCGATGGAGACACGCTGGAGGCGATGGCGCTTGATGCCTATCGGCCGCGTCTCTACGTCAACGATAAGGCGAAGAACACGGTGGTTGTCATCGATCGTATAAAGAATGCAATCGTGGCGCAATGGCCGATCACCCTCGGCAAGGGCAATGTCACGATGGCGCTCGATGAACAACGGCAGCGTCTCTTTGTGGGATGCCGCGACGGCAAACTCATCGTGTTGGACACCAACACCGGCAAAGAACTGCAGGCGCTCGCGATCACTCCCGGAGTCGATGACACCACCTACGATCCAGCAACGAAGAGGCTCTATGCGATCGGCGGAGGAGCCGTCGACGTCTACAACCAGGTGACGCTCGATCACTATGTCTCCGCGGGTAAAGTTCAAGCCGGCTCAACAGCCAAGACCGGCCGTATCGTTCCACAGCTGAAGACGCTCTTCGTCGCGGTTCCCAAATCGCAGACCGACAATGCCAAGGTATTGCTCTACGAACCGCAACATACAGGCTCAGCTGAGGTGCGAGCGGGCGAGCCGCAAGAGCCGGTGAATGCTCCCATTGCTGAGGATCTGATTCTGCACATGCTCTCAGAACACCCGACACTGCGGAGGATCGGGTTGCACGTGATCCCTCCAGGTCAGAAGCAGATGATTCTCATCGCAAATGGCAATGCGACGCGTCTCGGCATCCATACCTCCGATGGCGACTTCGCCGCGGTGAAGGGTGGCGCTACCTACGGTCCGCACATCGCGGATGGCGGCTTCTACAACATGAAGATGCCGATGTTCGATGCGCAGGGCCGCTCGATCGGAATACTTGTCATGGAGATTCCCGATACAACTGCAGCGAGTGAAGCGGATGCAGCCCGTCAAGCTGAAGCGATTCGCAAGGAGCTTGCAGCGAAGATCCCCAGCCTGGAATGGCTCTTTCAGACCCGGTAGTCTGCAGGCAGCATCCGCTCGCAAGAGGCTACTTCGAGCGGAGCGGCGGAAGGTGGAGTTGCTGTCTCGTCTCGCGAGCGGCAACTCCAATCTCTTCCTGGAAGCGGGCATTCGCGAGCAGGTAGCCAAAGACGAAGGAAGCGAGCTGCCGGCTGGCCTGCGTGTCGGTTACATAGTGGGAGCCGCATATCACTCGGTGGAAGGCGTATTCGTCTGCACGGCGAAGGATCGCATCTTTTTGTTCGGGAACCATCTCAGCCAGGGTGAATGCGTATAGGTAGCCGTTGATTGAGTGGCCGCTCGGATATGAGTTCTCTTTATTCGTCTCGCAGACGGGATGCAATGTCGGATCGAAGTTGTAGGGTCGCGGACGACCGAACAACTCCTTCAGCGGATTGTCGATGATCCCGGCGTCGTTGCGGAGATGTGCAGAAAGCTTGGCGGTATTAGGCAGCGTCCCGGCATTGAAGGTGTCGCCCAGAACGCCCGCAAAGATAAAGATGTCTTCGTGAGTATCGTCATACTGTGCGGCCTTCACCTCTGCCGGGGTGCGGGCTTTTTCGACGCGATGGACTTCGGCCAGATCGTTTCGAGCGGCCGCCGAACCAGCCGGCGGGGGCGAGGGTAGCAGGTTGGCAAGCGCCAGTGTCGCAGGGTCGACGAACCATGGAGTCTTCTTGGCTGGCACGCTCTGGGCACCGGCGTTGTTCGTCTGAGATTGCGCGAGCGGTGCGACGAAGAGCATGGCGACGAACGCTAGACCGAGGCTACGGGACGGAATTTGAAACGGAACCTGAATCAAGGCACAACTCCTGTGGATGACTATGAGGTAGAAAAATGTGCGGCCGGGCAGCACGAGTATATGACCCGTGCAGACTCCGGCCGCAGCTTGAAGGGGCCGCACCAGCAGCGCGGGTCCAGAGGTTGAGAGTCCAGGGCTTAGGGATTGACGTGGTAGACCAGCAACCCTGCGTCGTCGATCACATTCTTCGGATGGGCGGCGAAGAACAGCTTGAGCGACGGATAGAGAAATGAGGTCTTCGCACCATTTGTGGGCAAGCGAAGAATTTCAGTGTAGCTGTCGGGCGAGTCCTGATGGAAGACGCTAAGACCCTGAGTCCCGCTGACGTAAATGCGCCTGGTTGCCGCATCGTAGCTCATGTCGTCGTTCGTATCGGCGCAGGGCTTCTCGCTAACTACTTTGCCGTTCTGATCGAAGACATACAAGATCCCGGGTTTACGGCCTGCAACAAAGATGCGCTGATCTTTTGCGTCGACAACCAGCGCGGTATTCGCCTTTAGCGTCGGTGTAGTCCACGTCGTCAGCAGCTGCTTCGTGTCCAGGTCGTAGACGCCGACTTTCTGCTTGTCGCGGATGTTTACGTAGAGACGATGATGCAGGTTGTCGATGCCGATGCTCTCGACGTTATTGCCGGGCACCGAGAACTTCTCGTCGAGCAGTTTGCCCGTGTCCACGCAGAATATCGAGATCCTCGAATCCGGCAGGTTAGCCGAGATCCCGCCATTGCCGATGTAGTAGAGCCGATTTGCTGCGTCATAGAATGCTGCGTCGGGCGAGTCGCCCTTGCCGGTCGCGGAGCCGTCGATCAGGGGGACTCGATCGAGGCGATGAAAGTCTTCGCCGGAGAGCAGAATGAGGGCGGAGTCGCCGCCATCCGCCACCAGCAGTTCATCTTTCTCCGGTGCGTAGGCGACGGAGTGCGGCGTCTTGAATCCAGGGATGCTCTGCAGATGCTCTCCCGTGCGCAGATCGAACATCTCGATCGAGTGATGCACCTCGGCCGAGACGAAGAGATGGTTGCGACGCACATCCACCGCGAAGTGGTCAAAATCGCCGACGATCTCCGGCAACGGTGTCGTGTGGATCAGAGTGAGTGGACCGTGGGGCTCGTTCGTTTGAGCGAAGGCCGTGAATGTCAGAGCAGAGATTGCCAGGATTGGGTTAATTCGTTGCAGTAACTTCATGGGGAAGGCTTTTCCTTTCAGCAGTTGAGCGGGGCTGGTTGCGAGAAATCCTCAACCAACCCCGAGAGGTTAGAAGGTAAGACGAAGTGCGAACTCCAGTTCACGCGGAGTTCCAGTGCCTACGAGGCCCGCTGGGTTGACTGTGCTCGTGATCACTCCAAAGCTTGCGGGTGCCGAGATCAGACCATTAGAGCCAACGTTTAGGGACGAGCCAGGCTGCCCATACTGGGCGCGGTTGAAGAGGTTGAAGGCTTCCGCGCGGAAGATGAGATTGTTGCGCTCGGTGAGCCGGAAGGTCTTCTCGATGGTCGAGTCGTCCTGCCACAGCGCTGGTCCTGTCGCCACGTTCTTTGCAAGATCGCCCCATGTCCCTGCCAAAGGAACTGCGAACGCCGCAGGGTTGAGCCACCCATGAACGCCCCGGCCCGGGAGATACAGCGGAACACCAATCACCCGGTCCGGCCGCTCATTCACGTTGTTTCCATCGGGCAGTGCGCTCGCGCTGCGGCTAAGAGTTACGTTGATGGGTAGACCCGCACGTGCCGTAAGCAACGTGTTGACCGACCAGCCGCCGACCGCAATATTGGCGAGCTTCCCGCTGTTGAGGTGCCGGGTGCCGAGGCCGAAAGGCAGGTTGTAGACAACACTCACATTGCCCGTGTTGCGGACGTCATCGTCACTGCTTCCATGCTCGCAGGAGAAGCAGCCTAAGTTTTCCGCAGAGTCGGCTTCGCCGGCGCCTACCGATCCATCGTTCAGCGCGTGGGAATACATGTAATTGCCACCGACGAAGAAGCCATTGTGGAACTGCCGGCTGAGGTTGACCTGAATTGCATTGAAGGTCGACGCGCCTTCGTTGTACTTGGTGTCGATTTCGCTGGGGTACTGCGGCAGCGGTCTCAGTCCCGTCACCGGATTGATGAGGTTGGTGTAGCTGCGACGGAAGAGATGCGTTCCCTTCACGCCAAGGTATGTCAAGGTCAGCACGCTGTCGCCTGGAAGTGCACGCTGCACCGAACCCGTCCATTCCTGCGTGTAGGCGTCAGGATGATGGCGAGCCATCGATCGCGGCGTGAGTGCCAGACCAGTCAGCGGAGTGAGCGCAGGCGCGGTCGGATAGGAGTAGGTCAACGCTGTGCTGGAGGTCAGCGTAGTCGATGGCTCGGTGTTCACAACCGGGCTGTCCTCGTCTCCAAGTTGATCTTCGCCGTGATACATGCCATACCCTGCACGGAAGGTCATCTTGCCATTGAACGACGCCGGCGAGTAGGCGATACCGACACGCGGGTCGAAGTCCATATAGTTCGGGTGATAAAACGTAGTCCCAATTCCGCAGTATCCGCCGCAATCCGCGATATCAAACGGATCCTCATTATTGTGCTGTTCGTGGAACGGTCCAAAATAGTTGTAGCGAACACCATAGTTGATGGTGAGCTCCCGGTTCACCTTCCACTCATCCTCAGCAAACACAGCTTCCTGAACCTTGCGCAGGCCCTTGTCGGGAAGCGGCGCAGTCAACTGGAACTGGTTGAGCTGATTCGCGAGAAACGTAGTGGGGCTGAGAAACGAAGCGGTGCTGTCCAGCGAGTTGGCCTCGTTGTACTGAGGGAAACGAATGTCCACACCGAACTTCATGGTGTGCGGACCCTTCGTCCAGCTAAGCGTGTCGTTGATCGAGAAGCTCTCGGCGATCTGCTCCTTGGTGTAATTTTCGTAGATCTCCGAGAAGCCGCTGACCACAATATTCAGCGGGCTCCCCGTAAACTGCGACTGCAGGAACGTATTGCGATTGAAGCCAAACTCAGCCTCATTGAACAGCGTCGGGCTGAAGATGTGCGACTCTTCAAGAACGAAATTCTGCATGCGGGAGGCCACGGTAATCGCCGCGCCTGCCGAACCCAGAGCGCTCGTCGTCACACCGTCGTCGATGCTGAAGCGAATGAAGCTGGAGTCGACATCGGAGAACCGATGGTCCACACGAGCCATACCCGAGTTCTCCCGATCCGGACTCGGGACCAGGCTCGAATACGAATAGGTGTTTGGCTGCCCCGCCACAGGCGCGGTGCCCTGCGGAAACGAGTTGACCAGAGTCGCAAGCGAAGGTTGCGCAGCAATCACCTGCGCCGCGAAACTTGGACTTGGGACAAAGCCCGTTGCCGGAACGCCAGCAAGCTGCTGCTGAAAGCCTTCATAGTCCATGAAGAAGAACGTACGATTCTTGACGATCGGACCGCCGATGCTTCCGCCAAACTGATTGAGATGGAAGGTTGGGTAGGTTGATGCTTTAATCGGCGAGCGTGCGTCGAAGAAGCTGTTGCGCAGAAACTCGAATGCGGTTCCATGCAGCTGGTTCGTACCGCTCTTTGAGATCAGGCTCACCTGGCCGCCGGCCGAGCCGCCCGTATCCGCCGTATACGCCCCGGCATCCACTTTGAACTCAGAGATTGCTTCGGTGGAGAACTGCAAGCGTAGGCCAGACTTCAGCGCCTCGCGGTAGATGCCACTCGCGTCCACGCCGTCGAAGCGGAAGTTCGTGTCGTCGATGCCCTGCCCCGCGAACCGGATCGTTGCCTGTTGTCCAGAGCCGTTATCGATTGCGCCGGGCGCCAGCAGTTCCAGCGTTGCGATGTTGCGCCCATTGAGCGGCAGCTCGCGCACCTGGACAGACTGAACCGTGCCGCCAAACGTCGCATTGCTCTTGTCGAGTTCGACTGCGCCCTGGTCCGCCTCGACCGAAACTGTCTGCTGCACCGAGCTTAGCTCCATCTTTTCATTCAGCGTGCGAGCGTCGCCTGCATGCAGATCGATATCCGCAACCCGGAGTGTTGAGAAGCCGGGGCGCGTCAAGACAAGCGTGAACCGGCCAACCGGCAGCGACGGCACGAAGAACTCTCCGCGATCATTGGTCGTAGCGCTGCGGGTTGCGTTCGTCGTCACCTGGGTGATGACGACATTCGCATTGGAGATGACTGCACCGGTGGTATCGGTCACGGTGCCGCTAAGCTCAGCACGGTCGATCTGGCCGTGCATCTGAGTTGGCGCGATGACGCCCTGGAGTATGCCAGCTAGAAGCAATAATCTGAAACAACGTGTTCGCATTGGATGAACCGAAGTGCGCCCTTCAACGCTGATTTTTCTGCTCCGGTAAATCCATTCCAGGCAGCGAAACTGAGCGTTTTCTTAGAAACGGTCAGCATTCACGCAACATTCAAAGCGCGGTAACCGAACTTTCATAACGACAATCCCGCCCCCGTCATAATTGAATTGGGGCACTATTGCCCAAACCAGTCAGGAGACCGCGTTGAACATTCTTCTGGTCGAAGATGATCCCAGAATCTCTTCCGTAGTCTACGAAGCGCTCTCAGAAGAGGGCCATCACGTCGATGCTCTCTCCGACGGCCGAGACGTAGAGGAGCATCTGCTTGCGATGCCCTACAACCTCGCCGTCCTGGATCTCATGGTGCCGGGCAGGGATGGCTTTGACATTCTCAAAGGTGTCCGCAGCGCACGCTCCTCGGTGCCCATTCTCGTGCTCTCAGCACGCGATTCCATGGCCGACGTTGTGCGTGCCCTGGACCTCGGCGCAGACGACTATGTCACCAAGCCGTTCCACCTCGACATGCTGCTCGCCAGAGTCCGCTCGGTCAGCAGGCGGGGACCGGTATCTGAGCCCGCCATGCTGAGCGTGTCAGGCCTTGTCCTCGATCCAAGCCGCCGTGAAGTGGAGAGGGACGGCACGGCAATCTCTCTCACGCGCCATGAGTTCGCCCTGCTCGAACTGCTGATGCGACGCGCCAACAAAGTCGTAAGCCGGCGGCAGCTGATCGAGGCAGGATGGGGCCTTGCCGCCGAGCCAACTCAAAACACACTTGAGTTCCACATCCACAGCCTGCGCTCCAAGATCGATCGGCGCGGCGAACAAAGCTTGATCCGCACGGTGAGAGCGATGGGATACCGGTTCGGTGATTAGCCAGCCACGCAACGGCGCGATCATGTCGACTCTCCCCTTGGATCGAATCTTCCGTCGCATCAACACGGCCTCGCTTCGGTTTCGCCTCTCCCTCTGGTATGTCGCTTTCACGTTTCTTTGCATGTCCATTTGCGGAGCAGTGCTGTCGCAGTATTTGAAATATGAGCTGCGTACTTCGCGCGAAGAGACGATGATGCGCCGCGAGCACCGCTTCGTAGCCTTCGTCGATACCGATGCGCAACAGAACCCGGAGAGAACTCTTACCCAGCAGGTATCGCACTTTGCCGAGGCATCACCGGACACCGATGTCATCGAAATCTTCGACAAGGCCGGCACGCGGCTCTATCCGAGCCAGGACACCGGCCTCCCCTGGCCCGGTGCCGCACAAGCCCGCTCTGACTCACTCCACTGCACCGACCCATGTCTCACGATGTTCAAGCGACAAGGCCATCACTGGCGTATGCTTGCCCACGAAACCATGCTTGCGGGGAGACCAGTGTGGCTCCTGATGGCCGGCTCGATCGACGAGCACTACGACATCATGAACTCGGTTCAAGCCGGGTTCTTCCTACTGCTTCCCCTTGTCCTCCTGGGCTCTGTGACGGGCGGCTACGCTCTCAGCCGCAGAGCGCTCTCGCCGGTGGGTCGACTCACCGAGACAGCTCGCAGTATCAGCCTCACATCGCTGGACGCCCGAGTTCCGGTTCCCCCAACCCGGGACGAGCTTCAGTCTCTCGCCGAGGCCTGGAATGACCTCCTCGTTCGTCTGGAAGAGGAGGTCAATCGCTCAGCCCGCCTTACGATGGATATCTCTCACGATCTCCGCTCTGCGATGACGGTAATCCTTGCGAATGCACAGCTCGCATTGCGCCGCAGCCGCACTCCCGAACAATATCGCCACACCCTGTGTGCAATTCAACAGGAGTCATTCCACGTCCTCGCCATGCTGGAAGATATGCTGCTCGCAGCCCAATCGACGAACGCAGAGCAACAGGTTGAAAAATCGCAAGTGTGTTTCAACGAAATCGTAATGGAAGTATTCGAGGCTTCAAAGGCCGCGGCGACCATGAAAGATCAGCAGCTGAGTCTGACAGAAGCTGAGAACCTCGAAGATGAGATATGGCTGCAAGGCAATCGATCTCTGCTGCGGCGTCTTACGAACATCCTTGTCGATAACGCGATCAAGTACACGCCTCGGGGAGGGCGGGTCGCGTTGTCCCTTAGAAGAGCCGGCTCAACCGTAATTTTCTCGGTAGGCGACAACGGCATCGGGATACCGATTCACATGCAAGGGCGAGTATTCGACAGGTTATTTCGAGCCGACTCAGCTCGAAGTCGCAAAGATACACCCGGATCTGGACTCGGGTTGTCCATTGCAAAATGGATCGCTGACGTCCACGGCTTTCAAATCGAGCTTGCGTCGTTAGTCGATCGCGGGTCCGTCTTCTCAGTTAGGTTCGAGAACACGTTCACGACGTATTCCAAACGTGACTTTCCTGGCGAATCAACGTCTGAGACTCTCGAATCGCCTGTTCGTTCGAGTTAGAGCGATCTCCCCGTAAATGAATCCGACGCAAGCATTGCGAGGTGTTGATCCCGGTCGCTCTGTAGAACGCTACCCCTGGTAGACGCAGGAGACTAACCGCGCCTGGATGAAGGCTCCACAACGGGGCAATACGTCGAATGTCACATGCGATACAGTAATGGCACACCCATGTTTGACACTTCGGAGGCAC
>Ga0302310_10004437_pt1 | contig 10587 bp, 11 predicted proteins | sample III_Palsa_N1_2_FD_200451 | JGI IMG/M metagenome (GOLD analysis project Ga0302310, IMG submission 200451) | Peat permafrost microbial communities from Stordalen Mire near Abisko, Sweden - III_Palsa_N1_2 | ecosystem: Environmental > Terrestrial > Soil > Palsa > Peat permafrost | place: Sweden... | reverse complement strand
GACAACGTACTAAATGCAAGTGGTTTTGCGAGTCGAGGCAACGGTCGTCCCTGCGAGCGAATTTCGTCGTTCGCAAAATAAAAAAAGCGTGTGCTACAACGTGCCCAGCGTTCTTCCGCAGCTAGTGGGGTGGCTAGCTAAACATAATAAAAACAAGATTCGATGGCATAACAGCGCCGACGATCTTCACCGTACTTAAAACAGCATAGGGCCCAGCGGAAGGTCCAATCATTGTCTACGAGGTCTTCAGTTGCGCTGACGCCTCTACGGCCCTACAGAGAGGGATCGATCCGCTGGGTAAGCTTTGTTCATAAAACTGCTGATACGACCGATTTGACTTGATCAAGCCATACGCGACGCGCGCCATTTTTGCGCACACAGCAGTGAGCGCCTTACGTTTGAGATCCGCATCGCCGGGCGCTGTGCGTATGTATCGTTCATACTTATCGCTAAATGAATTCTCTCGAAGGCGCACCGCGATGGTCCCCGCCATCCAAAACGCCAATCGCAATCTGGCGTTACCGCGTTTGGATAGCTGTTCACGGCCGCGCATTGCGCCTGACTGATGTTTCGCCAGATCCAAACCACAATACTTAAGAAACTGGCGATGATGGTTGAACCTGCGCAGGTCTCCTGCTTCGGCCAAGATCATCAACGCAATGATAGGTCCCACACCCGGTAACGTGCGCAGTTGTTTATAGTCGGCGTTGTCCGATAAGATTGTTTCGGCTCGGCGTTCCAGGTCAGCTCGCGTTTCGTTGAGGTGTTGAAGTTGACGCAGCGTGATCCGAAACGTCTCTACCGCCAAGCTTCCGACCTCGTGAGGCAACGCGGTCGACTGATGGGCTGTGTCCCACATTTCGCCAAGCTTGCCAGCTTTGTCGGACTTCTTGCCAATAAGCGACCATGCTGCGGCGATAAAGTCTTCGCGGCTCAACTGTTTGACGTGCGCCGGCGTTGTAAATTCAAGCATGAATCGGATCCACCACTCACTGCGGCTACTGTTCCAGTAGCGGGCCATCTCTGGGAAATACAACGGGACGTGGTGGTTGAGAATCGAGTGCTGAATTCTGGTCTTGAGCTTTGATATTTGAAAATATGTTTTGGACAGTTCCTGCAAATCATGATGTCCCGCGACCATCGGATCGACGTAGCGCTGCACGACACCTTGCTTGAGCATATCAAGTATTACTGCCGCGTCCTTGGGATCATTCTTATCCCAAGAATTGAACTTCGCTTCCCGGTAGCGGGACTGCGCAACGGATGAAACACTTACCAGATCCACTCCGGCGACGATCAGGCGGTACGCTAGTGGGCGGTGCCAGTCTCCGGTTGGCTCCAGGGCAGCGCGGCATCTTCCACCGAGTCCGTCGATAAAATGTATCAAACGTTCATAATCCTGCTCTGTGTTCGCCATCTTAAATCGATGACGCGCGCCAGAGGCCGTCTCGATCAAAACCGCATGCCAGTGCTTGGCGACATCAATTGCCAACCAGTGGGTCTGAGTCGTAACATCGGTGGTGTCAGCCATTGCGGTGTCCTCCTTCAGTCCAAGAGAAACTGTAGGATGCCAGTCACCGTGACTGGCTGACCACTATTGTGCATTTACTATGGCCCCGAGTATGTCAGTGACGCGTTGAAGGAATGGGCAGGGAAGCATGGCATCCAGCTGAAATTTATCCAGCCCGGAAAACCGCAACAGAACGCTTACATAGAACGATACAACCGCACTGTCCGCTACGATTGGCTCGCCCACTATCTGTTTGATTCAGTCAGCGAGGTCCAAGACTATGCGACCCAGTGGCTCTGGTCATACAATCACGAACGGCCCAATATGGCACTTGGCGGCATTACACCAAAACAGAAACTGGCCATGGCGGCCTAGCCTCTACTTTTAACAACCGTTAAAAATGGGGGGATTACCCGGCGCCCGAGGACCAGAGGTCGAATCGATCGTTCTGCCGTATTGTTGTCCACCTCAATACGCCCGTCTTCGCAATAGCGGGTTAGTGCTTGCCAGTGGCTCAGCGAATATCGGATGGCTTTGGCAATGCCGGACTTCGCCGACACCTGCGAATGCGTGTATTCGAGCCAGCGTTTGAGGCTGTTAAGAAGCGGGTGTGCGCGTGCGCGGCGAACGCTTTGACGCACAGCTGGAATTTGCCCGCGAACCTCTCGCTCTATCGCGTAAAGGGCCGAGATGCGCAGGATGGCTTCTTCAGCCAGCGGCGACCGGTCGAGCTCGAACAAGTCATAGAACTTGCGCCGCGCGTGCGCCCAGCATCCGGCCTCAATGATCGTGCCGTCGCGATAGAGGGCGTCGTACCCGCTATAGGCATCCGCCTGCAGAATTCCGCGATAGCCACGCAAATGCGCCCGTGGTCGCTCGCTCTTGCGATCGGGCGAGTACTGGTACCAGACAGCGGGTGGCGCTCGACTCCCCGCCGGTCGGTCATCTCTGACATAGGTCCACAGCCGGGCGGTGCGCGTCTTGCCGCGTCCGGGTTCAAGCACTGGAACGGGCGTGTCGTCCGTATGGATCTTCTCGGCCTCCCGCACATATCGGCCCGCCGCGTCCGCTAGCGGCTCAAGCAGGCGACCGGCTTCGCGCACCCACGATGCCAATGTTGCACGGTCCAGATCAATGCCGGCGCGACGATAGATGCCGGCCTGGCGGTATAACGGCGTGTGGTCGGCGTATTTGCTGACCAACACCTGTGCAAGTAAGCCGGCTCCGGCCATGCCGCGAGCTATCGGGCGAGATGGTGCTGCTCGCTGAACTACTTTGGAGCAGTGGCTGCACGTTAGCTTGGGGCGGACATGACGCAGCACCTTGAAGTAGCCCGGCACGTAGTCGAGCATCTCGGAGACATCTTCGCCGAGCGCGCGCATCTTGCCGCCGCATTCGGGGCAGCCGCAGTTCGACGGCGTATGAACAGTGGTCTCGCGCGGCAGATGAGCGGGAAACTCGCGTGACTTCCGGCGCACCGCAACCGGTTCGGCTACCGCGCTTAGATCACCGAACCGGTCGCTGTCAGGCGCAGTGGCCACAGGCGTTGCGACCATCGTATCGTCAGGCGTGGGCAGGTCGCCGAGTGCCAGTTGAAGCTGGCCCATCAGTTCGGCCATGCGCTCCGATGAACGCCCGTACGTCCAGCGCTTTAACCGCGCAATCTCCGCCGTCAGTTGCGCAATCGTCTCGTCGCGCGAGGCGAGCAAGCGCTTGAGTGCAGCAACGTCGTTGAGGAGCGAGGCGGCTTCGGTCATGGCGTAAGTTTACGACATGACGGCCCGATTGTGTAGTCTTGGCAACCAGGGCTTTACGGCTTGCGGGCCTTACGCCGCCTGGGTCGGACGCCAAGTCCGTTGCGGGCGTCGCCAGTCAATGCCTTCGAGCAACATCGAGAGTTGCGCGGTCGATAAATGCACGGCGCCAGAATCGGCCTGCGGCCAAATAAAGCGCCCCTTCTCCAAGCGCTTGATGAACAGGCACATGCCGTCGCCGCTCCACCAAAGAACCTTGAGCAAGTCTCCACGGCGACCGCGGAAGGCGAATACGTGTCCGGAGAAGGGGTCTTCAGTCAACGTAGTTTGCACCAATGCCGCCAAGCCGTTCATGCCTCGGCGCATATCGGTCACGCCAGCGGCGAGCCATATCTGCGTGCCGGCAGGCAATCCGATCAATTCTCGCCCCGGTCGCGCGGCACACGTCGCTCCAAGCAATCAAGAACCGTGCGTAATCTCTGGCTATCGACATCGCCCCGAAGTAAGACAACGGCTTCGCCCAGCACAATCTCGATTGCCGATTGCGCGACAGTCCGGCCTTCGTTGCGAATAGTATCGCCTGACTTAAATTGCTGCGCTTCATTTAGCGCAGCCACCGGGACCAATGTCACGGCGCTTGATAACGCCGACTGATCCCCTCCGATCGGAAAGGCCTCTTGAGTCTGATACTGCATGATCCATTTACGCAGCAGGTTTGCATTCAAGCCATTGACCAAGGCCATGCGAGCAACTGACACGTTTGGCCTCAGGCAAGCCTCGACCAAATCCCGCTTCGCTTGCTTGCTATACCTGGCTCGGCCATCCTGCTTGCGGCCGATCACTAGGTTCTCGATGATCTCTGACGTATTCTCTGACATAGGGTGTCCACCTTGGTACGTGGACACCATCCTGACTTCTCCAACGCCGATCGCCTAGGCGGCCTCCGGATTACGCTTACGTACATAGCTCTACGGCGTTCACTCAAAGTGGCTGTTTCACCGAGCGGTGAATGTGCCATTTCGAGTGAAAATGGCCAAATATTCACTCGAAATAGGGAATTCACCAGGGACTGAAGCACTGTTTTTGATATCGGAGCGTTCGATCGCCTCCCTTCCTGTCGGTCCTTGCTAACCTCGAATTGGCTTCGTATGAGGTCGGTGAAACTTGCGGCAAGCATCGCGTGGAAAAAATCATGCGCACCCGTCAAATCGAGGTGATACGCGGTTAACCGCGTATCCAAAATTTGATTGTGCTGGGAAAATTGCTTTGGAGATTAAGATGGAACAGGAAAATGAACTCGATAATAGATGGTCGCGCGAGAAAGCAAGAGCATTCGTTTCTTGGACCTCAGGATCCGTTGCGCTGATTGCAGGTATATGTGCGCTGCTGACGCTGATCTTCGTGAAATCCTGATGCTCTCGCTTGGACATCCATTTTTCATGCAGACGTAGGCCCGAATTATCGTTAAATTTAACGTCCAGTTATTTCGTTTCGGCGCAGGCTCAGTGAGCCATCGTCGTGCCTCTCCATAGTCAGTTCGTCTCCTAGGTGCCAGTCCAGTTGCTTCATCAAATCGTCGGTTAGCTCAAGGAGACAGTCACCGCTGCCGTCGCCTGCGTCATGAAGAGTCGCTGCCCACTTGATTGCTCTCGTGTTAGTCATAAACGTTCTCAATTATCATTCACTCAACCTTGATATTACATGCATGTCGTCTGCAATGACGGCGCTGGAATCAGTCGACGTCGTCGATCCGCATAGCTTCTGTGATAGGAATGCCATTTGCATGCATGTGAGAGAACAGCGGCCCGAGTTTTTCCATCATGTGCTCAGCAAATTTTGTAGCTTGTGCTGGAGGAATAGCTTCGCCATAGGGGATTCCTAATTTCGATGCAGCATGTGCAACCGATTCAGAAAATGCCTTTCTAAACTGACGTCGCACGCTTCGAAAATAGACGATCCCGAACGAAGTGTTGATGACGGCTGCATATTGCTCATCGGTGTATGACTCGTTCGCCCTGATCCGCTCGATCTCTTCGTCAGAAAAGGAGAGATCGACACGGACGTCGATCTCTTTGCCGTTGGCGGGATTAAAAGCATAGGTTGATGAGAAGGCCTCGCCGTCGTATCGATCGCTCAGCGGCACGACGATCCGGGCTAGTCCAAAATACTCTACATATCCCCACAGATAGCCGGTACTCGAATCCCCACGCACACTGACGATGTGAGGCGTATAGCTCGCGGGTCGCTCGCTAACCAGGTCGCGCGCATAGAAGAGACCGTAGGGTGCGTCGCGGTTTTCGTCGAGAAGATAGGGAAGCGCCAGGTCGCATGCCAATGGCGTGACTCCCGCGTCCAATGCCATAGCGATCGCGGTTTTCACCATCGAGCGTCCGCCTAGTGTGCCGCCAAAGACGGCACCGAACGTGAGCGGTGAATCGAGGAACTCCGAGTTTGACTGTATCTTCGACAGAACTTCCTGAACGTTAACCTCTGGGTGCTTGGCGGCCACGCTCTTCAACATCTTTTCTGCCTCTTTCATCGTGCTTACGGCAGCACTGATGAGGAAGCCTTGGCCTTGGGGATTAGGCACCTTATCAAAAATGACTCTTCGAGGCGTCAAGCTTCCATCGGGCAGAAGTTTCAATTCTTTCCCCGACGTTGTCTTCACCGGAATAGCAGGGATATCGCCACGCTCGCGTTCTGTGCCGTGCATCGATGCGATATGGCAAAACTGTCGCCAGATTTCAGCGTCCCAGGTCTCGCCAGCGCGGCTGTTGCAGCTCCTGCAGATGAAAGAACGAATCTTCCGGCGCCCGCCGATCGAATTCGGAATGATGTGTTCGTCCGAGTCGCCCACGATGGCGAACGGCTTATCGCACAGTGCGCAGTTGCATGTAGTGGTCATTTTGTCCATGACGCTTCCTGTGAAAAGACCGAGCGCGGCTGGTAAACGGTATCATGGGCTCGCATAATCGGATTGTCGAGCTTAGCCCGGCCAGACGAAACGCGGGCGGTGAAACGGTATTAGCCTTCTTGATGAAAGGCACAGCGCTGGCTCGTACTGCGTTGTGGTCATATAGGGCGTCGTGTCGCCAATGGGAGTCGCTTACTTTCTGCAAAGTCGCCTCGCCTGATTGACCGCTGTTGAGAAAACCGATTTTCCGAAGCGGAGCGCGTGCCAATCACAGATTTGCGCGGTTCAGATTGCGCATGCCCCGGCAACAGGCGGCCAGGAGCGGTCGGTCGATTACGGTCGGTGTGTGTCTGCTCAAGGTACGAAAACGGCCAGAGAGGCAAAATAGAAGACTCACGATAACACTTCAACCCACTTTTTCGTCGATAGCGCGTTGGCCGTCAATTTTGTTTGCACGGATCGCGTCCGATCATCCATCAGGATCGTATGTACGAGGTCTACAAAACTTTTCGCAATCGAATAGCCAAACTGGCCGTCAAGCCTTCGCTCCAAGCAATTTGGCACTACCATCGGAATGTCGACCCAAATACCGGGGTGCTCAAAATACATACGGGTGTACTTGGCCAGACTTGGGACGTGTACGTATGGGAGCTGCACACGTTGTGCCGCGAGATCGTGTTGCATGCACGAGGGTCAGAGCAGCCGCTGTCAACGCTGAACGGACTGACTCAGATCGTTAGCCATCTTCGCAAGCTCAACGACGAAATCTCCAAGCTCGAGATTGCGAGCGGCGCATCGAATCTCGCTCAAGGAATATTGCACAGGACGCTTCATCAACAACTTCGATGGCAACAAGCGCGGGATGAAGCGCGGCTCTTCCGCGCGTGGCACGTGTACAACGATCCTGCACTGTCCAAGCTGCTCGAGCGGAGCACCGGCGTTTCTGTACGTGCCATGTATCTGCTGGCAATTGCCATCGCGGGCGCTGGAATAAAGCAACCGGGTACGCTTGCCACGCAAGATTATTCTGCGTTCGACGTGAGCGATGCGCAGCGCGACGCGTTCTTTAAGATTTGTGGCAGTACTGCGGAAGACCTGCGCGAAGCGCTAAGAGCCGTTCAAAAGCACGATACCCGATGGGCAATAACGTTCAACCCGTTGGAAGCCACACCGCTCGTTGGCATCGACAGGAACCGCCCAAGCGAATACTGGTGTCCCTTCCCGCACTTACTGCTCCGCCGGGCAACTGAAGGTCTCTTCTACGACCTCCTCAATGGGAAAAATCAGTCACAGGTAGATTTCGGGCACGAGTATGGCCATGCATTCGAACGGTATGTGGGGCGTGTTTTAGAGAATGCTTTCGACACCGGTCGGTTCGATATCTCGGCCGAGCAACCTTACCTCGTCGAAGGGCAGCAGCGACACGGCGTCGACTGGATCGTCAGCGACGTCACGGCCAATCTGTTCATCGAATGCAAGACTCGTCGACTCCCGCAGAACGCCAAGGAAACAGGCGACGGAGATGAATTCGATAAGCCGCTCGACGATATGGCCAAAGACATCGTCAAGCTCTATGTGAATATCAACGACGCCGTCAAGGGCGTCTCAAAATGGGTTCCCAATGGGCTGCCGATCTATCCCATGATCGTGACGTACGAAGACTGGTACTTGATGTGGCCGATGGCCTTTGATCGGCTTGTCGAGTTCGTAAAACGGCACCTAGAATCAAAAGATCTCCCGACGATGTGGTTAGAAACAATGCCCTTTTTTTTCACGTCGATCGCTGAGTTCGAGATTGCCGGGCAAGACATCAATTGGGTCGGCATAGAAAGGTACTGCTCGGCAGCCAAGCTGCGACCTAACCGCCATTTCCAACTCAGCGCTTTCGCGCCTGAGGCGTTCTCTGAGGTGACCCACCTGCGCCGCCGCCTGTTGGAAAGCAGTTGGCACGAGATCTTCCCGAACATGAGAGAGTGGTCCGGGATGGCGGGATTGCCGGATGGATGGCCGACGCCATAGCCCCTCAGTTGCGCATTGGGCTGCAGCGACGCAGCGTTATCGTCCACGAGAGATTCGAGCGCCCGCTCCATAATCTCGTCTGCAATATTTGGCACGGCAGCACGAACGATCCCCTCTTCGATCTGTTCGCCCACCCAGAGAATCACGCCGTGCGTCTTTGCGTCGGCCGCGTTGGCAATGCCTGCCCGCGGGGCTTTGCACACTGGGATCGCGATGGGCTGGCTCAGCCGCCCAAACTTGCTTTGGAATCGACGAGAGGCAGTCGGTCATCGCTAATGATCGTTGAGTGAGAGAAAGGCAAAGAGCGCAGCCGAAGCACGCAGCAAGCAATTCACACGGCTACCCCAGCTGCCGAATGGTCGCCTTGATCCGTTTGCCCAACTTCAAGTAGAGCTGAACCGCTCGCAGACGGTCTTCATACGAGTACATGGACTACCTCCTGGTAGTCCAAGATTTTGTCCGCACCCCCCGTGGGTCAGGATTCCGTGCAAATCAACAGACTGGGATTGGCAAAGTCATTGCGGATTTTAAGGAGCGATCGCGCACTGCCTCCGATCTCGCCTCCTACAGGCCCGAGACCTCGGGATTTCACAGGTTAGATCAACGCTGCGTCTACCTATTGGTCGCCATGCAACTTGCTTTGCAAGCGCGGATCATGGGGGTTACTAATCAGATAGAATCCGAGCGGCCATCGAAACACCCCGGGGAACGCTATCAATGACCGCCAGCGAACCGATTTGCCGTCTTATAGAAAAAGTCGGAGCCGCGGAACAAGAAATCGTGACAACGGTTATGTTCCACGAAGCGTGGAAGCCCACCGACAGGCCGCGCCGACCACCGCGAAACGAGTGCTGCACCTCGCGTGGGTCAAGATTTAGTGCAAGTTAACAGAGAGTATTCAAGGCTCCTTCTTTTTTTTCTTTCTCGTCTGCTGGTCTTTCCGGTTGATGCTGTCCAGTGGTTTGTCCAGATCCTCCATGCTTAGTCCTTTTGCCGCGCAGTGAAAAGCAATCCGCTGCCAACGCTGTAACCATGACTGCTCGAGCGCCTCGTATTGTTGTATTTTAGCGCGCAGGTCTTTGACCGCTTGGTCGAAATACTGTCGCTCATCGGCTATTGACCTCGAAGCCGAAGGACGCAGCGGACCAGCAAGCGCCCGTTTCGCCGCTTCGTAAGCCATTTTTATCTTCAGGTGTCGGCTCAGGGCCTGCCTGGTATACCCCGAAAATGCCTCGATCTTTTCCCAGGTAAGCTTGGCTCCAAGTTCTCGGTCTCGCCACCGCTCGAGCTCCGAGATGATAACTTGAGCCTTCGTCTCGTTGATCTTAGCGTTTGCTCGAATCGCCTTGGCCATCGCCACAATCCTCAATGTATCGCAGAAGATCCGCTCCGGTGAAATCCAACCACGTCAGCTTCGCCATCGTTACCTGATGCATGACGAGTAGCGCACGACAGTCGATGGCCAAGGATGGCCACAGCCTTGTTCCTTCCTCGCGGCTTCGATGTCACAGTGCATGGCCGCCTCTCGTAACAATTGAGCTTTTTGAGAGGCGAGAATGCCTATGTCTAACTCCTAGTAACCGCAACGTATAGCCGGAAGAGGTAGGTAGAGCTCCGCACAAGTAATTCCAGGACACCTTTTTGGAGAATCTACTATTTGACGTTTCCATGGTCCTTATCCTCAATATAGTGCTCGATATCTGACTCGTTTAGATTGGCTGTCGCCATCTGCTTCATCAACTGCGCATGCTTCGTCTGCAGATGTTTCATCCAGTCCGCGTGTACAAGCGCCCCATCGGCTTCACGCGCACGGACTGTTTTAATGTTCAGGTAGGTCGTCGCAACCTGTCGTAACAGATCATCCTTGCGTTCTTCATCGCCCTTTTTCCAAACGAACTCGTCGCACTTTGCTGTGCACTGCAGATGGCGCGGGCATGGCATCATCTGAAAATCGTGGATACACATTCCCGGCCCCACATCGTGAACAGCCTGAATGCGGGTGGTCAGGAATGCCCGGGCAACTTCGACCGGCAAGACCTTGGCGATATCGACAATTCGCCCGCGCGCGTTGCCGGCCAAAATATCGTCGACCAACTTCTTTGCGCGCTGCGCCGAAGTGAGGTGCTGGTAAGCCTTCGTGTCTCTCGCATGCTTTCGCCCGAACCATTTGGTCTGAACCATGTCAGGAGCGCCGCCCTCGTCCAGCAGATTGTTCAGAAAATGACGGAACCCTTTTGATCGGACATTGATTGGTTGTCCCTCATCGTCCACGATGCTGTAGCGGTCAAAGATATTCCTTGTGCCAGTGCGCGCGGTCAGAAAGTCGCGCACCTGAAGATCCGCGACTGGCTGCGCTGCATACCTCAAGGTCGTTTTCATACCACGATGCA
>Ga0302310_10004436_pt1 | contig 10588 bp, 9 predicted proteins | sample III_Palsa_N1_2_FD_200451 | JGI IMG/M metagenome (GOLD analysis project Ga0302310, IMG submission 200451) | Peat permafrost microbial communities from Stordalen Mire near Abisko, Sweden - III_Palsa_N1_2 | ecosystem: Environmental > Terrestrial > Soil > Palsa > Peat permafrost | place: Sweden... | reverse complement strand
CCACTTACATCCTTCAGATCCAGTACAATGACCAGCAGGTCACAGAGAAGGTGGTGAAGGTCGGAAAATAAAAGATTATGCCATGTAGAAAAGACGAGCCGTCCCGATAGAGGGGCGGCTTCTTTTTTATGCCTGTACGGCATCGACCTTGCCCGTGTTAGCCTCCAACCCGGAGGATTCATGTCCGGGCTCCTTGTGAAAGAATTTTTTCTGAAACAGAAGAATGGCGATGACACCGACGGAAATGGATGCATCGGCGATATTGAAGACCGGGCTGAAGAATTCGAAATCATCTCCGCCCACAAAAGGCATCCATTGCGGATAATGGGTCTTAATGATGGGGAAATACAGCATATCCACTACACGACCATGCAGAAAGGTGGTATAGCCCTGGTGGGGAAAGATCTTAGCCACATGGTCATAGCTGCTACGCTCGAAAATCAGCCCGTAAAACATACTATCCAGCAGGTTGCCCAGCGCCCCGGCAAAGATCAGGCCGGCACAGATGATAAATCCCCGATGATATTTCTTTTTGATGATCGTCTGAATATAATATACCCCGAAGACGACGGCGACCAGGCGGAAAAGGGTCAGCGCCATTTTGCCCCATGATCCGCCGAACTTCCAGCCCCAGGCCATGCCTTCATTCTCCACGAAATAAATCTGCGCTTTATCTCCCAGTAGTTTGATTCCATTGTCATAAGGAGACACGGGGTCACGATAAAAATCTGCCGGATGACTGAGTGGCATATGGGTCTTCACCCAGATTTTGAGGGACTGATCTGCGACAATGATCAGCAGCACTAATAAAAAAATGTTTCTTGCCTTCACTGTTTTTTAGTACCGGGATAGGTTTATTTCCAAAGTAACCCATCCCCGGTATATGGCTAATGATGGGCCTTCGGCTAGTAAGTGAGCGCAGCGAAACTTACGAACGAGTTCCTTGACAGCGTCCAGGAACGAAGTTCTCCTTTGGCTCACTTAAAGATTAGAGCCAAATATACTTAATAGTCCCCACTCGTGTATGGGGATTTCGCATTTGCTTAACACGCGGCAGCGTCGGTGCTGCGATAGAATTTGCGGTGCGTGGAATGTCTTTATCACTCCTCGAAATAAATTCTTTTCACGCGTTGAGATACGCCGGTGAGGATCTCATAGGGGATTGTCTGTGCCCAAACCGCTAACTGGCTGACAGATAGCTCCTTACCGAACACTATCACTTCGTCGCCTTCGCGTACCCCGGGAATACCCGTAATATCGATCATCGTCAGGTCCATGCTGATACTGCCGATCGTAGGCGCCAGCCGGTCTTTGATCCACATCTTGCCGGCCCCATTGCCCAAATTACGGGAATAGCCATCGGCATAGCCGATGCGGACAGTAGCAATGACCGTTCCCGGTGCTGCTATGCCCCTGCGGTTATACCCGATGGTATCGCCTTCATGCAGGTGCTTGATCTGCGCGATAGTCGTTTTGAGGGTGGAGACTTCCTGAAGGCCGGGGCCATCTGCCGACCGCTGGAGGTGTGCACTGTCGATGCCATAGAGGCCGATGCCCAGTCTCACCATATCCAATTGCCACTGCGGATGTCGCATGATGCCTGCCGAATTTGCCATATGCCGGATGAAGGAATAGCCCAGTGCCTTCTCCAGCCGGTCCGCCGCCGCCAGGTAGGTTGCACCCTGGGTACGGGAAAAAGCATCCTGTTGGGCCTCTTCGCTGGCGGCAAAATGACTGAAGGCACTTTGTACTCTAAAGGCCGACTCCGGGAGGGCCTGCAACAGTTCATCCCATTCTGTCGCAGGAAAGCCCAGCCGGTTCATGCCCGTCTCCAATTCGATATGCACGGGAAAGGCCGGTATCCCTTCCTTCTTCAGCCAGCGGTCGAAGGTGCGGAACAAAGGGAAAGAATAGATGACCGGCTCGAGATTATATTGCACCAGCGAATCGAAGGAGCTGGTCTCCGTATTCATGATCATGATGGGCATCCGGATGCCGCCCTTACGCAGGGCAACGCCTTCATCCGCATAGGCCACGCCGAGATAATCTACACCGTGAAATTGAAGCAGGCTGGCGATCTCGAAGCTGCCGCTGCCATAAGCAAATGCCTTGACCATCGCCATGATCCTGGTGGCAGGCTGCAGCAACTGCCGGTAGGCGCGAAGATTCGCCGCCATCGCATTCAGATCGACTTCCATGACCGTCTGGTGGATCTGCTCGGTCAACCATTTGTCTATCTCTTCGAATTCGAAGATGCGGGCGCCCTTGAGCAAGACAGTCTCATCATGGAAGTGGAGGCGGTGCAGGTCTTCCCGGAAAGCCGCCACCGTAGGATAATAAGCCGTTTCCCCATCGAACCATTCTCCGATGACAGCGGCATGCCCGCTGATTGTCGTACCAATGCCGATAAGGCGGTCTACCTTTTTCTGCTGCAGGGCCCGCGCCACTTCGGCATAGAGTTCTTGTGGCTGCCGTCCGGTCTCCAATATATCGGACAGAATCACGGTGCGCCGGGTATGCTGTTGCTGTTGCGACAGGAAGTCCAGCGCGATGGCCAGGCTGCTGAGATCTGCGCTATAGCTGTCGTTGATGACCGAGCAATGGTTGATGCCGGCCTTTAGTTCGAGTCGCATGGCAATCGGCGAGAGCGTCGCCACCCGGGCTGCGATCTTTTCCACCGGGACCTGCAGCCACAAACAGGCGGCGATACAGTGCATTGCATTTTCAATGGAGGCATCGTCGGTGAAAGGGATGGGAAAGGTGGAAGGATCGATGCTGACCGCAGCGCCCGGTCCATGTCCCCAGGCAAACAGCCGCGGCACATAGGCGCCTGCTCTTCCTTTCACCCACTCATTGACCGCCCTGACCGTCTCCGGCTGATCATTGCAATAGACCAGCACGTCCGTCCCTTCGAATAGTTGTAGCTTCTCCGCCGCTTTTTCGGCCAGGCTGGAGAACCCTTCGCTGTGCGCCTCACCTATATTGGTGAAGATGCCGATGGTGGGTTTTATGATGGCTTCCAGCCGCGCCATCTCGCCGCGTTTTGAAATGCCGGCTTCAAAGATCGCCAGTTCATGGGCCGGCTCCAACTGCCAGACGCTCAGCGGCACCCCTATCTGAGAATTATAGCTCTTGGGGCTGCGGACGATATGATAGTCTGCCGCCAGCAGTTGGTTCAGCCATTCTTTTACGGTAGTCTTGCCATTGCTGCCCGTGATGCCGATGACGGGGATGGAAAATTGCCGCCGGCGCCAGGCCGCCAGTGCCTGAAGGGCTACCAGCGTGTCCGGTACGACGATGATATTGGCGTCCGGCATCGCATCCGCCGCGCGAGCCTGATTGCCTGTGGCCGACGCCTCATCGACCGCTCCTGCGCGCGATGACTCAACCATAAAATTCCTCACCCCCCTCCGGTACAGCTCTTCCATGAAACGACGTCCATCCCGCCTGGGGCCCCGTAATGCAATGAACAGTGATGTCGCCGGGAAGATCAGCCGCCGGCTGTCCAGCAACAGGTGCTCAATGGCATCGTCAGTGCGGAACTGCTGCCATTGGCCCTTGACGATATCTGCAATATCTCGGATGGGATATTTCACTTCTTTCGGCCCGAATATAAAGAATAAAGAATTGCCGTAGTGATACAAACGAGGATCACCAGCAGCGACACATACACTGGTAAATAAATATGCCAGATCTCCGCCAGCATCTTCAACCCGACGAAGATCAGCACAACCGCGATACCCTGCTGCAGATGAGTGAACCGGTCGACTGCCCCGCGCAACAGGAAGAACAGCGACCGGAGACCCAGCACCGCGAAGATATTCGAGGTATAAATGACGATCATCTCCCGCGTGATCCCGAACACCGCAGGGATGGAATCCACTGCAAAGACCACATCAGTCGTAGCCAGCAACACCACCACTACGAACAGCGTAGTATATTTTTTCTCCCCGTCTTTGACTATCAGCATCCGGCCATCCCCGTCACTGCCCGTCAGCGGGAGAAAGCGGCGAAGGAATTTGTATACCCGGTTGTCCTCTATATCCGGCTCCTGGTGCCGCTGTACACCAACACGCCGCCAAAAATATACAACAGCCAGTGAAACCGGTTCACCAGCACGATACCGGCCGTGATGAATACCATCCGCAGCACGATAGCCATCAAAATCCCGATCAGCAGCACCCGGGCGTAATATATCGGTCTGACCCGGAAAAAAGTAAAAATGAGGATAAAAACAAAGATATTGTCGATGCTGAGGCTCCATTCCATGAGGTAGGCACTCAAATATTCCACGGCCATCTTATGCCCATTTTCCAGCCACAGAAAAGCAAAAAAAGCGAGGGCCAGGCATACCCAGAAGGCTGTTTGATACAGTGCTTGCTTAATCGAGACGGTCGCCCCTTTTTTGCTCAACAGGCCCAGGTCAAAGATAACAGCCAGTACAAGTACGATTCCAAAGGTCAAATACGAAACAGTCGATGGGCTCATGCCGGGAATTATACTTTCAAAGATAATTAATTAGGCTCCTATCCCGATTTATAAAAAAACACATGCGTAAATTATGCGATATCGATAAAAAGATATTACTTTCGTATTCACGTCTGCCTGTATAACCCACCACCTGACCTACTCACAGGAACATTTATCCTGTTTCACCCTTTTTAACGACAGTCACCCTTAAAGGACTTAGCAGTCATTATCATTCATAAAATCGAATGCGTATGCATCCCCTATTCCGTAGTACGACGCTACTTTCAGCAGCGCTTATGCTTTGTTATGCCAGTTTCGGCCAGATAGGTATCGGCACCAACACGCCCGATACGAATGCCGTTCTCACCATCAGTTCCACCACAAAAGGCGTGCTCATCCCCCGGCTCAGCAAGGCAGAGCAAACCATACTCGCCGGTATCCTCACAACCGGTGAGACAGGAATGATGATAGCGGATTCAGCCTCCGGCCAGCAGTGGTTATGGTCAGGCAGCGGCTTTGTGTCCCCTGCCAATTTTTCTGCCAAAGCGCCTATTGCTGTGAGCGCCACCAACCAGGTCTCCATTAATGCCGGCACCAACACGGGTGACCTGATCACCTGGGACGGCACCAACTGGGTCAATATGCAGCCGGCGGTCCAGCATTTTTCCTACACCCTCAACAATCTACAGCCGTATACGGTCATCAATTATTGCATCGCCATGCAGGGCATCTTTCCGTCCCGCAGCGATGCAGTCCCCTTTGTCAGCCAGATCCAGGCCTTCCCTTTCAATTTCGCCCCGACAGGCTGGGCCCTTTGTGATGGCCAGCTGTTAGCGATCAGCAGCAATACCGCCTTGTTTTCCCTGCTGGGAACTACGTTTGGCGGCAACGGGACGAGCAATTTTGCCTTGCCGAACCTCCAGGGCAGTGTGCCGATAGGCTTCGGTCAGGGACCGGGGCTCTCCAATTTCATCGAAGGACAAACGGGCGGCTCCGCCACAGTGATCCTCTCAAATTAAAACATTGCATATGAAAAAAATAATTACTCCTCTTTTCCTTTTGCTGGTCGCTACGCTAAGCCTGTTGGGCGTATCGGCACAAACCGGTATCGGGACGACTACTCCCAACAGCCAGGCCATACTGGACATTACCTCCACGCAAAAGGGGCTGCTATTGCCCCGTCTGACAGCTGCTCAGCAGACTACGCTGGCCGGCACCCTCACCAGCGCCCAGACAGGCATGCTGGTAAGAGATTCCATTACCGGCAAAGTGCTCTGCTGGGGAGGCACCGCCTGGAAAGACGCTTCCGGCCTGGGGCTCACAGCCACCAGCCCTCTCAGTGTCAGTAGCGTCGATACGATCGCGCTCAATCCGGGCACCAATGTCGGAGACCTGATCACCTGGGACGGCAACAACTGGATCAACATGCAACCCGCCACCCAGCATTTCAGCATCACCGAAGATAACCGCCAGCCTTATACGACCATCAATTTTTGCATTGCCCTGGTGGGGGTATTCCCTTCGCGCAATAGCAGCGAACCATTCCTGTCCGAAATCGAGCTCTACGGTTTCAATTTTGCGCCAAAAGGATTTGCCACGTGTAACGGTCAGCTGCTCTCGATCAATACCAATACCGCCTTGTTTTCCCTGCTGGGTACGACTTATGGCGGCAATGGCACCACCAACTTTGCCCTGCCGAACCTCCAGGGCCGAACGGCGATGCATATGGGTAATGGATACGTTATCGGTCAAACCGGCGGGTCCGAAACCACTACACTGACCCGCTAAATTCTATACACTATAATCAACGATCTATGCGTAACATCTATTATATACCTGCCATTGCCTTCTTCCTGGCCATCATCGGTATAACGCCAGTCACGGCGCAGCAGAGTGTCGGCATCGGCACCACCACCCCGGACAGCCACGCCGCGCTGGATATCAGCAGCACCAAAAAAGGTGTCTTTTTCCCCCGGCTGACCCCCGCGGAGCAGACGACGCTAACGGGAATTCTCACCACCGCTCAGACCGGCATGGAGATCACCGACGCCACTACCGGCCATCTCCTGCTGTGGAATGGCACTGCCTGGACGACACCTGCCGTTGCCGCCGGCGGAATGGCCATCACTGCGAAAGCCCCGTTGTCTGTCAGCACCAATAATCTCCAGATCAATGCGGGCACCCTCGCCGGCGACCTGCTGACCTGGGACGGCAACAACTGGATCAATATGCAGCCGGCCGTTCAGCATTTTTCCGACGCTGTCGACAACCATCAGCCCTACCTCGTGATCAATTACGTCATGGCTGAGTTTGGCATCTATCCAACGCAGAATGATGCCACACAACCTTACGTCGGCGAGATCTATATGATGGGTTGCAATTTCGCTCCCGTGGGATTTATACTTTGTAACGGGGCGTTATTATCCATCGCTAACAATGACGTACTGTTCAACCTGCTGGGTACCACCTATGGCGGCAACGGCACGACTACTTTCGCCGTGCCCGATCTGAGAGGCCGCGTCCCGATCCATCAGGGCAGCAACGGCACCTCTACCTATGTCATTGGGCAGACAGGTGGTAACGAGCAAATGATCTTTAGCCGTTAACCTATCATATGAACAGGAAAAACACTTTGCTGCTCATCATCGCACTCCTGCCTGCCGTCCTTCAGGCACAGGATTCCGCCGGCTCGGCCTCGCCCACAGCCATCAATGCCCGCGCCTGGGACCTCATCGGGCTCCGCCAAAGTTCGCATTTTGCGAACTTTCGTCACCCGGTAAAAGTCGCTATCATCGACGATGGCTTCGATATCGACAACCCCTTGTGGGCTGCCAGCATTGCCCATAACCCCGGCGAGATCCCCGGCAACAATGCTGACGACGACCATAATGGCAAGGTAGACGACTATGAAGGATGGGACTTCGGCGACAACGATGAGGACGTGCGGCCGGCAAAAACAGTAGTCGACAAAGAATCCCACGGCACCCGGGTGCTGGGCGTCTTCTGGCAGGTGCTGCAGGAATTGTCCGCAGGCGCTCCTTCAGGCATTACCATCCTGCCGATAAAGGCCGTCTCCGACGCCCGGATGAACAATTACGTCAAGGAAGGTTATAAAGGTATTGAATATGCGATCCAGCAAAAAGCAGACATCATCGTCTGCAGCTGGTCCGGTCCCCTGATCGCCCCGGAAGAAAAGGCGCTTCTTGCAAAGGCCCGTGCACAGGGCATCATGATCGTCTCTGCCGCCGGTAATTTCTATGCCATGCAGCCCATGTATCCCGGCGCCTTTCCCTCAGTCATCGACGTCGCCGCCACCGATAACGACGGTCATAAGCTGCATGTCTCCAACTATGGGACGTTCGTCGATATCTGCGCCCCGGGAGACTCCCTGGTCACCTACAACCCCTACAGCCGCACCCCTACCGCCCGGATCTCCGCGACCTCGGCCGCAACACCCGTCGTAGCCGCTATCATAACGGCCATCCGTGCCGCCTGGCCCGATCTCTCCCCTGCCGCCATCGAACGGTTACTGAAAAATACCGCCACGCCGCTGGACAGCGCCAATGCCCTGTACGCCGGCAACCTGGGTGCAGGCCTTGTGAATGTATCTGCCATCCGTGAGGCTATCGCAGGCAAAGCAGTTCGCGGGTCACACACCGCAACGCCAGAGAATACAGGCGCCCTCTATCAACCCCAGGGCTATGTCGACCTTCGCCGGCTGCAACCCGGTGCGCCCTTCAGGATCGTGCCTGCCGGCCGCTATCCCGGCATCAAATTCCTTTTACAGTCACCGACCGCTAACCCTGCCAACCTTCCGAATGTCCGCATGACCCTTTTTCGCGACGGCCATGCTACAGATACGTCCGTCCGCGGCCGTCAGCTGGACTATCCGTTGATTGTTGTCGCTGATTCCATATACGTATACAGAGCTGCGAAAGGTATAGCCATGAATGCCTCTTATGCAGGGGGTCATCTGCTGCGGCCCGATGCCAGCTGGTGGTCCTATTCCGTCATGACCATCGACTCCAGCGCCCTCTATTGCGGTGGCACCGTCGACGTGACGACAGCTGCGGAAGGCATTCTCGAAGATGGCAGCGGCGACGCCAACTATACCGGCCGCAACGACTGCAAATGGCAGCTAACAGCACCGGCCGGTAAAAAGATCAGGATAAATTTCGAACAGTTCGAAACGGAACCTAAGGTAGATCAGGTCTATATTTTTAATGGCAACAGCACCAAAGATCCTATCCTGGCCATCTTCAGCGGACATAAACTGCCTCCGCCCATCACCAGCTGGGGCAATTCCGTATTGATCTGGTTCGTCACCAGCGAAGAAAATAATTATCAGGGCTGGCGGCTCCACTACAAACTGGTGGACTAGCCAACTAAAACAAGATTAAAACCCCGTAATATGAGACATCTATTTCTGTTCCTGGTAGCCGCGTCGGTCTGTACCGGATCGCATGCCCAATTCTACAACAATGGCGTCTTCTATGTCGGCAGCTCCAGCATCCTCGACGTCAATGGCAACTTCACCAATACTGCCACTGCCGGATACCAGAATAACGGCAACGTCTATATCAGCGGCAACATCCAGAATAACCAGCCTTCGATGCCGGCAGGTTCCGGCACGACCTATTTCGATGGGACCACCGCCCAGACGTTATCCGGCACCCAGCCGTTCCGCAGCCTGAATGTCACCCTCAATAATCCGGCGGGCCTCGACCTCGCCGAGCGGCTTGCCATCGGTGACGGCACCGGCGGCACCCTTACCTTTACGTCGGGATTGATCACCAGCGGTACTTCCACGCAGGACGTCTATTTCTATCCCGGCTCGGCCTATACCGGTTTTGACTCGAGTCATCACATTATCGGCTATGCGACCAAGAGCGGCTCTACCAATTTCGATTTCCCCATCGGCACCGGCGTACACCCGGCAGATCTCAGCCTGACGAACCTTTCCGGCGCCGCTGACTTCCAGGTGTTGTATACCGGCAGTGGCTATGGGCAATACAATACCAATGGAACATTAGTCACCGGCGGTGTTTTTTCCGGAGAATGGTGGGGCATCGCCGAGACTGCCGGAGCCTCTACCGCTGAAGTTACCCTGAAATGGGACGATGCCCGGAAGCCCCTCAATCATAGCGTTCCCGCGGCACTGGTGGTGGCGCACTTTACCGGCGGGGCCTGGACCGATGCAGGAGGCACCAGTACCAGTCCTGCCAACAGTGGTACCGGAACCGTCGGTCCTTCCAACCATCTCGGTTCATTCAGTCCCTTCACCTTCGGCAGCACGGCCACGCCACTGCCGATTGTGCTGAGCGGTTTCTCGGTCACCGACCAGAGCTGCGAGGCCTATCTGACCTGGACAACCGCTATCGAGCAAAATGCTGCCTCCCTTGATATTCAGGAAAGCATTGATGGCGCGACCTTCACCACCGTCGACAATGTCAAGGCAGACGATGCCCCCTCCACCTACCACGCTACCATTGCGCAAAAGACGCAGCAGGCCTTCTACCGCCTCAGGCTCAACAACCTGGACGGATCTTCGGTGTATAGCGGTATCGACGAGTTGACGCTGACCTGCCTGGCCGGGGCCGATCACCTGGTGATTTATCCCAACCCCGTGCCTTCCGGTGGCCTCGCACAGGTGAGCCTGACAACCGCCGTCAACAGAGGGATGTCCGAACTACAGGTATTCGACGGCCAGGGGAGAAGGGTATACAGCACTATGGTGACCGTCAACAGCGGGCTGAATCAGTATAGCATACCCGTCACACATCTTGCGCAAGGTATCTACACGGTAATGGTGATAGGAAATGCCTGGAAAAGCGATGTGATTTTGTTGAGTCGCGAATAGAAAAATATCAAATCAATATCAATATGGAAACTAAGACTTCAGTAAAGTTGTTTTCAGAAATGGCAGGCACTTTTGCCCTCGTCCTTTTCGGTTGTAGTGCGGCGGTAGTCTCAGGGGTGGGACATACCGCACTTGCAGGGATCGGACAATTGGGGATTGCGATGGCTTTCGGATTCTCCGTCCTCGTGATGGTCTATGCCATCGGCGGTATTTCAGGTTGTCACATCAATCCTGCCATTACCGTAGCCATGCTGGTGG
>Ga0302310_10004432_pt1 | contig 10593 bp, 17 predicted proteins | sample III_Palsa_N1_2_FD_200451 | JGI IMG/M metagenome (GOLD analysis project Ga0302310, IMG submission 200451) | Peat permafrost microbial communities from Stordalen Mire near Abisko, Sweden - III_Palsa_N1_2 | ecosystem: Environmental > Terrestrial > Soil > Palsa > Peat permafrost | place: Sweden... | reverse complement strand
TGAGGCCAGGTTCGGTTTCACCGGACGGCTTTGGGAAATTTTAGGCGCAAATCTGCGCATCAGAAAGAGGACGAGGTGCATCAATGATTCAGATGCAGACCAACCTCGACGTGGCCGATAATTCAGGCGCACGCCGTGTCATGTGCATCAAGGTGCTTGGAGGCTCCAAGCGCCGCTATGCCACCGTGGGCGACGTCATCGTCGTGTCGATCAAGGAAGCGATTCCGCGCGGCAAGGTGAAGAAGGGCGACGTGATGAAGGCTGTCGTGGTGCGGGTCCGCAAGGACATCCGCCGCGCCGACGGTTCTGTCATCCGCTTCGACCGCAACGCCGCCGTGCTGATCAACAATCAGTCGGAGCCGGTCGGCACCCGTATCTTCGGGCCGGTGCCGCGCGAGCTGCGCGCCAAGAACCACATGAAGATCATTTCGCTCGCGCCGGAGGTGCTGTGATGGCTGCCAAGATCCGGAAGGGTGACAAGGTCATCGTGCTGAACGGCCGCGACAAGGGCCGCACCGGGGAGGTGTTCGAGGTGCGTCCGACCGACAGCAAGGCGCTGGTCCGGGGCATCAACCTGATCAAGCGCCACCAGAAGCAGACCCAGGCGCAGGAGGGCGGCATCATCTCGAAGGAGTCGCCGATCCACCTGTCCAACATCGCGATCGTCGGCAAGGACGGCAAGCCGACCCGTGTAGGCTTCAAGATTCAGGCGGATGGCAAGAAGGTACGCATCGCCAAACGCTCGGGAGCAGAGATCGATGGCTGAGACCGCATACACCCCGCGCCTGCGCGCGGAATACGACAAGAGCATTCGCGGCAAGCTGACCGAACAGTTCGGCTATGCCAACGTCATGCAGGTGCCGCGGCTGGAGAAGGTCGTGCTCAACATGGGCGTCGGCGAGGCCGTCAACGACCGCAAGAAGGCGGAACTGGCTGCGGCCGATCTCGCCTTGATCGCGGGCCAGAAGCCGATCGTGACCTATTCGCGGGTTGCGATTGCGACCTTCAAGCTGCGTGAAAACCAGCCGATCGGCTGCAAAGTCACGCTGCGCAAGGCCAAGATGTATGAATTCATCGATCGCCTGATCAATGTGGCGTTGCCGCGCGTGCGAGATTTCCGCGGCCTCAACCCGAAGAGTTTCGACGGCCGCGGCAACTATTCGCTCGGTATCAAGGAACACATCATTTTCCCCGAAATCGACTTCGACAAGATGGGCGAAACGTGGGGTATGGACGTCACGGTGTGCACTACGGCGCAGACCGACGACGAAGCAAGAGCATTGTTGAGCGCATTCAATTTCCCGTTCCGGCAGTGAGACGCTGAGAAGCCCAGAGCTGATCTGCCTCTCAAACGCGGAAACCCAGGAGCCAAGCATGGCAAAGAAGAGTTCGATCGAGAAGAACAACCGGCGCAAGCGGATGACCAAGAACGCCGCGCCCAAGCGCGCGAAGCTGAAGGCCATCATCGCCGACAAGAACAAGCCGATGGAAGAGCGGTTTGCGGCGACGCTGAAACTCGCCGAAATGCCGCGCAATTCGTCGGCGACCCGGATTCGCAACCGCTGCGAAATCACCGGACGTCCGCGCTCGGTCTATCGCAAGAACAAGCTCAGCCGCATCGCGCTGCGTGAACTCGGCTCCAAGGGCCTGGTTCCCGGGCTCGTGAAGTCGAGCTGGTAAGGGGGATCGGACATGTCAACGCACGATCCGATCAGCGATCTCATCACCCGCATCCGCAACGCACAGATGCGCGCCAAGCCCAAGGTTTCGACTCCGGGCTCGAAGATGCGCGCCAATGTGCTCGAGGTGCTCAAGTCCGAGGGCTACATTCGCGGCTATGCCAGCGTCGAGCACGCCTCCGGCCGCAGCGAGCTCGAGATCGAGCTGAAGTATTTCGACGGCGAGCCGGTGATTCGCGAGATCGAGCGGGTTTCGAAGCCGGGGCGGCGGGTTTATGCCTCGGTCAAGAACCTGCCGCGCGTGAACAACGGTCTTGGAATTTCGGTGTTGTCGACGCCGAAGGGAATTATGGCTGACCACGAAGCGCGCGACGCGAATGTGGGCGGCGAAATTCTCTTCACGGTGTTCTGAGGAAGGTATCGATCATGTCACGTATCGGCAAACGGCCTGTGACGGTGCCTGCGGGCGTCACCGCGACCGTTGAGGGACAGACCGTCAAGATGAAGGGTCCGAAGGGCCAGCTTCAGTTCGTCGTGCATGACGACGTCGAGGTGAAGTTCGAGAACGGCGCCGTCAAGGTACACCCGCGGTTCGAAACCAACCGCGCGCAGGCCCTCTATGGGACCGCGCGCGCGCAGGTGGCGAACCTGGTCGCCGGCGTCACCAAGGGTTTCGAGAAGAAGCTCGAGATCACCGGCGTCGGTTATCGTGCGGCACTGCAGGGCAAGAACCTGCAGCTGGCGCTGGGTTACAGCCACGATGTCGTCTATGCGATTCCGGAAGGCATCGCGATCACGGTGCCGAAGCCGACCGAGATCGTCATCAACGGCAACGATATCCAGCGCGTCGGCCAGGTCGCCGCCGAGATCCGCAGCTACCGTCCGCCGGAGCCCTACAAGGGCAAGGGCGTGAAATATTCAGATGAATTTATCTTCCGCAAGGAAGGCAAGAAGAAGTAACGGAGCCGGTCATGTCGAGACTCAAGATTACGAATGCCCGGCGCAAGCAACGCGTGCGGCTGTCGCTGCGCCGGATCGCCAACGGACGGCCGCGGCTGTCGGTGTTCCGCTCGTCGAAGCACATCTACGCCCAGGTCATCGACGACCTGAAGGGCGAGACGCTGGCTTCGGCATCGTCGCTGGAGAAGGCGATGCGCGAGACCGGCAATACCGGCGCCAACATCGACGCGGCGAAGGCGGTCGGCAAGCTGCTGGCGGAGCGTGCAGTGAAGAATGGCGTCACGGAAGTGGTGTTCGATCGCGGCGGCTATCTCTACCACGGGCGCGTCAAGGCGCTCGCGGATGCCGCGCGTGAGAGCGGGTTGAGCTTCTAGTTTGAGATTTTGGAATTGAACGGACACAAGGACTGGGGCGCAAGCCTCCTAAGGATTGGAAAACACCATGGCAGGTGAACGCGAACGCGGTGGCGGCCACAGGGGCGGCCGGGAAGAGCGCGACAGCGAGTTCGTCGACAAGCTCGTCCACATCAATCGTGTGGCGAAGGTCGTCAAGGGCGGCAAGCGCTTCGGTTTTGCGGCGCTGGTCGTGATCGGCGATCAGAAGGGCCGGGTCGGGTTCGGCCACGGCAAGGCGCGCGAAGTTCCGGAAGCGATCCGCAAGGCCACCGAATCGGCCAAGCGCAATCTGACGCGCGTCGCGCTTCGCGAAGGCCGCACGCTGCATCACGATATCGCCGGCCGTCACGGTGCGGGCCGGGTCTACCTGCGCGCGGCGCCGGCAGGTACCGGCATCATCGCCGGTGGCCCGATGCGTGCGGTGTTCGAGACGCTCGGCATTCAGGACGTGGTGGCGAAGTCGATCGGCTCGTCGAACCCCTACAACATGGTTCGCGCCACCTTCGACGCGCTGAAGCATCAGGATTCGCCGCGTTCGGTGGCGGCGCGCCGCAACATCAAGGTGTCCACGCTGCAGTCGCGCCGTGTCGGTGGCGACGCCGAAGTGATCGCTGAATAAATAAAGACGCGCTTTCGCGCTTTCCGGAGTTATGACGATGGCCAAGGCCGCAAAGATGATCAAGGTCGAGCAGACCGGCAGCGCGATCCGCCGCCATCACTCGCAGCGTGCGACGCTGATCGGCCTCAAGCTCAACAAGATCGGCCGGGTCACCGAGCTGCAGGACACCCCTGCGATTCGCGGCATGATCGCGAAGGTTCAACACCTCGTCCGCATCGTCGACGAGAAATAAGGAGACAGGGCGATGAAGCTCAGCGATATCGCCGACAATGCCGGCTCGCGCAAAAAGCGCATGCGCGTCGGCCGTGGCATCGGCTCAGGCAAGGGCAAGACCGCCGGACGCGGCGGCAAGGGCCAGACCGCGCGCTCGGGCGTGCGCATCAAGGGCTTCGAAGGCGGCCAGATGCCGCTGCATCGGCGGCTGCCGAAGCGTGGCTTCAACAACATTTTCCGGGTCGAATATGCCGAGATCAACCTCGATCGCATTCAGGATGCGATCGACGCCAAGCTGCTCGACGCCAAGGGCACCATCAACGCCGAATCGCTGGTGAAAGCCCGGGTGATCCGGCGCGCCAAGGCCGGCGTACGGCTGCTCGGCCGCGGTGAACTCAAGGCCAAACTGACGATCGAGGTTCACGGCGCTTCGAAAACCGCCATCGCGGCGGTCGAGAAGGCGGGCGGCACGGTCAAGATCCTGGCTCCGGCCAAGAAGGACGAAGGCGAGGCGGCGTAACATCTGCGTCATCGCCCGCGTCTGCACGACGGGACGATGGACTTATCGAAGCCGAGCACCAAATAATGTCCGGCGTCCGCTGAAGGTCTCGTCTTTACCGGGGGCCTGACAGCGCGAGAGGCGCGCGGGAGAAAGCCAAACATGGTCTCAGCAGCGGAACAACTGGCGGCAAACCTCAATTTCGGCGCGCTGGCGAAGGCCGACGAACTGAAGAAGCGCATCTGGTTCACACTGGGGGCGCTCCTGGTCTATCGGCTCGGCACCTACATCCCGCTGCCCGGCATCGATCCCACGATCTGGGAGCAGGTGTTCAAGTCGCAGGCCGGCGGCATCCTCGGCATGTTCAACATGTTCGCCGGCGGCGGTATCCACCGCATGGCGATCTTTGCGCTCAACATCATGCCGTATATTTCGGCCTCGATCATCATTCAGCTCCTGACCACGGTGTCGCCGCAGCTCGAAGCGCTGAAAAAGGAAGGCGAGGCGGGCCGCAAGACGCTGAACCAGTACACCCGCTATCTCACGGTGATCCTGGCCGCGTTCCAGTCCTACGGCATTGCGGTCGGGCTTGAGGGCGCCGGCAATGTCGTCAGCGACCCCGGCATGTTCTTCCGGCTGTCGACCGCGATCACGCTGACCGGCGGCACCATGTTCCTGATGTGGCTCGGCGAGCAGATCACCTCGCGCGGCATCGGCAACGGCATTTCGCTGATCATTCTCTCCGGCATCGTCGCCGAATTGCCCTCGGCGCTGGCCAACATGCTGGAACTCGGTCGGCAAGGCGCGCTGTCTACCGGCCTCATTCTGGTTGTGATCGTGATGGCGGTCGCGGTGATCGCCTTCATCGTGTTCATGGAGCGCGCGCAGCGGCGGCTCCTGATCCAGTATCCGAAGCGCCAGGTCGGCAACAAGATGTTCGAGGGTCAGTCCTCGCATCTGCCGCTCAAGCTCAATACCTCGGGCGTGATTCCGCCGATCTTCGCGTCCTCGCTGCTGCTGCTGCCGACCACGGTCGCCAATTTCAACGCGGGCCGGGGACCGGAATGGTTTCAATGGATCACCACCCAGCTCGGCCACGGCCGTCCGCTGTTCCTGATTCTCTATCTGGCGCTGATCGTGTTCTTCGCGTTCTTCTATACCGCGATCGTGTTCAACCCGACCGAGACCGCCGACAACCTCAAGAAGCATGGCGGCTTCATTCCGGGCATCCGGCCGGGCGAGCGCACCGCCGAATACATCGATTACGTGCTGTCGCGCATCACGGTGCTGGGCGCGATCTATCTGGCGATTGTCTGCCTGATTCCCGAGATTCTGATTTCCTACGCCTCGGTGCCGTTTTACTTTGGCGGCACCTCGCTGCTGATCGTGGTCAGCGTGACCATGGATACGGTGGCGCAGGTTCAGGGATATCTGCTTGCCCACCAGTACGAGGGGCTGATCAGGAAGTCGAAGTTGAGGGGGCGTCGCCGCTGACGCCGGGACTTGTTCCGGGACTTGTACATTATGTCGCTTTCGCCATCCGCGCTCGGCGCTGATTGTAGTTAGCGCTGTTGCTGATTTTGAACCTTAAGGTGCGCGGCCAATCGCGCACCCAGCCGGGGGGCGAACATTCATGAGATTGATCCTTCTCGGGCCGCCGGGGGCGGGCAAGGGAACTCAGGCCCAGCGGCTGATTCACCGGCATGGCATCGTTCAACTCTCCACCGGTGAAATGCTGCGCGCCGCTGTGGCGGCGCAAACTCCGGTCGGCATCAAGGCCCAGGGCATCATGGCCTCGGGCGGTCTGGTGCCGGACGATATCGTGATCGGAATCATTTCCGATCGGCTGGACCAGCCGGACGCGGCGAAGGGTTTTATCCTCGACGGCTTTCCGCGCACGGTGCCGCAAGCCGCGGCGCTGGATGAACTGTTGAAGAAGAAACACATCAAGCTCGATGCGGTGATCGAGCTTCGCGTCAACGAAAGCGCGCTGCTTCAGCGGGTCGAAACCCGGGTCGCGGAGATGCGGGCGCGCGGCGAAGAGGTGCGAATCGACGACACGCCGGAAGTGCTGACGAAGCGGCTGGCGAGCTATCGTTCGCTGACCGAACCGCTGATTCACTATTATTCGGAGCGGCGCAAGCTCTTGACGGTCGATGGCATGATGACCATCGAGCATGTCACCCGGGAGATTAACCGCATTCTGGCCGCCATCGGCGCGGTGGACGCCAAGGCGGCTCTCAAGGTGGCCAAGGCAAAGCCTGCCGCAAAGGCCGCCAAGCCGGCCGTCCGCAAGGCCTCCAAATCCGCTCCCCGCGGTGCCGCCGTCCCAAAAAAGGCCGCCAAAGCCTCTGGAAGGGCCGGGAAGCCGGTTTCCAAGGGAACCAAAATGGGAACCAAAACGGCGGCCAAGAAACCGTCCCGGAAGCTGGTTGCGGGTTCCAGGACCCGCTCCGCCCTGAAGGCCGGGAAAACCGCAAAAAAAGTCACGAAAAAGCGAGCTAAAGCATAGGGACGGTTGACGAAACCAAGTTGAATCCTTTAATAGACCGGTATCCAGTCGGATAGTTTTCAGACGATGCCGGGCCCCGCGACAGTCAAGGGGAAGGGCGTCGTGTTCGCGTTTGTGAACACCCGCCCGAGATAGCTAGAAAAAATGGCCGCTCCGCGAGGGATCGGCGACAGGAGAGAAGTCCGTGGCCCGTATTGCCGGCGTGAATATCCCGACCAACAAGCGCGTTCTGATCGCGCTCCAGTACATCCATGGCATCGGCCAGAAGAATGCGGCCGAGATCATGGAGAAGGTCAAGATTCCAGAAGATCGCCGCGTCAATCAGCTCAGCGATCAGGAAGTGCTGCAGATTCGTGAAGTGATCGACCGCGACTATCTGGTCGAAGGCGACCTGCGTCGCGAGACCGGGATGAACATCAAGCGTTTGATGGATCTCGGCTGCTATCGCGGCCTGCGTCATCGCCGCGGATTGCCGGTGCGCGGTCAGCGCACCCATACCAACGCGCGCACGCGCAAGGGTCCGGCCAAGTCGATCGCCGGCAAGAAGAAGTAAGTTTGCGAATGGCGAAGAGGGAGCGGCGAATGATTTTATTCGCTACTTGCCATTCGTTACTCGTGTTTCAGGTGTAGCCGCTGGCATTACGGCGGCGTTGAGATCTCTAGGAAAGGTTTTGGAATGGGCAAGGAAGCCACCCGCGTACGCCGTCGTGAGCGCAAGAACATTGCCTCCGGCGTGGCGCACGTGAATTCGTCGTTCAACAACACGACCATCACCATCACCGACGCGCAGGGCAACACCATTGCATGGTCGTCGGCGGGCACGATGGGTTTCAAGGGTTCGCGCAAATCGACACCCTATGCCGCGCAGGTCGCGGCGGAGGACGTCTCCAAGAAGGCGCAGGAACACGGCATGCGCACCCTGGAAGTTGAAGTGGCCGGTCCGGGTTCGGGCCGTGAGTCGGCGCTTCGTGCGCTGCAGGCTGCGGGCTTCACCGTTACATCGATCCGCGACGTGACGACGATCCCGCACAATGGCTGCCGTCCGCGCAAGCGCCGGCGGGTTTGATTTTCGACGGCGGGCGGCTCTGCCGCCTGCGATGGTTTTGAGAAAAATTGCAAGCCGCGGACTGATCCGCGGGTCTCCAACGCCAGTGATTTGGTTGGCAAATCGACTGGCCAATGGGTGAAACAGTGACAATCCAGAAAAATTGGCAAGAACTTATCCGGCCGAACAAACTGCAGGTAACTCCGGGCAGCGACGCGACGCGTTTTGCGACCCTGGTCGCCGAACCGCTCGAGCGTGGCTTCGGCCAGACGCTCGGCAACGCGCTGCGCCGCATCCTGTTGTCGTCGCTGCAGGGTGCAGCGGTGCAGTCGGTGCACATCGACGGCGTGCTGCACGAATTCTCCTCGATCGCGGGCGTTCGCGAGGACGTCACCGACATCGTGCTGAACATCAAGGACATCTCGATCAGGATGCAGGGCGAAGGCCCCAAGCGCATGGTCGTGAAGAAGCAGGGCCCGGGCGTCGTGACCGCGGGCGACATCCAGACCGTCGGCGATGTCACCGTGCTCAATCCGGACCTGCAGATCTGCACCCTCGATGAGGGCGCGGAAATCCGCATGGAATTCACGGTCGCGGCCGGCAAGGGCTACGTCGCCGCCGAGCGCAATCGTCCCGAGGACGCGCCGATCGGCCTGATCCCGGTCGACAGCCTGTTCTCGCCGGTGCGCAAGGTCTCCTACAAGGTCGAGAACACCCGCGAGGGCCAGATCCTCGATTACGACAAGCTGACCATGACCATCGAGACCAATGGCGCGATCAGCCCGGATGACGCGGTGGCCTATGCCGCGCGCATTCTGCAGGATCAGCTCAACGTGTTCGTCAACTTCGAAGAGCCGCGCAAGGAAGTCGCGCAGGAGATCATCCCCGATCTCGCCTTCAACCCCGCCTTCCTCAAGAAGGTCGACGAGCTCGAATTGTCGGTGCGTTCGGCCAACTGCCTGAAGAACGACAACATCGTCTATATCGGCGACCTCGTGCAGAAGTCGGAAGCCGAAATGCTGCGTACCCCGAACTTCGGCCGCAAGTCGCTGAACGAGATCAAGGAAGTGCTGGCCCAGATGGGACTGCATCTCGGCATGGAAGTGCCGGGCTGGCCGCCCGAGAATATCGACGAACTGGCCAAGCGCTTCGAGGATCATTACTGATCGACGACATGGCCGGCGAAGGCGCGAAGCGCGTCTTTATCCCGGCCATCGTATTTTGGGCGAACGCAGGCGGCCCACCTGAGCAAATTGTCCGACGCGCCGTCGCGACAGAGCTAGTATTGAGGAATATATCATGCGTCACGGCAAGGTTCATCGGAAGCTCAACCGCACCGCCGAGCATCGGAAGGCGATGTTCGCCAATATGTGCGCGTCGCTGATCAAGCACGAGCAGATCGTCACCACGCTGCCGAAGGCCAAGGAGCTTCGCCCGATCGTGGAGAAGCTGGTCACGCTCGGCAAGAAGGGCGGTCTGGCGATGCGCCGGCAGGCGATCTCCGAGATGCGCGACCTCGACCAGACCAGGAAATTGTTCGACGTGCTCGCCACCCGCTACAAGGACCGGCAGGGCGGCTATACCCGCATCATCAAGGCCGGTTTCCGCTACGGCGACAACGCGCCGATGGCGGTGATCGAATTCGTCGACCGCGACGTCGACGCCAAGGGTCTCGATTCCGGCCCGGTGCAGGAAAAGTCCGCGGAAGCGGCGTAAGTCTCGCTCCCGTACTTCAGTTCAAAAGCGGCGCCTTGTGCGCCGCTTTTTTGTTGGGCGGTAGCCGCTGTCATCGGTGGTTGCGCTCGCGCCAGCGGCTTCCGATATCTCCGTCAGCAAAGATGGAGATGCCTCATGAAAATCGATCTCTCGGGCAAGACCGCGCTGGTGACCGGATCGACCTCCGGCATCGGCCATGCGATTGCCAAAGGCCTCGCTGGCGCGGGCGCTGACGTGGTGATCAACGGCCGGACCCAGGCCAGGGTCGACACGGCGGTCGCGGCGATCCGCAAGGCGGTGCCCGGCGCGAAGGTGCACGGCGTCGCCGCCAGTGTCTCCACGGTCGCCGGCTGCAACACGCTGGTGACGGCGCTGCCGGAGGTGGACATCCTCATCAATAATGCCGGCATCTTCGAACCCAAGGATTTCTTCGAGACTCCCGACGAGGACTGGAGCCGCTTCTTCGAGGTCAATGTGATGTCGGGTGTGCGGCTGTCGCGCGCCTACCTGATGGGCATGCTGAAACGCAATTGGGGCCGCATCGTCTTCATCTCCTCGGAATCCGCGCTGAATATTCCAAAGGAAATGATCCATTACGGCATGACCAAGACCGCACAGCTTGCGGTGTCGCGCGGCCTCGCCGAGATGACCCGCGGCACCGCGGTCACCGTCAATTCGGTGCTGCCGGGGCCAACCATGTCGGAGGGCGTGGAAACCTTCGTGAAAGGTCTCGCCAAACAAAATGGCCAGTCGGTCGACGAGGCGGCGTCGGTGTTCATCAGGCAGTTCCGTCCGACCTCGCTGCTGCAACGCTTTGCAAGCGTCGAGGAGATCGCCAACATGGTGGTCTATGTCGCCTCAAAGGAAGCGTCGGCGACCAATGGCGCCGCGCTTCGCGCCGAGGGCGGCATCGTCCAGACGATCGCGTGAGGGCTGCGCGCGGCTGTGTCGAGAT
>Ga0302310_10004429_pt1 | contig 10595 bp, 8 predicted proteins | sample III_Palsa_N1_2_FD_200451 | JGI IMG/M metagenome (GOLD analysis project Ga0302310, IMG submission 200451) | Peat permafrost microbial communities from Stordalen Mire near Abisko, Sweden - III_Palsa_N1_2 | ecosystem: Environmental > Terrestrial > Soil > Palsa > Peat permafrost | place: Sweden... | reverse complement strand
ATTTGATCAGCTCCCCCATTTCCGTCTGAGCCGCCACCAGCCGCGCCTCATCCGTCCCTTTCGCCACCAGCGCCACTCCATTCCCCGTAATCCGGTAAAATGGATACGAACCGATATCCAAATCCGGAAACCGGTTCTGGATCGCCTCCAGCCCCTCGGCGATGATCCCTTCCATCACTCCCACCGCGTAGACCGCCCGTGCCAGCACCGGTTGGCCGGATGGCAACTGGGGCTCCAGATGGTCGAACATCGACCGCATGATCCGCGGCACGCCCGCCATCACGTAGACATTCCCGATCGCAAACCCCGGCGCCACCGAGATCGCGTTTTCGATCAACCGCGCCCCTCGCGGCATGGTCGCCATCCGCTGCCGGGCCTTATTGAAATTCTCCGGCCCCAGATGGCGCTCGAGCCGCTCCCACGCCAGCGGGTGCGGCTCCCACGGCACGCCGAACGCCGCTGCCACCGCCTCGCTGGTGATATCGTCGTGGGTCGGACCGATGCCCCCGGTGGTAAACACGAAATCGAACCGCGCGCGCACGTCGTTGATGGTGGCCACAATAGTCGCGAACACATCCGGGATCACGCGCACCTCGACCAGCGGCAGCCCCAGCGCCCCCAGCCGGCGGGCCAGGAACTGAACGTTGACGTCCTGCGTCCGCCCCGAGAGGATCTCGTTCCCGATAACCACCACGGCCGAGGTTTGGTTGCTGTCCATCACACGATCTTAGAATCTGCCTCGAATGATAATAAGTAATCAATAGATTGCAGCGAAGAAGAGAAGCATCTTTTTTGAAAAAAAGAAGCAAAAAACTTTTGTAGATCTAGCATGTACCGGTCGGTCGACGGTGGATTCCGAACCATCCGAACAAAAGTTTTTTGCTTCCTTTTTTTCAAAAAAGATGCTTCCTGCCTTCCACTTCAATCTTACAGGAAATCTCGCAGCAGCGGCACCAGCGGAAGATCGGCTGGAGGCATTTTATATTCGTGCAGCTTGTTGGGCCGCACCCAGGCCAGCGTCTGCCCCTCGCGTGCTACCGGGATGTTCTTCCACCGCCGGCACAGGAACAGCGGCATCAGCAAATGAAATCGCTCGTAGGCGTGCGAGGCGAACGCAAACGGCGCCAGGCACGACGCCGCGACGTCGATCCCAAGCTCCTCGTGCAGTTCCCGGATCAGCGCCTGCTCGGGGGTTTCGCCAGGGTCGAGCTTGCCGCCGGGGAACTCCCACAATCCCGCCATTTTCTTGCCCTCGGGCCGGCGTGCCAGCAGCACGCGCCCATCCGCATCGATCAGCGCACACGCCGCCACCAGCAGCATCGGGCGACCGGCGGCTTCCGCGACCTCCTCGTGGGTGCTGGAAATGTCATCGCGGGTAATGGTGAATTGCCGCACCGGATGTTCGCCGCCACGTGCGCGGAAAGCACCCTTCCCGGTGCCGGTCTGCCGGAACCCGGTGCGCAACAAGACCCGCGCCGAGGGCTCGTTGTCCTCGATCACGCACGCGGTGATCCGGTCGATGTCGAAATTCGCGAGCGCCCAGCTCACCAGCTTGCGGGTTGCCTCGGTCGCGACGCCGTGGCCCCAAAATCGGCGGCCGACCCAATAGCCGAGCGCAGCACTGCGCTTCGGCGGATCGAACTTTAGTCCTGCCGCGCCGATCAGCATCTCCTTGGCGCCTTCGTGGCCGGTTATCGCGAAGTGGTACTCCCGTCCCTGCTCCCACAACCGCCCGGCCGACGCGATCCACTCGTCGGCGAGCGGTCGCGGATACGGGAACGGCAACGCGGAAAGCATCCTCACCACCGCCCAATCATTCACCAGCCGATGCAAATCGCCGGCATCGGAGGCACGCAGTTGCCGCAGCGTAAGCCGCTCGGTGGTGAGTGGTTCGAAGGTCTGAATGGCTAGATCCTGCATCCGAGTCGGCCCGCTCCGCGCTTGGACGGACAGCATGCCTAAGCGGCCGGGGCGCGGCAAGGATGCGTTCAGGAGAAGTTAGGAAGCATCTTTTTTGAAAAAAAGAAGCAAAAAACTTTTGCTGCATGGTGGCTTGCTCAAGGCGAATGGGGCACGTGCCAAGGATTGGACTGTTCTGCTTGTACCTGCTCGGGGCCTAGCAATAGCGCAGCCCGGATCAGGGAGCCGAGCACCAGGAACAAAAACGCGGCGCTTAGAGGGGATACCACAATCGAACTTAGCAGTGTAATCAACTTGGGCCCAGGCAGTTGAAGCCATTGGGCAATCCCGAGCACCGTCAACTGCGGGGGCGGTACCAGCCGCCCTAAGTGAACGGCGAGGCCCGCTATTCCCCAGGTTACTCCGAGCATCACAACGTCTACCAGCAGCGCGGCTAGAACAATGAGGCAGCCCAATCCGACGAGACGCCAGAACGACCCCTTGGTGATCTTCCAGCCGGCGCCGAGCGAAGTGCCCTCGCCGATTGCCGCGCGCGCCGGAACCAGCGACAATCTGACCGCGGCGATGAGCGTCACTAATTCGACGGCAAGTGCAAGTGTCGCCCCGAGCAGCCCGACCACCGGCGACAAACGCATCAGTACGCCGCTGAAAACGACGAGAATCCAGGCGCTAAGCCAACCTACCCCGACGATGATATAGTATTTCAGCAGCGCGCGCAGCGTCGGCCAGAATCGGTTGGGTCCAAGCGTGGCACCGATCGCACGCAGCACGACAAACTCGGCCCAGCGCTCCGCGAGCCACGCGGAGGCCCCGATACCTAACAACAGCGGCAACAGGTTAAGTAATTTTGCGCCCGGCAACAACATTACCGGCAGGTTCGCCAATACGGTGACGGCAAGGAAGATCGCGTAGATCCCCGCCGCCGATGCCTTGTTCGCGGCCACGTCACCGGCCGCCGCTCGGATCGTGTTCCACACCGGCAGTTGCGCCATGTTGTTCCCTCGGATTTCGATCCTTCGGGAGTCTAACACGCAGCGGGATTCTGCCTAGCCCTTAGTGTTCATCCGAGCGCGCAACCGGCCGACCGGTAGATCCCAATTCTAAATTGACAAAGTTTTTTTGCTTCTTTTTGTCCACAAAAAGAAGACTCTTGCTTCATCTCAACCTATTGAACTCGCTTGCTACTATTCATCCCCACGGATTCCCCCCATGTTCCGCCTGCCAGGCGGCCAGGGCAAACGCCAATGCATCAGTTCCGCCGCGGCGCGCGCGTCGCAGCAGCAGTGCTGCGTGAATAATCGAGCCGGTAAAAATAAAGAAAACCGTTCCGGTCACGGGCGCGATCAAAACCGAACTCACCAACGCTACCGGCTGTAACTGCGGCGAGGCGAGCCAATGCGCGATTCCGGGGAAGTTCGCCATCGCGGGCGGCGCAATCCACCCGGCAGCGGCGGCACCGAATGCAATCATCGCCGCCACCGCCCACGATAACATCACGGCAAACACGACGATGCCCAAAATACAGAACAGCAGTCCGAACAGCGACCAGAAGAATCCTCTGGTGGACTGCCAGCATGCAGCGATCGAGGAACTCTCGCCGATCGCCGCCCGTGCCGGCAGCAGCGACAGCCGCACCGTCATCCATAACCCAAGCAACAGCACGACCAGCCATAGTCCGGCCAACAAAACTAGCGGAGCTTCCCGCCCGGCCTCGTCTACGGTCAGCCCGTTTCCAACACTAGGGAGGATCGCCTGACCAAGAGAATTGAGAATTTTGTGGGTCGTTTCGAGACTGACGATAAATATCAGACTGAGCGCCTGGATCAGGCCGAAGACCAGAAAAACCACGGCGAAATATTTCAATACCGCCATACACGAGGGCCGGAAACGATCCCGATCGAGTTCCCCAAGATCGGATCTGCTCGCGACCCAGTCGGCCCATTTCATGTTTACCCAGGCAAGCACGAGGCTGAACACGAGCCAGGGCAGCCAACTCAGGCTCGCCGCCAACGGCAATGTCGCGACGCTCACCCGTGACGCCAGCGTGAGCGGAAAAATCGTGTGGGAGACATAGGGCAAGAGCAGGCCGACCCCGATGTAGGTCACCAGCAGGACCCCATAGAGTACGGCTGCCAATTGCTTGTAGGCCTTCAGATCGTCGAGTGCCGACCGGACGATATCCAACACCGGCAATCGTGCCATGGTGTCCTCCTGGGGCTTCATTTCGCGCAAAAACTAAACTCGTGAGGGACTTATGCCAAGAACATTCTTCAATTTCGTTCCGAACCGTTGATGTCGATGTTGTCCTAAGTCACCGCCATAGCGATTGTTCCGGCCTAAACGCGGCCAAGGCGCGTGCGTAGGCGGCATGTTCTTCGCCTTCGGCACTCTGCAGCAGCAGTGCGGCGCGAATGATCGAGCCGGTGAAGATGAAGAAGACCGTCCCGGTTATCGGCGCGATCAACACCGAGCGCACCAATGACAGCGTGTGGTTTTGGGGCAATCTTATCCACTGCTCTATCCCAGCGAGGCTCAGGCTGGCCGGCGCCGCGACCCAGCCCAGGTCCACGGCAACATAACCGATCGCGGCCGAAGCCGCGGCGGAAAGCGCCAGGCCGAGCAGGAAGATGGCGCCATTCACCAGCGTCAGCCGAAACAGCGACCAGAAGGTCCCGCGAGTCGCGTGCCAGCAGGCGGCAATCGAAGTGCCCTCGCCGATCGCGCCCCGGGCTGGAAGCAACAGCAGTCTTATCATCGTCCATAAGCCGAGCAGAAAAACCAGGATGCCAAGGATTGAGCCGAGGACACTCGCGCGGGTCCGATCGGCTGTGACAGTCGCCAGATGGGAGTCCTGGGGCAACAAAATCGCCTGCTTCTGAGCATTGATTACGAATCTGACGGTGCCGGTGTGGTGCTCTCCCACTTCGCCGAGCGCCAACGCCACGCCAAGGATTACAAAGACCACCGCCCAATATTTCAGCAGCGACATGAACGAAGGCCAAAAACGGCCATCGCTCAACGCGCCGCGATCGGAGCGGCTTGCCACCCAATCGGCCCACTGCATATTCACCCACGCCAGCACGAAAGTGGAGACCAACCACGGCAGCAGGGTGAAAAATGTGAAGCGGAACAAATTCGCCCGGAAGACCATGGCATTCACGCTCGACGGCAACGTGATCCCGAGCGGGTATGCCAAACCGGCCAGATATTGCGACAGCCAGCCGAGTCCTAGATTGGTCGCAAGCAGAACCGCATACAGAATCGCTGCCAACGATTTATAGGCGTCCAAATCCTCGACCGACAACCGGACGATATCCATCACCGGTAACCGCACCATGCTGATACCCTTCGGACATCATTCCTCAGAAGTAATTAACATGCGCCGCGATTATACCAAGTGCTTAATCAGCACCAATAAAAATTCGATAACGTGATGATAATGCTTAAACCCGTATTTTAACTGCGATACGAGCCATTGATGTCGATGTAGCCGTGCGTGAGATCGCAGGTCCACACTGTCGCCTCGCCCTTGCCCAGGCCGAGATCGACTTCGATCTCGATCTCATCGCCCTTCATATGCGCCACCACCGGCGCCTCGTCATAGCCCGGCACTACGCCGCCCTTTCTGGCCATCCAGGTACCGCCCACCGCCACTGAGAGCTTATCCCGGTCGGCCGGTTCGCCGGATTTGCCCACCGCCATCACGATACGCCCCCAGTTGGCGTCTTCGCCGGCGATCGCGGTCTTCACCAGCGGCGAGTTGGCGATCGCGAACGCCACCTTCTGTGCCGATTTCAGGGTTACCGCGCCGGTGACATCGATGCGCACCAACTTGCGCGCTCCTTCGCCGTCGCGCACCACCAGGAGTGCCAGCTCCAGCAGCAAATCGGCCAATTGCTCGCGAAAATCGCGCAGGATCCGGCCGCCGTGATCCGGCACCGGAGTATGTTTGGTCTGGCCGGTGGCGAATAGCAGCACCGTATCCGAGGTGGATGTATCGCTATCTACTGTGGTGCGATTGAAACTGGTTTCAACGCCTCGACGTAGTGCATCCTGCAACGCCGGCGCCGGAATTTTGGCATCGGTGAACACAAAGCACAGCATCGTCGCCATATCCGGCGCGATCATGCCGCTGCCCTTGGCGAAGCCGGTAATCCGAACGTCCACGCCGTCGATGCGGGCGATTCGAGTCGCGGCCTTGGGAAACGTGTCGGTGGTCATCATGCCACGCGCCGCCGCCTCGAAACCATCCTCGGTCAATGCGGCGTGGAGCGCGGGGAGTGCCGCGATGATCTTGTGGTGCGGCAAAAGTTCGCCGATCACTCCGGTCGAGGCCAGAAACACTTGCTTTGCCGCGCAATCGACCAGGCGTGCCGCCGCCAGGGCGGTCTCCTTGGCGGCCGTAAAACCGGCCTTGCCGGTAAATACGTTGGCGTTGCCGGCATTCACCACCAGGGCCCGCGCCTTGCCCCCCGCAAGCGCGGCCCGATCCCAATCGACCGGCGCTCCGGGGCACTGGTTACGCGTAAATACGCCCGCCGCGGTGGTGCCGCGGGCCAATTCGACCATCACCAGGTCATTGCGACCCTGATAGCGGATGCCGGCTTCTGCGGCACCCAAACGCACTCCTTTGATCCGAGGCAGCCCGGGCAGCGGCACGGCGAGCGGCGAGATCGGAATAGCCATCGGACGTTCCTATGGGAGTAAGAGTTCCTGCTTCCTCTCTTCAGAAAAGAAGAATCTTCTTTTTGTGAACAAAAAGAAGCAAAAAAACCTTGTCAATTTTGGTTCCGGGCTACTGGCCCGCCACCGGTGCGGTCTGCGGGACCGGTTTGCCGTTTTGGTCGAATACCACGACCTTGGTCGCTGAACGCAGCTTGGTCAGCTCCGCACGCAATGCGTCCTGCTCCATCGATTGGGCTAGCGCGTCGTGCACTTGTTCATAGGTCTCGGGCGGGGCGACGCGCGTTGCCAGAACCTTGATCACGTGCCAGCCGTAGGGAGATTGTACCGGAGTCTGTGAGAATTGGCCGGGTTTCAGCGCGAATGCGGCATTCGAGAAACTCTCGACCATGTCACCCTTCTTGAACCAGCCCAGATCGCCGCCGTCGGTGGCATTGGGATCAGTGCTCTTCGCCTTGGCCAAGGTCGCGAAATCGGCGCCCTTGTTCAGTTGGTCGATGATTGCCTGCGCCTCCGGCTGGGTCTTCACCAGAATATGCTCCGCATGGACCTCAACCTCGCCGGGCTTGTTCGCATACTGGGCGGTATAGGCGGCCTTGATCTTGTCCTCGGTCAGCAGCGGGCCGATGTCCTGACGTAGCAGCGCATTTTGCAACACCTGGTTGGAGGCCGCGTTCATCTCGGCGCGGACATCCGGGTTATTCTCAATTCCGTCCTTAACCGCCGCGATATCAATCGCCTTCTCGTTGATCAGCTCGGTCAGCAGTTGCGGCAGTACTTGCCCCTGAGGTTGCTGCTTCACGGTGTCGGACAAGTTGGAATAGGCGATCGCAAGATCGCGCTCGGTGATCTTCTGGCCATTGACGGTGGCGAGCACAGTGTCGGGCTTGACCTGCTGCGGTGCGGGTTGAGCAGTCTGTCCTGCCGGAGCTTGGACGGCCGCAGCTTGGCCGGTCGCAGTCTGGCCGGTCGCAGTCTGGCCGGTCGCAGTCTGGCCGGTCGCAGTTTGGGCGTATGCCAGCGAAACAGTAGATGCCAGCAATACAGCCAGCGCGGCGGACGTAGGGAAACGCATTGGAACCTCGGGGGGTGGATAAGGGGGCGGAATATGGCCGAAGCACGGGCAAGGAGCAAGATCATGCCCGGCAAGGATTTTGGCGCCCTGGCCGAGGGTTCAAGGGCGGCATTCGTGGTGGACTTCGGCATGACACAGGAGAGGGAAGAAGCATCTTTTTTGAAAAAAAGAAGCAAAAAACTTTTGTTCAATGGGGTCGGAGCACGCCGCCGGCGGGACCGTGCGCCCCTAATTTTCAAAGTTTTTTTGCTTCTTTTTGTTCACAAGAAGAAGATTCTTCCTGTTTCTCAACCCATTGATTTCACTTACCATCATGTCGGGGCGAAACCACGACAATACCCAGACCGTCGGACAGCGGGGCCTTTATCGACGTCGCATCCCGGGCGCCCAGCTTTGCGATTCTATCCGCGCAGGTGTGAAAACTCCGGCCGTCGACCCCGGCGAATGTCAAACCCGCGGTTGCCTCGCACACATTCTCGAGCGCGGGCACTACATCGGCGTAGGAAATCGCGTCGTGCACCACGATGGTACCGCCTTCCGGCATCATCTTCGCAACCAGCAGCACGTTAGCGAGGGTTGCATCGTAATTGTGATCGCCGTCCACGAAAGCAAAATCGAAGGTCCCGAACGGTTCCGTCAGTACCGGGACGGCGTCCATGATGGCGAGCGCGTCCCGGGGGCTCAAGCGGGGCTCGTAGTTCAGGTAATCGCGCATGAACATGCTCTCGTTCTTCCCGGACAGGCATGCGTCCATGAGGGTGAGCCGGCTGGTAAATTCCGCGCAGAACCGGCGGACGTGCGCGCGCGGCTTGTCGAACGTGCGGTGTCGCAGCCCTGGATCGACGGAAACCAATGTCGACTCCGTGCCGCGGGTCGCCTCCAGGATCCAGCGTGTGGAGAACCCGAGGAAGGATCCGACCTCCAGGATGCGTCGCGGTCTAGCAGTGAGGAGACGTTCGCGCAGGTAGATCGCGTCGATCAGTTTCAATGCTCCGTGCAGCGCGTGCCCGAACGGATCGAGGTCGGTCGGCTGCAGCAGGTACAATTGCTGCACGGATTTCAGATATTCGTTCTGTAGATCGACGTATCTCTCAATGATTTGAAACATCTGGTAACCTTAAATGTGAATCTAACAATCTAAATTTTCAAAGTTTTTTTGCTTCTTTTTGTTCACAAAAAGAAGATACTTCCTAGCTTTCCTGTTTGAACCGTTCCGCCAGTGCGGCGTAGAGCGCGTGACGGCACACGGTGCGAGAGGTGAGTTGGGCGATCAGCGAGGTCGCCATCAGCGGCATGGCGAGTTGCTGGTTATTAGTCATCTCCATTACGATTACGATGCTGGTTATGGGCGCTTGGACCACGCCGGTAAAATAGGCAGCCATACCAAGTAGCACCACAGTGCCGGGGGGAGCGCCGGGGACCAGGTGGGTGAGCAAGTCGCCGAGCGCGGCACCGACCGAGAGCGATGGCGCGAAGACGCCGCCGGGGATGCCAGAGAGGTACGATAGCACCGTGACGATGAATTTGGCGGGAAAATAATACCAAGGTAGATGAGCCCCGCCTCCGAGCACATCCCGGGCAATCGCGTAGCCGGTGCCGAAGGTGGCGCCCTGGCAGGCCTCGCCGAGGAGTGCGATCGCGATTCCGAACGCCAGGGCGGTGAGCACCGGCCGAGCGGCGAGTTTGCCCGCGACGACGCCTCGGCTGGCCAGGATCAGGAGCTGGCTGAAGCAACCGCCGGCGAACCCGCCGGCGACGCCGGTAATCAACACGCATAGCCAGCCGGCGCCGAAGCCGAGATCGGCGGAATTGGTGCCGAAATAGCTGTAATTCCCTACCACGGCGAGGCTGGTGATGCCGGCCAGAATGACCGAGGTCAGCACCATGCCGCTGGTCCGGGTTTCAAACGAACGGCTGAGTTCCTCGATCGCGAACACCACGCCGGCGAGCGGCGTGTTGAACGCTGCCGCAATGCCGGCCGCACCCCCAGCCACGATCAGCGCGCGCTGTTCCGCCCAATCGGGTAGGCGCAGCCAGCGGCCGATGGCGGCCATCATGGTCGCGGCGATCTGTACCGTGGGGCCCTCACGGCCGATCGAGAGGCCTCCCGCCAGACCAAGCGTGGTGATGAGAAGCTTTCCGTAGGCGGCGCGGATCGGCAGCAGGCGTTTCACGCTGGCCGGATCGTCAAGCTCGATCGCGGCGATGACCTGGGGAATGCCACTGCCGCCGGAGCCTGGAAAGTATCGCCCCGCCAGCCACACCGCGCCGGCGGCGACCGCCGGCGTGAGCACCAGCATTGCCCAGCGATAGTGGACATAAATGAGCTGCTGCAGCGCGCCCGCTAGATCAGAAAGCCTGGCAAATCCCACCGCAAGCAAGCCGACCGCGACGGCACCGCCCCAGAAGGCGATGCGGCGAAGCCAACGGCGGGAACCTATCGAGGTGAGAGGCCGCCACCGGCGCAATCGTTCGATCGACAACATGGAGGACTCGTAAAAGGAAAATCAAGGATTGAAGTGGAAGAAAGGTCTTCTTTTTGTGAACAAAAAGAAGCAAAAAAACTTTGTCAATTAGGGGTGCACCGATCCATGGGCGGTGTGCTCCAATAGAACAAAAGTTTTTTGCTTCTTTTTTTCAAAAAAGATGCTTCCCCTTCCCTTCACGCCGGCAACCCGATCGGCTGGCGCGTGCGCATCCGCCGAATACGGCGAGCATCCACCTCCAGAATCCGGAACTCCCTGCCCGACGGATGCGCGATCACTTCGCCGCGAGCCGGCACCCGTCCGGCAATCGTCACGATCAAGCCACCGACTGTGTCGATGTCGGCGGCGCGCTCGTCGTCGGTAAGGAACCGGCCGAAACGGGCTTCGAATTCTTCGATCGGCAGGCGCGCTTCGATGTCGATCACACCGTC
>Ga0302310_10004426_pt1 | contig 10599 bp, 10 predicted proteins | sample III_Palsa_N1_2_FD_200451 | JGI IMG/M metagenome (GOLD analysis project Ga0302310, IMG submission 200451) | Peat permafrost microbial communities from Stordalen Mire near Abisko, Sweden - III_Palsa_N1_2 | ecosystem: Environmental > Terrestrial > Soil > Palsa > Peat permafrost | place: Sweden... | reverse complement strand
GGAACAACACACTCTGCGAGCGATCCACCCCTTCTACAAATCGGCTCATCGGCTGGCTCCCGTCGATTCGACGCGCCAATTTTATCCGATGGCAGAGTTTTCACACAGCCTGGGTCGGAACCGGACATAAAATTTGCACCAGCGGCCTGCACAGCGTCGACCGGCACAGGCTCTCAGCCGAACCGGAATCGCAAGATGCCGCGGAGCTCGCCAGACCACTGTGCAGTATGTTGCCACTCTTTGACAGCGACGCCGGCGCCGCCACCTATTCCGGAAATTGAAGTCAGATCTCAGTGAGTGCAATCAGCAGATGTTCTAGTTGCTAGCTGACTACTTAGACGATGAGATGACCGTAATGCTTTATTCCGCCGTCGTGCACATTGATCTGGTATTGAGCTGCATCGGCCGCCATGCGCTTGTGGCATGGAAGCGTTCGAATACATGGTTCATGATCATGCTGCTGAGCGTGAGTGCCACAGCGTTTTGCTCACCTACGGTTCCGCAGCCTTTCTTCGATGGCGTCTAGCACGCCCGAAGCCCCCATGGGATTTACACTGAAATCCGGTTCAAGCCGCATCGCCTAGTGGCACAGGTGCACCGGCCTCATATGTGTGTGTTACATGCCCACCTCGTGCACGGGGATCGGCGTATCAGCTACTACGCCATCGAGCCCCCCTCAAGGCGGACGCTTTTGCGACGGACTGGTCGATGGGGAAATCGTGATTCATCCGCATTCGTCGAGCGATGTGATGGCCGAATTCAAATCGCCGCGGATGAAGTGGTCAGGGGAGTTTCACCGCTACTCGCCGGGCGGCTAAGCGCACAGAAGGAGGGGATCTCGCCGCGGCCTTTAGCCACCGTGCAAAGGACATTTTGCTCCAACATAGCGGCTCGAGAATCGCCGCCTGAGTCGTCAATCGCGACTTAGGGGAATGATCGGCAGGTGACAACCGATCTGGCCTCCCCGAAAAGATCCTACACGCCGCAACTAGCGACGCCGCCATCGGCATATCGATCCACACGGCCGCACGCTCAAAACCAAATACGCCAGTCGTCAATTCCTTGACTTTGGGTATGCGCTTAGAAGACGCGCTGCGGGGTTAAAGCAGCAGCTGGTGGCCAGCAAGCAAAACAACAAGTTTGGGCAGCAGCACTGGGCGGCTACGTCACACTTGACCGCTTGCCGACGAGCCCGTAACCGCTCCAATAGGTATCTACCGACTTGTTAGATTTTTGGGTGCCTGCGGTGTCGTGATTCACAGGATGACCAAATAAATCTTCGGTCGAGCCATGTCCAATCTTCAAAGCGCGCACGTTAAACATCATATATTTCAATGAATTGAGCTAGCGCCGCAGCAGGATAGTAAATTTAATGGGACGCCAATTCCGTGTACGATATTTGTATACTTCAAAGCACAACTTTTCTCAGCAGCAGCCGACTCGTCCGAGTAGCCCACTCATCTATGAACCTTAAGCAATCGATATGCACACGGAAAACACAGTGAAGAAAACATTCAAATGGGAACATAAGTTCCCCAAACTCGGCACATCCATACCCATGGAAATCGAGGTTGAGCTTGAGGACAAAAATACTGAGATATCGCTGGAAGAAAAACTTCGTCGCGCGAGCGCATCGCTTGCTCAGTATTTTGATGAACCAACTTCTATCTCCTACGTCGAGTTCAGGGATAAAGCCGAGTCAGCAGTAAAGACAGGCAACCTTGCCACGAAAGAGTGGTTGATCGAGCAGCACGCGAGCATCAGCTCGATTGACCGCCCTCAACGAGAATTTCTGGTCGATGCATGGTTTGCGCTCATCAGAGCCGAGAACGCTATCGACGAAGAGGAAGCCTGGACATATTTGTCTGAGAGCAACGCCTGCGTCGGCAAAGCTGATGATCATTTTTCGGAATTTCACGTGCGTAACTTGCAGAGTGAAGGTGGTCGCGCCAGTAAGCCCACTCCACGTGAAAGCATCGCTGAACCAAAAATCATGCATGAGTTCGTGCGCCTTCTAAAAGCAAGAAGGCCGGCGAACGGCTGGAAGTCAAAAGGCGAAGCGATCAACGATGCTTTGGTCAATGAACTCGTAACCTTCCTGCGTGCTCTCGATACAAACGACTCCGGTATCACGGAGCACAATCTGGATGACCGTCTACGCGGGTGGCTTCAAGATGAAAATAGCCCGGCGTTCAAAGCGTACATCGGAGACTGAACGTTTTAGCCGCTCGACGTAAGGTGTCCTTCAAAGACTCTAGATGCCGAATCGTTCGCAGTAAGGCTGCTAAGTCAGTCACTGCCCTTGCTTCCGTCACGTACGCTTCTAGGATGGCTGTACCTGCCGTTTGGCTGGTCCAACAAGCATCGAGACACTTGTACGCCTTCTGCCCTGCTTTATGGGCTTCACCTTGGATAACTGACTCCTGTCGTAGGTATGGTCATCCCCGGCATTCATGCGGATGAAATGCCCGCCCTTGGTGATGTACGGCACGACATATTCCATCAAGGCATTCATTGCCTCGACGTTGCTGTAGTGAATGTCACCCACGCCACGGCGGATGTATTCATCGGCGTGTGCATTGACGTTCCAGTACGTGCCTTTGCCTTGCGTGATCTGATCACGCCATACCTCACCGATCTCTCGCACGATACCGACGTGATCACGGTGTTCATTGCCGTCGACGAAGATTAGCAAGTGGCAGTGGTACGACTTGTAGAACCCCTCTTCCATCGTCCAGGCGTAGCCTCGTAGCGTTCGAGGGAAATCCGTCTGTAGATAGGTAATCAGCGTTTCACGGTATGCCCTGGCCTGCTCATAAGTGATGCGCTGGTCCTTGCTAGCCCATGGGTAACAGGACGCCTGACGGAAACCAACGTCGATACGCAGCACGAGATTGCGGGACCACTGTGCGTATATCCCGTCGACTAACGTTCGCAGGCTCCTGGTGTTATCACGCACTGCCCTGGCGAACTTCTCGCGCTTAGCCATGAACTCCCGCGACTTAGCCTCCAAGCGTATGGCCTCGATGCACAAGTTGACTTCAATGACGTCAGAGGCGATCGAAAGGTCAACCACGCCTAGCAAGTGCCGGACACTGTCGGTGTGCGTCTCAAACAGCCCCAGAAGAGGCGTAAAGGTGTGGTGGGGAAACATATCGCGCACCACGCTGAAATCGTACTTCAGTACCTTAAGAAATTTCTCACCTAGTGGCGTCGCCTTACCCTGACCCTTGTGCGGGGAATAACTAAATAGCGGCCCCCGAGTATGGATGACCATGCGGGTTACCTTCTCGATCTGCACAACTCGCTTCGAGAAGTCCATATCGTTCGTATGGACGCGGCAACTCCTCCCGTCTTTATCGTCATAGCGGATGACCGCATCGTCTTCGAATATCTCCCCTGCCCTCCACGGCTCGCGCCGCCGTGGCTTAGCCGCCACCTTATTCATACGAAGCTCCTAAGTCGGATTGGGTATGAGCGTCGGTCACTACGCAACACCTATGAGCGCACATGGCGCTCCTGGAGCCTCGGTTGTACCGAGGCGCTCTGTTTGCTGGGTAAGTGCGACCAACGGTGGTCTGATGACCACATACCATGCATGACTGAGTAAGAAATACCGGCATGGCTAGCTGCCATTAGAAGCTGACGCTCAGTCGCGTGCTTAGCGCCATAGCCTATGGCTACAAGAGCAAGAGCAAAGCCCATGTCTAAAAGGGCAATAACATAGATACCGGTTCTATCGGCTTTTGAACCTCCCATAAAACAGGGGGGCTTTTTCGGACAATCCGCGTTAATACGGATGAATCTAACGAGAGCGGCCCAAGAAAGTTAACGTTGTGGCTGGCCAGTAAATTCCCGCCATAAGCCAACGCCTTCCCGGTCTAATCGGCCTGTACATCGATCGATGCCGCTTTCAATTCCTGATCATATTTGTGAATTTCCGCCCAGTCCCAGAAAGTCCGGTGACCATGCTTAAAACTCGGGGGAAGAATTGGTCCGATGGCTTTTGCCTTTCCAGCACGAACCTCCTCGGCATATTTCTTCATCGTGTACAGCTTTGCGCGGCTGCACTGGAAGTGCGCGCACAAATCGCGAATGGACGCCCTGTGAACGGGCCGAAGCGAATCGTCTGTCATTTTCAGCATCTCTAATTCACCGCTTCGCGGCGTGAGAGCGAATCAGAACAGCTTTCGGTAATGTCTACTAAACAGGCTAAGTGCCTACGGAAACGCTAGGCTACTTCGGCCGTTTGACATTTAAAGAAGAACCGGTCGGGGTATAAGACCTTTTGTCGGCAACTTCTTTGTGAGGGGCCCGCGTCAGCGGCAGGATCTTCAGGCGGAGGGCGTATTCACGCCTACGGCAAACGGCGATATTGACCAAACTGGCTGTATTTCCATTCATGAAAATAAACAACTTTTCGTATATTTTCGGAGTCCATCTTTGTACATTTAGATCTAAATATATTTTAGATTGTATGAAATATTTACTAGGTGACGGATTGAAACGTTTTATCGACTTGCAATCCGACCGACAAAATGCAAAATAAAATCAGTCATTCGTTGTTCTAGTCACGACTGGCTATTAATTCCTATTACGGCCTATAGCCGGAAATTCTTAGGAATAACTGAATTAAACATTGTAGATAGATGAGACGAATACATTCGTCTCTTGGAGCAGTACGCCTTGAACAGTCACATTGATATTTCAAATGCACCGGATCCGGATGGAAAACCTCAGGACAGCACCGATGTCGCATTGAACGCCCTGTTGCCGAACGAACGCGCGATGAAATTCGCCAAGTTCGCAAAGCATTACCCATCGATTGAAGATGCCATCCAGCGCGGAGTGACTCAGAAGGACATCCGGAAGGCTCTTGCAGCGGACGGTCTTTCCTTGAGCGCCGTCACGTTCAAAAAGCTTCTGGAGTCGTTGCGTCAACAGCACAAGCGTGACATCGATATCCGCAATAACGCAGAGGGAGAGTAGGTATGAGCAACAATCCGAATTCGAAGCTGCCTAGCAACCAGTTCATTCGATTTAACCAGAAGGTCACTTCAGCGAAGGATCAGGCGAACAAAGACATCAGTCCTTGGTGGTGCGCAAAAACGTACAACATGCCTGCCCTGGCGCCGATACCGGAGGAAACGCCGTATCCCGTGGAGGCTTTGCCACTCGATTTACGGGACGCAGTGTTGGAAGTGCATCGTAAAGACGGTGTTCCGATCGCCACGACCGCTACGTATGTGAACGGCTTTGTCGGCTTCGCCGTGCAGTCCATGGCGAATCTCCAGATCGATGACGACGAAGAAATCGGCTTGGCACCGTTCTGCCTGATCGTCACCTCGTCCCGCGACGAAACGAACACCCTCTCAGGCCGCTTCGCCACCGCACTCAATGAAATTGATACGGCAGGAGCTTCGTCACACAAGGCGGCAATGAACGCGTTCAAGGGAGAATGTCGCCGTTGGAAGGCCGAAGGAAAAGTGCTCGATGGCATGCTCACCTCACTGCTGCTGGCAGGGCAGAGTACGGAACCGATGCGTGCAGAGCTGGTCGAGCACGAACTCCGTCAGCCGATCAAGCCGCGCCCTCCACGCTTCTTATTTGATGACATTGAGGGTGGCGAATTCATCGATGCGCTGGAAGGTAACAATCACAGCGTCGCTGTGCTTGCCGACGAAAGCGCCAAGTTGATGAAGAGCGCATCGTTCAGCAAGATTGTCGCCATAAACAATGCCTCTAAAGATATTGCGGTTCCGTTGAAGCGTGGCCGCGATGACAGCGTGATCGTTCGTAACGCACGTGTCGGCCTTATTCTGGCCATTCCGCATTCGCTGCGAGACACCTATCTGTCGGAGCATGACAGCGACGCGCTTGGAAGAGACAAATTGGCTCACTACCTTTTCGTCGATTCAAAACACGTCGCGGAAGATCACATCAAGTCGGATGCAGATTCATCGTCGATTGCAGTCGATGCACTTAACGCTCGTTTCAAAGAGCTGCATGGTAAACGCAAACAATTGATGGCCAACGGAGCGAGCACGCTCCCCGTCGTCAAGCTTGATAAAGATGCTGCCGAACTTCTGCGCAACTTTAAAGCCGATGCCAAAGCGTACAGTAAAGGCGGCGCAGCGCTGCATGACATCGCGGACGTTGTGCAAGCAGCTCCCAAGCACGCTTGTCGCTTGGCTGGATGGTTTCATTGCTTCACGGGGCAGCCGGGTGACGTGACGCGTGACACCCTCGCCCGAGCGATCACGATCGTCGTCTGGCATACCGTGCAGTTCAAGCGTCGCTTCGGCGAGCTCCCGCTGGTTCCACAGGTCGTTCTGGATGCCCAAGAACTCGACAGCTGGATGACCCGGAAAGCATTCTCGAAGGGATGGCTTTCAATCGAGAAAAAGTGGGTCAGGGGTAACGTCACGCCTACTTACCTTCGCGATGACAAACGTCTTGATGCGGCTCTAGCTTTTTTGGTTACTGAAAAGCGGATCCGACTGATATATGGTCCACGTCGGCAATGCCAAATCCAGGTTCATGTCGGCTTCTAGTAACGGGCACGCTATCCCGGCGAGCCTCGCGGCTCGCCGGGATTTTTTGCGTTCCCCCGGTGCGGATGAGGGGTTCGCCGGGCCGACGGGCTCAGGCACATTTTTTTCCCTAGACGAAAAGCATGCTTTTTATGCCATCAATGGCATAAACACCACGTCTAGGAGCATTTGACGCAAGGCATAATCGGCAGTTCCGCCGTCCGCAGCATCATTCGCGGTCAGCCGGGCCAAAACCTTAACCCGACGCGCCTGAAAGCCGACTCGCATGCATCAGGACAGATCGCTGCCCTAGTAGGCGACGCCATTTGCGTCTGCAGATCGCGCGCTGTAGCGGATCAGTTTTTGCAGCCCAAACGCTCGGCACAGTCCTAGACCGCCTTCTGCCCGACTTAAGTGCTAATCTCTCGTCGCGTTCAAACAGTACTACACCGACGCAGCGCAATAACCTCCTAGCAGCCGCCGCTGGTTCGGCGAAAGCCCGTGTAAGCCAAGTCGACTACCTCACCCTTCCGTAGTGTCCAGAGCGACTGAGATGCGTTGTATTTACGTGAGCAACACTTGCATTGCCCTAGAAACGGAATAGGCGCGCCGTGCTTTATTCTGGTCGTGTAAGTCTGGGAGTGAAATGTCTCGACCCTGACTGTTACACCCTCCGCACATTAGCTACTCATGCATACGTTGCATACCGGCCCTCACAGGCTGGCACTGCCTTTAAACATTTCTCGCCGTGTGGATCCCCACCGTCTTGCACAGGCAAGAACACTAAAAAGACAAAAAAAAAGCGCACCATTGAGTGCGCTTTTTCCAATCTTCCAATTCTGAGGAATGGGCTTAACTAAAGCGAAGGCAGTGCCTACGAAACAGCGAATGCATTTAGCCATCCCAAGTCTAGTTCTTGGGTGCTGTTTTCCCTTGCTTACACTCGTCAGTCCATTCGTCAATCTGGTCGTACGCGACGACCGCATCCGCACCACGTTCTTTGCGGTAAGCCGTTTCCCAGTCATCGAGACATTTGTTTCCCGTGCCTGGAAGCTGCACGCTTCCAGTCAATGCTTCCGCAGGGGAGTTAATGCTAGATGCACCGCTTGGTGGGGCCTCACTGGCTTGCTGAGGTTCTTGCGTCGCCGTCGCGGCAGCCTTTGGTGTGGGTGCATCGGAGGCAAGCTGTCCGCCTTTCAAATTGAACGTCTGCAGGGTCCCCGTATCTCGGGTGACGACTTGATTAGGCCCTTCCAGCACACCGTTGACGAAGTGAAAATCGAAGAACAGCTTGCCATCTTTGTCCCACCCCTGCATCTCGCCATTCATCTTGCCCGACGACCAATGCGACACGACACGTGTTGCGTTGCTTATGTCGTGATAGTTGACCGGCATCGCCGAAGCAGCCGTGGTGACTTGGACGATGATGTCTTCCACACTCAAATCACGGTCTTCCCAAGCGCCATCACGCAATCCGCCTACAAACGTTCCTTTCTGAACCACGTCACCCTGCTCGGTGAGTTTTGTGTATTGTCCGTTGGGTTTTCCTTCGCGAAACTCTGTTGATATCTTCGTCGAGCCGTCATCGGTGCCGACGGTGCCGGAATCTATCTGTCCATTCTTGAAAACCGCATCAGTTACTTGTTCTCCCTTGGTATTCCACGCTTTCACCGCACCGTCCGCCTGCCCGTTGTTCCAAGGCACCTGAGAGACCAGCTGCTTTCCGTCGTACGTATAGATCTTTGTCTCACCGTTGAGTTTGCCACTGGACCAGTTCAGGCTTTTGACCAAGGCACCTGTTTCCGGGTTATAGAGCTTGGACGGCCCGTCAAACTGTTCGTCGGCATAGTGAAGGGTAAACGCCTTGTCGCCGCCGGTTCCCGTGCAGAACGCATCGCCATCGACCAAGCCCTTGGCAAAGTGTTCCTCGCAGCCGGTCAAGTCTTGCGCGTTGGTCGATCGACCGGGCGTCGAAGCGATGTTGGTTGTCCAGTAGTTCTCCAGATTGTTGGGGATCGTATCTTTGAACGCGACGGTGCCCGTAAACGGGTCGTCACTTCCGTGCTTGTAGGCCAAGCCTCCGGCGGTGTCGATCTGACGCGAGTCCAATGTATCTTGGCCGCATGCTGCGAGTAACGAGCACACGAGTGCGGCTGACGTAAGCGTCTTTGCTGTTTTACGCATGGGAAACCCCTGTAGTCCTTAAGAATGGTCGGTAACGCCTTTACGGCGTCACACCTGCGCGGTCGATTGATTGAACGCTGGCCTGCGCCTCGTTCCACCCGTAGCGCAGTCCCACCAAAATGCCGCTGGTGGTGATGGCGATCAGGGCGAACGCCATGAACAGCGCTAGGACGACGTCGCCCGCCGCCAGTCCATCAAGGCCACCGATAATCAGCAAGCCAATAAAGAGCACGGCTACCGTTCGCCAGAGGACGCCAAGGCGGCGCTTGGCAGTCCAGGTGAACGGGATGGGCGATCCCTTCTCGGCCATCGCATAGGTCCAACCTCGCTTGGTCGAGCCACGTACCAGTACGCCTGACGTAACCCCCATCACGACCAGCATGAGGTTCGTCCCGGTTTCTACATTGGCGGCGATTTGCCCGAGGATGGCTGCAATGATCAGCAACCCCAGTGTTGTGAGCCCGCCCAGCCACAAATTTGATTTTCTCTGGCTCGCGTTGAGATGAAACTGACGCATGATAAATATCCCTTTAAGTGAGTAAATTGCGGTTGGGTAAGATGGAATGCGGCATAACGACATGCGAGCGAGCGGATCCGCTAGCCAATCTGTGCTGCCGTTACTCTCAAGTCGTCAAAGTTTTTCAGCCGCGGCGGGCAGCTCGAAGAACTCGCTGCCTTACCACGCTGTCTTATCGCGGTAGAACGATTCGCGTGGCTATGCCTGGCGCCCACGCCGATCCGGCCCCCCGAATAGCGGGGCTGGGCAAACGAGGGCGTTAGATGTGCTGCCTATCAATGGCTCACGGCGTCCTTGCAAAGTGTGAGGTGGTGACTTGTGGGAAGAATACCTACTAAATAGGTATAAATCCTGAATTACATATAACGTTTATGCAGGTATAGCTTCATTGACCGTCCCTCCAGGTCCGGTCATGAAGCGAACTTCTCTCTATAGCGAACGGCACACCGTGCTCGTTGAATATCTTCGCGAGCTGAGAGTGCTGCGTCACCTCACGCAAGCCGAAGTGGCCGAAGCCATCGGCCGACCACAAACTTATGTCTCAGATATCGAGAAAGGTAAGCGCGGGCTGGACTTGCTCCAGGTGCTGGACCTTTGTGAGGCGTACGACCTGACGCTTCCAGCCTTTTCGGTCGAGTTAGACCAGCGACTAAAGAAGCTTGCTAAGCCCTTTCGGCGAACGAACCGCTAGCCTCCTCGCGCGGCGTCTAAAAGCATGTCCTCACAAAAGCGAATTGTCAGACTGATAGGGCGTCATGATCGTGCCGCATTGCGGACACTCGTCATCACACATCGCATCCCAGGAGTCTTCCCACTCGTTTCTGCAGTTGATGCACTTGTAGAAGTTTAGGTAGCGCCTGGAAGGCTCAGAATCACGGAAACAGCGGCTCATATCAGCCCCCGTCCCGCCATGCTCACGCAGTCCGCTCCGACAACGATGTGATCCAGGATTCGGACGCCGATCAGTTTCAGGGCATCGCGTAACTCGTCCGTGATGACTCGATCGGCGGTGCTGGGTTCGGCAATGCCGCTAGGGTGATTGTGGGCGAGAATGGCCGCGCAAGCGTTGATGCTTAGCGCGGCCCGAACGACTTCTCTAGGGTAAACACTGGAGCCGTCAACGGTTCCAGTAAAGAGTTTTTGGCAGTCCAAAATCTGATGCCGATTGTCCAGCCACAGGACATGAAACTCTTCATGTAGCAGCCCGCCGAGCCGCATACGCAGAAAGTCGGACGCATCGGTTGGATTGGTTATGGCCCCCTGTCGCTTTAGCTTGCTTATGAGAATGCCTTCCGCCGCGGCCAGAACATCGTTTTCGGTCGCAGCGGCAAGGTCGTATGTAACGCGATCGATTGGTTCAACAAG
>Ga0302310_10004421_pt1 | contig 10605 bp, 4 predicted proteins | sample III_Palsa_N1_2_FD_200451 | JGI IMG/M metagenome (GOLD analysis project Ga0302310, IMG submission 200451) | Peat permafrost microbial communities from Stordalen Mire near Abisko, Sweden - III_Palsa_N1_2 | ecosystem: Environmental > Terrestrial > Soil > Palsa > Peat permafrost | place: Sweden... | reverse complement strand
CGCTGTCTATTGGCGTGGCATCCGCCACGCTGGTCTCGCAAGCACTCGGCGCGCAACGTTTCGATGCCGCCCGTTCGCTCGCCCGCCACGGCATTGCGTTGTCCTGCGGTATTGCATGCGTGTACGGTGCGGCGCTGTTTGCACTGCGGCCGTACTTGCTTGAGGCCTACACGCCTGACAGCCAGGTGATCGCGGCGGCCATGCCGTTGCTGGCCATTGTCGTGTTCTATCATTTCTTCGATGCCCTCCAGATCACCACAGCCTTCGTGCTGCGCGCCTACAAGGTGGCTGTCGTGCCCACAGTGATCTACGCGGTCGCGTTGTGGGGCATCGGGCTGGGCGGCGGGTACTTGCTCGGGTTCAACGTGGGCGGTTATGCGCCTGCGTGGCTGCAAGGCGCACGCGGGTTCTGGGTGGCGAACTCGGTGAGCCTGGGCGTCGCGGGCGTAGGGCTGTTTCTCTACTGGCGGCGGATCAGCACGCGCCACATTCCAGACGATCGCGTCCGCGCGGGGGCGGAGCCGGTCTAGGTTCAACCGTCACAACCGACACAACCGTGCACTCGATGCAATCAGTTCACACCATCTTGTCGCAAAATGAAAACAATTGGCAAGGATGACGTAACACTCCGGTAAAATCGCCAGCGTTTTGGCCACCCTGGAACGAGTGCGATGATCCGCGACATAAAAAAACAACGCTGGCCACTGGCGGTGCTTGCCGCTCTTTCCGTGCTCACCGTGGGCTTGCTCTGCGCCACGCATCGCGCCGACGCCGCCCGTACGCTGAGCGTGTCGCCACAGGGCAAGGTCACGCAGGTGCGCCAGGTGGTCGTCAAATTCGACGAAGCCATGATCGCGTTCGGAGACGCCGCAGCCAAAGCGCCGGCACAGGTACATTGCAGCGGGGGAGCATCGGCGGGTTCCGCTCATTGGATCGACGATAAAACCTGGGCCTTCGACTTCACGCAAGACCTCACGCCCGGTATGCGCTGTTCAGTCGCGATGGAAGACGGGCTCAAATCCAACGCGGGCAACGCGCTCACCGGTCCACGCCAGTTTCGCTTCGAAACCGGCGGCCCGTTTGTGACACAAGTCATGCCCGGCGGCGGCGAGATCGAAGAAAACCAGATCTTCGTGCTGCGCCTGAACGGCCCCGCTACAGAAGCGTCCGCGTTGCAGGACATCTGGTGCGAATCGAGCGGCTTGGGTAACCGGATTCCCGTCAAAACCGTCGACGCCAACGCACGCGCCGACCTCCTCAAACATTTCCGCCTCGAAAAAGACAGCGCACGCGTGCTCACGCTCGCCTGCCAGCAAACCCTGCCGTCCGCCACGAAGATGCAACTCGTGTACGGCGCGGGCGTAGCCGGCCCGAGCGGTCTCGCGAACGATGTGGAGAAGCGCTTCGACTTCGATGTTCGCGAGCCCTTTACCGCGAGCTTCTCCTGCGAACGTGAAAACGCCAAGGCGCCCTGCACGCCCTTGCGTCCGCTGAGCATTCGATTCAGCTCGCCGGTACCGCGAGCGGACGCTGAAAAAATCACCCTGCACGGCCCGGGCGGCAAGACCTCGCCGCAGTTCGATCCCGATGAAAAGGACAACGACATCACCAGCGTCCAGTTCGCGGCGCCGTTGCCGGAACACGCGGATTTATCGATAGAGCTGCCGGCTGGACTCAAGGATTCCAGTGGCCGCACGCTGTCGAACGCGGACCTCTTCCCGCTGAAGACATCGACGGCGCCCATGCCGCCGCTCGCCAAGTTTTCATCGTCGACATTCGGGATCATCGAGCGTTTCGCCGAGCCGAACATGCCCGCCATGTTGCCCGTCACGCTACGCCACGTGGAGGCCGACCTGAAGGTGAACGGGCTCAACGCCGGATCATCGAGCGTGACGAAACTGCGCGTGGATGCCGACACCGAGATCCGTCGATGGATGAAAACCGTCGATCGTTTCGACGGCTTTTCTATGTCCGTCGCGCAGATAAAACAGGAGATGCCGCAGGCGCTGAGCAACGGCATCAAGCCGGTCTACGCGCAGGGCAGCACGGCGAAAGATCCGCAAATCGATATCCGCTCGCTGTCGTTGCTGGCGAAACAGCCGGGCGTCGAAACCCTGAGCGTGCCGCAAGCTGATCCCAAGTCGATGCGGCCTTTTGAAGTGGTCGGCATTCCGCTTCCGAAACCCGGTTTCTATGTCGTCGAACTGGCATCGCCGGCGCTGGGTGCGTCGTTGCTCGGCAAACCGCAAGACATGTATGTACGCACCTCGGTGCTCGTCACCAACCTCGGCGTGCACTTCAAACAAGGCCGCGAAAACAGCATCGTCTGGGTGACCGCGCTCGATAGCGGCAAACCCGTGCCGAACGCGCAAGTGCGTGTCACGGACTGCAACGGCGATCAGGTCGCCGCTGCCAAAACCGATGTACATGGCATCGCGACGATCGGCAAACCGCTGGCATCGGCACGCGCTTGCGATGAAAACAGCATCGACGATTCCGGCTTTTTTGTCTCGGCGCGCGTCGACGATCCGAAGACCGGCCCGGACATGGCGTTCGTGCGGTCGGACTGGAATCGCGGGATTGAGTCGTGGCGCTTCAACGTTCCGACCGATATGAGCCGCGATCAGACCACGCGGGCCACGACCGTGTTCGACCGGACGTTGTTGCGGGCGGGCGAAACGGTATCGATGAAACATTTGATGCGCGAGGAAACGCTTAACGGTTTTACGTTCCCTTCGCATTTGCCGTCGCGCGTGACGATCCGTCATGAGGGCAGCGGCCAGACCTATCATCTGCCGCTCAAATGGGCAGCGGACCGCAGCGCCGATTCCACCTTCCCGATTCCGGCTGCTGCGAAGCTCGGCGAATACAGCGTGACGCTGGACGACGGCTCGACGAACTCGAACAGCGACAACGACAACGACAGCGATAACAGCGGCGACGATCAGAATTCCGCGCGACACATGAGTATCGAAACCGGCAATTTCCGCGTAGAGGAATTCCGCCTGCCGGTGTTCAAGGGATCGATAGGTATTCGCGATCAAAAGACCGGTGCGCTGGTGGCCGCGACCACGGCGCCGCTGGCGGTACAGATTGAATATGTGTCGGGCGGACCGGCGTCGAATCTGCCGGTGCAACTGTCGGCGTTGATGAAGGACACGTCGCCGGCTTTTGCTTCGCAGTTCGAATCGTTTAGCTTCGCGCCGTACAAGAAACCCGCCGATGACGGCGCCAGCGCGCCCGCAACCGAAGGTGAGGACGACAGCAGCAACGCGCAGGAAGACACGTCTACGGCCAAGCTCATCGCCGATAAAACCGCGCTGACACTCGATCGAAATGGCACGGGAACCCTCACGCTGAAGTCGCTGCCGACCGTGGAAGCGCCGAAGCAACTCGCGCTGGAAGCGACTTTTGCGGACCCCAATGGCGAGATCCAGACGCTGCGCGGCAGCGCCACCCTCTGGCCTGCGTCCGTTGCTGCCGGCATCAAGGCGGGTGACTGGGTGTCGGTCGGGAATGCGGTGCCAGTGCAGGCCCTCGCTGTCGACCTGCAAGGCAAGCCGCGAGCGGGCGTTGCCCTGGAAATCCGCGGTGTTGCACGGACCATGACGAGCTCGCGCAAGCGCATGGTCGGCGGTTTCTACGCCTACGATAACCACACGGAAACCAAGGACCTCGGCACGCTTTGCAGCGGCAAAAGCGACGACCACGGCCTGCTTTCCTGCGAGGCAAAACTGAAGGAAGCAGGCAACGTCGACCTGATTGCCATCGCCAAGGACGGTGATGGCCGGGTGGCGAACGCGACCACGTCGGTCTGGGTCACGCGCGAAGATCAACTCTGGTTCGGCGGCGAAAACACCGACCGGATCGACGTGCTGCCTGAAAAAACAAGCTACGAACCCGGCGAAACCGCCCGCTTCCAGGTACGCATGCCGTTCCGCTTCGCGACCGCGCTGGTGGCGGTGGAGCGCGAAGGTATCGTGGAAACGAAGGTCGTGGAACTCGATGGCAAGAATCCGACTGTCGAGCTGAAAGTGCAGGAGTCGTGGGGGCCGAACGTGTATGTCTCCGTGCTCGCGATCCGCGGGCGGATTCACGAGGTGCCGTGGTATTCGTTCTTCACGTGGGGCTGGAAAGCGCCGCTCGATTGGGTGCACGCGTTCTGGTACGAAGGGCGGCAATATGAAGCGCCTACCCCGCTGGTCGATTTGTCGAAGCCTGCGTTCCGTTACGGGCTCGGCGAGATCAAGGTGGGAACGGCCTCGCACAAGCTCGGCGTGACGGTAACAACAGATGCGAAATCTTACGCCGTGCGTTCGAAGGCGCATGTGAAAGTCCGCGTGACGCTGCCGGGCGGCAAGCCCGCGCCGGCGGGCACGCAAATCGCGCTCGCCGCCGTCGACGAAGCCCTGCTCGAACTGATGCCGAATCAAAGCTGGAACGTACTCGACGCCATGCTGCAACGGCGCGCGTATGGCGTGGAGACATCGACGGCGCAGATGGAGATCATCGGACGCCGTCACTTCGGGCGTAAAGCTGTGCCCGCGGGCGGTGGCGGCGGACATAGCGCGACGCGCGAACTGTTCGACACGCTGCTGCTCTGGAACCCGCGCGTGACGCTCGATGCGAACGGCGAAGCAACGGTGGATGTGCCGCTCAACGACGCGTTGACGAGCTTCCGTATTGTCGCAATCGGGGCGGTGGGCGCGGGTCAGTTCGGCACCGGCAGTGCATCGATACGCAGCACGCAGGATCTGCAATTGATCTCGGGCCTGCCGCCGCTCGTACGTGTAGGCGACCAGTTCCGCGCGTTGTTCACGCTGCGCAATACGACCGCACGCACGATGCAGGTCGTCGTCACGCCGCGTGTTCCCACGCTCGATCTCCCCGCACAAAACGTGACGTTGGCGCCGGATTCGTCGCAGGAGATCTCGTGGGACGTGAAGACGCCGGATGCCATCGGTATGGCTGCAACCGGCGCGTTGAACTGGGAAGTGAGCGCGGCGGAACAAGGCGGTCCGAAAGCCGCTGATGCCGTCAAACTCACCCAACGCGTGGTGGCCGCGATTCCTGTGACCGTGCAGCAAGCCACGATCACCCAGGTCGACGGCACGTTCGCGTTGCCTGTGGCGCCGCCGGAGACTGCGGTGGCATCGGCTGATGGACAGATTCGCGGCGGCATTGCCGTGACGTTGCAGCCGAAACTTGCCGATGGCCTGCCGGGCGTGCGACGCTGGTTCGAACGTTATCCGTATAGCTGCCTCGAGCAGCAAACGTCACGAGCGCTGGGTCTTGACGACCTCACGCAATGGCAGACGGTGATCGCGCGGATGCCCTCATACCTGGACAGCGACGGCCTCGCCAACTACTTCCCGCCTTCGGACGACTCGCGGCCTTACGGCAGTCCGGCGTTGTCGGCCTATCTGCTCGCGGTCAGCGATGAAGCATCGAAAGCGGATCCCCGCTTCGCGCTGCCCGACGACCTGCGCGACAAACTCGCGGCTGCGCTGACCAACTTCGTGGAAGGCAAGATCGAGCGGAAATTCTGGTCACCGCGGCAGGATCTGGACTTCGTGAAACTCTCGGCGATCGAAGCGTTGTCGCGCTATGGGCTGGCTACGCCGCGCATGCTCGGCTCGATCACCATCGCGCCGAATCAATGGCCGACGTCGGCGCTGCTCGATTACTACTCGATCCTTTCGCGTGTCGATGGCATCGCACAACGCGACGATCAGCGCGCTCAGGTCGAGCAGATTCTGCGGGCACGCCTGACGTATTCGGGCACGCGCCTCACCTTCTCCACCGCCGCCGACGACGACCTCTACTGGCTCATGACCGGCCCCGAATCGAACGCGGCACGCACCGCATTGCTCTTCGCCGATAACCCCGCGTGGAAGGACGAAATGCCGCGCCTGATTGGCGGTTTGCTCGCGTTGCAGACGAACGGCGCGTGGCAAACCACGACGTCGAACCTGTGGGGCAAGCTCGCCGTGCAGCGCTTCTCCAAGGTGTTCGAGAGCACGCCGGTGAGCGGTCAAACGCGCATTGCGCTGGGCACGACGGAGAAAGCCATCGCATGGAATGCGCCGCCCTCGCCTGCGAATCCACGCAACGTGACGTTGCCGTGGGCATCCGGCACGCTGAACCTGACGCAAGAAGGCAGCGGCAAACCCTGGGCGACCATCGAGAGCCTCGCGGCCGTCGCGTTGAAAGCGCCGTTCGCGGCGGGTTATCGGATCACAAAAACCATCACGCCGATCGATCCGGCGATCAAGGGCACGCTCTCGCGAGGTGACATCGTGCGTGTGCATCTCGACATCGATGCCCAAAGTGATATGACGTGGGTGGTCGTCAATGATCCGGTTCCGGCCGGTGCAACGATTCTCGGCTCGGGCCTTGGCCGCGATTCGGAAGTGGCGACCGAAGGCGAAAAGAGTCCGCAGGGCGCTTACCCGGCGTTTGTCGAGCGTGGTTTTGACGGGTATCGCGCGTATTACGACTATCTGCCGAAGGGGAAATTGCAGGTGGAATACACCGTCCGGCTGAACAACGCGGGCACGTTCGGGCTACCGCCTACGCGCGTGGAAGCGCTCTACGCGCCATCCGTATTCGGCGCAATCCCCAACGCAACGATGGTCGTTGCTCCACTGGCCGCGGCCAAATAACGCGATGAAACGCGCCGCCCTCGCCCTTGTCTGTTGCGTGCTTGCCAGCTCGGCGAATGCGCTGCCGACCTTCGACGAAGTGCGCTCGGGCTGGCGCAGTTCCGACTGGGTGCTGCTCGCCCGCAACGGCGAACCGCTGCAGCGCACACGCATCGACACAACCGAGCGGCGCGGCGACTGGGTCGAGTTGCAGGATGTATCGCCGGCGTTGCGCGAGGCAATTGTCGTATCGGAGGACAAGCGGTTCTACGAGCACAGCGGCGTCGACTGGCGAGGAGCCGCAGCAGCGGCCTGGGCGAACCTGTGGAACACACGCACGCGCGGAGCGTCGACGGTGACCATGCAACTAACCGGTTTGATCGATGAAGATCGCCGGCCGGGACGCCGTTCAATCGGCGAGAAAGCGACGCAGACGGTCGGCGCGTTATGGCTCGATCACGCCTGGCGCAAGGACCAGATTCTCGAGGCGTATCTCAATCTCGTGCCGTTTCGCGGCGAGATCGTGGGTTTGTCGGCGTTGTCGCAGACGTTGTTCGGCAAACTCCCGTCCGGGCTGAACGAACGTGAAGCCGCGCTTACCGCCGCGCTGGTGCGTGCGCCGAATGCGAATTACGCGAAGGTATCGGCGCGAACGTGCGGCATTTTGCGGGACATGAACCGGGCGCGGCCATCGGCCACGGATCCTTGCGCGAACCTCGACAGCTACGTGCAATTGACGCTCACGCGCACCGCGTCCGCTTCTGCGTCTACCTCGCCGCGGTCCTCGAATTACGACGCGCTCGCGCCGCACTTCGCGCGCCGCGTCGCCAGCGAAGTGCATCCCGCAGCGGGCGCGCATGTCCAGTCCACGCTCGACGCCTCGCTGCAGCGCTTCGCGCGTGACTCGCTCGCGCGGACCTTGCGCGAACTCAACTCGCGCGCGCATCAGCGCAACGTGCACGATGGTGCCGCGATCGTAATCGATAACCGCAGCGGCGAGATTCTCGCGTGGGTCGGCTCGGCGGGCGGGTTGTCGAATGCACCGGAAGTCGATGCCGTCGTCGCATTGCGCCAGGCCGGCTCGACGCTGAAGCCGTTCTTGTACGCTCAGGCCATCGACGAAAAGCGCCTCACCCCGGCCTCTTTACTCGATGACGCCCCGCTCGATCTCGCTACCGGCGGCGGCCTGTATATCCCGCAAAACTACGATCACGATTTCAAGGGCTGGGTGAGCATGCGCACGGCGCTGGGGTCGTCGCTGAATGTGCCGGCCGTGCGCACGCTGGTGATGGTCACGCCGCACCGGTTCGCGAAAACGCTGGTGTCGCTCGGTCTGCCGCTCACGCAAGCCGGCGATTACTACGGCTTCAGTCTCGCGCTTGGCAGCGCCGACGTGACGCTCGCGGCACTCACGAACGCGTACCGGACGCTCGCGAACGGCGGCCTCACCGGGCCAATGTCCGATGTGCCAGCGCATGCACCCGCCGCACCCACTGCACCCATCACTCCCGGCACGCGCGTTTTCAGCCCGCAAGCCAGTTTTATCGTGACGAATATCCTCGCCGATAACAACGCGCGCACGCGCACCTTCGGCTTCGACAGCGTCCTCGCCACGCGCTTTTTCAGCGCCGTGAAAACCGGCACGAGCAAGGACATGCGCGATAACTGGGCGGTTGGCTATACGTCGCGTTACACGGTTGGCGTGTGGGTTGGCAACGCGGACGGCGCGCCGATGTGGGACGTCTCCGGCGTCACCGGCGCCGCGCCCGTGTGGGCCGCGCTGGTGAACTACCTGCACCGGCGCACGCCAAGCCGCGCGCCCGTTGCGCCGCCAGGCGTGGTGCGCACGAAGATTGTTTATCAAAACGACATCGAGCCGGCACGCGACGACTGGTTCCTGAGCGGCACGCAAATGTCACGGATCGCGTTGTCGGCGAATGCGGAAGGCTCGGCGGTGCACAACGGGACGGCCCGGATCGCCTCTCCTACCGACGGCACTATCTTCGCGCTCGATCCCGATATTCCCGCCGCGCGGCAGCGGGTCTGGTTCGAGAGCGCGCAAAAAGCACCGGCGGGCAGCGTGTGGCGGCTGGACGGCAAATCGGCCGGCCCTTCCGCGCAAACGGCACGAATGGCGTGGCTGCCCTGGCCAGGGCATCACACGCTGGAACTGGTCGACCGCCAGGGCGTGGTGGTCGATTCGGTGAAATTTGAAGTGCGCGGCGCGTTTGCGAAAATCAAGACAAAAGGTTAATAAGAATCAAATTGCGAAAGCATCAATTCCGACAAGCTTATATATCCGGAAAATGTTAAATCTGAACCGACCCGCCCTCATCCGCCATGAGTCTGGTGATAATCGCTAAATGGAATCGAAACCAGACAGCGGATTGAGTACAACCGGCAAAATAATAGGCAGCGATCTTGTAAAAAATAATCCCATGCGCACCGGACGGACGTCGCTGCCATTATCCTGACCCGCATTTTGTCCTATGCTTGTTGGACTTTCTGGCCAGGCTTCCAGTAAGGCCGACATCGATTTCCCCTTTTGTTTTTCAACCTGGAGCGCTTGTCATGCTTAAAAAGCTGTTGATGCTTTGTCTGGCCCTTGCGTTGTCTATCGGCGCCGCGTTCGCGGCCGTTGACGTGAATACGGCGGACCAAACCTCGCTTGAATCGGTAAAGGGGCTTGGGCCGGTGAAGTCGAAGGCGATCATCGACGAACGGACGAAGAATGGCCCGTTCAAGGATGCCGACGATCTCGCCAGCCGCGTGAAAGGACTCGGCACGAAGTCCGTGACGAACCTGGAGCAGGCCGGGCTGACGGTTGGCGGCTCATCCGCGCCGCCGACCGGCACGAAGGCCAGCAAGACGCCGGTCGCCGCCAACGCAGAGGCGGCAGCGCCCACGAAATCGACCGTGAAGTCGTCCGCGGCCGCAACCGCCGCTACGTCGCCCGCCGCGACCACGGCAACGACGCCTGCGGCGACGCCCGCAATGACACCGGCAACGACGGCAGACGCGGCTTCCGCCACCAAGGGCAAGAAGGGTAAAAAAGCCAAGGCCAGCGCGGCAGCCAGTTCGAGCACGGCAACAACCGCTACGGCCGACGCGGCGTCGGGCGCGAGCGGTGCGAAGGCGTCGAAGAAGTCCAAGAAAAAGAAAGCCGCGAGCGACGCGGCAGCAACCTGAGGACGGCGACCCACTTCGGCACTGAATCCCGAGCGTGAAATGGTCGCGTGGAAAGGTCGCGTGAAACGGCCATCAACGCACAGCTCGAATTCAGGCCGACCAGGTCGTCTTGCAGCAGAAACACTCTGGCCGTTCCTCAACGAACGGCATGTTTTCCGTCCGGCGGCACGCCAAGCAAACCAGCATGACGCCGGACGGTATCTACTAACCAGCATCGTTTTCAAGTGAGACAGCCATGAGCCTACTCGATACCCTCGCCTCCTCTTTCGGCAATTCGTCTCAAGGCGGCGGCGCGCAGTCCGGCCTAGTCGCGATTGCGATGGAGTTCGTCAACAACCAGCCCGGCGGCCTGGACGGCTTGATTCAGCGTTTCCATGAAAATGGCGCGGGCGACATCGTCTCGTCGTGGGTCGGCAACGGCGAAAACAAACCAATCAGCTCGGACACCGTGACCAACGTGCTCGGTTCGGACGCGGTCGGCCAGATGGCGCAGAAAGCTGGCTTGTCCGGCGACCAGGTGTCCGGCATCCTGGCTGCGGTGTTGCCGCATCTCGTGAACCACGCGACGCCGGACGGCCAGGTGCCGGCGAACGGCCAGCTGGACGTGGGCAGCCTGCTGGGTTCGCTAGGTGGCCTTGGCGGTCTGGCAGGCTTGTTCGGCAAGAGCGAAGAACCGAAGGCCTAAGCGTTTTCGGCTGGGTCTTTTGCAATAGAAAAAAAGGGGCAACGGATCACTCCGTTGCCCCTTTTTGTTGCGTAAAAGAACCCACGC
>Ga0302310_10004415_pt1 | contig 10611 bp, 9 predicted proteins | sample III_Palsa_N1_2_FD_200451 | JGI IMG/M metagenome (GOLD analysis project Ga0302310, IMG submission 200451) | Peat permafrost microbial communities from Stordalen Mire near Abisko, Sweden - III_Palsa_N1_2 | ecosystem: Environmental > Terrestrial > Soil > Palsa > Peat permafrost | place: Sweden... | reverse complement strand
AGGCCGCCCCGCTGGTCGCCAGCAACAAGTGGACCGACACCAGCCCGCGCGCGGTACTTGATTACAAATTCACGCCGAATGTGATGGCTTATGTGTCCGCCACGCGCGGTTATCAGGCCGGCGGCTACAACTTCGACGATCCGGGTTCGCACTATGAGCCGGAGACGGTGTGGAGTTACGAGGCCGGCATCAAGAGCTACATCCCTGACTATCGGCTGCTCTTCAATGCCTCGGTGTACTACTACAAATATTCGAACCTTCAGTCGCTCACCTTGGTATCGGATGCCAGCAGCGGCCTGCCTCTGTATGAAGTTACCATCAGCGACCAGCAGGCGAAGGGCCTCGAGCTCGAGACGCATTGGCAGGCGACCGATGCGCTGCGCGCCAATCTGGCGGCCGCCTATATCGACTCGACCTACAAGGACTACGTGGCCTCCGACGGCACCAATCTCGCCGGCCAACCCACCGGCGAACCGCTGTGGTCTCTGGCCGGTGGACTCGACTACACTCTGCGAAACGTGGCCGGTGGTGCTGTCGATGTCAGTCTGCAGGATGCCTTCCGCGGCAAGTATCGCTGCAACGCCGATTCCGTGGTGCAGGGCAATTGCCTAGTGACCCCGACCTTCAGACTTGGTGCAGCGACGAATCGGACGGATTTGCGCATCGGTTGGTCCTCACCCACGGCTCCCTGGACCATTGCGCTGTACTCGAACAACTTGTTCGATAAGCGCTATGTGACCAGCATTAACAACATCAGCACCTCGACCCTGGGAACGCCCAACGCGAGTATCAACGCGCCGCGCTTCTGGGGCGTCGAGTTGGGTGCGCATTTCTAAAGGACTCAGCCCCATGGCATCGGAAACCATCGACTCCGCGCCAGCTTCGGCGGGAGATGCGGCGTCGGCGTTGCTGCGAAAGCAGCAACGCGCCTTTGCCTTGGAAATGTTGCCATCGCGTGCCGTGCGCGACGACAGGCTGCGCCGTCTTGCCGACTTGGTAACAGCCGAGGCGGAAGAATTCGCCGCGTGCATTTCCATTGACTTCGGCAGTCGCTCGCCGGCTGAAATTCGCATCACCGAGACCATGATGCTGCTAAGTTCCATCCGCCATGCGCGAAGGCATCTCAAGCGGTGGATGAAGCCGCGCCGCGCGGCGACGGCCATGGCATTTTTGCCGGGCCGATCGCGGATGTTGCGGCAGCCGTTAGGTGTCATTGGGATCATCAGTCCGTGGAACTACCCGCTGCAGCTGGCGGTCGCTCCGCTCATCGGCGCCCTGGCGGCGGGCAACCGGGCCATGTTGAAGCCCTCGGAATTGACGCCGCGATTTTCGGCAGCGCTGCAGGCCGCCATCGCGAAGGCCTTTGCACCCGAAGAGGTGACGGTCATTACCGGCGATAGCGCGATGGGCAAGGCCTTCGCGGCGTTGCCTTTCGATCATTTGGTGTTCACGGGTTCGACCGCGATTGGCCGTGAGGTGGCCCAGGCGGCGGCCAAGAATTTGACGCCGGTGACCTTGGAGCTGGGCGGCAAGTCGCCGGCCATTATCGATGCTTCCTGCGACATGAATGCCATCATGGATCGGCTGGCCTGGGGAAAACTCATCAACGCAGGGCAAACCTGCATTGCGCCGGACTATGTGTTGGTGCCGCGCCCCCAGATCGATGGTTTCGTGCAAGCGCTGCGTACCAGTATGACGCGCCTTTACCCCACGTTCCGCGCGAATCCGGATTACACCAGCATCATCAGCCCTCGTCATCTAGAGAGACTGCGCGAGTTGGTGGCAGATGCCGCCGCGCAGGGTGCTCGCATCATCGACATCGAGCCGGTCGACGGGGAGGAGTACGCGGGCCGCCAAATGGCGCCGATTCTTCTGCTGGGCGTCAACGACAGCATGCGGGTGATGCGCGAAGAGATTTTCGGGCCGGTGCTACCCATCGTGCCCTACGATTCGCTGGCGGACGCCTTGGCCTACGTGAATCAGCGGGAGCGGCCGCTGGCGCTGTACTGGTTCGGTTCCGATCGGGCGGCGCGTCAACGAGTCTTGACCGGTACCATCGCCGGCGGCGTGTCGATTAACGAGACGCTACTCCACCAAGCGCAGGAGGGAATGCCCTTTGGCGGCATCGGTCCCTCGGGTCAGGGTCATTATCATGGAGAATATGGCTTCCGACAGTTCTCCAAGGAGAAGCCAGTGTTTCTGCAGTCCCGCTTCGCCGGCACCGGTATTATCCGCCCGCCGTATAGGCCTTCGATTGGGCGTGTGCTCAAGCTGCTGTCGTACCTGACGTGACCTTAAGTACCTTCAGATCGATGGACGCACTCGTTATCGGCGCCGGATTGGCGGGGTTGGTCGCGGCGACCGAGCTTACCGAAGCGGGCAAGCGCGTCGTCGTACTCGACCAAGAGCCGCGGCAGAGTTTGGGCGGCCAAGCCTTCTGGTCCTTCGGCGGACTGTTCTTTGTCGACTCGCCCGAGCAGCGGCGCATGGGCGTGCGCGACTCTGCCGCCCTGGCTCACGCCGATTGGATGGGTAGCGCCGGGTTCGATCGACCGGAAGATGCGTGGCCGCGCCGCTGGGCGGAAGCTTATCTGGATTTTGCGGGCGGCGAGAAGCGCGCGTGGCTGCATGGATTGGGCATGCGTTGGTTTCCCGTGGTGGGTTGGGCCGAGCGCGGCGGGTTCGGCTCCGTCGGTCCTGGCAATTCGGTGCCGCGCTTTCATGTCACTTGGGGTACCGGTCCCGGTGTCCTGGAGCCCTTCGTGAAACGCGCCCGCGCGGCCGAGGAGCGCGGTCTGCTGCGCTTCGAGTTTCGGCATCGCGTCGATGAGTTGGTGATGGAGGGCAGTGCGGTGGTCGGCGTGCACGGCGCGGTGTTGGCTGACGACTCGATCGAGCGCGGTAAACCGAGTTCGCGCGAGGTCGTCCGAGAGTTCGACTATCGCGCATCGGCCGTCATCGTGGCCTCGGGCGGTATCGGCGGCAACCACGAATTGGTGCGCAGGCAATGGCCGCCACGTCTCGGCACCGCGCCCGAGCACATGCTCTGCGGGGTGCCTGCGCATGTGGACGGACGCATGTTGAATATCAGCGCGCTGGCGGGCGGCCGTCTCATCAACGGCGATCGCATGTGGCATTACGTCGAGGGCATCGAGAACTGGAGCCCCATTTGGCCGCAGCATGCTATTCGCATCCTGCCTGGGCCCTCGTCGTTGTGGTTCGACGCGCGCGGCACTCGTCTGCCGGGGCCCTTGTGGCCGGGGTTCGATACCCTGGGTACTTTGGAGCATTTGCGTCGCAGTGGCTACGACTACAGCTGGTTCATTCTCGATCAGCAAATTATTCGCCGCGAGTTTGCGCTGTCCGGCTCTGAACAAAATCCCGATCTCACCGGCAAGAGCTGGCGCCAAGTATTGAAGCGCGCCATCGGCAAGAAGGCACCGCTGCCGGTCGAGGCGTTCAAACAGCGTGGTAAGGATTTCATCGTCCGCAACAGCTTCCGCGATCTCGTGGCCGGGATGAATCAGCTGGCTGGCAATGAACTGCTCGATCATGATCGACTGCTGGCCGAAGTACAGGCGCGCGATCGGCAGTTCGATAATCCCTTCGCGAAGGATGCTCAGGTGATGGCCATTCACAATGCGCGCCGCTATCGCGGCGACAAGCTCGTGCGTACGGCCAAGCCGCACCGCATTCTCGACCCGGCAAATGGCCCCTTGATCGCTGTACGTCTGCACATATTGACCCGCAAGTCATTGGGTGGTCTCGAGACCGATCTGCAGGGCCGCGTGTTGACGGAGCAGGGCGCGCCCCTACCCGGGCTTTATGCCGCAGGCGAAGCCGCCGGCTTCGGCGGCGGTGGAGTGCATGGCTATCGTGCGTTGGAAGGCACTTTTCTCGGCGGCTGTCTCTTCTCCGGACGCAACGCAGGTCGAGCGGTAGCCGCGTCGTAGCGAGCCATGCTGCTGCGATGCAGCCGCGTTGTTTGCAACTTGGTCGATGATGCGAAGCATCACTGCGTATGCGAGAAGCGGTTCGCGGACGTCCCTTGTCTATATATCTATACCTCCTTGATCTACCTTCGCGCGCTCGTTGTGTTGAGTTCAATGGAGGGAGGCATGACTCGAGCGATGGAGAATGCCCATTTTCTCCTGTGTCATATCGGGACGCGTATCGGCGCCTTAGCCATTCGTGACGTTCAGGAAACTCTGCGACCGCTGCCGGTGGAACCCGTGCCAGGGGCGCCGCTCGCGCGCGATGCCTCGCGCTTCCGATCATTCGGAGCGCTTCCGCGGTTGGATATCGCTCGACGGACCGGACGCGGATGCGGAAATGCAGGCGCTGGCGGTGGAGTTGAGATGTGTGTAATAGAAAGGATGGCAATGACTAGAACTAATACCATCCTGCTGGTCGAGGATAACCCTGACGACGAAGAGCTCACGCTGCGTGCGTTCAGGAAGAGCAAGATGCGCCGCGTCCCCGTCGTGGTGCTCACATCCAGCAACGAAGAGCGCGACATCTTGTCGAGCTATGATTTGGGCGCGAACTCCTTCGTCCGCAAGCCGGTCGATTTTGCCCAGTTCATGGATGCCGCGCGCGAACTGGGCATGTGTTGGATGGTGACGAACGAGCCGCCGCCAAAATAGCGACATACACTTAAGCCCTGCGGCGGCAAAAAATATATTTTAAAAACAAGTAGTTATGCATGCCGTCGCCGAAAAATCCACCACGGTCGGCGGCGGCGCTAGGGAGCGCCCACCGCGTTCTTGAGGCCTGGCCAGGCCATGGAGAGGAAGAGGGTTCTCGCCGCCATGAGCACCACCATGGCCGCCCAGATGCCATGATTGCCCCACAGTCCTGAGAATACATACAGGGCCGGCGCGTAAATGAGCGCACTCCCTAGCATGGCGTTGCGCAGGGTTCGGGTGCGCACCGCCCCCATGAACACGCCGTCCCAAAGGAACGCCCAAATGCAAATCAGCGGCAGTCCCGCTACCCACGGCCAGTAGAGAGAGGCTTCGTGCTGCAGGCTGAGGTTAGAGGTCATGGCTGTGAAGTAGGTCGGGCCCACCAGCACTAGCGCCACGGCCAAGGTCACACTCCATCCGAGCGATAGCCAGGCGTTGCGCCGAACGATGTGAACCAAGGTCGCGCGTGAGCCCGTGCCGATGGCCCGCGCTCCAAACACCTCCGCTGCCGTGGCGAACCCATCCAGCAGATTTGCCGTGAGCAGCAGCGCCTGCATGAGGATTTGGTTCGCCGCTAGTTCCATGGTGCCGAGTTCGGCGCCGCGTTTGGTCATGAGGGCGAAACAACCGGTGAGCAACAGCGTTCTGATCATGATGTCTAGATTGGCGGAAAACAGGCGGCGCCACGCGGGCCCGCCGATGGCATGAGTCAACGCCGCCCGCCATTTCGTGAAAGGGGAGGATTGCAGCATGAGACATGTCGTCGCGACGGTAATGCTGGCCTCACTAGTCACCGTCGCCCACGCCGCGCCTGCGATGCCCCAATGCAATACCAAAACGAACAGCAGCGCCAACGCCACGTTGAGGGCGTTCATGACTACTTGCAACAGCATGACCGTATTCGCACGACCCTGGCCCATGAGCCACGCGAATTGAGCGTAGCCCAAGAGCGTGAACGGGGCCGACCAGATGCGTGCGTCGACGTATTGCCGTGCCAGCGGCAGCACGTCAGGCGGCGGCGTCAGCAGGCGCAGCGACGCCCATGCGATGGGCCACTTCAACAGCCACAGGATCAAGCCGCCGGCCACCGCCGCGAGCATGGGGCGTAGCCCCGCGAGAATGACCTCTTCCGGATCGCCGCGGCCCATGGCCTGCGCCACCAATCCCGTGGTGGTGAAGCGAAGAAAGGCGAAACACCAATAGATCACGGTGAAAATGGTCGACCCGATGCCCGCTGCCGCGATGATTGCCGGATTGCCGAGCCGTCCCAACACTGCCGTGTCCACCATGCCCATCAAGGGAGTGGCAATGGCCGCGAGCATGACCGGCACGGCGAAGCGCATGAGGGTCCGATAGGACGGTACCTCGATGTGGCTCAGCGAGATGCCGGTGGAGGGGGAGGTACTCATGGGGCCATTAAACCAGAGTCGGAGACGGTCTGAAGGCAGCCTTTGATTCGCCGTGCAATCGGCATGTAATGGCAATCTGCTTCGCGGACACCTGGCAAGTTGTGCTGCTGACGTCGCTATGGCCCAGTAATTCCTGCACGCGGCGAATGTCGACTCCAGAGTCGACTAAATGAGTGGCAAATGAGTGACGCATGGTGTGGCGATGAGCGATTGACTGGCAGGCGCCTGGTTTCATAGCGGATTTAAACTGTATAAACTGCTAGGGCACGCGTCAATTCGGTTTTGTGAACAGAGGGATAGGAAATGCGAGGAACGCGAGTTAGTTTGCGGGGGTGTGTTGTGATGGATATTTCTAAAACACGTTAGATTATGGATGTGCGCTCGCCACGTGATGTCGACGTAATGGCCGAGTGTAAGCGGCGCAACGACGCATATCTCATTGAGTATCATGCGAAATCGGCGTGGCTCCGTTTACCTTTCTATGGCGTGACCGTGCTTTGCGTTATTGCAGCAGTGTTGATGCCGGGCATATTCCTTCCGTATATCGCCGGTACTGAAGTAATCTAACAATGGCTGTAACGGAGTGCGAGGTAGCGTCGCGTACTTACTAAACAGACAGGGAGTCGTTCAGTGAATTTAAGTGTGTCCGGTTTGCCTGTAATTGTCATTCAGGTCGGTTTTATCGTTGTATTTTCTGCGCCCGTATGGCTTGCCGCGCGGATGGTCGGTGCGGCTAATCCAACATTGTTCCGTTCCGCGCTTTCGTTGATTGTTGGCGTGATTGGCGCTGTCGCATGCGTCGCAGTTGGCGGAGGTTTCGCCCTTCTGTTGGCGCCCATAGCGTTTCTGTTGGCGTTTAAATATATCCTTGGGACTTCCTTGCTCGGGTCTCTTGGCATCGCGGTCATCACCGTCGCGGGTTATGCGGCCATGGTTCATTTTATAGGCGCAGCCTTTACTGTCTCCGGCAACGGGACATCCGTCTAACAATTAAGCGAGATGCACGGCGGTGGGCCGCCTCAGTTGGCATAACTTGGTGTCGCGGAGATCGTTCGCCGCTCAACTCGGCAATGCCGGCTCAATTGCATCGTTAGGCGGCAGATAACAACGCTGGGGTAGTGCATTTGTTTTCTCATATATTCGTTGGGGTGTCTGATTTCCGGCGCGCGCTGGCTTTCTATCGTGCGATACTGCCTCGGCTGGGCCTCGAGGAACGATTCTGTGAAGAGAGCCGTCCCTGGGCAGGTTGGCAGATCGCTACTGGTCAGCGGCCGCTGTTCCTAATTGGCAAGCCACACGATGGGGGTGCTCATGAGCCGGGGAACGGGCAGATGGCCGCATTTCTAGCTCAAAGTAGGGCGGTCGTCGACGACGTATATGCTGTGGCACTCAGGAGCGGCGGCACCTCTGAGGGGCAGCCTGGTCTCAGGCCCGAATACACTCCAACCTACTATGGCGCTTATTTCAGAGACACTGAAGGCAATAAAATATGTGTGGCCTGCCATTGCCCGTCCTAGCCCATTGTGCGAGCAAAGAACCGGGTCGTTAGAGCGCCCACTCAACACGCTATGTTGGCAATCCCACGTGTGGTTCTAGCCCTAGTCGCCGTAGTTGCGATCGGGCAGCAATTGATTCTGCACGTTGGAGCGTCCTACAGTGCCCCGAATTTTTTTAGCTACTTCACCAATCTTTCTAACCTCTTTGCAGCTTTCGTACTGTTACTAAGCGTGTTTGTCGGCAACGAAAAATCGCGAGACCTCGTCAGGTACATATCAACGGTCAACATGACCATAGTAGGCCTCGTCTTCGCGGTATTGCTCAGAGACGTTGATCTCGGCGCACTGCTCCCTTGGGTCAACTATATGCTTCACTACGTCATGCCGGTTGCTATCGTTCTGGACTGGTTGTTGAGGCCGCCAGCCTCGAGGCTGAGATCAGAGAGTCTCTTTCTTGCGATGGCGTTCCCTTCCGCCTATCTCACCTATGTCATTCTTCGCGGCGCGGACACGGGCTGGTACCCGTACCCGTTCCTCAATCCTGCCAACGTTGGCGGCTATGGCGGCGTCGCAATGTACGCCTGCGGCATCGCCGCCGCTTTCGTTTTAGCCGCTTTGGCGCTGCTGGCGGTTGGCAACCGCCTATCCGACTCAAAGTCACTGCGTGCGCGCGAGTGACTCCTTCATCGATCGTTGATTCCGGCTTATTCTCCGCATCAGGTCGGTCGCGTATGCTCTAGTCGCCACTATTGCCGAACCAAATCTGTGAGAAATCCTATTGAACAGCAAACCGATCACACTGATAAACATATTCAAAGTTCTACCAGCTAACCAGCAGCGGCTGAATGCTTAACGGCGTTCTGCCGCCGTCGCCGTGCAAAGAGAAATCTGAATCCCTGCTAGCTCCGCCACATGTCGCGCCGTCCGATTTCAAGTATGGACGTGATACGGCGAATTTCACTGAACAGCTCGGATCTTTCCTCCGCCGGTTTGTCATGGGTGTGGCGTAGCGACCTTGATCCGCGAACCCAAAGCCACAGGGGTCGCACAGTTAAGCCGGCGATGGTCAAGACATGGAGGAGGTCGTTCATGATGTCACCCGTCGGGTTCGGTTCACATTGAGTACGACTGGATCGTACGCCCGGGGATTCGCTGAATCCCTGACTTTTGCCCTCTTTTGCCTTACTTTGCGCAAGCCGTGATTTCTTGACATCCACTTGTGGTTGGTCGACCACCCTGTACACCTTCCACAGCACTCCGGCTGCTGGCGTGCCGCAGGCCACCGTAGTATTTTGGCAAATCAACGCAATGTTTCAGTTGAAATCATGATCGACCACGCGCATTTTTTGATCTTTTTGCCGGCCGCGGTGCTCTTGGCCATGTCAGGGGGCTATGTAGCTTTCAGCTAAGGCGGCGGCGAGTTCTGTCGACTCCCCGACGCTTCGCTAGTCGACCGGGATGGCCCGGAAGTTGCGCAGCATGCGCTCGCGATCTGCGTTGTGGTGCGTGAAAATGTCAAAGGCCGCAGCCGCTTGGAAGACGGCCATGCCGCCGCCGTCCAGCGTGCGACATCCCTTCAGGCGCGCTAGGCGCAGCAGTTCGGTCTGAAGGGGGAAGTACACCACCTCGGCAACCCATAGGCCCGGGTGTATGTCGCTCTCCGCGACCGGAAGGCCGGGATACTCGCGCATACCGGTGGGGCTAGCGTGCACGAGGCCCTGCGCTCCGCGTAGAGCCTCAGACGCACTCTCGACCACGGACAAGCGGGAGGGTTCGAAGAATTGCGATAGATTCTTGACCAAGGCCTCGGCACGCTCCGGTGTCGTGTCGACGATCTGCAGATGCTTGGCACCCATTGTGAGCATGGCGTAGGCCGTCGCGGCACCGGCTCCGCCCGCACCGATTTGCACCACGCGCTCCAGCGGAACGCCGGGCAGGCCACGCCGGAAGCTTTCGGCGAACCCCGAGGCGTCGGTGTTATAACCTTTTCGGTGCCCATCGGAGAACCTGACGGTATTTACCGCCCCAATGGCGCGCGCCTCTTCGCTTAATTCGTTCAGGAGCGGAATCACGGCCTGTTTGCACGGATGCGTAACATTCAGTCCCGCGAATCCCATGAGTTCCGCGCCGCTCAGAAGCTCGGGGAGGGCTTTGACATCGCGACCCAAAACGTTGAGGTCCAGCAGCTGATAGAACACCAGAATCCCTAGGTCACGCCCCTCTTGTTCGTGCATCAACGGCGACTTCGAACGTTGTATGTCCTTGCCGATGAGGCCAATCAGATAGGACTGCGCCTTTTTTGGAATTGCAGTCGGGGTTGAGAGGCGATTGCTATCGTTCAATGTGGCACTCGTTGGTTGAAAAAGAGAGGTCATCGTCGCGCAAATTGAGCAGCTAGTCGAAGCGCAGCTGCTTGTAACGCGCCTGTGCCGCAAGGCGCACTGCGGAATTCGCAGCACCATAGCCTGTGTAGCCCCGCCGCTGAACTATTTCGAAGAAGAAGCGCTTGTCAAAGGCTCGGGAGAAGAATTGGAAATACTCGCCGGAAGCGTCGCGGTCGTAAAAGACATTCGATTGTTTTAGGACGGCGGTGAAGGCTTCCGACAGGCCGAAGCGGGCGCGCAGGTCGTCGAAGTAATTGGGCGGCACCGGCAGGATCTCGAGACCTAGCGCCGTGAGCGTGCGGGCAGCCTCGACTATATCCTCGGTTTGAAAGGCAATGTGCTGTACCCCGGCACCCATCTCGCCCTCGACGAAGCGGGCGGCGAGTGTCTGGCTGGCAGCCGAGCCAGTCAGCGTGACGCGAAAGCCGCAATCCGGTGATTCGATCGCCTGACTCTGCACCAGTCCCAGGGTGTCCGCGATTTCCACGGGAGGCATTTTCGTGAGATCGAACAACGAGGTGTAGTACAGCTGCCAGGACAAGAACTCTTCCATGCGCATGGCCTGGGACAGGTGATCGATACGCGTAATCGCGGGTAGAGGCGCTGCGGTACGGGGTGCCGGAGCCCCCGGTCC
>Ga0302310_10004403_pt1 | contig 10622 bp, 12 predicted proteins | sample III_Palsa_N1_2_FD_200451 | JGI IMG/M metagenome (GOLD analysis project Ga0302310, IMG submission 200451) | Peat permafrost microbial communities from Stordalen Mire near Abisko, Sweden - III_Palsa_N1_2 | ecosystem: Environmental > Terrestrial > Soil > Palsa > Peat permafrost | place: Sweden... | reverse complement strand
GCAGGTCGCCATCCGAGCAAGCGTCGCGGCGTTCGTGCCCGAGTACAGGTTGGCCCCAGAGCACCCCTTCCCAGCTGCGGTGGAGGACGCGAAGGCGGCCTACGAAGGCCTGCTGGCTGCGGGACTCGCCAATATCGCCCTCGCTGGCGACTCAGCCGGCGGCGGGCTCGCTCTCGTCCTTCTTTCGTGGGCCGCTGCCAAGGCGCGGGCTGGTTCTTCCGATTCAGCGCCCAAAGGTGCAGCGGTGATGTCCGCTTGGACCGACCTGACGCTGACCGGGGAGAGCATGGTGACCCGAGCGGAGGCCGATCCACTTTCGACGCCGGCGTCACTCGCCGCTTTGGCGGGGCTCTATCTGGAGAGTCGCGATCCGCGAGATCCCTTGGCATCGCCGCTTTACGGCGACCTAACCGGATTACCACCGGTCAGGATGCATGTGGGTGAAGACGACGTTCTGCTCGACGATTCCGTTCGCTACGGCGAGCAGCTCGAACGCGCGGGGGGAACATGCCAGGTGCACACCTGGCAGGGCATGCCACATGTCTTTCCCTCCAACGTCGCCCTGCTGAAAGCCGCCAAGGAGGCATTGGATGACGTCGGAGGTTTTCTGAAAGAGCAGCTGCTCGGAGAGCCTTCGGTTATCGCGGCCTAAAAGGCGTGCGACCCAACTCCAACCCGATTTGAAGGATTCGATGATGTCCCCTCATTTCAAACCCGAAACCAGCGCTCTCGTTCTGATCGATTACTAAGTCGGCACGATGCAGCTGATCAAGAATCAGATGCCAGATATTTCGCTGAGAAACGCCATCGCTCTCGCCAAAGCGCCCCTGGCCTTCGATATGCCGATCGTGCTGACGTCCAGCCAGGAGGATGATCTCCAAGGGCCGAGTGCAGAATCTCTCCAGCACGTACTCCCCAAGCATTTTGCGGAGCGCGTTAAACGCGTTGGCGTCGTCAATGCTTGGGCAGACCCGCACTCCAAAAAAGCGGTTGAGACGACGCGTCGCAGTCAGCTCATTGTGAGCGCCGTCACCACGGACATTTGCCTCGTGTTCCCCGCCATTAGCGCGGTCGAGGACGGCTACGAGGTCCAGGCGGTGTTGGACGCCAGCGGCTCTTCCTCCGAGATCAGAGAGGAGACATCACGCAGGCGGATGGACCGTGCGGGCGTCTGGCTCACGTCCACCAACACGACGATCGCCGAGTTGGTACAGGACTGGAGTTCTGCTGAAGGGCAGAAGCAGATGCCCTTAATGATGGCCGACGTCGCCAGACACCCGGTAGATTGAGGGAGCGATCAAGATGAACGCCGTGATGCCAGCTGCGAGTATTCCAGGCTTCCGCAGCGAGACCGCCTCCGTCAATGGGGTGGGGCTGCACTATTGGCTGGGCGGGGACCCGGATGGCCCGCCAGTCGTGCTCTGGCACGGGTTTCTTTCCACGGGCTATGCATGGCGTGATGTCGCTCCGAAGCTTGCCGACGCAGGGCTCGCTGTCCTCATCCCGGATATGCGCGGTTTTGGCGATAGCGACAAGCCCGAGGGTAATGATGGCTACGATGCACGCGCCCTCGCCGAGGAGGCGAGGGCGCTGATAGCCCGACTTGGCTTTGGCAAGGGCAAGCCACTGATTCACGCCGCACATGACATGGGGGCGCTACCGGCGTTGATCTGGTGCAGCGATCACGTCCAAGAAGTTGTCGTGCTGCTCTACATTGAGGCGCCGGTGATGTTGGGTGACGTGCTCCGAAAAATCTTCGCCTATACCCCCGAGGCTATGGCGAAAGGTTCGATGTGGTGGTGGATCTTGCCACTTGCACCCGGCGTGCCCGAGCGGCTCATTGTAGGCAACGAGCGTGCATTCCTCACTTGGTTCTACGAGGGCGCGACCGCCAAGCCGGATGCGATCGGATCACAGACCGTGGACGAGTACCTGCGCACCTTCGCCGGGCGCTCCGGAGTCCTTGGCTCGATGGGGATCTACCGGGCGGCGTTCACGAGCATCGGTCAAACCGAGCCGCTCCTGAAGGCCAAGGTCACTACACCGATCGTCGCTATGGGCGGCGCCAAGGGCGGACTCGGTAGCAAGGTCGGAGAGATGGTGAAGCTGGTTGCCGATAACGTCGAGGTCGTCACCTTGCCGAACGGTGGCCACTTCCTACCAGAGGAGTGTCCGGATGAAGTGGCAGGCCGAATCCTCGTTGTCGCCGCTAAGTTCCCTTTCTGAAGCCAGTTATCCAAGGAGGTTCACATGACACGCGTATTGTTCGTCGGCCAGGAGCCGGAAACGGTAGATTTCTCTGATCCCGCCATTCCGCCCGGCTTCAATTGCGATCGGCGCAGCCAAAATAACGGAACGGGGTTGGCAGGCTGACCTTTGCATGATCCGACCCGATGAGACGGCCGGTCCTATGCTGGAGAAGCAACTGAAAAGTGCGACCTATGACTGCGTGGTGATCGGCGGCGGTCTCAGGCTCCCGCCAAAAAGCCTGCCGCTGTTCGAGACTGTGGTCAATGCCGTCCATAAGGCCGCCCCCAACGCGGCGATAGCGTTCAACACGCGCCCAGAGGACACGGCCGAAGCCGCTGCACGCTGGTTGAAAGCCGACTGACCGCCGCGCGAACGTCCATGGCTGATGTGGCCAGCTTCTTAACTGATTGGTTGATTGACCAGCGGCGAATGGTTCCGTCACCCGCGCTGACGTTGCCAAGGTTCATCATCAACCCGTTGATGGCTGAAAAGTGGCTCCGTCACGCACCCTTAATCACTTAGGGAAGTTCTACCTAGTAGTGAGGACAAGACATGACAAACGATAAACCGGTCGCAGTCGTCGCGGGCGCGGGTCCGGGCAACGGCGCAGCACTTGCACGGCGCTTCACCGATGCGGGGTATGCAGTGGCAATCCTCTCGCGCCACCGCGCCACGTTCGCGCCTCTCGCTGGCGAACTGCCGGATGCTCGTGGATACGAGTGTGATGTTGGCGATCCGATTTCCGTCGAAGAGACTTTTGCTCGTATCAGGGACGATCTTGGCGAAGTGGACGTGTTGCTTTATAACGCCGGATCAGGCGTGTTCGGGGATGTCGAGACGATCACACCCGATCAGTTCGAGCAGGCATGGCGCGTCAATGCGTATGGCGCGCTCCTGTGTTCGCGTCAGGTCATCTCAGGCATGAAGGCTAAGGGTGCGGGCGCGATCGTCTTCGTCGGGGCCACCGCATCGCGCCGCGGTGGAATCAGGAGCGCGGCCTTTGCGCCCGCCAAGGCTGCGCAGCGCAGTCTTGCAGAATCGATGGCACGCAAGCTCTGGCCAGCCGGTGTGCATGTCGCGCTGATCGTCATTGACGGCGTGGTCGATCTGCCAGGTTCCCGGGCGGCAATGCCGGCCAAGGCCGCCGACACTTTCGTCGACCCAGCTGGCCTGGCGGAGATTGCGTACCAACTTTGCCGTCAGGATCGACGGGCATGGAGTTTTGAGGTGGAAGCGCGACCGTATGCCGAGACATGGTGAGTCGGGATCTCGTGAGGGGTACACCCGTAGATCAAGCGCCTCATTTACATCAGCTTGTCCAGAGTGATCGGCAATTCGCGGATGCGCTTTCCGGTCGCGTTGAAGACCGCATTCGCAACGGCCGCGCCGACGCCGGTGATGCCGATCTCGCCGACCCCGTGCGCGCCCATCGGCGTGTGTGGATCGGCGATGTCAGTCCAGATCACGTCGATTTCAGGCACGTCCAAATGCACGGGCACGTGATATTCAGCGAGGCTCGGGTTCATGATCCGGCCGTTGCGCTCATCAAACTGAGTCTCCTCCATCAGAGCCAACCCGAGCCCCATGATGATGCCGCCGCGAAATTGACTGGCCGCAGTCTTTGGATTGACGATACGTCCGGTGTCGAAAGAACCAAGGAAACGGCTGACGCGTGTCTCGCCGGTGACTGCGTTCACCCGCACCTCGCAGAACATCGCACCGTACGAATGCATCGACCAATGCATCATCTCGAGCGGTAGCGACGCCTTTTCGCAGACCGTCACGCTATCGCGCTGGGCACGTTCAAGGATGGAAGTGTAGCTTTCAAACCTGGTGGGCTCGCCGAGCTTGGCAAGGCCGCCATTCTCGCTACCGATGGCGTCAATCGACAATCCCGCAAGTACTGAATCGTTGCCAGCCAGCTTGAGCAGTTCGGCGACAAGCGCGCGATGAGCGGCGATCACCGCGCCGCCGATCGCCGCCGTCTGCTGAGACCCACCTGCGAGAATCGCGCCCGGAATGATCGAGTCCGCGTAGCGCACCTCGATACGATCGAGTGGCAGCCCGAGCCGGTCAGCCGCGACGATCGCAGTCGTCGTTGCCGTGCCCATACCCATCTCATGCGCGGCGACCTCAACGATTGCCTTGCCATCGCGCGTCAGCGTGATCCGGGCCGCTGCGCCCGGCATGCGGAAATATGGGTAAGTCGCGGTGGCGCAGCCGATGCCCACCTGCCACTCGCCCTCGCGCCGCTTGCCCGGCACGGCACTGCGCCGATCCCAACCGAACCGCTCGGCACCGGAGCGCCATGCTTCGACAATATGCCGTGACGAGAAGGGTAATCCCGAAGTCGGATCCTTGTCGGGTTCGTTGCGGATGCGCAGTTCGATCGGGTCCAGCGACAGCTCGATTGCGAGCTCGTCGATCGCCGATTCCAGCGCGAAGGTGCCGACCGCCTCACCCGGAGCGCGCATGAAGATGTTGGCGAGCATGTTCATCGTGACGCTTTCCACCGACAGCCTGAAGCTGTCCGCGGCATAGCCCGAGAGCGATGGCGTGATGAAGGGTTCGGGAAAGTTGTTGTGGGCCGTCATCGCCGCGATGCCGGTGTGGATCAACGCATTGAAATGGCCGTCCGCCTGCGCGCCGATCGCCACCCGTTGTTCGGTCAGCGTACGGCCGCCGACGATACGGTACACGCCTTCGCGCGTCAGGGTCACACGCACCGGCCGGCCAATCAGTTTTGCCGCTGCGGCCCCCAGAATCTGGTGGTCCGCCAGGCCCTTGCTGCCGAAGCCGCCGCCCACATAGGGCGAGATGACCCGCACTTGCTCCGGCTTGAGGCCGAATATGTCGGCGATCGCTGCCGCCTGAGCCGTGACCATCTGCGTCGTGTCATGAATGGTAAGTTCGTCTCCATTCCACATGATCGTCGCGGCATGGGGCTCTATCGCGTTGTGATTGTGCCGCGGCGTGCGATAGACATGATCCACCTTGTGAGGTGCCGCCGCGAGCATCGCCTCGGCATCGCCAATCGCGGTCATGAGCGACTGGCCGAAGAAAGTACCAGGCTGCGGCCCTTGCGCCATTGCGGCAGCGAACGAAGTGACAGATGGCTCGGCTGCATAGGTCGCGACGATCATTGATGCGGCATGATCCGCCTGTTCCTGCGTTTCGGCGAGCACGATCGCAATCGGCTGGCCGTTCCAGTACACGCGGTCGTCCTGCATGATCGGTAGATCGCTGGTGGCGGCCGCGGCGGGGGTAGAGCCAAAAAGCGCCGGTCGGTTCAGGCGCGGGGCATTGCGATACGTCATCACGAGCACGACGCCAGGTGCTGCCTCGGCGGCTTCGGTATCAAGCGTTACGATACGACCACTTGGGATCGTTCCGTACACGAGTGCAGCGTAGACCATGTTCTCGAGCGGCACTTCTGCGGCGAACCGCGCGGCGCCCTGGACCTTGAGCGGGCCGTCGACGCGCGAAACCGGCGTACCGATCAATCCGCTCTTGTGGTGGATCAACGGATCGGGGACGCCACCCGGGATCCAGCTATCGGGGGCGAGCGGTACCAGCTTGCCCATTGCTGTCTGCAGTGCGCCCTGTGCCGCAGCCTTGGCCTTGCCGACGATGCTCATTTTTCCGCTCCAACGAGATCGCCGAGAACGGCGATAAGTGCACGCGTGGCGAGTTCGATCTTGAACCCGTTGTCGCGAAGTGGCCTTGCGTCAGTCAATTCCGCGATAGCAGCTGCGCGGAAGGCTTGTTCGGTGGCCGGGCCGTTGCGCAGTGCCGCCTCGGCTTTGAACGCACGCCAGGGTTTGTGGGCGACCCCGCCGAGTGCAATCCGCACATCCTTAATCCGGTCACCGTCCAGCTGCATTGCGGCGGCGACCGACACTAGCGCGAAAGCATAGCTCGCCCGATCGCGCACTTTGCGATAAGTCGAAGTCTTTGCGAACGGCAGCGGCGGAAGTGCGATTGCCGTGATCAATTCTCCAGGCTCCAGCGCCGAGTCGATCTCAGGGTGGTCGGCTGGTAGGCGATGCAATTCGGTAAACGGCAGTGTCCTTGCGCCACCCCGGCCCTGTAAGTGGACGATCGCATCCAACGCTGCCAGAGCAACGCACATGTCCGACGGATGCGTCGCGACACACATGCCCGACGCGCCGAGGATGGCGTGGTTACGATTGAAGCCCTCCATAGCGTCGCAGCCGGCACCCGGCGCACGTTTATTGCAGCGCGAACCGTCAGTGTCGTAAAAATAGGTGCAGCGAGTCCGTTGCATCAGATTGCCACCGACCGTCGCCATGTTCCGAATTTGCGCCGAGGCGCCCGCCAAGATCGCCTGCGCCAGCATGGGATAACGTTCGCGAACGGTCCGGTGGGTGGCAACCGAGGTGTTCTTTGCACCCGCGCCGATGACGAGACCGCCGTCCTCCGTGTCGCGAATTTCGCCGGAAAGATCTGTGATGTCGACCAACACTTCGGGCCGTTCGATATTCTCGCGCATCAGATCGACGAGATTGGTGCCGCCGCCGAGGTATTTTGCGTGTACCCCTTGCGTGAAAAATTGGACCGCTTCAGCCGCGTCCGTGGCTTTCTCGTAGCGGAACGGCCTCATGGCGCGAGTTCCTCCGCGAACGTTTCTCGCACTGCCTCGACAATCCCGTTGTAGGCGCCGCAGCGACAAAGGTTGCCGCTCATGCGCTCGCGAATCTCCTCGTTGCTGAAGTCGATATTGTACGCAGCTACATCTTCGGTTACGGCGCTCGGCACACCGTGCTTGATCTCATCGGCCATGCCGATGGCCGAACAAATCTGCCCCGGCGTGCAGTAGCCGCATTGGAAGCCGTCATGCTCTATGAAGGCGCGCTGCAGGGGATGCATTTCACCCGCTGTTCCCACTCCCTCTATCGTCGTGATTGCCCGGCCCTGATATTGCACAGCAAGAGCGAGGCAAGAGTTTATACGCACCCCATCGACCAGCACCGTGCATGCGCCACAAGCGCCTTGGTCGCAGCCCTTCTTGGTGCCGGTGAAGTTGAGGTGATCTCGCAACAAATCCAACAGCGATGTGCGGTTGTCCAGTTCCGCATCATACGAATGCTCATTGATGGTGAAATTCATGGCTCATCCTCCATCATTCGACCAAAGGGAACGCGCGGACTGGTGGTTAGTTGCCTCTGATTGACGCCCGTCGGAAGCACCTGAATTGAGTAGAACAAGATTCCGACCCCGACGAAAACAGCCAATGTAATCGGGCAATCGCGACAGCACCGAGGACTATACGGCGGGCCTTCCTGGCAACGTATCGGGAGATCGCTGTAGGACTGCTGTCGTTGTTCAAGTCCGAAACTACATTGTTAGGTTGGTTCCAGAGAGCACTTCTGCGTCGCTGAAGCCAGTCAAGCTTGGTCTCACTCCCGTGACCGCACCGTAAAACTCGATGACGGATGGCAGCCGATTTTGGTCATTCCCTCCATCGTTAGATCTCCGCACGCTGCATACACAGAGACGAGAGCATCCTCAAATGACCTCGCCGATGAAACAATTCAATGCTTGCGCTCGAACCAGCCGATTCCGTCGTTGGCACATCGCCCATCGTGGTAATCGCCGCTTCGAGTGGCGGCCTAGAGGCGCTGTTTCAACTCCTCCGCTTGTTGCCGCCCAACTTTCCAGCGGCAATTCTGGCTGTTCTACATACATCTCCGATCGGTCCCAAGCTAGCAGCAGGCATACTCGACAGGAAGGTTGCGATGCCCGTGTCCTATGCTCAATCGGGCGAGGAGCCGCAACCTGGGCATGTCTATTTAGCTCCGCCTGACCATCATCTTATCCTCCTTCCCGATGGTCGAATGGACCTGAATATGGAGCCGAAAGTTCATCACTCGCGCCCTGCGGCCAATCCTCTCTTTGAGAGCGCGGTGGCGGTATACCGTTCGCATGTCATCGGAGTCGTATTGACCGGCGGTGACTCCGACGGCGCGGATGGTTTGCGCTCGATTACCGGGGCCGGCGGTGTTGGAATAGTGCAATGCCCTTCGGAAGCATACGACCCGAGCATGCCCATCGCTGCCATGGAAGAGGACCACCCTCAATACATTCTTCCCGTGGAAGAAATCGGCCCGTTGCTGTCGAAGTTGGTTTCTGGAAACCGTTCAATCCACGAAAGGAGCTAGCCATGAGCCCTCAATTAGTTGCCGACTTTACGACTCAATTTGCGGCGATGGCCGCTGTAAACAAGCTTTTGTCGTGTGGGCTGGGACGCGAAAATGTTGTCGTTCGGGTATATGGGAGTGTCGGAACGGCGGCCGCCAGCGCAAGCTCGTCCACGAACGTTATCTCAAATGTGAGCAATCAAGGCCACCAAGGGCATAACGAGCCGTCCGAGTCACGCCATCCACCAAGCCATCTCTCGCAGCCGACACGGTTCGGAGAGGCTCAGGTGTCCGTGGAGTCGAACGAGGGGATATCCGAAGATGACATTCGATTCATCCTGGAGCTGGCGGGAGCGCAATCAATTCGAAGCGTCGACGAAAATTTCGTACGCGAAAATCCCAAGTTTTGGCCCGATGGCCCCCGAGGAAATAGCACTGATGTGAAACGTGCCATTGAGGCCTCTCGTGGCGGCGAGTCTATGCCTTTGCTCTGGCCGAAATGAATCCTGCTAGCACGTGGCGCAATCAAGCTTTTCAAGCTGGCTACTAGCAGCGCAGAACAGGGTAGAGGACTCGATGTGCAAAGGGCGAATGGGCTCGACTTCGCGCTCTTGCAGGTGCGTCTCGCCTCGGCTGGCGCGCCGCGGCGAGCCGCCAGCGCTATAGCTGATGACCTTATCCCTATTTTTTTAGCGGCCTAAAGTACATCACGATCAGCGTGCTCTCTGCGGCCTAGCGGTCGACCAAGCCGCGATTGAACAATTGCAGGAAGTAAAACAATGGTCCGTTGTGGCAATTTTCTGTCCTATTGGGTCAGTTTCGTGCGCGGATCTTTTGTCGTAGGACCTCGGCTTGAACGTGCCCGCGAACGGCTTCGGCCGTGACGGCACATCCTTCGAGCATACCCCGCACGGACGATCCTCCGTAGAGCTCGGCACGCCAGAAAGCGCCGTTGTCACGAGCATTGATCTCGCAATGAACGTCAAGATCTTCGCTTCGATCGTCCTGGACCGTAAAGGTCAAAAGCATTCGTGAATTTTCCACTGTTAAGCGCTCTCAAGGCTCACGCGAAGTTCACTGGGCGCGCAGATAGCGCACTCAATGACTACGCCGTCCGTGCTTCGTGAAGTAATCGGCGTGTCGATGTTGCAATCAAGAAGCGTGCCATCAATCGGGGCTCTACTGAGGGAGTGGCCTGGAAGGCCAGGCGCGCCCACCTGCGAGTGGGCTCGCTGGCCTAGGTGGGACCAAAAAAGACTGGGTAAGACGCATGACGATGGATGACACAAGCGCATAGAGTCCGGCTCAAGCCGGGCTCTATGCGGTGTCGAGAGGGGGTGAGAAATTGAAACGCTCCCGGGCGACAATAGCTCAGCGCAGCGGGCTCTATGAACAATCACCCTTTGGGAGAAGCAACCGTGTGGATGCCAATGGTGCTCCGTAAAAGTACGGCTTGCCCCTCGTCTAGTAGCCTCCTGGAGGTACCTGTGGCCGCGGGCGGACGGGGTTCGATCTGCGGTCACCCCAGTTAGTTGCTCCGGAAGAACTACGCCGCGCCCCCGGTGGAACCACGGTTAGACGCTTGAGCCATGGGTTAAATGAAGATCGCTGTCTAAACGAAGCCCTTTGCTCGGTGGTCGAACGTGCGCCACTGACCGTCGACACCCTCGACGTTGATCAGTGTGTCGTTGCCCTGTTGTTGTGCCTTCAAAGCGGCGCTGACTGCGAACCGAAGAGCATCCAGGCAGCTTTTGAATTCAGAATGGCTATCATTGCTCGCTCCCACGGACCATTCGCCGGGGTGCGACGGTGCATATGGAATATCAATGATGATCATAGATGCTCATGCGTAACTGAATCATCTGAAGCCTGGCTCTATCGCGGTGATCGCACCGTAAAAGTTAACGACGGATCGTAGCCAATTTTTGGACGCGCACCTTGGCTACACGGATACCAAAGTGCGTCATCACGGTACAGGCACTGATCAGCGGTTAACGTGACCGGCTATTGAATCGAGACCTCTGCAAATCTAGTGGAAAGCGAAGAAAGCCATCGGATCGTCGTGACGCTGACGCAAAGAGCCGGAGATGGCGCTGATGAGCATCAATTGGCCGACTTCATCGTTTCGGCCTGGCAGACGATTGAAGCCTCCCTTTCGCCTATTATTGGACAGCGCAGCGTCGCAACGCTCTACAAACGTAGTTTTTATCT
>Ga0302310_10004400_pt1 | contig 10624 bp, 8 predicted proteins | sample III_Palsa_N1_2_FD_200451 | JGI IMG/M metagenome (GOLD analysis project Ga0302310, IMG submission 200451) | Peat permafrost microbial communities from Stordalen Mire near Abisko, Sweden - III_Palsa_N1_2 | ecosystem: Environmental > Terrestrial > Soil > Palsa > Peat permafrost | place: Sweden... | reverse complement strand
GATTCGGTTTCGGGAGCGCGTTCAGCGGAGCGGAAAACGACTATTCCCTATTCCCTGTTCCCTATTCCCTGTTCTTTCAGTTGCCCAACTGCTTTACAAAGAAGTCGGCCATCATGTGGTTGGCTTCCAGCCCCTCCGGCAGCAGCGGGCTGTACCAAAAAGCATGGGGAAGCGCGTCGAAGACTACCAGGCGGGCGTCATCTCCGGCATTCAAAAAGGCACGATGCAGATTTGCCGTTCCACTCAAAAGCAGATCGCGTCCGCTGGTGACGAACAAAGTCGGCGGCAGGCCGTGCAGGTCGGCGTAGATGGGCGAGAGCACCGGGTCTTTGGGGTCCGTTGTGCCAACATACTCGGCGTCATGCGGGCCGGATTCGGGCGGGTCGAGGTGGCCGGAAAGGCCGCGCAGCGCGTACATGGCCTGCGAGTCGCCGTCGCGGGCAAAGTCGCCCATGCCGCTGAAGATTCCCAGCGCCGCAGGCATGGGCAGGCCCAGTTGCTTCAGCTTCACGGCTACTTCGCCGGTGAGAATGGCGCCGGCCGAAGTTCCATAGATAACGATGTGGTTGGGCTTGTAGGTCTTCAGCAGTTCCTTGTAGACGGCGACTGAATCGTCCACCGCGGCGGGAAAGGGTGACTCAGGCGCCAGGCGGTAGAGCACGGCGACCACCTTGATTTTGGTGTAGCTGGCGATGGGAATCGATTCGGTGTAGGAGCCTGAGTCGGAGTTGAATCCGCCGCCGTGGAGGTTGAGCAGCACCTTGTCCTTATTGGCGTCGGGCATGCCGTCGGGGGTGACGATGTGTACCGGAACGCCGGCGATCTTGTCGTCGACAAGCTGGTTGGGGCAGACCTGGGTCCACTCAACGCGGGCGCGCGCGGTGTAATCGTCGGTGCCCTTGCGGCGGTCGGCGAGCGACTGCGGCGGGCCCTGGTCGGGAATGGCGTGGCTGAGGAAGTGCTGCGACTGGATGCTCAGATCCTGCGGGATCGGCACCACGCGCGTGACATGGGCTGTGCCTTGCGCATCGATGTAGCTGGTGTCGCGATTGGGAGCTTCAGCCGCAGTGGTGGGCTGGGACGGATTGACTGGTTGCTGGGCGGCGAGAACGGTGCAGGCTGAAAGCAAGAGAAGCGCAACGGGGTGGGGAGACAGATGCATGGGATTGGGCTCCTGCAAGGGATTGTCCGGTTCGGCGCACGCGGCGAGGCGAAGCGGCTGGACCCGTCCAAGATAACAGAGAGATATGACGGGGTTGGATAACAGGCGTGTTTGGAAGCTTTCAAAAACGATCCCGAGTTAGGCGGTCTGGGGGCGTGGGATCCCACCCTTTCGCGGTGAATGTTCAAGACGCAGGTTCTTCAACTCCACTTCGTTTCGCTCAGAAGGATTGGGCACAGAGCGCGTGAGAACAGAGCGAGATTCATTGACTGTCCGTACAAATGCAGGTCCTTCGGCTCCGCTGAAGTACGCTTCGCTCAGGATGACAGGTCTCTTAATGTTATGAACTCTGGAGACAGGACACTGGCAATGATTGGGCAGAAACCCGAAGTGGGGAACGCATCCGCGCTCCCCTTTCCAGTGTGCTCTGTTATCTACGGTGGGTTACTGCGGTAGAACCAGTAATCCGGTTTTCAGCAGCTTCTCTGTTAACCGGTCGGTGGCCATGGGATACCTGTTGCAGACGCTGCGGACGCTCATCCCCATCAAGGTTGCGGTTTCCGCCTGAGTGTACTCCTGGATCACGATGCGGAAGAGCATCTGGCGGTCGAGCGATCCAAGAGCGTTGAGGCAGTTTTCCACGTCGAGGACGAAGATGACTGCATCTTCAAAGGTGCGGACCGGGCGGCTTGAGGCCCATCCCCGCGCAACCGGCTCACCGAGAATCGACGGCGCCCTGCCCACTTGCATTGACGCATAGAGATAGCGCCGCAGCATCTTCTCCGTGTGCCTTCGGTAAAAGGCCAGGCTCACAACCGGGTCCGTTGCGGGCGCGCCTGGCTGCGGATGCACCTCAGTGTGCGCAGCCGCTTCCGGTTTCCATCTCCCTCCGTCTTCCTGGAATTCCCGCCGTGAAGCGCCTGTTCCCCAAACCGTTGGCAAGTGCAAGGCGGCGCTCAACGCGCACCTCCTGTTGCCTCGGCCGCCCAAACCCGGCCCAGCACCTTTCGGGCCCGACGACCGGGCCGCTTGCGGGTTTCCGGCGTGGGAAAATCTTTCAGCCTGGTCTCACATCGGTGGCAGTACACACTCCCTTGAGTCTGAGCGCGGTACCAAAGACAGCCGCACCCCTCGCATACCTTCAAATGCACGCGCAATTCCATGACTTGTTCTCCGTATTCGAGCCAGCTCCCGACGGCTTTTGTTGTTGGCTGCTCCGCGGGGTGAAGAGAACCGGGCATGGCAATTCAGGTTTCTTATGTCCTGATGGGGGATTGCCGCCCGTGCTCTCTCGTTTTTTGTCATGTTCGTAGCGCGCAGATCCTGGAATTGTCCTGCCTGGCCTGCCCCAAACGCCTCTGCTCAGCGTTTGGGGTCCGTATGTGGGAGGCCGGAATCGAAGTAAGCTCTCCGGCAATGATTCATTTACCGCTGAAACGAGCAGCCGATAGAGCGGTTCCACAATTCAAGCGCCCTTTGTAGTTCTGCAACAGGTGCCTTTTTCTTGAGGAAAAAGGCACTTTAGAACTGTGCCTCCTGGGCAGCGTGATTGTGGAACCGCTAACGCCCCGCTCAGCCTTGCGGCAATGAAGCGTTGTTTAGAAGATTCCCACAAGCCAGTACAGGATTAAGTAGCAAATCTAGAAATTTGATTCTCTTGCGTCAATGTCTTCGGAGCGATTTCCGGCTCTTGGCCCTCTCACCCTAAAGTAACTGCTCAAAATAAAGGATATAGACCGCAAACAAGTTTTCCGGAAGAAAATGATGACACCCCTCTCCCATTGCTCGTGGCGGATTATCCACAGATGAATTTCACCCAAATGCACGAACGGCTCCGCCTGGAGCTGCTGCGCAGGATACAGCGGGGCACGCTCAGCGTTTCCTTGTTGGCCCGCCAGACCGGCTTTGGGCAGCCTCACCTGTCCAATTTTCTGCACCGAAGGCGCCAGCTTTCGCTCGAGGCTCTGGACCGCGTGCTTGCCACGCAGCACCTCACGGGAGCCGACCTCTTACCGGTGATGCAACTGGCAGGCTCGTTCCCCATGGACGGAGACGAGAGCAGGGTCCCGGTTGTCTCCCACGCGGCGGCGCTGTTTGACCCGAATATTCGCGCTTCGGTAGTGCAGTCGATGCTGCATTTGCCAGAGGGCCTGTTGCCATCGATTCGCACCAGGGTCTCAAACTCGCGGCGCACCTGGCAGCGGTTTGTTGCGGTGCGCGTGGGGGCAGTGGACGCCGCGGCCATGGAACCGCTGGTGCTGCCGGAGGCCATCGCGCTGCTCGATCGCCACTATACGTCGCTGACGCCCTACCGGCCGAATCGGCCGAATCTGTACGCCGTGCGGCACGGCGCACACCTTACGCTGCGCTATGCGAACTTCACGGTCAACCGCCTGGTTCTGCGCCCGCATAGCGTCGTATTTCCCGTCGACCTGATCGAGATCGACCCCGGCGAATCCCCCAGTGACCTGATCGCCGGGCGCGTGGCGCATGTTTTGAATGAGACGTGAAGAGGGCGTGCAACCGCCGATGCGCGCTGCTTTGTGCAGCAAGAACAAAGCGGGCTTAGCGAGACAATGCCAGTTGTCTATGAGGGCACTTCAGCGCCACCACTCCGACCGCAGTTCTACGCCTGCAACTACTTCTGAAGGGACGCCTGGGGTTGGCGACCAGAGCTTCAGTCCCTCGATAGGCCAGATCTTCTCAATTGGCTGTTTCCAGTGGTGAAGAGCGAGATCGAACAACCCCCAGTGAATCGGCATCAGCAAACCGTGATTGCCGAGCGCTTGAAAGCTGCGAACCGCGCCATCCGGGCCCATGTGAATGTTGATCCATAGCGGATTTGAAGCCCCGATTTCGAGCATGGTCAGGTCGAACGGGCCAAACTGTTCCCCGATTTCGCGGAAGCCTGGCCATTCACCGGAATCCGCTCCGTAATACACCCGATGGTGTGGGCCATTGAGAGCAAACGACGCCCACAATGTTTCAAAGCGATTGAAGAGGCTCCGGCCTGAAAAGTGTCGCGCTGGCAGCGCCGTCATCTGTACTGATCCCAAACGCGTACTGTCCATCCAGTTCAATTCCAGGCATTGGGTCGCCGCCACCCCGAGTTTCTTGAGCAGTGCGCCAACGCCAAGGGGTGTAATCCATTGCGCTTTCTCGAGAGCAGGTAGTTTTGCAAGCACGCGAATGGTCCCCGCGCCGAGATGATCGAAGTGATCGTGCGACACAATTACCGCATCCATCTTGGGAAGATCGGACAGTTCCAATGGCGCCGGAAAGAATCGTTTTGGTCCGCTCCAGGTTGTTGGGGACGCACGCTCATCCCACACCGGATCGATCAGGATACGTACACCATCGATCTCGAGGATCGACGTAGAATGTCCCATCCAGGTAATGCGCAGCCCTGAGTGTGGCTCTGTCAAGTAAACCGCCGGGTCTGTGTGAAATGGGCCGAGCGGGCGGTTTGGTGAGCGGGCCTTCGCGCCCAGAAAAAACTCTGGCCCGATTTTGAATATCGTAGACAGGCCTCCGACCTTCGTCGGCACAGGATTAAGGTATTGGCGGCCACGTCTCCGGGCGGGTTCAAGCAGCATACTCATGTGATGGCCGGCATCCAAAAACGGTCCATCCAAAACGTAATCGGGATCGGGCTGCGTGCTCCGAATCCTCGTTGTCGAACTGCGCGTACTTCGTAACTATGGGGCTTCGACTCCGATGGGGCTGCATTTGGCCATGCTCTTGCCGAGCGGTCATCGAGGGATGAGAGTGCTCCGCGCAACCCGTCCTGGATGTGAAGTTTCAAAAGGTTGTCCATCCTCTGCTCTGCGTCGCGCGCCGCATGCGGGGCACCGGGGAACGACGCCGAGTTCACTCGCATTCAGGTGGCTTGTCCTTGAGTGTTTGTAGTAGGCTCGAGAGCATTCGCCCCCTTCCCTGCTCCATCGCTGCGAGGTCTTCACGGTATGGCGAAAGTCCACTTCTATTCACGGCGCTCCGGCCTGGCTCTGTTGCTGGCGGTGGCCGCGGCGATAGCGTTCCCGCACAGCATGAGCGGTCAGACATCCGCGACGCCCGCTCAGAGCGATGCGGCTGCGACCCCCCAGGAGCTGGCCAACTTAGAAGCGCAAATAGAAAGAATGGGAGGGGCGCTGAAGGCGGCGCGAGCGGCAGGCGACGCAAAAGCAGAGGCCGCCGCGCTCAGCCAATTCGGAGATTTGTTCTATCAGAATACGGAATACGCGAGGTCGGTGGAAGCCTACAACATGGCCCTCAAAGTGGCGCGGACCGCCAAGGATGAGGCCGGCCAGGCGTCAGCCCTGGAAAACATCGGCAACGCGTACACCGCCATGGGCGAGAAGAAAAAGGCGCTGGAGGCATCCACCCAGGCGCTTGAGCTCTATCGCACATCCGACGATCCACGCGGCCAGGCAACGGCGCTGAAGAGCATTGCCACTACCTATTTCGACCTGGGAGAGAAGCAGAAGGCGCTGGAGTTCTGCAACCAGGCTCTGCCCATTCTTCGCCAGCTTGGAGACCGTTCAGAGGAAGCCTGGATGCTGGATTACATGGGCAACGTCTATGACGATCTTTGGGACCGGCGGAAAGCACTGGAGTATTACACCCAGGCACTTGCGCTGCGAAGAGAGATTCGCGACCGGGACGGCGAAGGCATTGCGCTGTCCAACATCGGCAGGGACTACGACAACCTATGGGACACGCAAAAGGCGCTGGATTACGACAGCCAAGCCATCGCCATCTTTCGCCAGGTGCACGATGACGCCAGCGAGGCCTCAACCCTCACCAACATGGGCGTCGTTTACGAGAAGCTGGGGGAGAGGCAAAAGGCTCTGGAGTGTTACAACCAGGCGCTTCCCATCGATCGCCAATTGGGCAAACCCGGCGACGAGGCCGTGGATCTTACCGACATAGCAAATGCCGATTCCCATCTGGGTGAGAAGCAGAAGGCGCTGGAGAACTACGCGCAGGCACTTACGATTTTTCGCCAGTTGGGCCAGCCGTTCCGTGAGGCCGCCGCCCTGCACAACATCGGCAGTACCTACAATGACCTTGGAGATCAGCAGAAGGCGCTGGAGTACTTCAACCAGTCGCTCCCCATCTGTCGCGAAGCAGGCGACCGCGTCGGCGAGGCCATGGTGCTCAATAGTATCGGCGACGCCTATTACACGCTTGGCGACATGCAGAAAGCGCTCGAGTATTACAACCAGTCGCTGCCTATTGCCCGGGAGGCGGGCGACCTCAGCGACGCGGCCTTGACGTTGAACAACATTGGCAGCGTCGACAACGAGCTTGGGCAAAGGCAGCAAGCGCTGGAGATTTACGAGCAGGCGCTCGCCATTTCCCGCCAGGGAGGCGACCGGGGCGGCGAAGCCGTCTCGCTGAACAACCTGGGCACCGTCTATGCGAGCCTCGGAGAGAGGCAGAAGGCGCTCGATTCCTATACCCAGGCTTTGTCGATTGATGCAGAACTCGGCAATGCCATCGAGGAAGCCGATGATCTGTACAAATTAATGCTCGCCCAGAAAGCGCGCCAGCCGTCCCTTGCCATCTACTACGGCAAGCAGGCGGTAAACATGCTGCAGCAGGTGCGCGGCAACATTCAGGGGCTTGACAAGGGGTTGCAAGGGAAATTCCTGGCTTCAAAGGCCGATTACTATCACGGCCTGGCCGACGTGCTGATTGCGCAGCAACGGTTGCCGGAAGCGGAGCAGGTGCTGGATCTGCTCAAGCAGCAGGAGTACTCCGACTACGTGCGTGGCGCCGCGGCAGACACGCTGAGCCCGCTGACGTTGACCCCAGCGGAGAAGCAGGCGGAAGAGGACTACCAGAAGTCAACCGCGGAGTTAGTTTCACTGGGCGAGCATTGGGAAGAGCTGAACAAGATTGACCCGCGCAACACCGATCAGGAGCAGCAGTTCCAAAAGTTGACCGACACGATTAAGCAGGCCGACAAAGGGCTGAGTGACTACTATGGCCGTCTCTACACATTGTTTGGCGAGAACGCCGAAGCCAAAAACAAGGTGGAAGATATCAAGGGCAAAGTGAGCCAGCTGGAAAACCAGATTGCCAAGTCGCCGCGCACCGTTGCGCTCTACACCATGGTCACAAGCGACCACTACCGGGTGATTGTGATTACCGCATCGGGGACCGTGGCGCGGGACTACGCCATTGCAGAAGCGGATCTGAATCGCAAGGTTGCGGAATTCGACCAGGCGCTGCGCGACCCCGCAAGCGACCCGCGGCCAAAGGCGCAGGAGCTCTACAACATCCTGATTGGCCCGGTGAAGCATGACCTGGACCTGGCGAATGCCGATACGCTGGTGTGGTCGCTGGATGGCGTGCTGCGTTATGTGCCCATGGCCGCGCTCTACGACGGCAAGCAATACCTCGTCGAGAACTTGAGCACGGTGACCATTACGCCGGCCAGCTATGACGTTCTCTCGGAAACGCCGAACGTGATCGGCCTGAGCGTGGCGGCGATGGGGATTTCGCGCCAGTACGAAGAGAAATTGCCCGCGTTGCCGGCGGTAGCGGCGGAGTTGGACGGCGTGGTGCACGATGCGCAGGTGCAGGGCGCCAACGGCGTGCTGCCGGGAACTATTCTGCTTGATGGGCAGTTTACTGAAAAGGCAATGGAGAAGGTGCTGAACAAGCACAACGGCGTGGTTCATATTGCCAGCCACTTTGTGTACCAGCCAGGGGACGACAGCCAAAGCTATCTGCTTCTGGCCGGCGAAGACAACCCCAGCTCGAGCTATCACCTCACAGTGGCGGATTTCCGCGCTAACCGCAGCATGCTGCTGCGATATACAGACCTGCTGACGCTCTCCGCGTGCGAGACGGGCGTGAGCGGCACGGCCAGTAACGGCCGCGAGGTAGATGGTCTGGGCATGACGGCGCAACTGAAGGGCGCCAAGGCGGTGATTTCGTCGCTGTGGTCGGTCAACGACGCAAGCACCGGCCAGCTTATGAGCGACTTCTACAAGCGCTGGGCGGAGGGCAAGGGCAAAGTCGCCAAGGTGGAAGCGTTGCGCCAGGCGCAGCTGGATCTGCTGCTCGGCAATGTCAAACCGCCACAGGGCATCGGCGTCAGGGGCTTCGGCGCTGCCGCACCCGCGCAGAACGCGCACGCAGGCTACACCCATCCCTACTACTGGGCTCCGTTTGTGCTGATGGGGAACTGGCGGTAAAAGGACAACTCCCTTGTCCGGCGAGGGGACCACAATCACAGTGCCGGATTAACGCGCTCAAGAGAATCGCACAAATTCTTTTCTCATTCGCCAGCAAAACCGGATAGAGTAATTGCGAACGGCAAACTCCCACCACTGCATTCGCAGCGCTTTGTCGCGTCGCGGTGGAGTGTGCAAGCCGTTGGCGGTCTGTTTTTCCCTCGTTGTTTGAAAGGTGACTTGCGATGAGCGATGTCAGATGTCCACGATGTGGCGGGACATGTCCGCCGGATGCTGTGTTCTGCGGAGCCTGCGGATCTCCGCTGCCCGCGCACCAGCCGAATGCTTCCGCTGAAAGTCCCGCGGCGATCGAAGTGCAGCCGCCCGCCGCCATCCAGGCTCCGCCCCCCAACCCGTATCAGCCTCAACCCAACGCTGCTTCGCCACCCCCAGGCGCTTATGAGCCGCCCCCCGGCAGTTACCCACCGCCTCCTGGCGCTTATGCACCGCCGCCAAGTGGATACGCGCCTCCGCCTGGCGGTAATCCGCCGCCTCCGGGAGCTTATCCCCCGCTGGTTCCCGGGGCGAAGGTGGTTGGTGACCTCACCAAATGGGCCATCGGGTTGGGCATCGCATCCTTTTTCTGTTGCGGACCCTTCAGCGCCATACCGGGCATTTTTCTAGCCAAGAAAGACATGGATGAGATCGCCGCCGGCCGGGCGCCGAACCGTGATGAGGGCTGGGCCAAGGGCGCCTTCTACCTGAACATCGTTGCCCTTTGTCTATCTGTTCTCGGTATCTGCCTGTTTTGGGGTTTCGCAGGGATGCGCCATTTCTGGGACTGATCAGAGGGTTCAATGAGCGTCACTGCGTATGGGCGGACCGACAAATTCGTTGCTATTGGTCTGCTGGTTTCTGCCTGCACGGTGCTCGCCGTCGCAGGCTGGCTCAAGCCGGCAGCCATTGGCTATGGAACGCATACGCAACTCGGGCTGCCTCCTTGCAGCTTCATGCTCTTGACGCATCTGCCCTGCCCTAGTTGCGGCTTGACCACCTGTTTCGCGTGGGCCGTCCGGCTCCACTTCTGGAAAGCATTTCTCGCCAATCCATTCGGCATTCTGGCGTTCCTGGGCACGGTGTCTGCGATTCCGACCTCGATTTTTCTGCTCTGGCGCCGCATGTCGTTTCGACGAATCACAGAGAGCGCTCAATTCACAAAGGCTGTCTATGCTGTCACAGCGCTCTATTTTCTCAGTTGGGTTCTCAAGTTAGCAGATCTTCGCTTCGTGACGCATTAATGTTTCGTTTCGCGCAATCCTAATAGGAAAACCACATGGCCACAACCGCAACCGCTTTAGTTTGTCCGCAGGGACACGGGCCTCAAGCGCCCGGCACGCGGTTCTGCACCTTCTGCGGGGTCCAGCTTGTGGCCGCGATGACGCCGGTGCAGCCGCCGGCTGCGGCCGCTGCACCGCTGGCTCCGCCGCCCGGCGTCAAGAGCCAACCCGCCTGCAAGGTCTGCAGCGGCAACGGGGATCTTCTGGGTGCTGCGGAGAATGTCTGCACGGGATGTGGATGGCTGCGTCCTTTGGTTCCCGGTTACCGGCTTGATCGCTCGGCTTTTTTGTGGGCGCAGGACGGCCAGGCGATGAACCGATTGCAACAGATTTCTGCGCTGAACTCGATGGTGCATTCGGCCTCTGACAAGGTAGGCCGTCCGTGGATTGAGTCCACATTCAACGGCATCCGCATGGGCCCGAGGCAGTTGCCCGACGTGTGGAAGCAGGCGGTTCTGGCGGCGCGCATTCTCGGGCTTCCCAGTATGCCCGATGTGTATGTCGCGGGCGACCAACTGTGGAATACCTATACCTTCGGCACCGACAACAGTGCGTTTATCGTGCTGGGCACGGCCATCCTCAACAACTTCGCGGGCGACGAACTGCTCTTTGTGCTGGCGCGAGAGATGGGACACTGCCGCGCCGGTCATGCCCTTTGGAAAACCATCACGCGTTTCCTCAACGGCGACAGCAGCCAACACAGCGGACTGCTTTCCAATGGATTGTTGAACGCCATGCACCCCATGAAATTGATTGAGGGCGCGGTGGAGATGCCGCTGATGGCGTGGTCGCGCCAATCGGAGATCACTGCCGACCGCGCTGGGCTGCTCGCCGTAGGGGATGAGGCCCTGGCGCGCCGTGTACTGCTGGCGTGGTCAATCAAATCTGCCCGGCTGCTGAAACAGGTCAACATCGAGGAATGGATGAAGCAGGAA
>Ga0302310_10004399_pt1 | contig 10626 bp, 10 predicted proteins | sample III_Palsa_N1_2_FD_200451 | JGI IMG/M metagenome (GOLD analysis project Ga0302310, IMG submission 200451) | Peat permafrost microbial communities from Stordalen Mire near Abisko, Sweden - III_Palsa_N1_2 | ecosystem: Environmental > Terrestrial > Soil > Palsa > Peat permafrost | place: Sweden... | reverse complement strand
GTCCGATGACGGTGCCGTCAAGGCCATCAACCACCGTGACGCGATCACCGTGCGCAACATAGACGCGGTGCGAGGGCGCATCGAAAAGCACGTAGTCCCACCGATCCGGCGCTCCCAGCGGCACGGTTTTCGTTACCTGGTAGGAAGGGGCTTCTCCGGCGGCCGAACAGGGCGGCCCGACAGCCAGACTGACGGCCAGCGATGCGATCAGGAGGCGGAATTGAATCGTCATCATGCGGTCACGCTCCGATCTGGCTGTATTGGATCGAGATTAGGGGGTCAGGCTGAGCAGCAGCGCCTTGAAATCCTCGGTCAGGACCTGCGCACGCCGGCTTATCACATTGTTGCCGAGCAGTCCCAGCAGCGCCGTGGCGATGCCGATCGTCGTGGCGACCAGCGCGGTACCAATGCCGCGACTGCGTCTCCAATTCGGCGCTCCAATTTTTATTGATTCAACCTCTGTGAGAGTAAGTTCCTTGCGTTGCAAACCCGTTACCGGCGATCCGGCTCCACAGCGCCCTGATCGCATCCTTCATCATGAGCGCTTCCATCCAGCGATCCGAGGCGTCATTGCCGTCGGGGCCCGCGATCGCGTAGGGCTTGGGCCCCAGCTCACAGACAAAGGCAAGCGATTCGTCTGGCTGTGCGCGCCGGCTCCAACTCCTGAATCCATATTCCCACCACGAGAGAAACAGCTCCATCCACACCTTGTTGTGGGGAAAACTGATCTCCACCTGCACCTGTTCCCGGCTCGCGACGCGGCCGTGGAACGCCCAGCAATGGTCGATGATCCGGTGCATGTAGGCGTGATTCTCAGCCGAGACGGGAACGGCGAATTCGCGACCCACCAGGAAGTGCGAGAGATCACCCAGGAGTTTCAGATCCGGAAAGCATTCCAGCAGGTCGAGCGTGAAGTACAGATCCGTCGTCATCCGATCGCGGTGTGTTTCGAAGTACACCGGAAATGACACCTGCTCGGCCAGCCGGCGCCAGCCCTCGAGCAAAGGGATGCAGTCGGCCACGCGTCGGGGGCGGACATCGGCCTGGATATCCAGGTAATAAACGCCGAGCTCGGTGCACAGCTCGAGGACCGGCTTGAGGTCATCGACCGATCTTGGGAAGCATTGCACTTCCATCAGCTTGCCTTGAGGCTTGAGCACAGCGGCGGTACGTCTCGCCGCAGCTGGATCGAGACAGGTCATGCTGACTCCATCGAAGCCGGCCTCGAGGATCATCGCCAGGTTCTGCTCGAGCGAACGCTCCACCCCATCGGTATGCCGGCGTTCCATGGCCCAGAGCGATTGAAGTACGACGAGTTGCTGTGCCATCTGCCCGCTCTTTGCTTAACCCGCACGCGCCATCGCAGCCCGTACCTTAACCGGGGCCGTTTCAACCAGGAAGAAGCACAGCACCGCACCGATCGCGCCCGAAGCGGCCATCATGAGCACGGCGGTCGACAGCTGCGTGAGGTCGGCAACCTTGCCCGCGAGCGCGACCAGCGCGGAGCCGCCGAGCACCTCGCCGAAGCAGACCACGAGGCCCATGGCCGTGGCCGCATATTGACGCGGCATGGACTCGGCCGGGATGACGCCCATGAATAACGGGAATGTGCCGCTGGCGAGCCAGCCCACGAACAGCAGCGCGCCGAGCACCAACGTCGAACCCTGGAAGTACATGGCGCCCAGCGCCGTCACAGCCGCCAGCACGCAGAAGCCGATCATCACCGGCTTGCGACCGATGCGGTCGGAGAGCCAGGGCGCCCCGAATCCAGAGAGCGCCGAGGCAAAGCCCAGCACGCTCAACAGCGAGCCCATGGCAGGGCCCGGCATGCCGCGCACCTCGGTGAGGAACTTCGGCAGAAAGGTCCAACCCATGACGAACCAGCCCACCATGAATACCGAGATCAGGCAGCACACCAGCACATTTCGCACCGCCAGCATCTCGAGCACTCCCATCGTGCCCCCATGCGGCGCGGAGTCCGTTGCCGCGGTTGCACGCAGTGGCGCTGGCGCGTCCCGGGCAGGCTCCCGCACCCATAGCCACACGCCCATCGCACACAGCAGTCCGGGCAGGCCCGCCACAAAGAACGCGTCCCGCCAGCCGTGCGCCTGGGCGATGACCGGCAGCAGCGAGGGCGCGAGACTCTGGCCAAGCAGCGCCGCAAAGAAATTCTGCATGATGCCGGCGTTGACGCCGCGCCGGCCGGGCGAGGACTCGATCGCCATGATGGCAAGGCACACTGGCAGGAAGGGACCTTCGACTGCACCCATGATTCCGCGCGCCAGCAGCAATATCGGGAACGATGGCGCGAGACCCGACAGAATCGAGCACGCGGAAAAGATCACCAGGAAGGCGACCAGGAATGGCTTGCGGCTGCCCCTGGCGTCCGACCAGCGCGCGATCACATACGCACCCAGCGCCCACATGACGGACAGCACCGAGTTGATGAGTGCCGATTGCGTGTTGTTGAGTCCCAGATCCTTCGCCATGTAAGGAATCAGCACGCTGGCCGAATTGCGATCGAAGAAAGCGAAGCCCCATGAAATCCCGAGCAGCAACAGCAGACCGTTCTCGTAGTTGAAGATCGGATGACGCGACATCACGTGCGCTTGAGACATTCGGGCGAGCCTTCTTTTGTGTCTTGTGTGGCGGACCGCGGCCAACCCCTTGAGCCAGCGCACAGTTCGTCATTTATAATAATCTAAATCAATAACTTATAATTATTATCTGGAAATCAGATTATCAGCAATCCCGCTACGCCGCGACTCCATTGTCTCTTAAGATGAGCGCCGGCAGCAGCTCGCACGCTTCGCACCGCGAAAGGCTATTCGATGCAGGAGGTGATCATCGTCGGCGGTGGCCCGACCGGCTTCATCAACGCGCTGGGTCTCGCACAGGCCGGCATTCGCGTGATGATCATCGAGGCCGAGTCCGCGATCAACAGCTCCCCGCGCGCGGCGGTCTACTTCTGGTCAGTGCTCGCAGGCCTCGAACGTTTGGACATATTGGCGGAGGCCGAGAGCATCGGCTTTGCCAAGCAGGATTACACCTACCTCGTCGCAGGCACCGGCGAGCGCATTGCATACTCCATGAGTGTCCTCGAAGGCCATACGCCCCGGCCCTACAACCTGCATCTGGGCCAGCACCGCCTGGCGGAAATCGCGATGCACAGGCTCAGGGCTTTCCCGAATGCCACGGTGCGCTTCGGCACTCAACTCGAGACGCTGCAGCAGGATGATGCGGGTGTCACGCTGACGGTGCGCACGGGTGAAGCCATTGAATCCCTGCGCGCCAAGTGGGTCATTGGTGCGGACGGCGCCGGCAGCACGGTGCGACAGCAACTCGGCTTGTCATTCGATGGCATGACCTGGCCGGAGCGGTTCGTGGCCACCAATGTCTACTACGACTTCGAGCGCCACGGCTACGCGCGGTCCACCTTCGTCATCGACGATCGGTTTGGCGCCATCATCGCGCTGCTCGACCATGAGGGTCTTTGGCGCTGCACCTACATGGAGGATGCGGCTTTGCCCGAGCAGAGTTATCTGGAGCGGGTGCCGGCGGCATTCGCGCAAGTGCTGCCGGGCAAAGGCGCCTACCGGCTCGATCGCGCATCGCCCTATCGCATGCACCAGCGATCCGCGCCGCGCTATCGGGTCGGTCGCGTGGTGCTCGCCGGCGATGCGGCGCATGTCACCAATCCCACCGGCGGCTTAGGCTTGACCTCCGGCCTGTTTGACAGCTTCGCGCTCTACCCCGCATTGAGCGCCATCGTTCTGCAGGGGGCGGATGACCGACTGCTGGATCGCTATTCGGATGCGCGGCGCGACGCCTTCCTGCATCGCGCCTCGCCGCAAGCCATCGCGAACAAACGGCTCATCTTTCACGCCAACGGCGGCGGAGCCGCACTCGAGGAGGCGCTCGCAGCTTTGCGAAGGCTCGCCTCCGATCCGATCTTTCGTCTGCAGCGGCTGATGTTCACGCAATCGCTGGAGACGCCCCCGCTCGTGGAATCCTCCCATTCGGGATTGTCGGCATGACGGGACCGGTGAAATCCGTGCGCCCCGCAGACCTGCACGCCGGCAGTGTCGGCGTACTGGGACTCGCCGCCCAGGGATTCTTCTGGGTTGGCGGCGAGCATCGCGATAGTCCGGTGGGCCCGGTGCTGCGCGCACCGATGTACGTGGAGTACTGGATCCCACAGGATCTGCGGCATCCCTGGCCGCTGGTGATGGTCCACGGTGGTGGCGGCCAGGGCCTGGATTTTCTCGGCACAGCGGATGGTCGCGAGGGCTGGGTTCACTGGTTTGTGCGCGCTGGGTTTGCGGTCTACGTCGTCGATCGCCCGGGTCACGGACGCGCGCCCTTTCATCCAGAGATCCTCGGCGAGATGATGCCGCCCACGGAAGTCTCCTTTCTCGAGCAGCGCTTCTGCCGCCCGGACGGCTTGCACACCCAATGGCCGGGCGCGGGAACATTGGGAGACAAGCACTTCGATCACCTCCTCGCCGGCATCGGGCCGGTGCAGGCGGATCTGGCGCAGGCACATCGCGAGGTGCAGAGCGCGGCGGCGGCACTGCTCGATGCGATCGGGCCATCGATTCTGTTGACGCATTCTGCAGGCGCTCCCACGGGGTGGCTGGCCGCGGATGCGCGACCCGGTCTCATCAAGGCCATCATTGCGGTCGAGCCGCTGGGACCACCGTTCGCAAACTCCGCGCGCGGCCGATTGTCCTGGGGTCTGACTGCCTCGCCGCTGACCTTTTCGCCGCCCGTCGAATCGCCGGCTGACCTCCGGCTTGAACTGCGGGCGCCGGCACGTGGGGGCACGACAGCCTGTCTCGTCCAGCAGAATCCCGCGCGTCAGTTGCCCAACCTGCAGGGATTTCCCGTTTTGATCCTCACTGCCGAGGCCTCGTGGAAGGCTGCCGAAGATCACGGCACCGTGGATTTTCTGTTGCAGGCGGGTGCCCGCGTTGAACACCTGAGGCTCGAGGATCGCGACATTCACGGCAATGGCCACGCCATGATGCGGGAACTCAACAGCGATGCCATCGCCGGCGTGCTCGCCGAGTGGATTGAGGGCCAAGGCCTCGCCTGAAGCGCGCACATACGCAGGCCCACAAATTATGTGATCGCGTTCCGAAAGGCGCGGTCATCCGCAGCGTGGCTCGCGCGCTTGAGTAGCTTAAGGCCAAGCGCAAACTATCCATGGCAGCATCAAAGACTTCTCATCACCGGCTGGGGCTATTCCTGGCGGCAGTGGCGGCACAGGCAGTCGTGACGACGGCCCGGGCCGATGCGCTCTCGGCGGTGCAGATACTGCGCGAAGGCGGCTGCGGCGGCACATTGCCGGCGGCGCCGCCGCTTCACCATAACGCGCTGCTGGATCGGGCGGCGCAGGAGTGGGCCACCGGTCGTGCGCCCACCGCCGCTATCGAACACAGCGGCTATGTTGCCCAATCCTCGGCGACCGTCCACATCAGCGGTCCGGACTCAGACGACATTGATCTGCTCAAGCGGTCAGGCTGCCGCGCGCTCGCCGACCGAGCCTTAAGTGACATCGGCCTTTACCGCCATGGCGCGGATCGCTGGCTCGTGCTGGCTTCGGCCTACAGCGTGCCCGCCCGAGCGCAGGCGCCGATGCTCGCGTCACGCGCGCTGCAACTGGTCAACGACGTGCGCGCCCGCGGGGCGCGCTGCGGCGCGAAATCATTTGGCCCTGCCCCGCCGGTAAGACTGTCCGGAACCCTGGCCGAAGTGGCCCTGGGGCACGCCAGCGACATGGCGCTGCACGATTATTTTGAGCACCAGGATCTGACCGGCCATTCACCGGCCGATCGGGTGCGCGCCATCGGCTATCGCGAGAGCCTGGTCGGCGAAAATATTGCCTACGGCCCCCAATCCGCCGATGAAGTCGTGCAGGGATGGCTGGACAGTCCCGGGCACTGCGAGAACATCATGGACCCGCGATTCAGCGAGATGGGGCTGGCCTTTGCGGCGGGTCAAGCCTCGCGGCGCGGACTGTACTGGGTGCAACTGCTGGCCGCTCCGCGCGCCTGACCGATTTTCGGCACCGATCCGCGCCGACGCGCTAAAGTTGCGGCGGGGGGCTCACGCACGCGTCGAGAGGAATACCGATGCCGGTCGAGACTTCCGTGCCCCCGAAGCACAGCACTTTCCATCCGGACGCCTGGTTGAAGCTGGCGGAGCATTGGTATCCGGTGGCTTTGTCGCGCGAGGTCAGTCACAGCCCCGTGGCGGCGAAGCTGCTGGACACACCGCTGGTGCTGTACCGGATCGGCGGGCAGGTCGTGGTCGCCTACGATCAGTGCCCGCATCGCGGCGTCCCGCTCACGCGCGGCAGCGGCGATGCGGAAGGCATCGTCTGCGCCTATCACGGTCTTCGTTACGGCAAGGAGGGGCGCTGCATCCATGTGCCGGCACAACCGGATGCCAACATCCCCTCCAAGCTGCGCCTGCGGACCTACCCGGCGGTGGAACACTATGGTCTGGTGTGGACCTGCCTGCGGCCGCTGACCGAACTGCCCGACATCCCGTCGATGCCGCACTGGGATGAGCCGAGCTTTCAGCAGATCACCTGCCCCTCCATCGACATTTTCGGCTTCGCCGGGCGCCAGATTGAAGGCTTTCTGGACGTGGCGCACTTTGGCTTCGTGCACACCAGGAGCTTCGGTGATCCGAACAACACCGTCGTTGCGCCCTACATGCCCGCGGACACACCGAAGGGTTTCGAAGTTGAATACCGCAGCTCGGTCGGTAATTACCCTATCGGCGCCCATGATCGCGGCCGCGAGGGGTTTGAATGGCTGCGTCACTTTCGCGTGCATATGCCGCTGACGGCGACGCTGACGGTGCATTTCCCTGACGATGGGCGCCTGGTCATCATGAATGCGGCCTCGCCGCTGTCGGCGAAGATCACGCGGCTGTTCGTCCCGATCGCACGCAACTTCGACACGGACCTGCCCGTGCAGCAGGTATACGACTTCAATCGAATGATATTCGAGGAGGACAAGTCGATCGTCGAGGCGCAGCAGCCGGCCTGGCTGCCGCTGGATCCGCTGGCGGAAGTTCATATCATGGCTGACCGCAGTTCGATCGCCTATCGGCGCGCATTGCGGAAGATGGGCTTCGAAGAATTCTTCAGCAGCTGATTCGGGCCCATGCCAAAGAGGACGACGCGCGCGGACCCGATTCGCATCGGTGTCGGCGGCTGGACCTACGAGCCGTGGCGCGGCGTGTTCTACCCGCCGGATCTCCCGCACTCAGGCGAACTGGAATTTGCCAGCACCCATCTGAGCAGCATTGAGGTCAATGGCACCTACTACGGTTTGCAGAAGCCCGCGACCTTCAGCAAGTGGCACGAGGAGACGCCCGATGATTTCGTCTTCTCGCTCAAGGCGCCGCGATTCGTCATGAACCGGCGAGTACTGGCCAGTGCCGGCGAAGCGATGGGGCGTTTTCTCGACAGTGGCCTGGTCCGGCTCAAGCACAAGCTCGGGCCGATCAATTGGCAATTCCTGCCCACGAAGGCCTTCGACGACGCCGACGTCGAGGCCTTCCTGAAATTGCTGCCCAAAGAAAAGGCAGGACTGCCGCTGCGGCATGCGCTGGAGGTTCGGCACGAGAGTTTTCGTTCCGACGAATTCATTGAACTGGCGCGCCGCCATGGCGTCGCCATCGTCATCGCCGGCGATTCGCCGTACCCGGAAATCAGCGAGGCCACGGCACCCTTTGTCTACGCCCGCATCAAGGGAACCACGAAGAGTCGGAAATCAGGCTACTCCGAGGCTGCCCTGGATCGTTGGGCCAAGCGCGCCCGGGACTGGTCCAAAGCCCGCGAGGTGTTTCTATATGTCATCGGCGGCCACAAGGTCAGTAACCCTGCGGCCGCCATGGCATTGATTAAACGCATTGCTCCGGATTAACCCCCGAGTCCAGGCTCATCGGGCTCGACATCGGTGCCCTCGTCGATCGGCGTGCCTTCATCGATATCTTCACCGTCATCGATGGGGCCCACTTCGATGTCATCCTTGAGGCCGCCATTGTCCGGCGGCTGATAGCGGGTTCCTGGCTGCTCCGGGGTTGGCCGGACGGTTGGTTCACTCATGGGAAGATCCTCGTTAACTCTGGTACAGCACTCACACTGCGCCCGCCGCTTTGGTCGCGCCGTCGGCAGGATGCGCGCCCACGGGTCAGCGAACGCTCACGTGTTGCGCGGCCGCTGGCTCAACGCCACACCGCTCAGGATCAGCGCCGCGGACACCGCCATGGTCGCCGTCAACGGCTCGGCCAGCACCAGCCAGGCCCACAACACCGCGAACAGCGGAATCAGATAGGTGACCATCGAGGCGCGTGGGCCACCGATGCGATTGATGAGCCGGTAGTAGAGAACGAAGGCGATACCGGTGCAGAGCACTCCGAGCAGCACGGTGGCGATCCACGATCGCAACGGTACCGGCTGCTGCGGCCAGCCCCAGATGGCCAGCGGCGCCATCAGCAGGCTCGCGCCCAGCAAAGTGGCGGCCGCCACGGCACCGGCCGGGATGCCTGCGAGATGCCGACGGATCAGATTGACGCCAAAGCCATAGAAGAGTGCCGCGGTGGTGCCTGCCAGCGCCGCCAGCCACACGCCGGTGCCCGAGGTCTTGCCGCTGGCCAGTACCACCACACCCGCAAACCCGGCCAGCATGCCGATGATCTGCCGCGGTGAAATGCGCTCGCCGTAAAAGGCAACGCCCACGAGCACCGTGAACATCACGGTCAGCGCGTTGCAGATCGCACCAATGCCTGCCGGGGCGCGTTCCGCGCCCCAAGCGAACAGTGCAAATGGAATCGCCCAAATGATGGCGCCGATGCCCGCAAGCCGCCAGCCCAGGCGCGTGTCGAATCGCGCGCGCTCCCGCCAGAGAAACGGGAACAGAATGATGGCACCCAACCCCAGGCGAATTTCCACCAGCGGGAAGGCACCGAAGTCGGCAGCGCCAATGCGCATGAACAGGAACGAGCCGCCCCAGATGGCGCCCAGCAGGATGAGTTCCAGCGGCGTTTTCCAGGCGGGAACTGCGATAGCGTCGGTATTCATCGTCGCTTCAGACTACGTGGCCAGCTGCCACGATAGCAATCGCGGCCTGGTGGTGGCGCAGAAACGCCAGGGGCCGTGCACCCAGAGCCCTCGCATGTGTTTCAATAAGCCGGTCAACGGTCAGATCCATCGGGGTATCAGGGGCAATGCAATCGTCGGTCCATACGACGGAGACGCTTCTGTTCGTGACGCTGCTGCAACTGATCGTCATGATCGCCGCGGCGCGCGCCGGCAATCTGTTGTTGCGCGCCCTGGGTCAGCCCGGCGTGGTCGGCGAGATCGTCGCGGGCCTGCTGCTGGGCCCTTCCCTGTTCGGGCATTTCTTCCCCGATGCCTCGATCTATATGTTCGGCGCCAGGCCATCGCCGCCCATCATCATCATCAGCCAGATCGGCCTGGTGCTACTGATGTTCCAGATCGGCACCGATTTTGAATTCGGCCACCTGACGCGACCGCGCAATCGTAACGGCACCATCGGCATTGCGGCCGCGTCGGTCGCGGTGCCGTTCGCGCTCGGGGTCGGCATCGGGCGATTCTCGGCGCCGCTGCTGGCACCGAGCATTGATCCCCTGACCTACAGCCTGTTCTTCGGCGTCGGTCTCGCGATCACGGCCGTCCCCATCCTCGGCCGCATCCTGCGCGAATTCGATCTCACACACACCGAACTCGGCGTGGTCGCGATCTCGGCGGCCGCGATCAACGATGTCATCGGCTGGGTGATGCTGGCGGGCATCTCGGCTTATGCGTCGGCAAAATTCTCGGCTGGAGCGGTCGGCCTGCAGGTGGGCGGAATCGCCCTGCTGTTGCTGGCGGCCTGGTTCGTGCTGCGGCCGCTGGTAAACCGGATGCTGAAGAGGATGCCGGTCGACAAGGGGCAGGTGCCGCCCAATCTCATGACGGTGGTGGTGTGCCTGGTATTTGCGATGGGCATCTGCACCTACAGGCTGGGGATCTTCGCCATCTTCGGCGGCTTCCTGGCCGGCCTGCTGTTCCATCGCAACCAGGCCTTCGTGGAAGGCTGGCGCAACCAGGTGGGCAAGTTCGTGATGGTATTTTTCCTCCCCGTATTCTTCACCTACACCGGACTGCGCACCAATGTGCTGGGCCTGACTTATCTTTCTGACTGGGGATGGCTGGCCATCGTGCTCGCCGCGGCCATCCTCGGCAAGATCGTGCCGGTGTACCTGGCCAGCCGCATCGCCGGCTTCAGTCACCAGGAATCGACCATCCTCGGCTCGCTGATGAGCACGCGGGCGCTGATGGAACTGATCGTGCTGAACATCGGCTTCGACCTCGGGTTCATCCCCCAAAACGTCTTCACGATGCTGGTCATCATGGCCGTGGTCACGACCATCATGACCGGTCCGCTGCTGCGCCTGCTGCTGCCCCGCGCCGGCTATGTCATCCCGGTGGGCGTCGAGGCCTGATAGTCGCGGATCGCCCGGTGATCGGCTGCGTCTGCCTCGCGGCCGTGCGCTGAGTCTCGAATTCGTGAGATGACGCCGCGGCCCTCATTGGGTCTG
>Ga0302310_10004397_pt1 | contig 10628 bp, 8 predicted proteins | sample III_Palsa_N1_2_FD_200451 | JGI IMG/M metagenome (GOLD analysis project Ga0302310, IMG submission 200451) | Peat permafrost microbial communities from Stordalen Mire near Abisko, Sweden - III_Palsa_N1_2 | ecosystem: Environmental > Terrestrial > Soil > Palsa > Peat permafrost | place: Sweden... | reverse complement strand
CTATGGTGCCGTGATTCTCTCGCTGCTCTTGATGCAGGTGAAACCGCTGAGCATCCAGCGCGCGGCGGTGAGCATGCTGGAACAGATGAAAGAAGGCTGGACATATGTCAGCACGTTTCGGCCGATACGCACCATCCTGCTACTGTTTGCGTTGCTAAGCCTTATGGGCTGGCCGTACATGGTGCTGCTGCCAGTGTTTGCCGCGCAGGTGTTGCATGGAGGTCCGCATACGCTGGGATTCTTGACCGGATCTTCCGGCGTAGGCGCGCTGGCGAGTGCATTTTCTCTCGCCGTGCGCAAGAGCGTGCGTGGGCTCACGACGATGATCCAGCTGGCTGCGGCGATGTTTGGCCTGGGACTCATCCTGTTTGGCTTCAGCCACGTATTATGGCTGAGCATGGCGCTGATGTTGCTAGTCGGATTTGGAATGATGCAGGGATTGGCGGCCAGCAATACGGTAATCCAGACCCTGGTGCCGGAGGACAAACGCAGTCGCGTGATGAGCTACTACACGATGGCGTTCGTGGGGATGGCTCCATTTGGTAGCTTGCTGGCGGGCGGCCTGGCGCACTATCTTGGCGCTCCGCACACGGTCATGATTACTGGCGCGTGCTGTGTGCTCGGATCCCTGTGGTTTACATTTGAGCTGCCGGCGGTGCGAAAGGTCATGCGCCCGATCTACGTAGAGATGGGGATCATTCCGGGAGTGCAGGAACGGACCCTCGAAGAGCGTGCCTGAAGAGCGGGCCTGAGCCCTTAGGTCGCGCTCGCTCCGCCGGAGGCCAGGAGATCAACGAAGAGTGTATAGCCGCGGTGGGTCGCGAGCGTGAGTGCGCTCTCTTCCTTGTTGTTACGTGCGTTGACGCTTGCCCCGTTCTCAATGAGCAGCTGGCCGATCGGTACGTCGCCTTCGACCGCGGCGAGCATGAGCAGTGTCCATCCATTCTGATTTGCCAGATTGGGATCGAGCCCCTGCTCTAAAGCGACACGGAGGCCGGCCTCGTCGCCGCGTTTGATCAGATTTTGTGCGCCGCGATACGTCATGAGTTACTCCGCCAGGTGTTGGGGCTTTTCGCCGAACTGTTCGCCGAAGACGAAGCGTTCGACGAGCATGCAAAGAATGTGCTCGAGGGCCAGGTGGGATTCCTGGATGTTCATGGTCGTATCGGAGGGAACGATGACGTTGATGTCAGAGATCTCTTTCATCGCGCCGCCGTTATTCCCGGTGTAGGAGACGGTGTGCATGCCGAGGCTGCGCGCGCGCTTGAGAGCTTTGATGCAATTCTTGGAATTGCCCGAGGTGGAGATGGCAAGCAACACGTCGCCGGTCTGGCCGAGGGCTTCGACCTGCCGCTCGAAGATATGGTCGAAGTAGTAATCGTTGCCGACAGCGGTAAGAATGCTGGTGTCCGTCGTGAGCGCAATCGCGCGCAGAGCCGGGCGGTCGATGGTGAGCCGCGCAACGAACTCGGCGACCAGGTGCTGGGCGTCGGCAGCCGATCCTCCGTTGCCGCACACGAGGAGCTTGTGGCCGGACTTCATGGAGTCCGCGGTAAGGCGGGCGGCGGCGACGACGGCGTCGTGGATGGTCTCATCGCGGAGAACGCGGGTCAGGGTGGAGATGGATTGGGCGAGCTGGCGTTTGACGATGTCGGTCATGGTGCGTCCTCCCGTGTGCACGAATGGGGGCTGCGAGCCTGAGCGTGCGCGGATTCAGGTTGCCGAGTTTATGATGCGAGAAAACGATACATGAATTGGCTGGCTTTAGCGCAGTGGGTGGTCAGCGTTAGCGCAGGTAGGCGTCGTCGCCGGTGATCCAGTCCTGGCGGGGCGGCGCGAAGATGTCGAAGTCGACGGTGTCTTCGAGAGCTTCCGCGGAGTGGGGAAGGTTGCCGGGGATGACCAGGATCTCGCCCTCGCGGATGACCTTCTCAACGGTTGATCCTTCTTCGCCGAGCACGAACAGCAGCGCTCCCTTCTCGATGTATGCCATTTGCTCGTTGTAGTGTTGGTGGCGGGGAACGATGCATCCCTTTTTGAGCACGATCCGCGCGAACATGCATTGCGACCCGGTAATGAACTGGCGGCTGAGCAGGGGATTGAGTTGCGTGGCGGGAATGTCGGACCAGCGAGTGTGAAGCGGTTCTTCAGGCATCTCCAAAGAGTAACGCAACGCCAGTGCGAAGGCATCTGCGGACGGAAGAGGATGTTGTAAAGTAGGGGGAACTGGACAAAAGCTGCACGGTCGCGAGTCGCGGCATGCTCGCAGATCGATGTGAATTTCTGTGCCGCCGGCGCGATTGCCGGCATACGCACACCATCTGGCTCTGATATCCGACGAAGGTGATTGACATATGGGTTGGATGAAACGATGTTCCCCTGAGGCAGTCGGCGCGCGGCGGTCCCCGGGCCTGGCTGCGCGAGGTATAGCTGCTCGGTGGCTGATGGGCCTCTTGCTGTGTTGGGGCATGGCGGCCGGGGTGGTATTGGCGCAGACGCCGGCATCAAGCCAGGCCGACAGGATTGCGGCGCTCGAGAAGACGGCTGCAGAGAACGCCACGACCATCGCCAAGGCCCAGAGCGCCGGAGACAACGCCTGGATGCTGACCAGCGCCGCACTGGTGCTGATGATGAGCGGTCCAGGGCTGGCGCTGTTTTACGGCGGCCTGGTACGGAAGAAGAACATTCTCGGCACGATGATGCAGACCTTCGCGATGATGGCCGTGATCACCGTGCTGTGGGCATTCGTGACGTACTCGCTCGCGTTCGGTACGGGAAACGCATTTATTGGTGGCCTGCACAATGTCTTCCTGCGCGGCGTCGGGCTCGATCCCAATCCCGCGTATGCTGCGACGATCCCGCTTCAGACGTACATGGTCTACCAGTTGATGTTTGCCATCATCACGCCGGCGCTGATCACGGGCGCCTTTGCCGAGCGGATGAAGTTCTCGGCCATGCTGGTGTTCATGGTCCTGTGGGCGATCCTGGTGTACTCGCCGATGGCGCACATGGTGTGGGGTGTGGGAGGCCTCCTCAACGCGACGGCGGTCGGAACGGGCGGCCTCGCAGGACGTTTCCCTTGCCTCGACTTTGCAGGCGGGACGGTGGTGCATGTGACCTCCGGCGTGAGCGCGCTGGTAACGGCGCTGTACCTGGGCAAGCGGCTGGGATTTCCGCAGAAGGCTTTCATGCCACACTCGGTGGTGCTGAGCTTTATTGGAGCCTGCCTGCTGTGGGTTGGCTGGTTTGGCTTCAATGCGGGGTCGGCATTGGCGGCCAGCGGCTTGGCAACCTCGGCGTTTGTGGCTACGCACTTTGGAGCGGCCGCGGCTGCGATAGGCTGGTCGGCGGCGGAGTGGCTGCGCAATGGCAAGCCTTCCGCTTTGGGAGCGATCTCGGGCGCGGTCGCGGGGCTGGTAGCGATTACCCCTGCCTCCGGATTTGTGACGCCGATGAGCGCTCTGTGGATCGGCTTACTAGCCGGCATCTTCTGTTTCTTCATGGTCGTCGTCGTGAAGAATATCTTCGGCTATGATGACTCGCTGGATGCGTTTGGCGTGCATGGAGCGGGTGGAACCCTGGGAGCCATCCTGACTGGCTTTTTCGCGAGTTCGGTGGTGAATCCGATCTTCGGCGCAGGCAAGGCCACCGGGTTCTTCGAGGGGAATCACGGGCAGGTTCTTAACCAGTTGGTGGGAGTATTAATCGCATGGACGATTTCCATCGTTGGTACGCTGATAATTTTGTTTGTAGTTGATAAGCTGATTGGCCTGCGCGTGAGTGAGGATGACGAACGCGCGGGACTCGATCTCTCGCAGCATGGCGAAGAGGGCTATGACTGGGAAGGCGGGTAAGTACGCGATGGTTGCAGGAAGGAACGAGAGGCAGAGATGCAAAAGATTGAGGCAATCATCCAGCCGTCCAAGCTGGATGCGGTAAAGGATGCCCTGGTAGAGGCCGGTATCTCCGGGATCACCATCTTCGAGGCGCGTGGACACGGTCGCCAGAAGGGACATACGGAGTTTTATCGAGGGCGCGAGTACGCGGTCGACCTACTGCCCAAGGTCAAACTGGAGCTCGTTGTGTCGGATGAAATGAAGGATAAGGCCATCGACGCGATCATCAGCGTTGCGCGGACAGGACGCATCGGCGACGGAAAGATTTTTGTTTCAAGAATTGACGAGGCCATAAGGATTCGCAACGATGAGCGCGGAGAGATCGCGCTGTAAGGGGTGCAGCGACGAACCGACTATCCAACAACGCGAACGACGACGGCGGCGGAAAGAATCCACCGCCCGGGGGTTCGGCGCGCGGGGTCTATGAAGAGCGGGTCGCAGAGATTCGCAGCAACTTCGAATCGAACGGCGATGGCCTGCAGGCCGCCGCCGCCCGTTCGGCCCTGGTCGACGGGTTGGTGATGCAATTTTGGCAGCAACAAGTCGCAGCCAACCCCAAACTGACCAAAGGCGTTGCCGTCTGTGCCATCGGCGGGTTCGGGCGCGGACAGCTTTTTCCCTACTCCGATGTGGACCTGATGTTTTCGGTGGAGAAGGGCGCGGAAACGCTCGCCAAGGAGCCCATTCGTAAGGTTTCGCAGGCGCTGTGGGACTGCGGTCTGCAGGTTTCCTTTGTGACGCGGCCGCCGGGCGACTGTGAACGGCTGGACGCGGCGAATCCCGAGCTCGCCTTGGCGCTGCTGGATCTGCGCTGGCTCGGCGGGGATCAGGACGTTTTCGCAAAGCTAAGAGAAAAGTGCGTAGCAAAGATGCGGACGCGCGACGGCAAGGCGATCGGTGTTGAGCTGGCCAAGCTTACCAGCGAGCGACACGCGAAGTTCGGCGACACGCTGTTTCACCTCGAGCCCAATATCAAGGATTGCCCCGGCGGTCTGCGGGATGCGAACGTCCGCCAATGGCTGAGCGGGCTGCGAACAGGAAAGAACTCGCCGAGCATCGGGGCGGCGGCGGCCTCGAGTCCCAGCAGCGAGGAGTTGCAGGAAGCAGTGGCGTTTCTGGCGGCCGTCCGGTGCTTCCTCCACTATCGCCATGAGCGCGACGACAACACGCTCGACTGGCAGGCTCAGGATGCGGCGGCGAGACACCGAATCGGGTTGCCGGGACCGGGGCGCGGCAGCGTCGATGCGGCGTACTGGATGCGAACGTACTTCCGGCACGCACGGGTGATCGAGAAATGCCTGCTGCGGGAGGCCGAGAGCGCGGGGCTCGAGGTGGAGACTCCGTCGACTGTGCGGCGGATTCGCGTGCCGGAGCAGGCTGGGTTCGAGATAAAGGCCGGCGTTCTGGAACTCAGGGAAACCTCTGACAGCGGCGTCGACGCAGCGTTCGAACCGGATATTGTCCTCGCGGCTTTTCGAGCGATGGCGGAAAGTGGAGCGCGGCTGTCGCAGACCAGCGAAGAGCGCATTGCGAATGCCATTCCACGACTCTCGTCGAGCCTCGAAGAAGGGCCGGGGCTATGGAGGCAGCTTTCCGCGATCCTGGTCGGTCAGCGCGCCGGACATGCCTTGCGCGCTATGCATGCCCTGGGTGTGCTCGAGTTGATCCTTCCGGAGTTCCATGGAATCGACGCGCTGGTGATTCGCGACGCCTACCACCGCTACACGGTAGACGAGCACACCTTCGTGCTGATCGACACCTTGCACGGCCTGTCCGCCGAGCCGAAGAAGGACGCGCGCAAAGAGGTTGAGGAGTGGCGCGTGAAGTTTGGCCTGATTCTTGCCGAGCTTCAGAATCCAGGGCTTCTGTACCTGGCCGCAGTGCTGCACGACACCGGCAAAGGCCGCGTCAGCGAGCATCACGCGGCGGAGAGTGCGCGGCTTGCCCAAGGCGTGCTGAGCAGGCTGGAGATGGATGGGTATGACGGCGGCCTGGTGATGCGGTTGATCGAGACGCACCTCGAGATGTCGGCTGCGATGCGGCGGGACATCTTCGATGCCGAGACGGTTCGCGCGTTCGTGGGTAAAGTGCAGACGCACGAGTCGCTGCGCATGCTCACGCTGTTCACCTACGCCGACATTGCGGCCGTGCACCCAGACGCGCTGACCCCGTGGAAGGCGGAGAATCTGTGGCGGCTGTACATTGCGACGGCCAATCAGCTGGACAGGAATGTCGACGAGGTGCGCGTGCATACGCGCGTGTCCGGAGGTGCGTTGGGCGGCTGGCGCAAGGACGAGAAGATCACGCGCGTTCTCTCGCTGGTGCCGGGCAGGGAGGCGGCGATGGAGCAGTTCCTTGAGGGCTTTCCAGAGCGATACGTCAGCACGAGATCTGCTGAGACCATGCGCCAGCACTTCGAGATGACGCAGCGCTTTGCGGAAGACCCGTTCCAAATGACCTTTCAGCATGGGGCGACCCAGTCCGGATCCGTCGTCAGCGAGATCACCCTGGTGACCCGGGACCGGCCTCGACTGTTTGCCGGGATGGCTGCTGCCCTGGCCGCGTGGGGAATGAACGTCGTCACGGCGGATGCTTTCGCGAATCAGGAGGGCGTGGTCGTGGATACGTTTCGGTTTACCGATACCTTCAAGACCCTGGAGCTGAATGAGAGCGAGCGCGACAGGTTCCTCTCCAGTGTGCGAGACCTGGTGGCCGGGCGCGCGTCCGTGGAAAAGTTGCTGAGCGGACGCCGCCGGACAAAGCGGAGGCCCCCGCGCGTCGCTGTCGAGACCAAGATCGAGTTCGACGAGACAGCGTCGTCGCACAGCACGTTGCTGCAGGTAATCGCGCAGGATATTCCCGGGCTTCTGAGGGCGATCAGCGCTACCCTCAGTGAGCGGGGGCACAACGTCGAAGTCGCCCTGGTCGATACCGAAGGCGAGACCGCGATCGATGTTTTCTATCTCACGACGGACGGGAAACGGCTGACGACCGAGCAGGAACTGGAGTTACATCAGCGATTGATCGAAGCTATTGAGGCGAACAGTCGCTGAAACGCGTCCCGCCGCGTCCCGGTTCATAATTCTGCAAAGTGTTTGTGCCTGAACCAACCGCTAAGGTGGCTGCCGCATCACACAGGGACAAGTAATGATTTGCGATAGAAAGAACAGTTGTCTGGCGGTACCCGGTCTTGATGGCCGATTATTGGCTAAATCTCATAACATAATGAGATCAAAGGGTTCCGAGAACGTATACTGAGCATCATGACCCAAACTTCTACCCAGCTGGCGACCATGGGTGAGCCCACCAAGGCTCAGCAAAGCGACCGTTACGTTTTCGGTAACCTGGAGAGCTTTGGCAAGAACCGCGAGATGGTACAAGAGGTGAACTGGGGAAGCAGCCAGCCTGAGGGCGTCGTCCTGGCCTCCCTGGATGCTGCGGTCAACTGGGTGCGAAAGAATTCTATCTGGCCAATGACCTTTGGTCTGGCATGTTGCGCCATCGAAATGATGTCAATGGGTGGGTCCCGATACGACATCGCAAGGTTTGGCGCAGAAGTCTTCCGGCCGTCGCCCCGACAGAGCGATCTCATGATCATCGCTGGCAGAGTTTCTCAGAAGATGGCGCCGGTGATTCGCAGACTTTACGAGCAGATGCCCGAACCTAAGTGGGTCATCTCCATGGGTGCATGCGCGACATCTGGAGGCGTCTTTAATAATTACGCACTTCTACAGGGGGTTAACCAAGTGATACCTGTCGATGTGTACGTGCCGGGATGCCCGCCTCGACCAGAACAGTTGCTGTACGCGATCACGTTGTTGCAAGAGAAGATTCAGGCCAGCCGCGGAACGGTTCGGCAGACGCTGAATCTTGACTAAAGGCAGGGTTGAACGATTGAAACAGGCCTGTAATCGGGTCTTTATACAAAGGGTTCATCTCGAAATCAGCAAGAAGGTCGGGATGGAGTTGCTGTAGCGTTGTTATGTGAAGAACTGGGTGCTTTGGGGCTGCTGAAGATTTTTATTAGCACAATCGGGCATTCGCGGTACACTTTTTGGGAATGGTTACAGGTATAGTTAGTAGGCTAACCACAATTAATAGCCATAGAACATTGAACTTAGAAGCTTGACTTGGAGGATCGTCGAATGTCTTATCGCCAATTTCGCAATATCGGCCGGCTGGCTCTGGCTGCATGTGCGGTCAGTTTTGTAGTTGCCAGCGCGGGTGCGCAGAGCACGTTGCCAAATGCACCCAATCCATCGCGTGTAGACGTCTTTGCCGGGTACTCCTATTTCGGGACCCATAGCGTGATTCAGCCTTCAGGGCTTCAATTCTCGTCGGTAAATATTGGAGCGATGGGCAGCGTCGCTTATTACTTCAACCGCTACTTTGGTGGTGAGGTTGCGGTCATGGCAGGCCCCCCGGGACAAAATGACGGATTTTTTGGCTATTACGCCGGTCCGATCTTCCGCCTCCCCCTTCAGAATTACACGCTCTTCGCGCATGGTCTGGCTGGCGGCGTGGACGGCGTGGGCGTGAACTACCCAGGGTACTATTCGCCGACGTCTGCTGGATACAATCCGTACACGTGGGGAGTTGGCTTGGTAGCCGGCGGCGGTATGGACTATGACCTGCCGTTCTTCAACCACAGGCTTGGATTGCGGCTGTTCGAGGCAGATTATCGTTATATCCACCTCAACTTCGGTCCGGCTGAACCGGATGTCGCGAGGCTTGGCGGCCGCGCGAACTTGTCCGGTGCTGAGCTGAGCAGCGGTCTTATCTTCCACTTCGGCAGCATCGTCCCGCCGCCGCCGGTTACCTATGCCTGCGCTGTGACGGCGCCGACCGGAACAATCTATCCTGGCGACCCGGTCACGATCACCGGCACCGCGACCAACCTGCGCCCCAAGAAGGACGTTCACTACACGTGGACCTCTGACGGCGGCACAGTCTCGGGCGAGTCCAACGTTGCGTCGATCGACACCAAGACGCTCTCCGCCGGAAACTACACGGTGAAGGGTCACGTTGAGCAGGGTCCGAAGCCCGGTTGGTTCGCCGATTGCACCGCGGCCTTCACGGTAACGGCCTTCCAGCCGCCCACCATCTCCTGCTCGGCAAACCCGAGCACCCTCAATGCTGGCGATCCTTCGACGATCACCGCTGCTGGCGTAAGCCCGCAGAATCGTCCTCTGACCTACAGCTACAGCGCTACGGCTGGATCGATCAGCGGCAACACTGGTTCGGCGACACTGTCGACGGCCGGTGCGGCTCCTGGAACGACCATTACCGTGACCTGCAACGTGGTGGACGACAAGGGCCAGACTGCCTCAGCGCAGACGACGGTTACGCTCAATGCGCCCCCGCCGCCTCCCGCGCCTGTGACCCAGAGCCTGTGCACCATCACCTTCGACAAGGACAAGGCACGCCCGACCCGCGTGGACAATGAAGCCAAGGCTTGCCTTGACGACATCGCCCTGACGGCACAGCGTGACACGACCGCGAAGCTCGCGATCGTTGGAAACTCTGCTCCAGTCAAGGTTATGGGCAAGACGACCCCGAAGAAGGAACAGATGGCGACCGACATGGCGAACAAGCGCGCTGCAGAGCGTGCCGTCAACGAGAAGGCGTACCTGGTAACGGAGAAGGGTCTGGATGCCTCGAGCATCTCGGTCTATACCGGAACCGCGGGAACCAACTCGGCGGCCACCACACTGATCCCTGCTGGCGCCACGCTGGACCAGACTGGCCTCACCGCAGTGGATGAGACGGCTGTCAAGGCTGTGCCACGCAAGGGTGCGGCTCCTCGCCACCACGCTAAGAAGGCAGCAGCAGCAACCATGTAAGCTGCTTCAATAACCGCAATGGCCGGACGGGAGCAATCCCCTCCGGCCGTTGTATTTTAAGAGTGACCCATAATGCTGCGTGGCCCGTGGTCCGGACGCACCACGCTAGGTAAGTCCAGCTCCCTTCGTGCGTGCCGATAGACGAACTTTGGTTTAGCCTTATGGAATAGGAGTCCCTTGTTGAATAGCTTGAAATCGCTGTCCTTGCGTGTGCTTGCACTGCTCGTCCTGAGTTGGACATTTGCCCTTCCGATGCATGCGGCAAACTGGTTTCCCTTAGGCCCGTATGGCGGCGATGCGCGCTGTTTTGCGGCCGATCCAGGAAACTCGAAGCATCTGTACCTGGGAACCGCCAGCGGCTGGATCTACGAGTCGCGTGATGGTGGCGGAACCTGGTCGCGTCTGAGTCAAATTCGCGACCGCAACGATCTCATCATCGATCACATCCTCACCGACGCAAGGAACCCGCGCCGTCTTGTCGTTGGTGCGTGGATTGTCGACCATCCCGATGGCGGCATGTTCATCAGCGAGGATGGCGGCAAGACCTGGAGCGATGTTCCCCAGATGCATGGTCAATCCGTGCGGTCGCTGACACGGTCCGATTCCAACCCCGACATGTTGGTCGCAGGAACGCTCCAGGGAGTGTTTCGCACCACGGACAACGGCTTGCATTGGAGTCAGATCAGCCCGGCCGGAAGCACTGAGATCCACGAGGTACAGTCGGTCGCAATCGACCCGAAGAACCCGCAGATCATCTATGCTGGCACGTGGCACCTGCCGTGGAAGACTGTCGACGGCGGAGCCCACTGGGAAAACATCAAGCAGGGAATCATCGAAGACTCGGATGTATTCTCAATCCTCGTAGACCCCGTCCAGTCTGAGACCGTGT
>Ga0302310_10004393_pt1 | contig 10637 bp, 9 predicted proteins | sample III_Palsa_N1_2_FD_200451 | JGI IMG/M metagenome (GOLD analysis project Ga0302310, IMG submission 200451) | Peat permafrost microbial communities from Stordalen Mire near Abisko, Sweden - III_Palsa_N1_2 | ecosystem: Environmental > Terrestrial > Soil > Palsa > Peat permafrost | place: Sweden... | reverse complement strand
TCGAGCGCAAACTGTCGACCGGCACCTCGAACAATGCGAGCGTACCGGGCACGATGGTCGAGGCCATCGCGGGGTCGTAGGTCTGGAACGACGACAGCGACGCCTGTCCGGCCTGGGCGCTGCCGACGACGCTCATGGCGATCGCGGATGCCGAACATAACAGCGTCAGACGCCGCCTCAGACCTTTCGCAGGCGAAGCGGGTGAAACCGGCGCTGTATACACCGACACAGCACGAAACCCGCGGCCAAAGCCGCTCAACACTGACGCCACCACTACCCCAACCCCGTATCTTGGTTTTCTTGTCCCAAGGGGTCTTTAGGGGCCGTTCTTAACGGTTGGATGACAAAGGTATTACCGTGCGGATTCCGCGATAAAACAATCGTGCGCGGGCCCGAATTAGTTTTCTGTCGGCTGCGGAATAAAATGCGGAGATGAGTTCGAGCTGACGCGGTGGGCGGCGTTTCAACGCGGGATCATCATGCGCCGGATCATGATGCCTAGAATGCCGGCTGCACCGGTGCCGCCGGCGGCGGCGTCAGCACCAGAGGCGGCCTTGGTTTCGGCGGCCGCGCCACGCCGGGAGCGGGGCGCACTTCGATCGGCGGCGGCAATGGCGCGACCTGCTGGCTCACAACGGGCGCAGTGGTGGCCGGCGGCGCGCTCGTGCCTGACGGCGCCACCGGCGGACGCGGCGCATTGACTCTTGGCTTCGGTGGCTGGCCGGGCAGCACTGCACTTGGCACTACATTTGGCGCCGCGATCGGTGGTTGCGCGATGGCCGGCGGAATCGAGGCTGGTGTAACGGCCGGCGGCGGCTCGCCGCGCTCGATCGAATCCAGCCTGCGGGTCTCGCGATCGATCGCCCTCACCGCCAGCCATGACGACAGCGCCGTGACGTCGACGGTGCGATCGAGCGCATCGGGCGAGCCCACCGCGAATACCCCGATTTCCGGACGGCTGGCCTGCTGTCCGACCGCCGCCAAGGCAACGGTTGCACGAATATCGGCCTGGTCCGCCGGAATATCGTAACCGCCGGAAATGACGGCGCGGGCGACGTCGGAATCGAGCGTGGTGGCGCCGACGCGAAGCCGGCCATCCCTGATCGTGAATGGAATTTGCGCCGAGGCGACCAACAACGCGCCGTCCGCCAACACCGGCTCCACGATCTTGCGCAGCCTGATATCGTCGGTCGCCTGCCCGGCGTCGCTGGCGCGGATCGCGACATCGAAGGCGCGCGGATCGAGACCGCCGACGGCAGCGGATTCGAGCGTCACGGTTCCGCTGCCGGACATCGCCCCGGTCAGCGCCGACGCGCTGCGTCCCTGGCTCGCCAGCGTCATTTGCATCGATGTCTTGCCCGCAGGCATTTTCAACGCGCGATAATGCAGCGCTGTGCCATCGACCGCGCTGAGCTGAAGACGCGCATTGAGCGCAATGCCACCAGCGGTCTGTCTGGCGTCGATCGTGGCGGTCGCCTCGCCGCGGCCGATTCCGCCCTTGATTGCGTCGAAGGTCAGCGATTGACCGTCACTGCGCACGCTGCCGCTGACCGGGCGCAACTCGCCGCCGCCGGGCAATTGACCACGCAGCGCCTGAAACGCGATGCGGCCGCGCCAGCCCTTCAACAGCCCGGACCCGAGCGGCTCGGCCGCATCGCGCCCCTGCGCCCCAATCGCCAGCGCGAAAGCCGGTGCGAGGTCAAGCGCGTCGAGACCGACTTCGCCCTCGACATTGTGTTCGTCATCGAGCGTCAGCGCCACGCGCCCGCGCAGCCGCGATCCTGCGATTGCGCCGTCCAGATCCTCGAAAGTCAGTTTGCTGCCCAACAGCGACACCCGCGAGGTCACGCTGATGTTCTGCATCAGCCGGTCGGACGGTTTGAGATCGAACAGCGGCGCGAGATTGATGGTGCGCGCCTTCAGGCTGACGCTGGCCTTGGGCTGCGCGGCCCAGGGTTCGGCGGTGCCCTGCGCTTCGGCATCGAGACCCGCTCCCGACAGGCTGATCTTCAGCCGCAACGGCGCCTGCCACAGGCCGCTCACCGATCCCTGAAATTGCGCCGGGCCCTCCCCGGCCGCGATCATGCCGTCGAGCCCGAGCAGCGCCAGCAACGCACCGCCCCGCTCCGACGATAATTTCGAGTCGATGCTGATTTCACTGCGCTGGAGCCTGTCGAGATCGATGCCGCGCAGCGCCGCGATCTCGGGCCTGGCCGTGATGGTGGTGAGGCCTTTCAGTTGCGGCGCGTCGAGATCGAGCGCCGCGTGCGCGACGGTGCGATCGGCGTGTTCGGAATCCTTGTCGAGCGTCAGCGTCAGTTTGAGGCGTGCGGGGCCAAGGCTAGATCCTATTGGGCTTGATCCTGTCGGAGCAGATCCCATCGCAGTGAGCCGCGCGGCAAAAGCCGGCGCCAACGGGGCGATCAGCCCGGCGATCTGGCCCAGCGACGCGGCGCTTGAATTGAGCGCCAGTTTTCCGGTCGCGTTGACCCGGTCGAAGGCGCCAGTGCCTTCTACCGCGACGCCGCTGGCTTCGCCGATTTTCAGGTGATCGAGCGAGATCGCCGTCGGACCGTAGCCGAGCCTGGCCGCGAACGGGTGCAATTCCTGGCCGGCCGAAATCGCGTGGCCGATATCCAGCGACAGCTGCATTTGCTCCGGCCACTCGGCCTGCGGGCCCAGCAGCGAACGCACGAAGGCACCTGCGGCATCGAGGTCGAGGCGTTCCGCCTTCAATTCCGCATCGACCCGGGCGCCGCCGCCTGCGGCAGGATTGGCGACCGCGATCCGCCCCTCGACGGCCCCGCCGTCGATCTCGGCCCTGATGGCGTCGATCGCCACGCGATCGGCGGCCACATTGACGTCACCGCGCAGCCGCATCGGCTTCTGGCTGCGATAGGTCACCTCGCTGCGGCCCTGCAACCACGCTGCCAGCGTATCGGGATCGGACGATTCGACGCTGAGCGCGCCCTGAAAATGGCCGGACGGACCTGGTTGCGCATGGCTGCCGCTGAGCGAGACGCCGCTCAGGGAGACATGGGTCGACCCCGGCGCGCGGAAATCCAGCCGGTCGATGGTCCAGGATTTGGCATCGGTACGCAGATCGGCGGCGAAATTCTGCAACGGCCGTCCGCCCAGCATGATCTGCTCGGAGCTGAACTCGATCTGCGCCGGGATCGGCGGCTCGGGGGCGGCCGCGATCAGCGCGCGCAGCGCCGGCAACAACCGGATCGGATCGGCGGCGTTGGTGTCCTTGATGTTGTCCTTGATATTGTCCTTGGCATTCTGCTTGTCATTCTCTTTCTCTTTGGCGGCAAATTTGTCGGCGTCGAGCTGGCGCGCCGACAGCACGGCGTGAAGCAGCGGCGAAGCGCCGAAGCGAATGTCGCCCTGGCCTGCCAATTTCAGCGCCGCCTCGTCAAAGCCATAGCTGGCTTCAAGCTGCTCGAGCCGGGCTGCGGCCGGATCGGCCTTGATCCTGGCCGAGATCCGCCACGGCGTCGGCGACGCATCGCTGCCGGCGCTTTTCGTCTTAGGCTCGTTCACTTTGGATCCGTTCACCCTGGGCCCGGCGGAAGCTGCCAGCGTCACCGCGCCTTCGAAACGCGGGGCACGGGCCTCGAAGCTCAGCACGCCATCGAGATCGCCCGACAGAGCCCGCGCGCCGGGATCGATGTTGAGATGAATGCGGGTGCCGTTGCCGTCAGGGCCCTGCCCGGATGAAACGCGAAACGGGGTGCGCGCGCCCGACAGCACGAAGCTGCCGTCGCCGCGCACCGAGCCTGCCAGCGAGCGCACGTCGCCGCTGAAGTCGATATCGTTCAGTTCCAGCGTTCCCCGGCTCGCGGCGTCATGCAGCGCGATGCGGCCGGTCAGGTTCAGGCGGTCGATCGCAAGCGTCCCCAAATTGAACTTGCCGGTCGATGCCGGCCAGTCGATCCTGCCTTGCGGATCGAGCCCGAGATCGAGTGCCATACCGTCGATCGTGAGTTCGGTGGCCCGCCATTCGCCCCGCATCAGCGAGCCCAGGCTGAACTCGACATCGAGCCTGTCGGCGCGAACCTTGCCGAGATCGTTGGCGCCGCCGACCACCACCGAGCGCAGCCGCAGCGACGGCGACGGCAACAGCCGCGCATCCAGCTTTCCGGCGACGCGCACCGGGGCGCCGATGATCTGGGTGGCTTCGGTCTCGAATTGCGGCCGAAACTGATCCCAGTCGATGAAATACGGCCCGACCAGCGCGGCGATCAGCGCAATGATGAAGGCAATCGCCAATCCGAGCAGCGTCGTCTGCACGGTGTCTCCCCTCGAGCCCGCTCCGGCTCAGCTGGCTTGCGCGGCATGGCGCCGTCCATTCGCTCCGGCTTTGCGCGCCAATGGCGATCCGGAGTGTCCCACCCGCCGCCGCACGGAAATCAAGGCCGGAGCAACGCCATATATAGAGACAAAAGTGGCGAAGTCACAGCAACCTCGCGTGACAGCGCAATGGACGCCATCACCAGCTGGCGGGCAGGCGCTTGAGTCCACGCAGGACGAAGGTCGGACGCCATTCCGGGGTCTGCGCGTCATCGAGCCGCAGCTCCGGCAGGCGGCGCAGCAGCGTCGCGATCGCGACCTCCGCCTCGATCCGCGCCAGCTGGGCACCGAGGCAGAAGTGAATGCCCCCGCCAAACGACAGCGGGCGCACATTCGGCCTGACGATATCGAGGCGATCCGGCCGGTCGGGATAGACCGCCGGGTCGCGGTTGGCCGAACCCAGCAGGCACAGCACGCTTTCGCCCTTCGGGATTTTCTTGCCGCCGAGATCGTCGATCTCCTCCAGCGCGACCCGTCCGGTCATCTGCACCGAGGAATCGTAGCGCAGGAATTCCTCGATGGCGTTGGTGATGAGCGCCGGATTGGCCTTGAGCAGCGCCAGCTGATCGGGGTTACGATGCAGCGCGAGCAGCCCGTTTCCGATCAGGTTGACGGTGGTCTCGTGACCGGCGCCGAACAACAGAATGATGTTGGCGGTCAGTTCCTCATTGGAGAGCTTGCTGCCGTCTTCCTCGGCCTGCACCAGCTGGGTGGTCAGATCGTCGCCGGGTTGGCGCCGCCGCAGTTCAAACAGCTGCTGGAAATACATCGCGGACATGGTGCTGGCGGCATTGGCTTCGGCGATTTCCGCCGGCGACAGCGGCACCGGATCGAGCAGCCGCCCGCCGTTGCGCGAACCGGTGTAAAACACCTCGCGATGTTCGGCGGGAATCCCGAGCATGTCGCAGATGATCGTCACCGGCAGGCGGAACGCGAAATCCTCGATCAGATCCATATGCCCGCGCGGAGCGATGCGATCGAGCGTTTCATCGACGATCGCCTGGATGCGCGGACGCATGTCCTCGACCCGGCGCGCCGTGAAGGCCTTCACCACCAGCCCGCGCAGGCGGGTGTGGTCGGGCGGGTCCTGCTGCAGCATCCAGTGCCGCATGCTGCGAAAGATCGGCTCCTCCATGACATCAGGCCCATAGCGCCGCACGGTCCGATCGACGAAATCCTTGCCGAACCGCTTGTCGCGCAGCGCCAGGCTGACCTCGGCATGCCGGCTGGCGACATACATGCCATGCGGGCTGAGATGCATGGGATCGGTGCGGCGCATCCGCTCATAGGCCGGATAGGGATCGCGAATGAATTCCGGCGCCAGCGGATTGAAAAGCGGCGCTGATGTCGCAGCCTGAACATGCTCGTTCATGGGGTTCCTTGGCTTTCCTTGGGGTTTCCGCGGATTTCCTCGATGCGATCGGGGTTGTCTTGTTTTCCGGGCATGATCTTTCAAGACACCGACCGCAGCAAGCCCCGCCAAGGTGGCGCTTTTGGGCCGGCGCCGGTTCCCTAAGCCTGCGCCCGGTGCAGTTGCCCCGCGACCGCCCGAATCTTGCCGGGCGCCGCCATCCAGATCGATATTCCGGATAATCCGCACACCGCGATACCGATCGCAAAGGCCAGCGTATAGCTGCCGGTAAGGTCGTGCAGCATGCCGGTGACCCAGGGGCCCGCGGCCCCTCCGGCGAGGGCGGCCAGCATGATGGTTCCGAAAATACTGCCGTAATGTTTGCCCTGAAATATCTCCATCACCACGGCACCCATGACGGAGGTCACGCCGTAGCCGAGCGCGCCCTGCGCCACCACCATGACGTAGACCAGCGTCAATGTCGGAAATCGCGCCAGCGCGATCAGGGCCGCCAGGCAGATCGCGAAACCCAGGCAGCTCGTGGTCCAGATCCATTCACGCCCCACCCGGTCGGAGACATGTCCGAGCAGGATCTGCCCGGGAATGCCGAGCAGGCTGACCGCGCCCAGGGCCCAGACCGCGACGTTGGGGCTGAAGCCGATGTCGAGAAGATATTTGGTCTGGTGCACCTGCACGGCATACCAGACGTACAATCCGCCGAAAAACCCGGTCGCGAGCCACCAGAAGCGCGCGGTCGCGATCGCGCGTTTCAACGTCCAGTCGACGCCGGCCCAATCGGGGTCGACGATGTTCGAAACCGGCTCCGCCGATGATGCCGAAGGTGCTCCGTCGCCATCCGGCCGCAGCCCGATATCCTCCGGCCGCTTGCGCAGCAACAGGTTGACCGGCACGAGGACGACCAGAACCAGAACGCCCATCGCCGTGCAGGCCGTCCGCCATCCGTCTTTCTCGATCATGTGCTGCGCCCACGGCAGCAGCGTGATCGAGCCGATGCCGACCCCCGCGAATGCAAGTCCCATCGCAAGCCCGCGCCGGCGATTGAACCAGTTGGGCAGATACAGCGACTGGCCGGAATAGCCGAGACAGATGCTTCCGGCACCGACCAGCACGCCGATGGTCAGATACAGGTGCCATGGCTGCGTCGTCAGCGGCGCCAGCAACAGGCCGCCCGCCATCAGCGCGACGCCGAGTTCCATCACGGCGCGAGGACCGAAGCGATCCATCATGCGGCCGATCAGCGGGCTCATGCCCGCGGAAACCAGAAAGCCGAACGAGAAGGCGCCCGCGGTGACGCCGCGTTCCCATCCGAACTCATCGATGATGGGCGGAAAGAACAGCGAAAACGCCGTGCGGGCGTTGACGCCGATCGCCATGGTCACGAATGTCACCGCGATGATGACCCAGCCGTAAAAGAAGGGAAGCCGCATCAGGAACCTTTTGCTGTGACGGCGAACGAGGCGCCCGTTATTCTGCTGCCGGGCGCGAGGTTGCCGCGTCCGCACACATGTTCACCGTCGAAATATCGGATGGTCATTCAGCACCTCCTGTCTGATCGAGGTGGTCTGAATCGCGCGAAACAGGATCCGCGCCGTCCTCAGATCGTTGGCCTTCACGCACAGATCGACGATCTGGCGCACCGAGGAATCGCGCAACAGGTCATCGGAGATCTTGATGGCGATTTCCATCGCGGCCTTGGCGGCGCGCTCGTATCGGTCGGCCTCATGTTTGTTCCTCCTGCGATCGCTGTTGTTCTTGTCGTCGCTGTTCTTGTTGTCGCTATTCTTGTTCTTGTTATTCTTGGTGTCGTACTTCCCGGCGTCGTTGTTCCCGTTGTCCGCGCACTCGGCAATGCCGCCGGCTTTTTCGGCACTATCGACCGCGGAGCGGCAGATATCCCGTATCCTGTGCGCCGCTTCGATATCGCCGATCGGCCACTGGATCGGTTCGTCCCAGATTTCCTTGCGCTTGCGCTTGTCGAACCACCACATCGCCCTGCCCGAAGCCGGTCTGTAAGCTTGCCCGCTGGTGTCGCATCCTCCGGCGTTTCACTGTTTTACGGATGCTTCGGCGGCCGCGCGGCGCGCGGCTTCGGCGGCCTGCGGATGCCGTCGATAGTAATCGCATTCGCCGGGCCGGGCGGCACGGTCCAGGCCTTCCTGCACGGCGGCCTGACGCAAGCTCTCGTCTTTCAATCTCTCTTCCTGGGTGTCGACGATCGTCTGCTCGCCAATGAAGGCGAGATAGGATTGGCTGCTGGTGAGCGGAAGAATGCCGGCCTCGCTCCCGAGCACCTTGCAGCCGAGGGCGAAATACAGATCCTTGGTGCGGTGCAGGAATCGGTCGCGCTTCTCCAGATATTTCGCCTTGATTCTGGCGCGCAGGGATACTGCAGGCGGATCGACCTGCTGTGCTGCAGCCGGCAGCGATCCTGCAAGCAGTGCAACAATGATCAGCGCCATGATGCCTCGACAACGCATGCGGACCATCTCCCCCTGGACTCGCCAATTGTTTCGCAACCGGCGGTATCCCGCAAGAGCTATTCGACCGGAGGTGGAAAAGTGGCGATCGACAGCCGTGTCCGGTTTTGTGACACCCTCCGGGCCGTCAGTGCTTTTTTGTGGATAAGCCCTATGCCGCCGGCAATATCTTTCCGGGATTGAAAATATTCTGCGGATCGAGCGCGGCCTTGATCGCGCGCATGGCGTCGATGGCCTCACTGCCGAGTTCGGCCTTGAGGTATTTTTGCTTGCCCTGCCCGATGCCGTGCTCGCCGGTGCAGGTGCCGCCCATCGCCTGCGCCCGTTCGACCAGCCGGTGCATGAAGTCCTCGCCGCGCGCCATCTCGTCGTGATCGTCGACATCGCACAACAGCGAGCAGTGGAAATTGCCGTCACCAACATGGCCAACGATCGGCGACTGCAGTCGGAGGCGCTTGAGGTCCGCCTCGGTTTCGGTGACGCAATCGGCGAGGCGCGAAATCGGCACGCAGACATCGGTCGCCACCACGCCGGCGCCGGGACGCAGCGCCTTGACCGCCCAATAGGCGTCGTGCCGCGCCTGCCAGAGTTTGGTGCGATCCTCCGGCCGTGTGGTCCAGGTGAAATCGCCGCCGCCGCATTCCCTGGCGATCTCGCTGAAATTCTTCGACTGCTCGGCGACGTCGTTGGCGCTGCCGTGGAATTCCAGCAGCAATAGCGGCGTCTGCGGCAGCGACAGTTTCGAATAGGAATTGCAGGCGGCCACCTGCTCGGCATTGAGCAGTTCGATGCGCGCCACGGGAATGCCGGTCTGGATCGCGAGGATGGTCGCCTGGCAGGCGCCGCGCACGGTCTCGAAGGAACACGCCGCCGCGGCGATGGTTTCGGGAATGCCGCGCAGCTTGATGGTGAGCTCGGTGATGATCCCGAGCGTGCCTTCGGCGCCGACAAACAGATGCGTCAGGTCGTATCCGGCGCTGGATTTCTTCGCGCGCGTGCCTGTCGTGATGATCTCGCCGTCACCGCGCACCACCTTGAGCGCCAGCACATTGTCGCGCATGGTGCCGTAGCGCACCGCGTTGGTGCCCGACGCCCGCGTCGACGCCATGCCGCCCAGCGACGCGTCGGCGCCGGGGTCGATCGGAAAGAACACGCCCTGGTCGCGCAGATATTCGTTCAGCGCCTTGCGGGTGACGCCGGGCTGGATCACGCAGTCGAGGTCGTCGGCGTGGACCTCCAGCACCTTGTTCATGTCGCGAAGATCGATGCAGACGCCGCCGGCCGGCGCGTTGACCTGTCCCTCCAGCGAGGTGCCGGTACCGAACGCGATCACGGGAACGCCGTGTTTGGCGCAAATCCGCACCACGTCCTGGATGTCGGCGGTTTCCTGCGCCATCACCACCGCGTCGGGCGGCTGCGGCGTCAGCCAGGTCGTGGTATGCGCATGCTGGTCGCGCACCGCCTTTGATGTGATCAGCCGGTTGCCGAATCGCGCCGCCAGCGCTTCGAGGGTGCCAGCCAGCGCCTGCGGTTCCGGACGTCTTGGATTATTGGTGATGGTCATGCTCAAAGCGGTATCCTCCCGGAAAAAATACCGTGGCAAAGGATATAAAGTGGGTCAAGGGACCATGGTCGCGACTTCGGTGAAGATCCTGGTCCGAACAAAGGGGATAGACGATGACGACGCTTGCCGCCGGTGACGACCTGCTCCGGCCCGTGCCGTTCCTGTCGTCGGTGATGCAGATCGAACCGCAATGGATCGACTATAACGGCCATCTCAACATGGCCTATTACAATGTGATGTTCGACCGGGCGATCGACGAATTATGGCTCGAGCTCGGGATCGGGCCCGGCTACATGAAGGCGCGCCAGGGCTCGACCTTCACCGCCGAATGCCATGTGCGCTATCTGCGCGAGATTCATCTCGGCGATCCCGTGCAGGTGTCGATCCTGCTGGTGGGGGCGGACGAGAAGCGGCTGCACACGTTCGAGGAACTGCGCCATGCCGGCGAGGGCTGGCTATCGGCCACCTCCGAAAACATGACGATTCATATCGACATGACCGCGCGCAAGACCGCGCCGTTTCCACCCGACATTCGCGCCCGCATTCAGGCCGTGGCGAACGCCCACAGCGCGGTGGCGCGGCCCGAGGGGATTGGGCGAAACATCGCGATGCCGTCCAGGAAATAATTCTTCAGACCCGCGTGCGGCCGCGCGCCACGCCAACCACGGCGGAGAGCAGAAACAGCACCACGGCGATGAAGAAGATCGTCTTGGCGATTTCGATGGATACGCCGGCGACGCCGCCGAAGCCCAGAATGCCGGCGATCAACGCAACGATCAGGAACGTAACGACCCAGCTCAACATCATAGAACCTCTGTTTGCAATCCCTGTTTCAAGATCCGCGCGACGGAGAACCTCGCGCCTGCGC